>ERZ1292625.79-Hain-H41-01um-R1-79-length-172107-cov-12_pt1 | contig 172107 bp, 234 predicted proteins | sample MGYA00564400_ERZ1292625 | MGnify/ENA primary metagenome ERZ1292625 (study PRJEB36523, sample SAMEA6512639) | groundwater metagenome | collected 2019-01-08 | study: AquaDiva: Metagenomics assemblies of 32 groundwater samples | reverse complement strand
AATAGATTTTCTTTAGCTTTCACCCTACAGCAAGCTGTAGGGTATAACGATTAATAAACTAATTTTATTTACAATAATTGCAATAATTGGAACAGCATCACTATACTTTTCTGGCCCGAATTTGTTTGTACTAAGCATGTTAATCTTTATGGCAACAAATTTCTGTGTTGAAGTTTCACAAACACTTTATGATTCTTTCTTAAATCAAGTTTCAACAAAAGAAACAAAAGGAAGAATCTCAGGGTTAGGCTACGCATTTGGCTATTTAGGGGGAATAGTTTCAATGCTAATACTAAAACCAATTTATGAGTCACAATCACTTCACAATTTAACTTTTCCGTTAACTGCCATTATTTTCTTGATATTTGCTCTCCCCTCATTCTTCTTTATAAAAGAAAAAACAAAAAATATTCCTAAAGAATCATTTTTAAAAAGATTAAAGCATAGTTTTGCATCTGTTTTTAAAACAATAAAGCAAGTAAAAAAACACAAAAAAATTGCCTGGTTTTTGTTGGCATTTTATCTTATGAATGATGGATTAGCAACATTATTTGCGTTTGTATCTATTTACGCCAAGAATACTCTTTCATTTTCAATTTCTGAAATTGCAATAATACTCTTGCTAATTCAAATAATAGCATTTCCAGCAACAATATTTTTTGGTTGGTTAAGCGATAGAAAAGGTCATAAAAAAATACTTGTAGCTACCCTTATAATCTGGTGCTTAATTGTTTTAGCAACATCACTAGCAAATTCAAAAATAATCTTTTATATTATTGCAATATTCACAGGAATGGTTGTTGGTTCTGGGCAATCAGTTGCAAGAGCATGGTTTATTGATATAATCCCCAAAAACAAATTAAACCAATTTTTCGGATTCAATGGATTCGCAAATAAAATAGCTGCCTTAACAGGACCTTTAGTCTTCGGAACAATCTCTGTATTAACAGGAAGTCAAAGAACTGCAATGGCTTCTTTATTAATCTACTTCATAACATCATTGATAATTTTCTACAAAATTAAAGAGTGAAAACTAAGCATTAAATAACTGAGAAAAAAAGAATGCCACAAAAATAATCCATGCTAAAAAAACAACCAATAAAGTCCACCAAAGCCATTTTATTGACCTGTTTTTATCTTTTATGAAAATAACAAAATAGTAGATTAAGGTTCCTAAAAACCCAAGAAGGATGTTCACCAAAACCCACACAATTTTCTGACTCCCATCTTTGAATTTTCTTGTTATTGAGTCAATAAGCATTATAAGCCAGAAGACAAATAAGAGGGCCCCTATCAAAATCAAAGGCAGCAAAAAAGCGGCACCTATTAAAAATACCATAATAAAGAGTATATTCCATAGTTTAAAAAATATGTGGAAAGAAAGGCAAAATAATTAAACTGTTTTTGAGTATTTTTTGTATGAAAAGGGATTATTTTTTTAACGCTGTTATCAGGATTTTCTTTGTTTTTGTCGTGCCTTTAATGATGCTGTTTTTTGGAGCAAGATTGACAGGATTTTCAATTTCGTCAAATGCTGGAATAGCTGCAACAGGTTTTTTAGGGATAATAACTCTATTTTTCATAATCCTTATTTTTCTCACAAAACTAAGACCAAAAACTTATAAACCATCATCTTAATAATAAAGAATGTCTATTAAGAAAAAAATTAAACATTCTTATTCGAATCAGTCGGAGGCAAAGAAAAGATTCGAGAGGATGCTGGATGGAAAACCCGCGGGAGGTTTTCAATGGGAATAATTGGACTAAAAATAAAGTTGATGCCAGAATCTCCTTCAACAGATCTTGAAATAATAAAAAAATCTGCAATGCATATTGTTGAAAAAGGCGGAGGCAGGAACAGAAATTATGAGATAGAGCCGATAGCGTTTGGTCTAAAAGCGATAATAGCTTTTTTTGAGTGGCCTGAGGAAAAAGAGCTCGAACATATTGAAGAAGCTTTCAGGAAAATAAAAAATGTAAGCTCAGTGCAAGTAATTGACATGAGAAAAATTGCCTAAAATGCTGCCTCAAGACCAGACTAACCAGATAAAATCGGAACTGATTTCTCAAATTAAATCTTCAACTCTCCCAAATAAAGAAGAATTAATTTTATCAATAGAGAATATGACTGCTGAAGAGCTTGAAAACTTTCTAAAACAAAATAAATTGATAAAAGATGATAATGAATGCATTTTCTGTTCTATAGTTGAGAAGAAGATTCCATCTTTTTATATTGGAGAAAATAGTGGTGCAATGGGAGTATTGGAGATAAATCCCGCATCAAAAGGTCATTCTATCGTGATTCCAAAAACTCATTCAGAAGATTCATCAAAAGAGGCAATAGATTTTGCTAAAGAAATTGCTGAATTGTTAAAAATTTTGAAACCAAAAAAAATTGACATAATTCCAAGTAAAATGTTTGGTCATGAAGTTCTTAATGTCATCCCAATTTACAAAGATGAATCTTTAAAATCTAAAAGAAAAAAAGAATCTGAAGATGAATTAAAAAAACTTCAGGAAAGATTGTTAAAAAAATCTGAAGGGAGCAAGACGCCTGGGGTGGGCGGTCGGGGAGATGGTGGCGGAATGAAAAAATCACATGAAGAAAAACCAGCTGCTAAAGAACAACCAAAACAAAATATAATTTCTGATAAAACACACTGGCTACCAAAAAGATTTCCTTGACTACCAAAACAAATTCCACAATCCAGTTTCCCACAAATACCACAAGGCTAAGAATGCAATTAAGAATACAGGAAGGAATGCAATGCCAACTTTTATTTTTATGAATTTATATTTTTTCTTTATCAAATTTACTTCTTCCTTGCTCAATCCTTCCCAAGTCGGCTTTATGATTCTATTGCCAACTTTGAGAGGTTTGTAAAGCCATTCGCCCTCGCCCAAGTCATGAGTTTCAATCTCTCTGACCATACAGGCACTGTCAACAGTCTTGACATAGACATAAAAAACAGGAAGAATGAATATTAGAATTCCAAATATCAACAAAGGGGTTTGAAAAAAGCCGACACCGATAAATATTATTCCGAAAGCCATGATTGCAAAAATAAGTCTTTTGTTTTCTTTTATTTTTTTAACAAAATCTTTTTTGAAATTTTTCCTGTACTTAAAGCTTAAGTATAGTGTTGCCGAAATGCCATAGACTGCCCCACCAAACAAAAATAAAAATAAGAACAGAAAATAAATTTTTAAGTTAATGAAAAAATTTCCGCTAAACCCTAAAATAGTTCCTAAAGCTATCATCATCTTTGCATCTCCTCCTGCAAACATTTTAGAATAATAAAGCACATTCCCAATCACAAAGAATATTATTAACCCAAAAATTCCCTGCGCAAAGAAATTAAAATTTCCGCTAAAAAGACTGTAAAAAAATCTAAAACCTAAAGCAAAAATAATCAAAGAAAAATTAAGCCAGTTTGCAACTTCCCTTTTTCTTAAATCCTGCACACTAGCAAAAATAATCCAGACTAAAGCAAGCAAGACTAAAAATATCACCCCTATCATGTTCTTTAAATGTAATTCTTGTTTAAAAATGTTTGATTTAAAATCACTCAAACATTCACGCTTCGCTTTCCGCCGCCTTTTCTGTAAGGGTTTTTCTTTCTTTCCTTGAACTTACCTTTCTTCTTGTTCCTTTTCTCGCCAAATCCGTAATCGATTTTATTTCCCTCCAAAAGATTTTTTAAAAGTGTCAACAAAAGAGTGAAGTATTCCCCTGTCTCTTTTCTCAATTTCCTTGGCAAATTGCTCTTTTTTCATGTCTTGCAATTTATCTACATAATTTACAGCTTTGGCGATTAAAATCAATCCAAATATCAATCCAACAAATATCAGGCCACCAGCCCAAGGGTTTCCAGGTAGGAAAATCAGCCACATAAAAAAGTTAGCTATTACCTTGTATAATCCAAGTTGTGCCAAAGCTATTGTTAGACATACTGCAACAGCTAAGGAAACACCAGATGAAAAAGGAGAAAAAGTTTTAAACATTTTTCTTAACCTAGAAAAAAAGAAAAACCACAAAATTATTATGAAAAATAAGACTAATGAAAAACTATAAGGGGCACCAAATAAAATAACAAAAACAAAGCTGAAAGTTATTAAAATATTATTCATTGCGGAAACAATTTCATTTTTTAACAAAATATTTTTCCATTCAGTTCCAAGATATCCCCAGCCAGAGTTTGTTTGCTCTGAGAAATTCTGAACTGTGTTAACACCACCCTCAATTCGATTCCCAGCATTTTCAAGTGTGTCGATACCTGCCGCCAAAGCAAGATTTGTATGAACAAATCCTAACAGTAGAACAAATATTAACATCAGGCCACTCTTTTTCATAATTTAAAAAACCTAAAGAAGTTTTAATAGTTTTTGATTAAGAGTCTAATTTCCTCTTAACCCTGTTCTTTTCAATGCTCTTAATGCTTGTATTGTAGCACCAGCCTCATTTGCATTCTTGATAGCTTTAAGCTCTTCTTGTTGGCCTTTTATTTTTGCCGCCCATTTTGCCAAGAAAGTGTTTCCAACCATTAGGCCAATAAAAATTGCAATAGACACGAATATAGCTATAAAAACTCCAGCAGCGCCAAAACTTGCGACAACTACTAAAACAGCATTATAAATTTTGTACATTCCTCCCGTGATTACCGCAGCAAGAGTTAATCCTCCCGCAACAATGTATCTTACAGGGTTACTCGTTATAAATGGCATAAACATAGTTATATCATAAAGAACGGCAAAAAGAATAACGATTACTATCAATGTTAGGATTATTTGCTGCCGATCTGCTCCTGCAAAAAGATCATTAAAGGAAGAAGAAATATCTGCACTCACCATCCCTATGACAAAAACACCAACCACTAATAATTCAAAGAATAAAAATATGTACCTGTTCTTTTCCATACCAGTATTAGTCTAGAATCATTTATAAATATTTATCCAGAATCAAGCAGTCTTAGCTTTCCAGACAGTGCAGGTCTCACCATTTATCATATCTTTTTGGTCATCCAATCTTTCATTAACGCAAGTGTCTTGGGCAAGTTTTGTTATGCTTCCACAAGCCTCAGTCAACGTAGTAAAAGTTGCATAGTTATTTTTTGCAAGATACTCACAATTAACTCTCTGATTCTTTCCAGCAATTTTAACTTCTTTGAATTCATTGCAATATGTTGTTTTCAAATTATTTTCGCCAGCAAAACCACATGCTTGTCCAGTCTTTTCCAAATCACCAGGAAGTTTCGCAAACCCTCCAAAGACCCAGTCCCATCCTCTTGTAAATCCTAATACAACTATGACCAAAACGATTACGGCTATAACCAGTATAATGATAGTCTCTGAAGACAAACCCTGACCTCTCTTATCCCTCTTTCTTATCATGCCTAAAATAGTAAACTCTCATTTATAAATATTTTCAAACACCGACAAAACTAAGTTCTATGCTTTTAAACTCATCATTGATAAAAAATTCCTTTTTACTGGATAATTTAATCAAATAATACTTATTCCCATTATCTGTTTTCTGTTCAACACTAACATTAAAGCTTTTTAGTTCTTTTTCAAAACACTCTTTAATTTTTTCATCCTTTTTGCATTTTTCTTTAGCGGTATAGATTTCATCAAAGCTATTTAATCCTACTTTGTTCAAGTCTAATAAATCAGATATTTCTGGAAAATAAACAACATTGATGTTGTTGGATGAAAAATTAAATTCTAGATTACTGACTACAATCTTGAATTGCTCGTTTTCATTCGTAATTCTAAATTTGTCTTTGTTTATAGAATCTTTAATTTCTTCCATAAAATTATTCTTGAATTCATATGAATTAAAATTATCCTTAAATTTAGGAGAAATATCTCTTAACATTCTATTGTCTAAGTTAGAACTCAATTTTGTAAATTCTACATCACCTTGTGAATTCATTTTTGGATTTTCAATGAAAGAATTATCTTGTATAAATCCAATATAAGAATCAACAAAGGCTTTTTCTCCTGCCTGATTGATGTAAAACTCTCCAAAATCATAAACATTGGATGTGAACTGGACAACCCTAGCATCCGAGATTTTAGTCTCGAATCCAGATTCGCTCGTTGTGAATATGAAAATGCTAGTAACAACTGTAGTAATCATCATGAAAACTATCAAAGTCACATGCACGCTCCCGATTTTATTTTTCATCAACATTTTCCAAAGTATAAACCAACAAGGTTTCCGTTTTTATTTTCAGGAATTCTAACTGATAATTCTGGATAAATTCTATTTTCAACTTGAAAATTTTTATTTCTTAAGTAGTTGTCATCAAGATTAAATATGAAACATCTTCCAGGCAAAATACTGTTTTCCAATATTACAGAAGCATTTCCATTTACTTCATCTTTTAAGCTGGAATCTTTGTTATATTTTAAGATAAGGTCCCTAAAATCTCCTTTTCCAATCGGATAGTTTAGCAGATAAAGGAATTTTTGTTCACTTTCCATATCACCCATCCCGATAGTTTTCTCAACTGACTCAACACTTACAATTTTGTCCATGGCCAAATCAGGAACGACTTTGTGTGCGGCTAAAAATGAAGTGAAAACAATAAAAATTATCATTATAAAAGCAATAACTATAAATGCCACAAACCAGCTTAAAGTTAATCCAACTTGTGCGTTTTTATTTTTCATGTTCCGATGCCAGGGATTTTCCTCCCTTCTTGATTTGATGCTGTTAAAACTTGTAGAATCCCTTTCTTCATCTCCCCATTTTCAAAATAAAAGAAAGGCTGGACATTTCTGTTACAAACTGGAAATTTATCTGCTTTAATATTTTGAGTAATCTCACAATCTTGCCCATAGGAAAAATCACCTTGGATTATATCTGTTCTTATTTTTTTGTTTTCACTTACAAAGCTGATATTAAAATAAAAGCTAGTTTCTCCAGAAAAAATTTCTTTGTTAAGGCCGCATTTTTCAAAGATATCAAAATTGCTGTTTAATGCATCACTTTCTAAAAATCCGCCACTGACTAAACAATCTGAAATTTTGTCATAGAGTATTTTAGACTCAACATCTCTTGCATCAATCGGAGATGAATAAAAAATAAAGACTGCTATAACAACCCCTAATCCGACAATTGCAAGTACAAGATACCACCAGAGTGAAAAATATTTTTCATCGCCTTTTTTGTCTTTTATTATGTTTTGCATTTTAAATTATTTTTTATCTTTTAATGTTATGACCAAATCTTTTCCAGCAAAAAAATGTTCAACATCATAATCTGAAAAATATTTGAAACCATAACCTCCTTTTCCTCCAAGATTTACAATTACCTCGTTATTGTTGAAGCTGACTATATTGTCAGTGTTTCCTTTCGTGATGTCTAACGCCTTAGAAAAATCAATTGAAATTTGAGTGTAGGGTTTTCCAGAATCAATTGCTAAAGCAATTTGTTTTGCATAAACCTGCTCATAAGCTAAAGCACCCTTAGAGGAAGTATTAACAAAATAAAGAATCGCAAGAAAAAACAACAAATTCACAATGATAAAAATAATTTCCGACATGACAATAGATTCGCCCCTTTTACTAATTATTAACCCTCTTCTAAACATTTTTTAAAAAGGAATAGAAATATTATAAACTTAACTAGGGAACACTTTCCAAGGAGTCACAATTCTGGCTTTTGAATCCCTCTCCATTATAGTCTACAAGGAAATTTCCAGAGATATAATCCACATTGCCTAAGGCAGAATCAATCTCTTGTGCAGAAGCTTTACCAATTAAGCCTCCAAGAATTCCCCCACCAATACATCCAACAATTCCACCTGCTGGCGCAGTAACAATGGAACCTACGCCTAACCCAACAAAAGCCCCGAATATGGCCCCCCCTTGAGCCCCAAGATAACACCCTGCTAAAAACCCAGTGCTACCTTGAAACATACTCAAAGCAGCAGTCCTATCGGCTTCGGTAAACAACACTGCTTTTTGAGTCGTAGCAAATCTGTCAACACTAGCATTATACTCTTTAGGCAGAACGCCTGATGTAGTATAATTCCAATAAGAAATATTTTGGTTAGGCACACTATTGCTAATCATATACTTTCCAAACCCTTGAATTTCTTTATTTTTCTCCGTTACACTATTATCAAAAGATATTCTGCTGCAAACAACACACCTATTTTTGTTTTGTGCCCCTCTCGTAAAGACCTGTATTTTTCCCTCACCCATCATGCTCCAACAATCAGCTTGCTCTTGTGCAAGAACTTTGTTCATGTCTTCCTGCATTTTTATTTTATCGCTGCTGACTCTAACAGTGTCAAAATTTGCTCCAAGTTCTTTTTCACAATCTCCCTTGCCGATTAATTTATCAGTAACACAAATCTTCCTAGTTTCACATTTAAGTGGAATAAGATCTTTTATATTAAGTGTGTCTGGAAGCGACCCTCTTTCAATGACAGAAAGATGGCATGTTGACCTGTCAATTTGTTGTGAAAATGCTAACCTATAAAGCAAAAAAAGTATAAGCGCAAAACCAATAATCACTATGATAGTATTTCTCAATGTATTTGATGTCGGTTCTTCTCCCTTTTTTCTTTTAATAAGTTTTATCATCCTGAATTAAAAAGTCTTTTAGTTAAAAAATAAAGTCCAGCCAAAACACCAATAAAAACAATTATCCATATTATTATCGTAACCAACTCTGACATTTCTGCTCTTTTATTAAAGATTATTTTTTCCATGTTATTTATAACTTAGGCTCTCCATAAACCTTAGTCATTCCAGCATTGTTATCAGGGATCAAATATCTTATGCCCACCATTTCTTTTGTTTTGTTTATCACTATTTCTCTTGGCAGATTATTAAGATTGAGATAATTCCTCTTTTCAAAACTGATATTATAATTTATAGTTTTGCAAATCCCATTTTTATCTTTGCAGGTTGAAGCATCATAACTATTGAGCCAAGAACTGTCACAAATGCAGAGACAGGTTTCTCCCCCGCATGACACTGGTTTTTTATCGCTCTTGGAAAAATAAACTAAATTCCAGGCACCCGGACTTTCAACTAAATAATTTTTCGACTCATTTTTCCGCAACTCTCTTATAACTTGTGAAATTTGATCCAATGTTGGAATTGCCTGGTCTAGCCTAGTTTTAGTAAAAGACGAATAGATTGCGACAAACAAGCCCAGCAATATTACTATACCTAACACAGACACTATTATTTTAACAGTTTCTGGTTTAGTAATATCTTCTTCTCCTTTTTTTCCCCTCATATTAGACCTCTAAAAACAAAGTCTGGAAAAATTTGTTTTATCCATTTTATAAGATCTGCCTTGAAAATAAAAAACAAGACGGCAGCCACTACCAAAACAATCAGTATGGTAGTAATCATTTTATCAAAGCCTATTTGTGTCCCCATTATTTACCAAACCTAAAAAGATTTTTTATAAAGTCTATAGCATTAGTCCCTTTTCCTTTTAGCACAATGATTATTCCGATTGATATGACTAAGACAGCAATGGCCAAAATCCACCAGCCAAGCATCTCTATTTCCATTCCCCTCTTCTCACCTTTTTTCATTTATAGAAAAGTAAGAAATTATTAATAAATCTTCTTATTGCCAATACTCAAAATTTTACCTGAAGAATTTTCTTACAGAATGAGAAAAGGATAAATATCCAAAAATTGCTCCAGAAATAACAAGTCCAAAAATTTCCTTTAAATCTCCCCCAACCAGAGAACTAAGAGAAGATAAAAATCCGAAGGCTGAAATTAACACGACAACAATTCTTGTCCATGCTTTGCCTTTAACAAGTCCCCTAGCTATGAACAAATCAAGAGTTCCTATTGCAGCAAGTATAACTCCAAAAATTATTAAAAAAGCCTTGAAGAAAGCAATGTCCGAACCAAATGTTGCAGATAAGCCCCGCATGAGAGAATTAAATTGCAAGCTGGCGCTAGGATTGATTAAAATCCAAATCCCTATGACAAGAAAAGCCAAGGCTGAAACAAAAGATAAGACGGCACCAATATAATACAAAACAGAGATGACCTTAACCCCTTTAGGAACACTTTCTCTTCGAGATAAAATCTTTACAGCTTTTCTCCTCACCGCTTTTTTCATGGAGAATCAAAGCAAAAAGCATTAATAAATTTAACTAATTAGCCATGCCAGTTAAGACTATACTGGCAAGTATAAACAAAGCCATAGTTGCAAATAAGGCAGTTAGGAAATAAAGCAAAATTCCCGATTTTAAATTTCCTGCAAGTTGGTTTGATCTTTCAAGCCTGTCTTCTCCGTAGTCAACAGTGACCAAAGTTCTTGTAAGAATAAAAATAATCTGTATAAGGTAAATTCCTATAGAGATTTGTAAGAAATAAGGCGGGATCATTGTTGTAAAGTCAAAAATTTCACATAAATCAAGGCCGGCCATTGCAGAAGTAGCCCCCGCAGAATCACAGATCGCTAACTTACTTAATATTGTCGTTATCATTGCAGATAATCCGACGACAATTCCAGAAAGCAAAGGGGCCAAAAAAGCCATGTTACTTTTCATGTCAGATACAATTTCAGCAAGCATATCTTGAAGCCTCAGATTGATTTTCTGAATATTTTTGACATATTCTGAAATGCTCATCAAACTAGAAGCAGCAATCTTAAGCCCTTTTTTGGAAGACTCAACAAGTATTTTCATACTCGAAGAAATTAACTCAGAAGGATAATAGATCAAAACTCCTCTAGCTTTATCAAACAAAGAACTCTCAACACTCATTCCCATCTGTCTGACATTATAATTAACTCTTTTGAAAAATTCCTCTGTCCTTAATCCTTTTGAAGACTCAGCAACTTTTCCAAAAGCTAGCTCTGGAGGCATACCGTTTCCAATTCTATTTCCTAATTGAAATAAAGAATTGTTAAACTCTTCTTCTAGTTCTTTCGTTGCTCTTCTCTCCAAAATAATTCTCCTTGTTTTGTCTTTATGAGCTATTGAAAAAAACATTGCAATCCCTAAAGGAAAGAACATTCCCAAGATTAAAGCGCCAACGCCAAAAGGACCTTTTCCGTCAGCGAATCCGAAAAAATACTGGCTCCCAAACTCATCACCAAGATTTAATCCTAATTGAGAGAATGTATAATCTTTCTGCAACCCTAACACTGCAGGAATAGGAGTAAACTGAAATATTAGCGGAAGCAATCCTATGACTAGTAGGGGCAAGCTTAAGATAAATGTATTGACATAATGTTTCTTGCTGGAATATTCTTTGTATAATGGGTGTCTTTCAAGCAAAGAAGTTTCTCCATGCCCACCAGGCCTCAAAAACATAATTTTGTCCGTTAAATAAAAAACAAAAAATGGAATTATCAAGTTAAAAATTATAACAACATGAACCCAAGTTAAAATTCCCCCAAGCATTGCAGATGCCAATGGAAGTAAAGCCAATGCCAAGGTTGGAAGAACAACTCCTAACATGTAAACATTAGTCAAAGGGGACCGAACAGTATGAGTAAATTTAAGCATCTTGTCATAAATCCCGTCCAAGACAACTTGCAACGCTTTTTCCAGAGTAATTATTCTTCTGGAATTGTCTGGTTCAAACAAGCTGCTTTCAATAAGATGAAAGGCCTCTATAAACTCCGTAGAATATCCTCTCCAGTTTTCAAGATAATTATCCAAGCTATCTTTTATGCTAGAAAATTTACCAATTTCAACATCATAAAAAACTTTTTTAAAATCCAGGGCTAAAGGAGGCTGCAAATTTTCCGAAGCAAAAGCTATGGCCTTTTCTAAATTAGGTGTGTGCCTCATATAAATCACAATGTAAAGTATCGCCGGAACCATTTGAGAAGAGGCTTTAAGTCTCCATCTGTTTGCAAGTCTTGCTGGATATCCTTTCATGAAATAAAACAAGAACGTTGCTAAAATCATAGTCAGCAGAAAAAACAAAAATGGAAAACTTGCAAAGTCTCCATTAATCGAGACTGTTCCGATTGAAATCAAGATTCCCAAAACAAATACAAACACAAAAGACATCACAGCCAGATTCAAAGCCTGCCAGGGCTCGACATCAACATGGGCTGCTCGCAACTGAGAACTTACGGCTTGTTTATCTTTTTCAGAAATATTTAATCTGATGAAACTTCCTAAAGATCTGCAGAGCTTTTCATATCTTGTTAGTTCAGGAGAAAGTTCATCCTTAAACTTTGTATACTCGCTGCTATAGCCAGAATCAGAAGTCTGTATTTGACTCTCTATTCTTGCCCCATATTTTTTTAGAATGTCTTCAACACTAGATTTTCTGGGAGGCATTTTTCACCAATTTTTATTATTAAACAAACCAAAAACAATTAATAAATCTTTAGAATAAGCTAAATTTCCCGCCGTTGTTTGACCTTTTGAGATTAATAAAACAAATACCTCCGACAACCAAAGAGAATAGATAATATACTATTCTTTGCAGGAAAGATATGACCAAAGCAAACGCAAAAGGGACACCCAATGCCGAATAGAGAAGGGTCATGCTGCCCTCGGTGATTCCAATTCCTCCAGGAACAGGCGAAAAGCTTCCGACTAAACTCCCCATGACAAACACTACTGCGATGGAAAAAATATTAACTTCCCTTCCAAAAGATAAAAATAAAAAATAAGCAACCAAGAAATTTAACACCCAGAATACGATTGAAAGAGAAATGCCGATAAAGGCCTTCTTTTTATCCTTCACAATCTTCCTGAACGTATTCACGAAACTTCTTACATGATGATTGATGAATTTCTCAAAATCATCAGCGGTTTTGAATCTCTTTTTTATAAATCTGAAAATGTGCAATCTCTTAAAAAGTACCCCTATTTTAAAATGGCTTTTTTTCATTATAAGATAAAAAGCTATAGCTGACCCTAAAGTGATAGAAACCAAAATTGCATAAAAAATAATTCTTAAAGTTTCAGAAATGTCGAGGTATACAAAAACAAGAAAAACTGCAATAAATGTCAGCAAAATTAAGGCTAAGATTCTGAAAAAAGCCTCTGCTAAGACATAGCTGAAAACTTTAGTTTTTGGTTTTTTGTATTTCTCAGAAATAAAATAAGCTTTAACGGGCTCAGCGCTAAAACCAGGATCTGGGGTTAACGTTGCAAAAAAAGCTCCTGCGAAAATTGCCTGGAGAAAGAACCAAAAATTTCCCTTTATGTACGGCCTAAAAATATAAATCAATTTCAGAGCCCATATCACAAAAGTCAAGAACATTGCAATAAATGCCAAAGAAAGCCAAAATGGATTAAGGTAAGTAAATATAAGATAAAGCTCATATAAATCAATATCCTTTAGTACGTAAACTAAGATACCTATCACCAAAAGACCGAATACAAGACTGAGCCACCTCTTCATAATACGTTTTAACCTCCTGCAATAAACTGATTTGACGAAATTCAAGGAATTTCAGTCTGGCCAATATAGCGATGATAATTTATAAAGTTAGTGAATTAAAGAATCAACATTAATCAAATTGTCTTTTTCTTAATTTGTGTGTTCAACCACTTTTGCCATTCTGGAAAAACCCTCTCACTTAATGGCAATCCAATCTCTTCTCTGACCTTAGAAGATATTTTATGAAAAGCATCATTGGCCAGGACAGTGAATTCGGCTTCAAGAAGCCGAGGATTTTTTAATTTCTCAGCCATATTAACAACTTCTTTTTTTATGTTGGCCCTTAATAATACATTATCATAAACTGCATCCCAATTTCCCGCCCAGCCTTTGACTGTTGAGGCAACTGATTTTATAATTTCGCTGTCCCCATTGATTAAATCTTCGCTGGCCTCTAGCTCATCCTTCTCAACATTATAGTTAAGCAAATCAACAAACCCTTTTTCTTCCAATGGATCTTTTCTCCAGTGTTTCCTGACTTCAGAAATCTGGACAAGTCTTCTCCAAGAATGCAGGCCATCAGCAGTTTTAATAGGGTTCGCAACAGCGATAATGTCTGTTGCTTTAAAACTTGTTGCAGGCACTTCGAGATCATTTACAACCCTGTCAAAAACTCCGTAAGGTGAGGCTCCGTGTATTGTTCCAGCAACGACATTTGCCAGTGCACCAACCCTCATAGCTTCGTAAAGGGCCTTGGCTTCAAGACTCCTGACCTCCCCAATTATCAGACAAGAATCCCCAAGTCTCAGGCTAGTCCTTATTCCATCATCTGCAGAAACTTCTGAAGTTTCCTTAAGTAAAGATGACCGGACCTTCATTCTTAAAATATCATAACCCAATTTCCTTAAGGAATCAAAAGGCAGCTCTAAGGAATCTTCAATAACAATGACCCGATATTTAGGAATTATCTCCAACATCAAACTTCCAAGCAAAGAAGTTTTTCCAGAGCTTCTTGTTCCGGCTATCAACATTGTCCTTGCCCCATCAATTAAAAAACTCAAAAGCCCGGCCGAAAATGGATTTAACATTTTTGTTTGTATAAACAATGGTAGCGTCCATGGTTCATCCCTATGCCTCCTTATTGAATAAGCTAAACCATCAGGAGACAAAGGTCTCTGGATGATAGCAATTCTCGCTCGAATTTTCCCAATTTCAAGCTGAGTGTCCAATATAGGATTAGCTTCGTCCAAAGGTCTCCCAGAAATAACTCTAAATTTGGCTGCCCAAGAATCAGCATCCTCTTGGCTGGGCAAAACATTTGTCACACACTCGTCATATTTTTGATGTCTTACAAAAATCGGGGTTTGAGAAATTGGTGCGTTGAGAGAGATATCTTGAAGATTTTTATCCTGAAGCAAGACTTCAACAATACCAAATCCAATAGTGTGTCTTACTAAAATAGTCGCAAGTTTATTAAGATCATCATAATTCAGTTTTATTCTCTGGCTTTGTGCCAAGTCTTGCAATAAATCTTTGGAAATGTTGAAAAAAACCTGCCTAGTTCTTTCAGTGTCTGTGAATTCTTCCGCCTTTGGCTGATGCTCTATAAGAACTCTTCTCGCGAGATTCAAAAGAATGTTATGTTCTTCTGGAAGGGAATTTTCAGGAGGAACTAAATGATATATCAGTTTCGCATCATTCTTTCTTTTTAATATTGTCACAATGGCTTCCTCAAAATTTTCAGGATTAATTTTGTATTGGTCAATAATTTCCACATCATCTGGAAGATCAGAAACCAGCCGGGTAAAAGTAAAATTTGGTATCACGTCAGGCTTGAATATTTTATGATAAATTTCTCTGCTTCCACTTTTATAATCTTCAAAATAAGGAAGAAGAAATTGTATTAGCCTAGAATTTTCTAGTAACTGAAATATCTTCTCTAAAAAGTGAACATAATTAGCCTGGTCCAGTTTATAAAAAGCATCGACTCTTTCAAGCATGACTCTCGCTGAAATCAGATCTTTCCTCAGTTCAAAGTAGGCATAGACTGGATCTTTCTTCAGCAAAAACAAAAACGAAAAAAGCCTGTTGTATCTTTCTGCAAAAAATTGGGGAATATTAGTCACAATTTTATCTTGAGAAAGAATTCTTTCCTGTTTTATCAGGAAAACATAAAGCTGAGCAGTCTCTAAAAGAAAATTAACTTCCCTAGAATCATAATTATAATTTTTTTGTTGCACTAAAACAACCCTCGAAACGTTAGGATTTTTTATCAAAGAGTCAACTACTCTTTCCATAACTTCTGGACTTTCGGCGACATCTGGAACAAAAGGTGCACCAAGATAGTTAATGTAAAGAACATCCTCTCCCCCCTGTCTTTTCACCTCAGAAGAGTATAATTGCGTTTCATTGGGTATCATTGTTTGAAGAGTATTTGAAAGTTTAAATTATTTTGTATATCAACACGAAAAACATTTTAAACTCATAAATACTAACTATCTAATGACTGAAGACTATAATTTCCAGTATTACACAGACATCAATTTGAAGCTCAGGGACCTCGAAGAAAAAAATAGGATACTAAAAGACCGACTTCTTTTGATAGGTGAAAACTTAGTAGAAGTAAAAGAAAATTTCACCCAAGATGTGTTAATATTAAAAAAAGACTTTGAAGAAATAAAATCAACATTAAACAGGTTAAAAAATTTTGTTGAAACAGCTTCTTCAGAGTTCTCTAAATTTGCAAGGAAAGAAGATTTGGAAATATTGTCAAAACAGGCAAAAATGTTCCAGCCTTTGGATTTTTTAAGAAAATCAGACTTAGAAAAATTAAAAAAGAACTAAGAACTCATTAAATTAACAAAAAAGGTAAAAAAGAAAAATGGGAGTGTTAGATTATGTGATGCAGATGAAAAATTCTGGAAAGAATGACTCTGAGATAATTAGGTATCTCCAAAATCAGGGAGTCCCTCCAAAAGAGATTCAGGATGCATTAAACCAGGCACAAATAAAAAACGCAGTTTATGGAGATGAGATGCAGCAGTCAATAATAGATTACTCTCAGTCCCCTGAGGCTTATCCTTCGTCTAATCAAGATACTTATGCCCCCCAGCCAAATAACCTTTCCCAAAATCAGGCGACACAGCAAATTTACCAACCCCAACAACAGTACCCACAGCAATACCAAAATTATCAGCAAGATAATACTTATTATCCTCAAGAAACACAAGAATATTATCCCCAAGAGCAAGAATACACTTCATCTGGAACAGATACGTCAACCCTTATAGAAGTTGCAGAACAGGTATTTTCTGATAAAATAAAAAAAATTGAAAGGCCACTAGATGCTTTAAACGAATTCAAAGTTTTGTCAGAAACAAAATTGAAAATAATGGAAGAAAAGCTTCAGAGGATTGAATCAATAATAGACAGTCTTCAGATTTCTATACTTGACAAAATCGGCTCGTATGGCAGTAATCTTAACTCAATAAAAAAAGAAATGGAAATGATGCAGTCATCTTTCAGTAAGATGGTAGACCCCAGAAGATAGTTGACATTACTAAGTATAAACCTTCATCTATATTGTCAAATTGCGTAAAACATAAACATCAAAAAAATTTCTTACAAAAACCAACCTTAATGACTATAGTGCCTGAACATTACTGGGGCATATGGTTTCATGTCACTCCTAGGCTTGCTAGAACCAACAATTACCCCAATCAAGACCAAGAATATGATAAGCCCAAGTATGACATCCCAATTCTGTTGCAACCAGCCAGATCCAATGTTCCATCCTAAAGATGTAGATGTATTAATTAACACGACAATAATTATTACAGCCCCCACAGCCAAAAGCGTCCAACCAATCCCAGGTTTTGAAGGATCTATAAATAACCCAGCAAGTATTATTATAACAAGTATTATTGCTAATCCAACTCCGACCCTAGGAAACACTTCTGAAAAAAATCTCGGCACGAAATCAAACTGCAAAGACATTAATCCCACAGCCAAAGCAAGAATAGAATTGATTGCTTTATTCTCTTGGAAAAGCTTCATCTGATTTAGTATTCCAAATACAAGTGCGAAAATCATTAAGAATGGAATAAGATAACTAAAAATTCCAAATTGCTCCCATTGAAGCAGTAAGTTTCCAATAGTCCCGCCATAGAAACCACTCCATGCTAAAAAACCCACCTCTATCATGCCGTTACTAAACAAAATTATTTTAAATATGTTTCTATGTGTGAACCAAGATGAATAAAGTGAGCTTTTAACGAATTGAAAAGTTCCGATTCTTTTATAAATTAGGGTTCATAAAATAAAGAATGCCAATGATCAATATTGAGTATAACGATGAAAGACTAGAGGAACAGGAAATATTATCGCTCTCAGAAGCTATACAAAAGATTGTTTCAAAATCTACCAATATTAATGATGTTTTTGTTTATGCAAATTCATCTAAAATTAAGGTAAAGATTGCACCAATTGAAATTTTTATTCGAATGAGTGCGCATAAAATAGAAAACCGTGACAAATTAATAAAAGAAATAAAAACCGAATTGCAAAATTGGAAAAAGAAAAAGCTTTTTGACCATAAAATAAACCTAACTCTTATCCCTATGGATTGGAATATTGAAATTGAAGTTTAGTTAAAGATAAATATCCCATCAAATCCAATCACTTATTTCTATAAACTATCCAAATCTAATCCAAAATTACTTCTCACCACTCTTGCTGCTAGATAAAACAATAGCTAACGCTGCAGCTATCAAAACTACGAGTATTATATTGCTCCAAACATCACTGCTCCAGCTTTGTTTGAATAAAGTATTGATGACGTCATCCCATATTCCAGTAATCAAAAACAGAGCAATAACAACAGCAAGAATAACAACTATTCCTGCACCAATCTTTATGCCTTTTCCTTCAAATTTAGCCTCACCACCCGTTATAAATCCCCAGAGTAGAAGAACAACAAATACTATGACCAATCCAACAGACAAAAATAGAACTAAATTAGTTACTATGTATTTTGGAAAAATAGCCCCAACAAAAATCAACCCAATAACTAAAGAAGTAAATGCATTAACTTGTTTTTTATCACTTCCGAAAATTTTTGTCTTCTCGAGTATGGCAAAAGCTATGAAAAATATCAGCAAAAATGGATATATAAAATTCGTAAGAACAGGACTCTGTAAAATATTGTCTGCCATTATGTTTAAAAAATGTAGGCTCACTATTTATATCTTTTCAAATATACTAAGCTTTTAGCAAATACCTCTCTTTGTTAAAGCATTTCTTCAGGAACTTCATCCATTTCAGATTCTATGGGGTTTGGAAGAGCGGTTTTGCTTATAATGAAAACATCACTTATAGCTTTGACGAAATGGTGAGGAATTATAACTCCTCTTGCGCCACCAATCAAAGAAGTAACAGATCCACCAACTCTTATCCTCCAACCATCGATCTTGTTTTCAAGAAGATTGGCTTCTTCGACCTCTCCAAAGTATTCACCAGAATCTGTAAACACCTTAAGTCCTATAACTTCACTTATTTTTCTTAATCGCATATAAAATTCACTATTTATTTATTTAAATACTTTTCCGTAATGCATTATAAGATATTCAATAACAAAATTTATAAAAAACTAAAAACTAGCTTTATAATGATGAATGTAAAAGAAATCAGTTTTGTGGTGTTGGCATCTGTAGTTTTAGCATTTACAATTACACTATTAACGTCGCTGAAATCTTTTTTCACCGTTCTTCTTATAGTTTTTGTGATAATTTTGATAAACAGTTTAGTTAAAAAAATAACCGCTTTCATTCTTGACTCCAGAATAGACATTAAGCTCTGGGAAATAAGCAGATATGGGTTTAAACCCCCCCAAATGTTCAGAAAACCAATTCCAGCAGGAATCATCTTCCCCTTGCTTATAGTGTTCATAACCGTTGGAAAAGTCTACTGGCTCGCTTCCCTAATCTTTGAGGTAAAGGCAAATGTTTCAAGAACAGCCAAAAGATGGGGAATCTATGCTTTCTCTGAAATGACTGAAGGGCACATAGGAATAATCGCCGCAGCAGGAATTTTTGCTACCTTATTTTTCGCTCTAGTTGGATATCTTCTAGGCTTTGAAAGCTTTGCAAGAATAAGCATATTCTATGCTTTCTTCAATATGCTTCCAATCTCAGACCTTGACGGAAATAAGATATTCTTCGGGAGCATTGTGCTCTGGAGTTTCTTAGCAATTCTGACTTTAATAGGATTAGGATATGCTTTTTTACTGATATAACATGACAAACAAAAGTTTTTTTGAGAAAAGAAGCGTTGTGGCAGCATTTGGAGTTTTAGCCCTTTTAGGAGGGTTTTATTTCTTAAATGAAAGCTATCTTACAGGGAAAGTTACTGGAAATTATGTTTCAAACGGCTCGACGCCATTCGATCTTGTTTCAGTAATCGGATTGCTTCTAGTTGTTTGTTCGACAATTTTGATAATTTATGCAATAGTTAGGAAAGAATAATCTATTTATACTATAACAATTTTTCTGAGAAATGCCAACAAAATTTCTTGTGGGAATAGAACCAAGAGAATATCAAAAATCTATATATCAAACTTGCTCCGAAAAAAATTGCCTTGTGGTTCTCCCAACAGGACTGGGTAAGACACTTATAGCGCTGATGTTGGTAGTAGAAAGGTTACAAAAATTCCCTGAAGAAAAAATAGTTTTCTTAGCTCCCACAAAACCTCTTGCAGAACAGCACTTAAATTATTTTAGAAAACATCTTACAGAACTTTTTGCAGAACTCCAGCTTTTCACAGGATCTGTAGAGCCTAATTTAAGAAGAAAAATTTGGGAAAATGCCAATATAATTTTCTCAACGCCACAATGCATTGCAAATGATTTAAAAAATGAATTGTATAATTTAAAGGAAGTTTGCCTTCTCGTTGAAGACGAGGCACATAGATGCATAAGAAATTATGACTATAATTTCATAGCAAAGAGATACATAGAAGAAGCAAAACATCCAAGAATAATAGGATTAACAGCCTCCCCAGGATCAGAGGCTCAAAAGATAAGAGATATATGCAAAAACCTCGCCATAGAAGCTGTAGAATTAAGGACAAGAGAAAGTGAAGATGTAAGAATATACCTCCAAGAGCTAAAATTCGAAAAAGTCTTAATAGACTTTCCCACAGAACTGCAAGAATTAAGACATGTTTTAAAGAAAATTTATGAAGAGTATGTGGAAGAATTAAGGCTCAGAAAAGTCTTGTTTGGCCCGGCAACAAAAATAGGGCTCATTAATCTGCAAAAGAAAATTTTTGCCACAATAGCCAGAGGCAATAAAAACTTCCAATATTTGTTGGGAGCAAGTGCATGTGCCCAAGCAATCAAGTTACAGCATGCTTTAGAATTATTAGAAACCCAGACTCTTCCAAGTCTGAATAAATATCTAAAGGCGTTATTCGAGCAAGCCGCAAAAAAACAAAGCAAAGGAGTAGTTAAACTCGTCTCAAAGCAGGAATTCAATTTTGTTTATTCAAAGGTGAATGAACTTCTAGCCAAAGATTTTGAGCATCCTAAAATGAAGATATTACGGGATATTATCACAAGTGAACAAAAATCAAACGAAAATTTCAAGATGATTGTTTTTGCACAATTTAGAGACACCGCTTTGGAGATAACAAATGGCCTAAACAAGATTCATGGAATAAGGGCAAGGGTTTTCGTCGGGCAAGCAAAAAAGTCAGGCTCTGGATTAAGTCAAAAAGATCAAAAAAGAATAATATCTGAATTTGAAAGGGGCGAGGTAAATATTTTATGCGCAACATCTATCGGAGAAGAAGGATTGGACATCCCGGAAGTTAATGGGGTGATTTTTTACGAGCCAGTACCTTCGGCGATAAGATCAATTCAAAGAGCAGGAAGAACAGCCAGGTTAATAAAAGGAAAACTTATAATACTCATAACAAAAGGGACAAGGGACGAGGCATTTTATTATGTTTCAAGATCAAAAGAGAGAGAAATGCACGCAGCGATAAGCAGCATAAAAGAATCTTTAGGATTAAAAAATAAACAAGAAGAACAAAAAACATTATGATAATAACGATTTCTGGAAAACAGGGGGCGGGAAAAACAAGTGTTGGAAAAGAGCTGGCAAAAAGACTTGGCTACAAATTTATTTCTATAGGCGAGTTGAGAGGAGAGATAGCGACGGAAAAGGGGCTTACAATTGATGAATTGAACAAAATTGGTGAAAGGGAAAGTTGGGCCCATAAAGAAGCAGATAAAAAGACTATTGAGATTGGAAAAACAAAAGATAATTTTATAATTGAAGGATGGATAGCCTACCACTTTATCCAAAATTCAAAAAAGATTTTTTTAGAAGTTAGTGAAAAAATTGGGGCAGAAAGAATTTTTAATGACCAGAGGAAAGATGAGCCTTATTGCAAAACAATAGAAGAGATGCAAAAATTGTTAAAGAATAGATTAAACGAGACATATGCCCAATTTAAAAAGTACTACAAAATTAATTTTTTAGACAAATCACAGTATGATATAGAGATAAATACAACCAACTTGTCAATAAATGAAACAGCAGATAAATTGCTGAAATTTTTAAAATGACCCCAAAATTCTTGGATATTTTTTCCAAAAGGCCAGAAAAAATAATAAAAGAGCAATTAAAAATAATTGCAGATTATAGAGAGAAAAACTCGCTGGTTATATCCGAACTAATTTCTTTAGGGATAGATGTTGAAGTTAAAGAATTAAAAGTTGCAGACTATATTGTTAATAACGTCGCTATTGAAAGAAAGACAGTTTCGGATTTTATTTCTTCAATGATAAACAAAAGATTATTAAAACAATTAGAAGAGCTAGGACAATATCCCAATAGACTTCTGATAATAGAAGGAATGGACGAAAAAGAACTTTACAATGACGACGCTGAAGGAATAAATGGAAATGCCATAAGAGGTTTTTTGCTTTCAATAGTTTTAAAACACAAAGTCCCAATAATCTTTTCAAAAAATTCTGAAGACACTGCCAAATTTATTTTCTTGCTTGCAAAAAAGAAAGAATCAGAAATGTCTCTAAATGTAAAAAAGAAATCTCTGAATAAAAAAGAGCAAATGCAGTTTATTCTTGAAGGTTTTCCGGGCATTGGCCCAAAAACAGCAAAAAAACTTCTTGAAAAATACAAAACACTGCACGAAATTTTTAATTCTCCATTAGAAGAGCTTCAAGAGATTATTGGAAAAAAGGCGGAAATTTTCAGAATAATTAATGATAATTACTAGGAAGCTGTCCAAACATCGTTACTGTTAAGATAATATTTGTTAATGTTAAATCCTGACCGCACTATTTTTTCTACTTCTGGATGAATGTGCGATTGAAATCCGCCATAATTTCTAAAGGTTTGTAATTGGGCATACCACTGGGAGAAAAAAATTGAATCAATGCCAGCAAAAACAACTGCACTAGTATCATCAATCTTGATAACCTTGCATTCCATTCCACCAGGTTTGTCTCTTTCTTCATCCATTAAAATAAAGAAAAACTTTTTATGTTTATAATAAGCTATATACTGCAATATATATTTTAGAATTCAACAATCATATAAAAGACAAAATGCTTTATTATTTTTTATTTCAACTTATATTCTTCTAGAACACTGTAAATTGGGCCATCTGGCCTTAATTCTGACTTCATAAGTCTAAAACAATGTGCTTTGAATTTTATTCTCGGTATTTCTATTTTTCTCAGGCTTTCCAAAAATTCTTTTTTACTTTTAATATTCTTAACTCTTGCAATAGTCAGATGTCCCATAAATCTTTCTTCTGGTTTGAATATCTCTCCCAAAACACTGTCAACAACTTTTTGTAATTCGTCAGCCCCTTTAATGTGAAGCCAAACTATTCTAATATGATGGGGGGAGAAAACTCCAATTTCATCTAGTTCTAAGTCAAAACTTGAAGTGTTTATTATTTTGAGTTTCTCTTTCACAAGTTTGATTTTTTCTTCATCAATCTCACCAAGAAATTTAAGGGTTAAATGCAAATTGCCCAGTTCTATTTTCTTCCCAAAAAATTCCGGTAATTGATTTTGAATTTTTTGCACTTCCTTCTTAACATTTTCAGGCAAATCTATTGATATGAAAGTTCGCGTCATAAAAACTCCCCTAAAATTTTAGCGCCAAGATTGGCTGTAATATTGCCGTTTGTTTTATCCTTCTGAGTGTTAATTTCGACAATATCAACAGCCCTAAGCCCATTAACTTTATTCAGTCTTTGGATTAGATAAATAAATTGCCTGCTTGTTAAACCTCCCGGCTCATTAAAAGAAGTGGACGGAGCAAAGGCAGGGTCAATAACACTAATGTCTATTGAAAGATACAGCTCTTTTCTATTTGAAAATTCCATGATAGTGTCACAGATATTCTCAATATCAAGAGTGAGTTTATTAGTGTCTATCACTTTAATTTTTTTATCCTTTAAGAAGATTAGCTCCTCTCTTCCGGAATTCCTGACCCCAACAAGCAATACATTTTCTTTTGGAAAACCAGCTTCTATAACTTTTCTAAGCCATTGCCTATTGTTGGGAAAATTATCTGGTACCTCGCAATTTGGATTTGAATCAAAAACTATCAAACAAGGCTCTTTGCTTTCATCTCTGCAATAATTCAGAAAAGCTCTGACCAAAGAGTAGCTTATAGAATGATCACCACCCAAAAAAATAGATTTTGGCTTCGCCTCAAAAGTTTCCAAAGCATTTTCATAAATTAACTTATTAGTTAGTTCCAAATCTTTATTATTAACATGAATTTCCTCTATATCTAACAAATTCTTGTCAATTAGTTTGCCTTGCTCATTGCTTCCGAATGCAGAAAGTTTCTCTATAATGGCGTTTCCCGCCTTCTCGCAGTCTTTTCCGCCATTAACTCCAGGAACTTTGACAATAAACATAATACTTTCTAATAATCATAATTTAAAAAATTACCTCCTAACTTCCAAAGAGCAAAAAGCATATAAATAGAGTTTCCCCTATAACTATAACAAGAGGTTGAAAGGAGGAGATAAAATGCACAAAATAACCGGATGGCTATTCCTTCTTATCGGTATCCTTATGTTGCTCCCTTTAATTGGAGTTAGCGTAGGTACATTAGGAGGTTGGCTCACGATGCTTGCGTTTGTTGTAATTGGTGTACTTAAAATCACAGCCAAATAAAAACGCTTTTTTATTTTTATTTTTTATTATTCTTTAAAATAAGTAAGGTCTAAGAATTAATTTTTAATTATTCAGATCAGACCCTGTGCTTTTCTCTGCAGCAACAGCAGCTTTACATGCAGCAGATTTAAAGATCCTTCCGAAGAAAGTGCATTTTGATTGAGGATTTGTCTTGCATACTCCATTTAAACACCCATATGGGCATGCAAAATCTCCACCAGCCAGAATATTATCAGCGGAACACGAATATTCATGCAAAGTGTTACTAGAACCATTAGCCAAACAAAAATCAGTATACCTTAATTCAGGGTTGCTTCCCACTGTTGCTGTTCCTCTTGCATACGGATACCATCCTCCGTCGGAGTCGGAACAAGATAAAGTCATATCACTTGAAGCACAAGAACCAACTTTAATTGTGGCCATTGTATCTGAAGCTGAAACCAGATCAATCCTATACCAATTTATTCCACCATCAACAGAGATGATTTTAAAAGATAAATCAGAACCTAAGGGATCAGTAGACAGATTAAAATATTGCCCATTCACACTTATCATTGCACGCAAAACCAGATTATTTTCGTCAGCAGAAGCAACATAAACATTAAGACCTAAAATTGATTTAGTTGTTCCTTCAGGGACTTCTTTAACGTCTGACGAAGTTACGGTACATGTTGAAGAAAATCCATACCAAGAAGAACATAGGCTAAAAGCGTCATTGAAATTGTCACTTGTTAAGCTTTCTGCACTAATTAATTGATTACAAGTCCTAAACCCTGAATGAGAATCAACATAAGATTTAAGGTAAGTTTGAATATTTCCGGCTTCTACCGCATACAAGATCGACATCCAGTTTCCAGGATAAACAACAATCGTGCTCTTATTGACAGAAATCACGGAAGTAGTATTCCATATTTTTTGTCTAGTAACATTTTTGCTGTCGACAATCAAAGAAGGGATGTTTTTACTGCTCAAATAGGTTTGGATATCTCCTAACCATATAACATCTAAAATGGAGGAACCAGGATAAGATATGTAAGTCAAATAGAAAGGATTCCAACTGAAAGTATTGTTGGAACTCACACAAGCCCCATTGTTACAAACACCACCACTAGAAGCGCAATTGTAAACCCCCGTTCCCAAAGCCCCACTATTGCAAGCATACTCATAAACCCAGCCAGCATACGTTCCATTCTGAACACAGTAGTCATTATAAGTTTGTCCTTGATAAGTTGCTGTTCCTTGAATATTATAATTATAACCACCATCACTATCAGCGCATGTTACGTGGGTTGAATTTGCAGAAACATTAATATAAACTGTTTTAAAATTATTTGCCAAATTTATATCAGTCTCGTTATGAATGCCTTTCCCATTATAACTTCTCTTTAACTCCCATGTACCAGCTTTATTGAATGTGTAATTCTCATAATCGTACTTTATTCCTCCAGCCAAAATTAATTCGCCCGGACTCTTACTACCCCAACCTCCTCCAGCACAACCACTAGAATCACCAAGAAGACATGTTGAAGCAGATCCTCCTGTAATGTACCCATTAACATTTCCAAGATTTTTTACCGTTTTAGTAATCATAACTAATTGTCCAACTTCAGGAGTGTTATCTGAAAATGTAATTGCCGTCGTTGCCAAGTCAAAATAGGATGTAGTATTTGTTTGACTGCTATTTATACAAGCCCCATTACTACAAACATAATTTGCTCCTAAATTAGTGCAGGCATAAGTCACAGCAGCAAAGCTTGAAGTATTCTGATTACAATAATATTCGACCACAGAGTTGCCTGAACAAGAATCATTTATAATATAGTTAGTAGAATTTGTATCCTGCCCATAAACAGTTCCTTTCAAAATATAATTCAACCCACCATCAGAATCAGTGCAAGACGGTGTTGATGCTGTTGAACCAACAAAGCTTCCATCATCTACAACTTTAACAGGCTGCCCGGTAATCTTTCCCCACACATCAGAAAACCATGACGCAGAAACAACAGATAATGATAAAATTACTAATAAAATTACAACACCAAGAAATAATCTACTCCCTCTTTTCATAACTTATCTACAAATTAAAAGTATATAAATGTTTTTTTTTTAGCTGGGCAAATTTTGAGCAAAAAAGTTGTAACAAAAAATCTTAGGCCTTTTCCAAAGGAACAACATTTGGAATTTTATAAAGCTCTGAATCTGCAGTTATTAATTCACTGCCAAACATTTGCGCCAAAACCACATAAATAGCATCATAAAGGGTTATTTTATTTTTTAAAGAGCAATTGATTGCCTTATCTAGTAAGGAAGCGCGAATATTCTCTATCTTTAATTGTAAATCCCAAAGCGATTTATTAACTTCAAGAAGTTTTTCCTCGCTCACTCCTTTGTATTTTAAGGCATTGAGAACTTCAATAAATGCTAATTCTGGGGCTATTAGAAGAGTTTTTCCTGCAACATGCTCATCCCTTATTTTTACAGCCTTGTCAGAATCCTTTTCACTAACAAACCATTTTACAATTACCGAAGCATCAACTACTTTCTTTTGTTTCTCCATCCTCTTATTATCTCTGTGCCAGATTTCCCCCTATCAAAAGCATTTAATTTGCGGATTTTATCCATTATATCTGCAGCTTGTTTTGCTTTTTCTGTGTCAATTTCTTCTAGTTTTTCTACTTGCTGCAAAAGATATCTCCTAAGCAGAGCACTCCAGTTTAAATGTTCATGAAGTTTCATCTTTTCATAAAGGCTTTTGTCAATTCTTACTGAAATAGTTATGTCTGACATTGTAATATTTGCAATACAAACACATATTTAAACTTTTCTATAAAACTTACTCAGGCACCAACGCAAAAAGTTTTTTCAAAATTAAACTAGTGTCAAGAATTCTTTTTTAACACTTAAAAAAGTTTCTTTATTAATCCTGCCAATCTTCTTCCTTATTACACCTTTATTAATTGTAAACAACTTATCAGCTTTTATTCTGCTTTTCACAGGAACACTTCCTTCATCTAAACTGTTATTGTCAATTAAAACAGAAAAACTTGGATCTTTTAGATTAGAGGTTATTCCGCAAGTGACAATATCTTCATATTTATCATTATAATCATTTTTTGACAAGACTAAAACTGGCCTTTGTTTAATGCTGCTTAAATCAGAAAAAGGAAATGGGACTATTAATATCTCTCCTTGTTTATATGTTATTCCAGATTTCATCTTCTTTATTACTCCAAAGTTTTTTTGCAACTTTCTCAGAGTGTTTTAATAAATCTGAAAAATCAGATCTCCTAATTTTTTTAATTACAATTGAATCTTCATTTTTTGCAATGATTAATTCATCACCATTGTTAATCTTCAAAGATTCTCTCATTCCAATTGGTAAAGAGATCTGCCCCTTATCCGTAACTTTTATTATTTTTACTTCCATAATAACAGAGTAAGAATTTCCTTACTTATAAACTTTTCTATAAAACTTACTCAGGCACCAACGCAAAAAAGCTGTATTCTTTAATGGCTTTTTTTGCCAGCTCTTTCACATCTTCCAGCTTGACTTCTTTTATGTTCTTTTCAAATTCATAAAATTCTTGTGCATTTCCATCAGCCTCATAGTAAAGAAGATTAGCCATTTGAGAGACAGATTCCTCCATCGCAATGTTATAATTTCCAATTAACTGCTCTTTAATGCTTCTCAACTCTTTTTCTTCCAATCCAGCCCCAACTTTTTTAAACTCTTCAAGAATTAACTCTTTGACTTTACCAATATTTTCTTTCTGGGTTCCAGCATAAATTTTATTGTATGAAAAATATTTGCATGAAGTAGCCTCTCCAGAAATAGAATAGGCCAGATTTCTTTTTTCCCTTATCTCTGAAAATAGTCTGGAGGACATTCCCTCTGCAAGAACGGCGCTTAAGACTCTCGCAGCATAGCTTTTTTTATCATTTGACAATGGGGCATGATAAGCAAAAACAACATTAGCCTGGTCCAATCCTTTTCTTTTTTCTACTGCAGAATTATTTTTTTTCTTTACTTTATACTCAGGAATTTTTCCTGCTTTATTATTAAAGTTTTTTTCAGAAAACTCAACAAGTTTTTCAAAATCAGCATCCCCAACAACACAAAGAATCATGTTATTTGGATTGTAAACTTCATTAAACCTCTTCAGCATTTTCTCTCGGTTTATTGGATTCATGGTTTCATGGGTCCCGATTAAATCAATTCCTAAAGGGGCATCATAGAGAAAATTTTGTATCCTATCATCAACATGAATTCTGGGATTGTCTTTTCTCATTTTTATTTCCTCAAAAATAACTTTTCTTTCTTTATTCATTTCTGCCTCATTAAATAGCGGATTTTTTACCATATCACTCAAAACATCTAAAGCGACATTTATTTTATTTGAAGGCATCTTGCACCAGTAAGCAGTAATGGTTTCAGAAGTAAAACCATTCAGAACTCCTCCATTTTTTTCTATTTCAGTGGAAATCTGGCTTGCATTTCTGGTAGGAGTTCCTTTGTAAAGCATATGTTCAATAAAGTGAGATATTCCTTTTTCTTTGGCATCTTCATTGATTCCTCCGCATCTAACTGCAAAGGCAACGCTGACAACAGGAAGCTCTCTTTTTTCAAAAAGCACAGTCATTCCATTTTTCAAGACTTTTCTGAAAAATTTTGGTTTCATGATTCATAGAATCAAATCAAGTTTTTAAATCTGTTTCCCAAAAACAATATATCTTTCCCCACCCAGCCCAAAATCATCCAAAACATTGAATTCCTGTTTTATGAAATCAAATATCCAATTCCTGTTAACTTTAAACTTCTTTTTAGCCATCATGCTTCTTGTTGCAAAACTAACAACAACCATATCAACTAAAGGAGTGATTTCTTTTAGAAGTTTTTTAGAATAATCTATTTCAAATTCTTCCAAAGCATCTAGAACTTTGAACAAAAACACAATTTTCTTTCCTTTTTGCATTGAAATTGTTTTTTTTATTTTCTCTAATTCAAATAAGCTTTCATGAATCGCTGAAGCATTTAATTTTTCTTTCTTGAAATGATAGTTCATTAAGTCAACTAACTGCCCAACAGCCTCAACCCCAATATATCTTACTTTATGGCCAAAATAATTATAGCTAAACCCATTAATTCCAGCACCTAGATCAAAAATTGTTATATTTTTTTCATTAAAATTCTTAAAAATCCTGTTATACAACTCCCCATAATAAGGTAACCTTTCTCTAGTTGAAAGATGTTTTCTCAAAATCCAGTCTGAATCTTTATCTTTTAAGGATAAAAGCTTTTTACTTAAAAAAGCTCCAAAAATCTTATGCAAAAACTCCCTAGTAAGTCTTATTTTTTCTTCCTCACCAACCTGTCTTCTCTCAAAGATAGAGTAAGCTACTCCAACATCTTTAATGGGAAGTTGTGAAAACTCTCTTTTCTTCATGATTTCTTTGATTATTTCATCTTTTTCCATATTAACAAAATTTTTAATCAATGATTATTTATAAATTATATACAAAACCAAGATGGCATCAACAAATCAGTCCCCATTCTACAAACAGGCAGAGTTAAAATTCTTAAACTCTAAGACTAATGAAGATAAATTAAAGTGGCTTGAAGAAATGATGCGGGAATGTCCTAAACATAAATCATCTGAAAAAATGCTTGCTAATCTTAAAACAAGATACGTAAAGCTAAAAGAAAAAATAGCTTCCCAAAGAAAAACTTCTAAAGGCTCCAAAAAACCAGGAATCAAAAAAGAAGAGATGCAGGCCGCAATAATCGGCTTCACAAACTCCGGAAAATCTTCATTGCTTTCTTTGTTGACCAATGCTAATCCAAAGATATCGGGAATTGAATTTGCAACAAGAGAACCAATAGTGGGAATGATGTCATATCAGGGGATACAAATTCAGCTTGTTGAAATTCCCGCAATAGAGTCGGAATTTTATGACAGAAGCATAACACATATTGCAGATTCCATAATAATTTTAATAGAAAGTTTATCCCAGATCCAAAAAATACAAGATTTGATGGAGAATATTCCAGGTAAAAAAATCATAGCTTTCAATAAGACAGACTTATTAAACAACGAAGAAAAAAGAAGAATCTATGCAAACTTGCAAAGCAAGAAATACAATTTTGTTATGATATCAACAGAAACCAAAGAAGGAATAAATGAGCTAAAAGAAAAATTATTTTTAAGTTTTGACAGGATAAGAGTTTTCACAAAAGAGCCGGGAAAAGAGAAGTCAAACAATCCAATAATTCTTAGGCCGGGCTCAACAATAAAAAACATAGCTGAAAAAATATTCAAAGGATTTGCCTCAAAAATAAAGGAAACAAAGATATGGGGGCCAAGCTCAAAATTCCCAGGCCAAAAAGTTTCATTGAATCATGAACTAAAAGACTTGGATGTTGTTGAATTTAAGACTAGATAATCACACCCACTTCTTTCTTATAGGCTCAATTATCTTCCAAAGATAATCTACGACTGCATTCTTCAAATCAAGAGGATGTAATTTTCCATGGCCGTAAATATTTTCCAATTCTTCATAATTTTTAAAGTCCAAATTCCCCCCAAACTTTTCAGGTCTTTTAACTTCAAAACTTTCAAACCTTGGGAAGATTATCAATCTTGACATTTGCAAGATAGGATTGTCTTTAATTTCTTTTTCTGGGCAATATGCGTCTTTTATTGTTTTTTTAATTTCATCAAGTGAATCAGTAACACTAATTCCTGATCCTTGAACGCTCTTTGACATTTTTTGCCCAGGTCCTTTCAGAGAAGTTATTAATGGAGTATGCAAGGCAACAAACTCATAATTCAAAGTCTTTGCCATATCTTTAGCCATCATGTGAATCTTCCTTTGTTCTAAGCCACCCAAAGCAACATCAACTTTCAGGTGTTTAATGTCAGCTACCTGCATCAGAGGATACCATAACTGAGAAATTGTTGCATTCTCGACATCTCTTGCAATTTCCTGCATGCTCCTCAATCCTCTGTTGATTGTAGAATTTTGTGCAAGTTTCATGACATCTAACTGATAATCTTTATTGAACTGAAAATCACTGCCAAGAACAATTTCTGCTTTAACGCCAATTGCTTTCAAAGTTTTTTTCCAATTCTCCACTTCTTTTTTTATTTCGCCTTCTTGCCCCTTTCTGTTGAGCAAGGCATGAATGTCTGCCAGTAAAATAACAACATCAAAACCTGCTTTCTGCATGTCCATCAATTTAGTTATCGTGACAAAATGACCAAGATGCAAAGGCCCATTAGGTTCATAGCCGCAGTAAACCCTGGGATTTTTTTTCTTTTTCAAAATTTCTCTCAAAGCATCAAAACTGACTATTTCCTCAGTATTTTTTTTGATTAATTCAAGCTTTTCTTCATTATTCAGCACCATAAACAAAATAACTCTTTTTAGTTATTAAAACTTTCCACCCAAACAATTATAAATTTTCTTTTCTGTTTTAAATTATGCTAAGACTAATTTTCAATCCTAAAAAAGCCGAAAGACATCCTCTAGAAGTTCTCTTTATAGCTATAGTCTACTCTTCATTTTCCATACTCTTTGCACTATGGATATTTCCAAATTATGCATCAATAGCGATGATATTTCTCACAGTGTTCTCCTGTCTTTACTTGATTCAAAGCGCAATAAATATAGAGGAGAAAAAAGAAGCAAATAGGTCAGAAAAATCCCTTCTGAAAGAACATTCTAAGCTCATTTACTTGTTGTTATTTTTATTCTTAGGGTTTACCATTTCATTCACATTATGGAGTTTTTTGCTTCCAGTAGATAAAGTCTCAAGCATTTTCTCATTCCAAGAAACGACAGTGGAGGGAATAAGAGCAGCGATAGTCGGATCATTCTCATCATCTTCCACATTCTTGGCAATTCTTTTCAATAATATTAAGGTCCTTCTAATATCATTAATTTTCGCTTTGTTTTATGGAGCAGGGGCAATATATGTCTTGGTTTGGAACGCGAGTGTTATGGGTTTTGTAATTGGAAATCTTGCAAGAAACACTTTAGGAATCACAGCATTGCCAATTTCGTTTGCAAAATATTTTGTCCATGGAATACCTGAAATGTTGGCATATTTGATGACGGCTCTTGCTGGGGGATTAATATACTCTGCAATTTGGAAAGGAAATTTAAAAACTGAAGAAAAGAAGAAAAAGCTTATGATAGACGTCCTTATCCTTATAGCAATTTCTATTTTTATATTGATATTAGCCGGCCTGATTGAAGTTTATATTTCGCCTTATATTTAAAATTTTACAAAATAATTATGAAAAAAGTAGTGATTGGATGTATATTCAAAGGAAAATATTTGGGAGAAGACGAGGAAATGTTTATTAAGCTCTCAAAGAAAAAAAATATTGAGATGGTTTTTCTTGATTTGGAAAGAGATTTAGATGAAGGAAAATTAAAAGAAAAAATAAAAAAATGTGAGGTAATATACAACAATAGTGCCGAAGATTTCTCAATTGAATTTGAAAAAACAATTGAAGAGCTTGGGAAAAAGGTTATAGACACGACAAGAACACATTACACCAACGAAGATAAATGGATTTTTTATTTAAAATGCAAAGAACATGGAATTCCTACACCAGAAACAATACTTCTTTCGGATGATTTGAACATAGTAAAGGGAGAACTAAAGAATTTTGATAAATGGCCAGTGGTCCTAAAAAGGGTTGAAGGAACGTGCGGAGAATTTGTGGAAAAGACAGAGACTATAGCGGAATCAATAAAAATAATTAAAAAATGGGGTAAAAAGAATTCATCCATACCTATAATTGCCCAAGAATTCATAAAATCACCCAGTTACAGAGTCACACTTATAAACAATCAAATTGTCCAAACAGCTTTAAAACAAAGCAAAGGGTGGAAAGCAACAGGAGTTTATGCAAAAATAATTAAAAAATTTAAGATAGACAAAAAATTAAATGATATTATAAAAAAAATAAATAAAATTTCAAAAATAAAAATTTGTGGGATTGATTTTTTAAAAAAAGACGGCCAATGGCTTGCACTTGAAATAAACTCTGCCCCAGGTTTTGATTTTTTTGAATCGGAAAGGGAGAAGATACTTGGCAAAGTCCTGGATTTTCTTAAGAAAGAAGCTAGAAATTAACTATTATAAATTTTTTCAACCCTTTTTATCTCATCGAGGTTTATCTTAGCCACTATTAACCCTTCTTTGCCAACAATTTTTTTAAGAATTTTGTGGGGGCCTGCTATAGCTGAATATGAAACTTGAAACTTAGAGTCCATTACGGGGTTGCATAACGCTACAAAATAGATATTTTCAAAAGCTCTGGTCATAATTACAGACTCTAAAAGTTTTTCTTCCATTGCTTTAGGTTTTTCCTTGTGGGCCCTGGATTCATATTCCCATTGTGAGGGACAAAAGACTATTTCTGCCCCAGCTTGTTTTAGCTTCCTAAACATCTGAGGAAATGCTAAATCCCAGCATATGACAATTCCAATTTTAGCAAAATCAGTATCAAAAATTTTAACTCTCGAGCCCGCATCAACTTTGTCTCCATAAAGATGTATTTTTTTATAGTTCCCCTTTATGTTTCCTTCCCGGTCTATCAGGATAGAAGTATTATACTTTTTCTTTCTTATTTCCAAATCTTCAGTGATTATACACCAAATAGAATTTTTTTTGCACTCCTCTTTTATTTCTCTGATCAAAGTGTCATTAAAATAAAGGGTTTCGGTTTTGTGAACACACGATTCTGGAAAACACACAATATCTGCATTTAATTTCTTTGCTTTTCTGATATATTTTTTTATTTTTTCAACATTATTTCTTCTAGAAATATCAAAATACTTTATCTGGGCAACAGCAATCTTGGGATATTTGTGAGTTTTCATTTGCTAGCCTACCAGTATAACAGCCATTTATAAAAGTTACTAATCTTTTTAAAGGATTACAAGCCTAGTACAATTAAAATAAGATGTTAATTGAATTATTTTTGGCTTTAAGTGCAGGCCTTATTGCTGGCACAATTACGGGCTTACTGCCCGGAATCCATATAAACTTGGTTGGCGCGATTCTTGTTTCTCTCTCAATAGGCATTCTTTCTCCGATAAACCCCATCTACCTTGTAGTATTTGTTGTAACAATGTCTATTGCCCACACTTTTTTAGACTTTATTCCATCCGTATTTTTGGGATGCCCCGACACAGATACTGCTCTTTCAGTCTTGCCTGGGCACGAACTGTTAAAAGAAGGGAATGGGTATGAAGCCATAATGCTTGCAGTTTACGGAGGTTTAATCGCAGTTTTTTTGTTGTTATTGACTTCTATTCCTTTGATTTTATTTGTTGAAAAAGGATATAATCTAATAAAAAGTTTTATTCCCTACATTTTAATATTTGTCGTTTTCTTTATGATTTTTTCTGAAAGCAAAAAAGTATTAGCATTTTTTGTAATAGCCATCACAGGAGTTTTAGGTTATATTACTCTTAATTTAAACATGAAAGAATCTTTGCTTCCGCTATTATCTGGGCTGTTTGGGGCATCTTCATTATTGATATCAATCAAGACAAAAGTAAAAATTCCAAAGCAAAAAATTTCCAAAATAAAACCAAAATTCTTAAAGCCAATATTAGCTACGATGATTGCATCCCCTCTTTGCGGATTTCTTCCTGGCTTGGGAAGCAGTCAAGCAGCAGTCGTTGGGAACACAATAGTCAATTCTGACAAAAAAGAATTTTTAACTTTGATTGGAGCAACCAACACTTTAGTTATGGGTTTTTCTTTTATCTCCCTATATACTATTCATAAAATGAGAACAGGTTCTGCGGCAACGATAAACAACCTTATTGGGTCTTTAGATAAAAATATTTTGATTCTCATACTTGCAACATCCTTTATGGCGGGGGTCATATCTTTCTTTCTAACTTCATTTTTGGCAAAAAGATTTATAAAAATATTTGCAAAAATAAATTATACAAAACTTCAATATTTTGTTATAATATTTATAACTTTAGTAGTAATTTTATTTTCCGGATTTCTGGGGCTTATTATTTTCATAATTTCAACTTTAACGGGATTTTACTGCATTTCTTTAGGGGTAAGGAGGACAAATATGATGGCCTGTTTGTTGATTCCAACAATAATTTTGTATTTGTTTTGAAAAGAAATTATTATTTATTTCTTTCATCACGAGAAGCAACTAATTGGTCATAAAACGTTTTAAATCGCGGATTCAATTCACTAAATTTTGAAAGGAATTCTATAAACTCTCCATCATTTAGCAAAAAGTTTTCTAAAGAAATTTGAAATATTTTACTTTTGGGAATGCCTTCTTTATTCTCCCCCAGCCTAGAATAAATAGAGTAAAGATCAAGAATCGAATTCAGATATTCTGGAATGACAAGAGTGGTCCTAGATCGGTTAATTGTTGAATCTGTTCTAGCCCTTATCATCAAAACTCATGCTAAAATCTCTTTTTAAATACTTTTATACTAAAACTACTTCAACCAATCAGACATAGTTTTTTGCTTTTCAAGTTCTTTCCCAAAAATGCTATCGATGTAACTTTTGATAAGTTCCAGATTTTGTTTTATATATGGAGAAAGCTCATACTTCTTTGCCAATTCAAGAGCAGGCTCAAGATATTTTTTTATGCCCCCCTCATTAACAGTAAAAATCAATTTCCCACCACACATTCGACAAATCCCTTTTAAAGGAGGTCTCCTATAAATTTCATTGCAGGAAACGCATCTAAAACTCTGCATTGAAAAATTCCTAAGGTTACCCTTTAAATCTTTTATAAAATGTCTCTCAATAATTAGTCTAGCAGTGTCAGAAGTATCCACAGCCCTTATTTTTTCCACTAGATTCATTTGGTGTTCAACTTTATCCTTCATAGTTGCCAAAGTCTTATAGCTGGAGCACGAAACACCTTCATTAAAGTTTGAGGTATTATGTGTAAAAAATAAGTTTGTAAATGGATCCCCTTCGCCCCTCAAAATATCTCTCACCATTTTAATTTTAATTTTAGAAGAATGTTCTTTTCTTTCTGCAGCCTCATAAAGCTCAAGAGGATATTCTTTCACCATCTCTAAATCCAATATCTGTTCATCAACTTCACCAGCATCCATTTTAGCATTCAAAACTAAAGGAGCATCTTGAGTTCCACCTCTATGATTTGGTAAAAATTTTCTAGAGAAATTTAAAAGAACATCAGAAAGCAGCATTATTGCAGCTTCATCTCCGTCACAATCTCTTCTTATCGCAGCATGCATAAATGGACTTGCCATCAACCCAAGAGTATTAGAAAATCCAATAAATCTACAGACGACACCTGCACAATTATGTGGGGCCATGCAAACTCCAATCTGCCCAACTAAGTCTTCTTTTTTGTTTATATTATGAAAACTTTTCAGATTGTAAAATCTTCCCAATTCCTCATCTATAAAATCACAAATTCTCATAAAGACATCATCAGCTTTTTCGTCCAAAGAATCCTGACAACTTGGTAATAAGATATCATGTGGTTTTAATTCCAGAATTTGATCATCTCCCTCTAAAAGTTTGCCATGAATGTCCTCAGCATAACCTAACTCCCTAAGTTTTTCTACACTAACAGAAATCTCCTTGGGCTTAAATGCAACCAATGGCAATTCGGTAACATCATATCTAATTGTACCATCTTTGTTTACTTGTAAATTATACTTGGCGCGAAGTAGCCCTTTAGCCAAATTCTCAACACTCTTATCACTAGAGCTTAAGCCTCTCACACCTTTAATCAAAACAGGAATCTCATTTTTAGAGAGCCCAATTTTTTGAACTGCGGTGTTAAAATAATAATTAATATCTAAATCTTGCATAGAATATGGTACGCCCTTTTTTTCAATCCCATTAATATGGCTAGAAAAATTTTTCTCTTTTGTTTCATAAAAAAAGAACTGTTTAACGCAGTTACTGCCACAAACTTCGCAAGAATTATAAATTCCTTCCTTTTTGCAAGACTGACAATAAAACAACGGAAAAGAACTCCTAATTTTTCCAACATTGCAGGCTTCACGAACGCTTCTCAACCTTCCGCCTTCACTTCCAACCGGAAATAAAACATTGGGACTTCCTATTAATTTTCTAAGCTTGGCTTTTTCTGGCCTACCCATTCTTGTACCAATAAACTCTCCAGCCTTATCTTTTATTTTAGCTTTTGAAACAGAGTTAATTAGTTCTAAAGGGTCTTTTTCAAAATCATAGTTTCCAAAATTCGACTCTTCCCCCAATAAATTTTGTTTGACTAAAATTCTCGGATCAACTCCGATATTAAAAAGTAATGCCTTGCTATTCTCTTTGTTTATGACAACGTTTTCAATTGTAACATCATGTTCAACACCTAAAAGTTCTAAAGCTCTTTTGCCCAGCCCAAATCTCTCTTGATCTTTCTTTGTAAACGGAAGAATTATTTTATCCTCTAATCTAGCATATTTAATCCAATCCATCAAATCTCTAAATTCATTTTTAGAAATTTGAGTCCAGTAAAAAATATATTTAGGATGTAATGGAACTCCAAACGTTTTACTAATTTCTACAGCTTCTTCAAAATTAATATTAAAAGGATCAATGGTTTTTTCGAAATCTGCATTAACTTTTCTAAGGTCCAACTTCCACCATTCTTCAACATATCCGGGAGTAATTAGATCAGCATTTCTATTGGCCAAATCTCCAAAAGGAAAAAGCATGTCACCTAAATAAATTATTTCTTCAACATCAGGATAAAGTTTTTTTGCATCATCTTTAGTATTAACTTTTGTTACACTACCGCTAAACAACTTAACTATTGGGCCATCAATCCCATCACAACTAGTTACAGCACAACCCTTTGTAGGTTTTTCAATTTTTAACTGAGTACCTATAGCAATAAATCCTTCAGTTATTCCCATTGTTGCTGGATGAATAGAAGTCGCGCTAAATCCATTAGTCCTACAACGCCCATATCTGAATCTAAATCCTCCGCTTCTGCTAGGATGTCCAAATACTGGCCTGCCTGCGACTAAATCTTTTATATAAGTCGGAGAATCATCTGATTTCCCTTTTTCTCTTTTATCATGAATCTTTAAATATTCCTCCAAAAAATCCCATCCAGTCAATTTAAAACCTTTGATACGCAAAGCAGTAATATATCTTTTAATTTTTGCAGCTTTTTGAGCAATACCTTCTCCAAGAACAAGGCAAAATCCGCTCCTCAAAAAATTTGTATTTATTCTGTCTAGATTTTTGTAATTAGAAACTTCAAGTTTTTCAGAAGGTTCACCATTAACTTGAATCGGAATGTTTTTTGCCAAAAATATTATTTCTTCTTCTGTTGGCATATACTGCAAATTAGTAATTCTTTCATGATAGTCATTAAGTTCAGCGACTGTTCTTTTAATTTCATCCTCAGTAGGATCATACTTTTCAAAACCAAAAATTTCTCTTAGATGGTCTATAATAACTACAGAGAAGGCTTCTCCTGTTCCACCGGCACTTCTTACTGGGCCTGAAAAGAAAGCAGATAAATAATCTTTTCCCCATCTTGTTTTTACAATCTTGATTTCAGTTAGCCCTTCAATTGGGGAAGACACCACACCTAAAGTTATGTAAGCAAAGCCAATTCTCGCGCCAGCGTCTATAGATTCTAGTATGCTTGAAAATTTGCAAAACTTTTGTTTTGCAACTTCTTCCGCAATTTGTAAACAGACAGCAGGATCCAATTTACCGTATTCTTTTTCAAGATCCAAGATTCTTTTGGCAATACCGCTTCCTTCCATCTGAGGGTATATTGTAGAAATAAGGCCAACAACTTTTTCAGCCATTGACATAGCTAATGGAATCTCAACTTTGTCGACTGGATCCAGCCCTTTAGCCCTTGCCATCTCAGCCACCTCATAAACTTTCTTGACTTCTTTCTCAATATGTTTGAAATATTGTTGCGTGTTCATTTTAAATGTTGTAAAATTTCTCCCCAATTTTTAACTCGGTGTATGTTTTGGTTATGATTATATCCCCTATTCCAAGGTTTGTCTAATAAGAGAACACTAACCCCAGCATTAGCACAATTTTCCGCGTAAACTCCATTATCTTCAACCATTATCTCAATTCCCCTTTGTTTACAAATTTCAGATTTTTTCAGCCCTCCTTTAAAAAAATCTCCTGAAAAAAGGATTTTTAAATCCATTACTGGAAAGTTTCGTTTAAAAAAATCCTGAGTCTTATCTTTTACTTTAATTGGTCTAGAAGTTATGAGAAAAAGATTATAATTTGTAGAAAGGCAACGTAATGCGTCTTTTGCGCCATCAATTAAAGGAAGATTTCTAAATCTATCACTTTCATAAAATATGTTTGCTAAAGAGATGGCCTCAACTTTAGAGATAGGCAAACACTCCCAAAAATTATAAGAAGTGATTTGATCAAAAGAGAATTCTCTTCCAGAACTTTTTTTATAAATTTCTAAATAACCTCTTACAAATTCCACCACACATTCATCAATATCAATACCTATTTTTCTTTTTTCTTCCATTTCACTCAAAGTCCAAAATTTTAACTGCTCTCGTCTTCAAATTTACTAAAGGAACTTTGCAATGGTCAGGCATATTGCCTACTTTTTCCTGGTAAGAAGTAAGAGTTTCCCAGCACGAACACGAAATAACGAGTACGTTATTAAAATAAGTAACTCCGCTTTTGTGGGTATGTCCAGAAACAAAAATGTCTGGAATTTCTCTGATTATATGCACATCTTTTGTCGGAAAGTACTGTGTTGACCCATGAGTTGGTGCAAGATGTCTATGTTTAAGCAAGTATTCCATAATTTTTTCAGGATAATTCATTGCTTTCATCTTCATGAGCCTTGGGACACTATTGGCATAAAATGGGTAAGAATGACCGTGATAAGATAAAACTTTAATTCCAGAAAAATCCTTTTTTGTCCCAACACTCACCAAAGCAGGATTTTCAGTAAGAATGACATTATCCATTTGGTGCAAGGCCCAAGCATGTTTCTCATCGTAAAGAGGTTGTGGCTCCATAATTCTTACTCCCTCATGATCTCCTGTTGAAATTATCAATATTATGTCTTTCCTTATCTTTCCAAGAAGTTCGGCAATTCCAGTGTACTGATCTTCTAAATCAACAACTACTAGATCTTTTTCTTGATTAGGATAAACCCCAACACCCGCAACCAAATCACCGATTATAAAAACATATTTTATTTTTGAAACTTCAAGGTCATCACTATTTAGATAATCAATAAATCTCAAAAAATTTTCTTTCATAAAATTCTTGCTGCCATAGTGAACATCGCTTACAAACAAAGCATATTCTTCGACAGGAGATTTTCTTTTTTCTAATAACATTGCCTCCGGAAAAATTATATCATTGACAAAAAGCATCTCCCTGCCCCCAGAACATTTAAAACCAATTACAGAATCCAATGCAATTTCCTCAGCTTTTTTCAAAAGTTCCGCTTTGTCTTTATTGATTAAAACTTTTATTGTTCCAGTAGAATCTTCAATATCTAAAATAATATTCTGATTTTTAGTGACTCTTTTTTCATAAACCATCCCGATTATAGAAATTCCATGACGAACTCCAGATATCTTGTCTATTGAAACTAAATTTTCAAGAATAGGATTGCTCTGTAAAAATCCCCTCATCTCAGAAAATCTCCCTTTGAAATAGTTAACAAAATCTCCAGAATCAAACCTTTTTCCAATAGGCCCGCTAAGCGACAAAATTTTAACATCTCCTTTATGTCCGATGTCATCTGGGATTGTTTTCTCGCCAGAAATAGAAATTTCCTTAGATATTTCTATGCTTAATCCAAGTTTTATTTTCAGCTTCTCAAGTTGTTGTTGGTTCTCTTCCGGCAGAGTTAAAAAAAATTTGCCGACTTTATCTTTATTTTGAATAAAAAGTTCTTTAGTTATAATCTTTTTTTGTGTATGGGTCTTTATTTTTTCAATCATAAGTTTAACAGACTCTAAATCAGACTCGCCACTAAGCAAAGTTAAAACTTCTTGATCGACTAAAAGTCCTCTTTCTAAACAAAATTTTAGTATTTCTTTTGCGTCCATTTTAGTTATTTATAATCTAAAGAATCTTCAACAATTTCTCTTGCTTTGAAGAGAACATCCTTCGAGATAGCCAGTTTAATTTCTCTCATCCTCCCCCCTCTCCCCTTTGAAATAACCTTAACATTAATAATCCCCAACATGTCAAATTCCTGGATTATGTCACTCATCCTTCTTTGGGTTAAAACTTCTAGTTTATTTTTTAAACAAATTTCCTGATACAAATTATAGACATCTCCAGTAAACAGGGGCTCTCCGTTTTTTTTGTCTGAAAGTTTCATTATAGAGTAAAGAACAAGTTGGAATTGTTTTGGCTCTGTTTTTATAACATCTAGTATTTTGTCTTTCTCAATTTTGTCATTTGCCTCATCAATATGTTTTAACAAAATTTTTTTACTCCCTTCCCTTTCGGCCAGCTCACCAGCAATTCGCAAAAGGTCCAAGGCCCTTCTTGCATCACCATGCTCCCTTGCTGCAAAAGCCGAGCATTTGTCAATGACTCCAGGTTGTAAAACTCCTTCCTTGAATGCGTGCTCTGATCTCCGGTTTAAGATATCTTTAAGTTGTAAAGCATTATAAGGTGGAAAAACAATTTCTTCTTCAGATAAGGAACTCCTGACTCTTGGGTCAAGTTCCTCCAAAAAAGTCAAATTGTTGCTTATTCCAACAATGCAAAGTTGCGTTTTTGAAAGTTCTGAGTTTAACCTTGTTAGGTTGTACAAAAAATCGCTAGAAATCTTTTTGACAGTTTGATCAATCTCATCTAAAATCAAGACTATAATTTGTTTCTCTTTGTCTATGAGTTCTATAAATTTATTATAAACAGACTCTGTAGGAAGCCCCGTTGCAGGCACTTCTCCACCAAATTTCTTTACAAGTTCTGCCAAAATTCTATATTCGGTGTCTGAAACTTTCTTTAATTTACAATTGAGATATTCTATTCTCAATTTAAAATCCTCGCTTTTATTAATTCTCTTCATCAATTCTTCCCTAACATAATAAACAGAAAGGGTTTTCCCAGTCCCAGTTTTTCCATAAAGAAATAAATTACTGGTTTTCTCTCCTCGGAGAACGGGGGCTAAAATAGACGCAATCTGGTTGACTTGTTGATCTCTATGAAGAATTTTGTCCGGTTTATATGAGGCCTGTAATAGAGATTTATCTTTGAAAATATTATTTTTCGTAAACGATTCAAAAATTTGGTCTAGTTCGTTAGTCATTTTATTCTTTTCACACCCACACGCTAATTTCCACTGGAGATTGTTTATTCAAAAATTTCCTCAACGGAAAAAGAAGTATTCTTTTTATAAAGGATTATGACTACTAAGAAAGAAAGACGCCTTAATTTCTAATGGAAAACGCTTCTTTAAAGATAAGATGATTATTGGTAAATATAAGTTATCATGGCTTTTATGATAATTTTAATTTTTAAAACTTCAACTTTAATGTTATATGGGAGATTGGAATATCTTTTGTTAGAAAATTTAATAATAACTATCATGAATAAGAACCATTAAAGTCCTTGTGAACTCCAGATTAGCATTTTGTTCTTTTAAATCCCACAATAAAATTAGCGGCTTAATACAAATTAATAATAATAATAATAATAATAATAATTCAAGATAAGTTAATTATATTATATTATATTATATTATTATAGAAAAATTTATAAATAAAACAAAAACAAAAAAAATTAAAAAATCCTTTATAAATCTTTTCCAAACGAAATCAAGGAGTGTGTCTGCTCGTTATTATCTTCCATTAATCCAGTTATCTATATTCTTTCAAATCTATTTGTTGGTACAGAAAAATTTATAAACAAATCTCTTCTATGCTTAACATGCAAGACAATAAAAATCCATTTAGTGCGCTTTTAGGCAAGATGATTGTCACGAAAGAGGGTAAAAGACTTGGTTTTGTCAAAGATGTTACCTTTGAGACTAGATCTGGTGAGCTTATCAGTTTAGTTGTTAAAGATGCAACACCTTACACGAGGAACTTAAATCTTGAAAAAACTTCTTCAAATGACTTATTAGTCCCTTATAGTGCTATAATCGCCATAGGCGATTTTGTTATAGTATCTGAGGAAGACTTAATTTAGTACCTAAATATTTAAAAATAATTTTCTTTACCATTTAGTATGAAACTCTTAGGATTTAATTTTACAAGGATAAACGCGGAACGAAATTCCACCAACTTTAAAGGTGTAAATATAAACACCAAAATGGATATACTCGATATCAGTGAAGCTAAGGCAGATATATTTAACTCTAAAGAATCTCTTTTGAACTTGAAATTCAGTTTTTCTCTTAATTATGAACCGGACTTCGCCAAGATCTTTTTTGAGGGAAATACTCTTGTTTCTGTTGACCCTAAAATATCCAAAGAAGTGTTGAGTACATGGAAGGATAAAAATGCTCCAGAAGCCTTCAATCTCTTTATCCTTAACTCTATTTTAAGGAAATCGACCCTCAAGGCGCTTCAATTAGAAGAAGAGCTGGGCATACCCCTCCATATTCAATTACCTTCTTTAAAAAAGGACGAGATTGAGAATTAACCCCCATAATAATCTTTCTTTCAAAAACCTTTATATAAACCCTTTTATTTTTCCTTTAATGTACATATCAAAAGAGAAAAAGCAGAAGATATGCGAACAGATTCTAGCTTTTCTCTATTCTGTTTCACCCCAACCTATGTTTACGTATTATGTAGCAAGAGAAATAGCTCGGGATGAGGAATTTGTTAAAAGACTTCTCAAGGATCTGAAAGCCAAGAAACTTATTGTAGAGGTAAACAAAAATCCACTCGGAAAAGTCTATCTAAGAAGATCCCGGTGGAAATTAAGCGATGAAGCTTATTCCTCCTATAAAAAAAGTCAACCTCAAAATTTTTAATATTCTCCATTACTATAATCTTTTTATACTCTTTTTATTATAAATTAAAATGGATGAGATAAAAGAGGCCTTTCAAAAAGTTAAACAAGACATCTCTTCTCTTAGTTACGAGTTAAATTCTCTAAAAACCAACCTAGTGGAGTTGAATTGGAAACTTTCCAATTTAGGGGAAGAGGTTAGAGAGTTAAAGGATTTAAACAGGGAATTAATTTCTATTTCTTCTAAAATACTTCAAAATTCAACTTTTTTAACTCCATCACATAGTTTGGAGAATAAGACAACCTCAACACAAAGCCCAGCAGATAATGAGTCTTTTAAGGCTTTAAAACCCCAAAATCAAGCTATTTCCATAGGAAATGATGGGGTTCCAGCAGACAGACAGACAGACCAACAGACAGACCAACAGACACAAAATAGCTTGATTTTTCCTTTAGAGATTCCCAAAACTACCCTTCACGATGCCTCCAAAATACTTGAATCTTTAGATACCTTAAAAAAAGAAATAAGGCTGAAATTCAAGAAGCTTACAGAAAAGGAAATTTTAGTATTTTCAACATTATACCAGCTAGAGGAAGAGCAAGGATATGCTGATTATAAGGCCATTGCCCTGAAGCTTAACCTTACTGAAAGCTCCATAAGAGATTATATCAGTAAGATCATCTCAAAGGGAATTCCCGTCGATAAAATCAAACTTAACAATAAGAATGTCCATTTAAACGTTTCAGCCGGCTTAAAGAAAATTGCCTCCCTTCAAACAATATTAAAACTTAGAGAATTGTAAATAGTTATTCGTTCAACAAAACAATTTCTAATAGAACATTTTCTTCTTGTTTATTTTTTCATACCTATAAATTTTGTCTTTTTAGCCCCTAAAAAGCCTATTTTTTAATTTTTCAAGTTAGTCCAATTTTTCAAAGTTTATTTTTCTCTCATTTTTCTATTTTTAACTATGTTTTTACCATTTATTGTATCTCTCATTTTCAGACTTTTGTAATCTTTTTAAATTCATTTTTATTTTTTCATCTCACTTTTCACTTAGTAATTTATTTTTTATTGTTTTTCTTGTAATTTAACTCTCACTTTTTGTTTTTTTAATCGTTTTTTATTGATTTTTCCTTACTTTTCAGACTTTTTCTTCTTTTTTCTCAGTTTTTTTCTTATTTCCAACTCTCACTTTTGACTTTTTCAGCATTTTTTCCCTCATTTCTTCACTTATATATACTCTCTTTTTTCCATTTTTTTCAGTAATTTCACTTATCAAATTTTCACTTTTTTGTTTTATACTATTTATCTGCCCCCTTATGGTGGACTTTTCTTTTCCCAACATTGCAGCTAGATCTTCATATCCCAGTTTCATTTCTGAGTTTAAGAGAATCCATAGAATTGCTCTTTCAGTTACTGAAAATTGGTTTAAATTTGGTGTTTGAACGCCTGTTTGGTCAACTGTTTGAACAGCATAAACAGGTGTTTGTTCTTTAAACACCTGTCTGTTTGTTTTAAACACTCCTTGAGGTTTTAATTCATTCATCATAGTTATGATATTTTTAATGCTTTCAATGTCATTTTTTACCGTCGACAAATCCTCTTTTATGTCTTCAATCTCTTTTTGTTGCAGATTTTTCTCAGAATCTAGGTGTTTGATCCATCCTATTACAGCTGTTATATCTTTTTTGACACTTTCAAAACCCTTTTTTGTATCTTCTTCTATGTGTTTTAACTCTTTTTTCTCTCTTTTTTTAAAGAACCAATCAAACATACTCAATTTAGATTTTCAACCTTTATAAATATTTCTTTTTTTACGTCGTAAATTTCATCTTACCTCAATTTTTATCTATCTCGCACCCAATTTTTTGGAGGGAAATTCATTTATTTTTTAGCATGTTTTTGTCTTAAAATATGATGTTTTTCCCTATTTTTAATGGCAAAACAGCTGTTTAAAACAACCATAAACACTGTTTAAACGGACAAACACCCTAATCAACACCTGTTTTTCTTAGCGATTTCTAATCAATTTTTCCGTCGATTAAACACAAAAACACATGTTTAAACAACCATTTTCTACATGTCTTAACTAGCTCAGCATATACTTAGCCAACCTAAGTGCACAACTGTGGCAGGCCTAAAGAGATTGATGTCGAAAAATGGCGCGAAATTTGTAAGATTATTGTTATCAGAATATTCCAACTCTCGCCGCATTAATTGTATGTTTTACAAATTAATAACACAATTGAATCTCTAATCTTCAAGCTAGCAAAAACCTTATAACCCTTGTTTTCTTTAGGGTATATCAAAGGAGGGTTGAAATGGCAAAGGTAACAGCTTGGCTTGTCACATTAGTCGGTGTTTTACTTATACTACCACTTATTGGCCTTGATATTGGTATAACACTTTCCGCATGGCTAATTGCTTTGGCTTGGCTCATTGTAGGTGTAGGCAAATTGATGAGAAACTATCAATCGAGAAAGAAATAGTTCCAGTTCGATCTTTAATTTTATTTTTTCTTTAAACTTATTTCAATTTTTTTTCTAATATCTCTGTATTTTGCGTATTCACTTAGCCAACCTAAGTGCACAACCATGGCAGGTCACAAAAGAAATTGGAAAATTTTAGGGGAAATATTTTAAACTCTGTTTTATTAAACTAATTATGAATTTACTAAAAAAATGGTGGTTTTACATTATAATTTTTATAATAATACTACTCTTTACAACTTTTCCTAGTACTGAAACCATTACTATTGGTCCAAATAAGGTTGATTGTGTTGGTGGAGTCCCAATGAAGTGTTTGATAGTGAATGGGGAACGTTTCTATAATTCTATTGATGGATTTGATTATGAAGAAGGATATTCATATGTTCTTGAAGTAAAAATAACAAAAATTAAAAATCCGCCAGCTGACGCAAGTTCTTCAAGATATGACTTAGTTAAAGTAATCTCTAAAGAAGCAGAATAATCTATTTACGCTATTTAGATATTTCTTCTCTTCACTTTGCTTATCTTAGTTCATAAAATTACTCCCAAAATCCTCAAAAACCACATTTCCCTCGTTAAAAACGCGCACTTAGGGTGTCCTAAATCCACGTGCACAATAACTTTTTAAACCTAAGTGCACAAATAAGTATGTGGAAAAGAGAGATTATGGTCAAGAGTATGTCAGAGAGCAAGTAAAAGCAGTAGAAAAACCATTAAAGGAGGCTAAAGAGTCATTCAAATATGAGTTCAACCTTTTAAAAAAAATATGCCAAAACAAAGTTGTCCTAGATGTTGGTTGTGGGACAGGTAGACCTGCAGACAAGTTGTTTCAGTTCGTGAAAAAACTTGTTGGCATAGATAATAACGAATCAGTATTAAAAATTGCTCGAAAAAATCTTGCAAACTCTCCTAATGTTGAGATTTTAAACATGGATGCTTTCAACATGACTTTTCCAGACAATTTTTTTGACGTAACTTATGCGGCTTATAATCTCATTGGAAGCATTGATTCCAAAGAGAAACTATTAAGAGAAATTTTAAGAGTAACAAAAAGAGGAGGCACAATTTTGATATTCACTTGGAAAAGAGACAAAAGAACAACAACCTTTTTAAGAAAATATTATTCCTACTTGGGCTTTAAGGTTATGTCTATAAAGGAAGACAAAACTGTCTTAGACAAAGCTTCATTTGATAGAGTAGACTTAACTAACATTAAGGTTCTTCTTTCAAATTATTGCCAAGACCTGAAAATTAAATCTGTTGGTCCTGTTTGGACGGTTTTGATAGGCGTGAAAGCATGAATCAAATAAAACCCCTAGCAGCAATTTACATAAGAGTCTCAACAGAAGAACAAGTCAAGCATGGAATTTCGATGTCGGCACAAGAAGAAGCACTTAAAAACTATGCTTCTGCTTTAGGTTACGAAGTTCTAAGAATATACAAAGACGAAGGTAAGTCTGCCAAAGATATCAAAGGTAGGCCAGAAATAGTTGAGTTACTTGAAGATGCGAGAAATCACAAATTCCAGGCAATTTTCGTATACAAACTTGATAGATTTTCCCGTTCTTTGCGAGATTTAATAGAAACCATAGAAAAACTAAAACAATGGGGTGTTGATTTCATATCTTTGCAGGACAAAATTGAAACAACAAGCGCTTCAGGAAAGTTAATGTTTCATATAATATCTGCTTTTGCAGAATTTGAAAGAAATGTTACTGGGGAAAGAACAAAGTTCAGTATGGATAAAAAAGCCCGTGATGGAAATCCAATAACGAGGGCACCATTTGGCTATAAAATGGTCGATAAAAAACTTATTCCAGCAGAAAATTCTTACCTTGTCAATGAAGTATTCCAAGATTTTTTAAACCAGAAAATAAGTTTAACACAGCTGTCAAAAAAATATGGTTTTTCTGTAAACGGCCTAAAGAAAATTCTCACTAATCAGGCTTATTTGGGAAAAGTAAAATTTGATAATCAAACACATCCCGGAGTGCATCAACCTTTGATTTCCTCGACGCTGTTTAATCATGTCCAGAATAAATTTGAAACGCTGGGAATAAATAAAATAAAAGATTGATTATCTGTACGACTTTTGTCTTTTACTTCTTGCCTTACTGTCTCCAGGTTTGTAAGCTTCTTTTCTTCTTACATCTGCAACAAGTAAACTTCTGTCATATTCTATGAATGCTTTTCTTAATTCGGCAGATTTTGCAAATTCAATAATCGATCTGGACAAAGCAATTTTCGCAGCCTCTATTTGTCCCTTTTCTCCACCACCTCTTACAAATATCTCGACGTCAAAATTTAAATCTCCAATCATTGCCTGATAGATTCTCAAAGGTTCTTCAATTTTAAGTTTGTCAAAAATATGTAAATTTTTGTAGTCTTTTTTATTTATCATAATTTTTCCTGTTCCGTCTACTAACACTGCTCTTGCAACTGCCATTTTTCTTTTTCCTGATTTGACTATTTTTTTCATTCTACAATTTCTTTGACTAATATAAATTTACTTTTTTTCTCATCAAGAGATATTTTTTTTGCCTGTTCAAATTCTTTTGGAACCCCAGAATAGCATTTTATTCTCTTAAACGCTTCCCTGCCTCGTCCCATACTGGCTCTTGGCAACATTCCTCTTATTGCCCTTTTTACAATCAAGTGGGAAAGCCTTGAATGTTTTGGCCCTGTTTGCCCGCTTCCAATCTTTGTTCTTTTTTCCCTAAACTTTTCCTGTATCTCTTTTTTATTCCCAGTAATTATAATTTGTTCACAATTTAAAACCACAATTTCTTCTCCCTTTAATGCCTCTTTGGCGACATAAGCTCCAAGTCTTCCAAGAACTGCATTTTTTCCATCGATTATTTTCATTTTAGAATCTTCACTCCTTTTGCTTCTGGATTATTTTTAATTTCTTCTTCAATACTTAAAACTTGACAGCCAGCACTTAATAACTTTTCCCTGGCTTTTTGTGAAAAAGAAAATGCCGCCACTTTTATTTTTTTATTTATTTCTCCATTAGAAAGAACTTTTCCCGGAATAATTACAACTTCTCCCACTTTAGATTCTGAGCTTAATTTATCAAGATTCACTTCTGTTCTTTGTCTTCTAGGATAAGAAAGAATGTTTGCAACTTCTTTCCATTTTTCATTTTTTGCAGCGCCTCTTACAGTTTCAACTAAACTTGAATTTGTTTTTCTCTGTAATTGTTTATTAATTTTTGTTTTCGATTTCATCTTAATTGCTAACAGAAGTAGTTTTTGCCTACTATCGCGTTAGCTCGCAGGTTGTAAAATTTGGAGAAGAAATGGGTTTATAAAATGTTCGATTTGGGTGTTATTGTGAAGGTAGGAAAATCATGATTATTTGTATAGAAAATATTATAACAGGTATGACTATCGCAATCCAGGCAAGAACCCTTCCTCTTAAATTTTCTTTTTTTATTTTTTTCAGCGAAATTATTGCTAAAATAAGCCCACTAAAGTTAGATATAATGGAAGAAGCCCAAATAAAAATATAAATGCAGGAAATTCGGAATAAAATGAGTAGTATCTGTCTGAACTGATTATCTCTAAAATATATGCTAGACTCATAAGAACTATTGATGAAATAACTAAAACAAAACTCCAAACAGCTAGTTTACTCCATTCTCTCTTTTCTCCCATGTATAATTTAACTCTCTCTCTTTTAAATTTTTTCTTTCTCAAAAATGCAGGAGAGAGGATTCGAACCTCTGAAGGCACTAAGCCATAAGATTTTGAGTCTTACGCGTTTGACCACTTCGCTACTCCTGCGGATTGTCTATAAAAAACGCGTCTCTTATATATAAAAACCTTTAGAATTAAGATTTTGAAATAGATTTAGATAAGTCTTCCATATCATCTTTTAAAGCTTCCATGGCTTTCTTAAAAATTTCTTCGGGAGTAATTTGCCCAAAGCTTTCAACACTCAATACCACTTCGCCACTAGGAGTTATTTTTACATACTCTTTATCTTTTTTATTTGCTATTTCTGCACAATATTCAACTTTTTCCAAGACAGAAGGATCATAAACAATGGCTTCTCCTTTTTTTACAACTTGTTCTGGCAATTCATCCAAAAATTCTTTCGGAATATTTTTATCAACCTTAACTTCCATAGCTTCTCTATAGGTCATAAACCCTGGAGAAAATTTTGCATGAGTGCTTCCTTGGCCCATTCTGGCTATTGCTGTTAATTCTATCTCTTGCCCTTTACCTAAAGAAGTTATTGGGATTTTGTCATATGCTGGCTTTACGTCTCCATGAAATTCTCCACTGTACACAATGCCTTCTTTTTTAACATCAAGCTTCAGATTAACTTCTTTTTTTTGAGAAACTTTTTTTGAGTCTAATGGAATCAATCCTATTCTGTGGGCTATTGTTTCGTCATATAGGGCAGAATCATTTTTGTGTATTTCCACTTCATCAATCGCTAAAACAGGAATGTGAAAAACATATCTTCTTATAGCGTTGCTTAAGCTTGTGTCCATCTTTGCCTTAAAAATTATCTTATTTTCTTTCTTTTCTATTATTTCCATACTAAAAATTGATAAAAGAGCTTTTTAAACTCTTCTTCCTCTAAACGTTTTCACAAAGTAAACCGTTTTGGAAGATTTAAACTCTTCTTCCTCTTCTTCCTCCTTTTTTCTTTGGTCCGCCTCTAGGCATCCTTGTTGTGTCAAGAATATTCAAAATTTTAAATCCTTCTCTAGAGAGACTTTTTATTAATGCGTTAGCCCCTGGGCCTGGCGCAGGACTATTTGTTTTTGCTCTTATTCTTATATAAAGAGATTTTATTCCAAGCTCTCTTATGTTTTCTGAAACTCTTTTTGCAATAAACATTGCTATTGTCGGATTAGCCTTTAATCTGTCGTGTTTTGTTATCATACCCCCAGTAACCTTTGTTATGGTTTTTCCAGACATGTCAGTCACATGAACTATTGTGTTATTGAAAGAAGTATAAATATTCACAACTGCCTCTATCTCTTGTCCTTTCTTTTTTACTTTTTCCTTATCTTTGTTTTTTTCTTCAGAGTCAGACTCAACCACTTCATCTTTTTTCAGTTCTGCAACTTCTTGTTCAGTCATTCTTCTACTCCGATTTTTTGTGCGACCTTAACTTTATTATTTTTTCTGATAGATATTTTATTTTCAAGATCAATAGGAACAATATAAGAGGGACTGTCAACTATTCGTTCATCAACTAATATTTTTCTATGTGTTATTAATTGTCTTGCAGATTTGATTGTTGGCGCAATTTTTTTTCTTGCAACAATTGTCTGAAGTCTTTTATTTAGGTAATCTTTTTTGTCTAATGACAATGCCTCACCAATTGAGCTAACTTTGAAACCCAATTTTTGAAGTTTTGCAAAAAGTACTTTTTGATCTTCGTGAGATGATTTAATAAGCTTTTTCGCTTTTTCTCTTATATCTTTTACCCTAGCTTCAGCCTTCCATATCTCAGTTTTATTTTTGAGTCCAAATTCTTCTTTTATTTTTCCTTCTTCTTCAATTCTTACTTTATCAAAAGGTCTTTTTGGCCTTGAATATGTCTTGTGTTTTCTCTTCATTTGGAATATTCTCCCTTTTCATTTCTAATGGATGAAAATTTTATATTTGCTTTCATTTTATATTTTTTTTAGTTTCGACTGTAACTTTCTTTTTAATTCCAGAACCTTTTTTTCTGTTTGATCTAAAGTGGCCTTTGGTTCTCTGTCCTCTTACCGGCAGTTTGCTTGTGTGCCTTGCCCCTCTATAACTTTTAATTTGTTTAAGTCTCTTTATATCGAAATCTCTTCTCAGGTCAAAATCGCTTCCAACAAGGTGCTTGTTTTCTCCGCTTTCAAAATCTTTTTGTCTGTTAAACATTTGCTTTGGTAAATCTGGATTTTTCACAAACTCAGAAACCTTTTTTATCTCTTCATCACTCAAAGATCCTATCTTTCTATTTTTATCAATTCCAAGTTTTCTACAAATAGCATTCGACAAACTCCAAGATATTCCTTTTATTTTTGTCAACCCCACATACATCTTCATTTTTCCTTCTATATCTTTTGACAAAATTCTAACTACTCTTCCTTCATCTTTTGGTGTTTGTATTTTTACTTCCATTTTATATTACAAATAAATTATATCTCTCGATTGTTGTCAGCTCTTTAAAAATCCTTTTCTCTATTGCTTTTTTAGGGTCTGGAAGATTTGGTATTCTTTTTTTCAAATCTTCGAATGACTCGAATAATTTTTCTTCTCGTTGTTTTATTATTTCTTGCATGTGTTTTTTTCCCAATCCTGGAATTAACTCAATCTGGTGTATTCTTTTATTTATCGCTTCAGCTTTATTGAAAAACGCAACATAATCTTTTTCCTTTTCAGCTACTACCTTTTCTATAAACTCCTGTAGTTGTGATTTTGCAGTTTCGGTAAGTCTTTCCCGGTCCAACCTACCAAAAATATAATAAACTTTTGGTCTTTTACCTTCACCAATATAAACTTCTTCCCCAATTTCCAAAGAAATTCCTCTTCGGGGAACTAGCTCCAAAAGAGTTAAATGACTTTTTCCTATAGCTTGTGCTATCGGCATCATTTTTCTCTCTAAAGGATAGCCATTTGGTAAAAATTCTAGTATTATTGCATATTCCTCTTTCATTTAAATTAATCCTCTCGCTTTTATCTTGGTGAATGAAAATCTTTGATGTTGTTTCATGTGGTGTCATTTAATCCCCTTTACAATTTCTACTATTTTTTTGCTCTCTTCTTCATCTAAACTTACTCCTACAAAAATTTTGTTTATCTCTTCAGCATTTTCTGGTAAAACATCAATTATCTTGCTTATGCTTTTTTCATCAAGTTTTATAATATCTGCTTTCTCCAATTTTGCCCTCATTTCTTTTCCATCTTTTGGTGAAAGTTTGTTGAACTTTTTTATAAAAGCAATTGTTTCTTTTCCTTCATCTTTTGCTTCTTTTAAATATTCTATTGATTCTGCCATACTTATGGCTTCGGTGTTTTTTATCATGCTTTCTCCATAGCTTTTATTTTTTTTAAATGTATGGCTTCTATCAAAAATTTCTTACTTTTTTCCTGGTCTTTTATATTTACAACATAGGTTCTTCCCCTTTTTCCTTCAACAACTCCAGTTCTGCCTTGAAGTCTTTTTGGGAAGGTTGATGGAACTGACAGCTCTTTTATAACTGAAACAAAATCTCCTGGATTCAGCTCTTGAAAGTACCTACTAAAGCTTAATTTTCCCTTTTGTTTAACAGGTTTTTTTCTCATGAATTAGTCAGAAAAAGTTCCTTTAAAAAACTATTGATTTATCTTCTTCCAGAAATCTCGCCTCTTGTGTTTCCAGGATCACAAAGGTCTCCTTTAGCTCTTGCATCCTCCATATTTTGAAGTATTGCTTTGAACATTTTTTCTCCCCAAACACCAACACCACATCTGTGGCAGAAATCAATTACACTCTCAGAAGGAATTTCGGCACTGCAATAAATACACTTTTTCATTTTATTTTCCAACTTCTTTTTATTAGTCTTTCAAAGTAAAATCCTATTTATAAAGATTTGTGTTCACTGTTTGTTAATATTTTTTAATTATTCGTAACGCAAAGCATCAACAATGTTAACTTTTGACGCTCTTATTGCTGGGAAAGTCCCAGATATAGCCCCAATTAAAAAACCAAAAGTTAAACACCCTAAAATAAGGTAAACTGGCGCGGCAACTTGAAGCAAATTTGTTTTTAACATATTAATTGCAATGTACTCTATCATTTTGCTCGCTAAAAATCCCAATAAAACCCCCATAGCTGCTCCAGTGAAACCCAAAAGCCCAGACTCAATCAAAAATATGTAAAATATCTTTATTTCTTGCTCCAACAGCTTTCATTACGCCTATTTGTTTTCTCCTCTCAATTACACTTGTGTACATTGTGTTTGCAATTCCAATTCCTCCGACGAGCAATGAAATCATTGCAATACCCACAACCACTATGTTGACAATATCTAGTATAGTTGTGACAGAACCCAATGCCTCAATGGGCGTTTGTACACTAAAACTTTCTTCCCCAACTTTTTCATTCCGAGCTTTTCTTAGTCTGTTCTCAATATCTGCTGCAACACTTTCTATCTCATTTTGATCTGTTACCTGTGCAATAATCAAATCATACTCATTTTTTATATTGAGCAAATCTTCCAAATCTTTAGTTGTGGTTAAAGCTACTCCATTAATTTGTAAACTGCTGCTTTTCTCAAGAATTCCAACAATCTCAAAATCTTTTCCGTTTAATTTTATTGTTTTCCCAACTTGAACTTTCTTCCCAAAATTTTGGTTGTTTTCAAAATTATTTCCCAATAAGACTTTTCCACTGTCATCAGGTTTTAAAAGTCTGCCTTCTTTTGCGCCAACATTAAGACTTGTATAAACCAAATTTGCTCCTTCTTGAGTATTGGGAATGTCTCCCATATACGTAAACTCTGCAACTTTATTATACTCTAAATTTACAACTCTTATCAGCCTCGTGACCACTTTATCAACCCCCCTAGCCTCTGTTATTATTCTTACATCCCCGTCATTTAATTTTTCAACAACAGTGCTTCCAGGAGGCCCAAATGCTGTTCCTTTGTTCTGGATAGTTAATTTGTCAACTGATAAAGCTCCAAATTGGCCAGTAACGGCTGTTTTCAATCCTTGGCCCATGGAGATTAATGAAACAACTGCAGCGATTCCAATAAAAACCCCAAGCATCGTGAGCCAACTTCTTAACCCCCTATGCCTGACACTCCCAAAAGCAAGTGTAAAATAATCTTTAATCATTGTAAAAATTAAAAGCCAGAATCAATTTTGACAGTTTATCCCCCTTTTTTGTTTTTCTCTTCCCTTATTTTTTTCCAAGAATTTTTTGTTTTTCTCTCAACTGACTCAATTACTCCATCTCTTAGAGAATAAATTGTTTTTGCATACTCTCTAGCTAAATTTGGATCGTGCGTCACAATTATTATTGTTCTATCTTTTTCATTAAGTTTTTTTAGAAATTCCATGACTTTTTTACCGGTCTTGCTGTCTAAATTTCCCGTGGGCTCATCTGCTAAAATTATCTCTGGATCATTAGCCAAAGAACGAGCAATCGCCACTCTTTGTTGCTGCCCTCCGGAAAGCTGGTTTGGGTAATGTTCTTCTCTGTCGGTCAATTCTACAAGCTTCAAAAGTTCTTTAGCTTTTCTTTCTCTTTCGTCTTTGCTAATGCCCTGGAATAACATTGGCAGCATTATATTTTCTTTCGCAGTTAAATTTGGGATAAGGTTAAATTGCTGAAAAATCAATCCTATTTTTTTCCCGCGCAGCTGTGCCAGTTCAGATTCAGTCATATCTTCAATGTTTTCATTGGAAAGAAAAATATCTCCTTTCGTCGCCAAATCAAGACTTCCTGTTAGATTCATTGCTGTGCTTTTTCCAGATCCGCTGGGCCCCATAATTGCGACAAAATCCCCTTTTCTATTACTAAATTAATGGAGTCAAGAGCCTTGACTGTCGCCTAGCCCATCTCATAATACTTTGCAACATTTTTTAGTTCTATTAACTTGTCTGGAGTCATGATATTATTTTTCACTCATTTTATTTAAAGTTATCTATAGTAAACTTTAAAAACCAACATCCAGGTTTATTATTATGATAGTTCCAGTCAGATGCTTTTCATGCGGTAAACCCATAGGACATTTATGGGAAGAATTCAAGAAAAGAGTTAATGAAAACGGAGAGTCTGCTCAAAAAGTTTTCGAAGAACTCGGAATTGAAAGATATTGCTGCAGATCAATGTTGCTAGGACAAGCTGATTACATAGAATTGATTGGAAAATTCAAGAAGAGTTAGTCAACACTCACATTCATCTTCTTCATGAGTCATTGAGCTAAGGTCTAATTCCCCTTCAAATTTCCATCTGTTTTTATGCTCACACTTGTCGCAGGTTATTGTTATAAAATCATTTTTGATTCTAACACTTGGTTCTTTGTAAGGGGTAAAGCACTCTTTGCAGAATAATTTTCTTTTTTCTCCAAGTTTTATATTGTATGACATTGCAAGTCTTTTTATTTTTTTGACATCCTTAGAACTTTTTTCATGAATATTATGGAAGAATTCTTCTACTTGTTTCTCAGCTTCTTTTTTTGTTATTTTTTTCTTCATTATTATATCAATTAAAACTATTTTATATTCTTTGCGAAAACTTAAGAAAAAAAATGAGAGACAGCACCGAAGCTTCGCAGCTTTTCGGCCACTAACACCAACGGCGTAGAAAGCTTAACTTCTGGGTTCGGAAAGAGACCAGGTGTTTCCAATCTACTATGGCCGTCTCCAAAAGTTTATGATTTATAGCATTTATAAAGCTTTTTATACAGCTAATATTTGATAATTTTGTTAAAACTTCCTTTGGAGGCAAAGAGAGGAAGTTGCTTGAGGGATAAAAAACCGTAGGTTTTTACGCGGAGTTGCCAGAGTGGTCAAATGGGATGGATTAAGGCTCCATTGGCTTAGTGCCTGCGCAGGTTCAAATCCTGTACTCCGCATTTAGTTTAAGCCCGGGTAGCTCAGCCTGGATAGAGCACAAGGTTCCTAACCTTGGGGTCGCAGGTTCAACTCCTGTCTCGGGCATAATTATTTAAAATAAATTTTCATCTTCGTAGAATGAAAAAACTTTCGCCTGAAGAATTTAAGGAAATTTACTCAAAGGTTCCCAGACTTTGTGTTGATCTAATTATAAAAAGCAAAGAAGGAATTTTACTAACTAAAAGGTCAATCCCTCCCTACTTAGGAAAATGGCATCTTCCTGGAGGAACTGTCTTGTTTGGTGAAATTGTCCAAGAATCAATTCAAAGAATTTCAGGCAGAGAGTTAGGAATTGGTTTAGATGTTAAAAAATTTTTAGGATTTATGGAATTTGATGATTGGAAAAGGGGCGGTCAGCATGCAATTTCACTGGTTTTTCTTTGTGGATTAAAACCCGGAAAAATTTTCCTTAATGATGAGGCGAGCGAGTTAATTCTTACAAAAAATGAAATAAATAATATAATTCCCACTCATCTGGAATTTCTCAAGAAGCACAATATTCTTTAACTTTACAGAAAACCTTTAAAACTTGTTTTTCGCTGCTATATTTGTAATTTACTCGCGCTGGTGGTCTAACGGTATGACATTTGCCTTCCAAGCAAATTGCCCGGGTTCGACTCCCGGCCGGCGCATTTAATAAGGCAATTTATTATATTAAAAAATGGAAAACAGCGAGCAACACGCGGAAAAAACAGAAGAAAAAAAAGAGCATGCGCAAGAGCAAAAACATAAAACATTCAAAGAACATAAACATTGGTATGACAAACACCATAAGACTCTGCTTTTAATTCCTCTAATTGTCCTGGCTTTATGTCTGGTCTATTTAGTTATATTCTATCAAAATCATGGCGATTTCATTTACAAAGATGTTTCTCTCTCAGGTGGGTCATCCATAACATTGCAAGGAAACATAAACAGGGAAGTCTTAGAAACAGGACTAAAAACAAAATTTCCAGATGTATCATTCACAAGTCTTAGTGATATTACATCCCAAAAACAAATTGCACTAATAATTGAAAGCTCGGCAGAACCACAAACATTAAAACTAGAAATTGAAAAAGTACTTGGTTATGAATTAACAGATGCAAATTCTACAATAGAGTTTACCGGATCAACTTTGAGTCAAGGTTTTTACAAGCAATTAATAATGGCTCTTATAATATCATTTATCTTAATGTCTTTTGTTATATTATTTCTTTTTAGAACATTTATTCCAAGCATTGCAGTCATATTTGCAGTCTTTGCAGACATAGTTATGCCTTTAGCAGTATTAAACTTTTTCGAGGTAAAAATATCTGCCGCAGGAATTGCAGCTTTCTTAATGCTTATAGGTTATTCTGTTGATACAGACATATTGCTAACATCTAGGGCATTAAAATCTCATGAAGATTCTTTGAACAAAAGAATTTACGGTGCATTCAAAACAGGTATATTAATGACTTTAACTGCCTTGGCAGCCGTACTTCCTGCTTTTTTCCTAGTCACCGGTCTTCCAGATTCATTTAGGCAGATTTTTTTAATACTGGCTATCGGTTTATGCGCAGATATCTTCAACACATGGCTCACAAACGCCAGTATAATTAAATGGTACTGTGACAAAAGAGGAATAAAATGAAATTAGGGCTTAGGATTTGGATTTTGCTAACTGTTTTACTTTTGGCCTTTTTAATAATCGCTCCTTGGAAGTCTTTAGAAAAGGGGGTTGTGATAACAAGTGTTGAAAGAAATTCCACAGAATTATCGGAGGGGCTTAGGCAGGGCCAGGTTATTACTTTTATTGATGGTGAAAAAATTTCTAGTGTAGAAGATTTTTCCAAAATTGTCGGCGCTAAAAATTATTCAAATCAATATTTAAAAACAATAATAACAACAAATGAGGGAGAGTTTATTGTTTACTCTAATCAATCTTTGGGTTTAACAGTCTCTTCTATCCCTAAAACAAATATCAAGACGGGACTTGATCTCTCTGGAGGGTCTAGGGCTTTGATAAAAGCCAAGGAGAAAGATCTTACTTCTTCAGAAATGACAGATCTTGTGGATGTAATCAGTAATAGGTTTAATGTTTATGGAATTGCGGATGTGGTTATTGCTCCAGTTTCAGATTTGAGCGGAAATAATTTTGTATTAATTGAAATAGCTGGTGCAACACCTAAAGATTTGGAAACTCTTATTTCCCAACAAGGGAAATTTGAAGCTAAAATAGGGAACGACACCGCTTTTGTAGGCGGAGACAAAGACATAACCTCTGTTTGCAGAAATGATGCAACTTGTGCAGGAGTGGAAAGCTGTTTTCCCTCGCAATCTGGAGGATTTTTCTGTAGTTTCAGATTTTCAGTTTATCTAAGTGAACAAGCAGCACAAAGACATGCTGACTTAACAAAAAATCTTAGCGTAAACTTAACTGCGCAGGGAAGTTATTTGTCTAAAAATTTAGACCTTTATCTAGATGACAATCTTGTTGACACTCTTTTAATTGGGGACAGCCTTAAGGGAAGAGTCACAACACAAATATCTATTTCTGGTTCTGGCTCTGGTGCAACAGAAGAAGATGCTTATACTGCTGCTGAAGAATCAATGCATAATCTTCAAACTATACTGATAACTGGGAGTCTTCCTTATAAACTGGAAATTGTCAAGCTGGACACTTTATCTCCTAATCTTGGGAAAGAGTTTACCAAGAACATAATCTTTTTGGGAATTTTAGTATTTGTAATAATCTCAATTATTTTATTTGTTAGATACAGGAAAATAAAATTAACCCTTTCTGTAATCTTAACAATGTTCTCAGAAGCATTCATAACTTTGGGAATTGCTGCTTTAATAGGCTGGAATTTAGACGCTCCAAGTATCGCGGGAATAATAGCTGGAATGGGAACGGGGGTAAACGACCAAATTGTTATACTAGATGAAGCTACTTCTAATAAACATTTAAGTGCAAAAGAAAGGATAAAAAGGGCCCTGTTCATTATTTTTGGAGCTTTCTTCACAATTATAGCAGCAATGCTCCCTTTATTTTGGGCAGGGGCAGGAATGTTAAAAGGATTTGCTTTAACAACTATACTAAGTGTTACTGTTGGAATATTGATCACGAGGCCCGCATTTGCAGATATTGTTAGAAGGATACACGAATAGAAAAATAGCTGATTTTGTAGAATAAAATCTAGAAGTGAATAATATATATTCCTGCTACATAATACTTTAAATAGTTTTTTTTGTTGGCTTTTAAAATGCCAAGAATTCTAGTCACAGGCGGAAGCGGGTTTATAGGGAGCAACTTTATTGAGTATTTACTTCACGACCCAGAATTTAAAGAAGAAAACCAAGTTTGCAATGTTGATAATCTAACATACGCGGGGCAGGGAAGAAATTTAGAGTGCATGCATATTAGGCCTTGGGACTGGGAAGCGATCAAGATATAAATTCAAGCAAGTAGACATTTGTTCACCAGAAGTGTCTGAAATTTTTAATGAATATAAACCTAATATAGTTTTTCATTTTGCGGCAGAAACTCATGTTGACAGATGTATTGGTGATTCTTCTTCTTTTGTTGAAACAAATGTTAGGGGTACGCGTAATCTATTAGAAGCTTCTTTGAAAAGTAATGTTAGTCTTTTTTTACAAGTTTCAACAGACGAAGTGTATGGAAGTCTAGATGAGTTTAGCCCATCTTCAAAAGAAGGTGATGTGCTAAACCTTAGAAGCCCTTATTCTGCAACAAAGGCAGCAGCGGAGCATCTTGCAAGATCTTATTTTTATACTCATGGCCTTCCAGTAATTGTGACAAGAAGTGCAAACAACTACGGCCCTTTTCAATTTCCTGAAAAATTTTTACCTTTGTTTATAACACATCTTATTGATGGAAAGAAAGTTCCCTTGATGTGGTCTCTAGAAAATCCTGGATTAAATGTTAGAGATTGGCTGGATGTAAAGGATAACTGTAGAGCAATATGACATCTATCCCAAAAAGGAAAACCTGGAGAAATTTATAACATTGCGGGAAGAAATGAGAGAACAAATACTGACGTTACTAAAACACTTCTCGATATATTTGGGGTTGGTGAAGAAATGGTGCAAAGAGTAGATCACAGAAAGGGTCATGATTTTAGATATTCTATAGATGATTCAAAATTTAGAGGGCTAGGTTTTGAGCCAAAACATTCAGATTTTAACACAGGTTTAAAAAATTTAGTGGAATGGTATAGAGAAAATGAATCTTGGTGGAGACCTTTGAAAGATGGATGAACAAATTGTTTTTGGCAAAGGATTTTTGGGTACGAGAATTTCTAGCAGTTTAGGTTATGAAATAGTTGACCGAGAAATTGTCGATCCAACGAATATTAAAGATCTAGCCTCTTTCTTAGATGAAACAAAACCATCAGTTGTTATAAATGCTATTGGCAAAACTGGTAAACCCAACATTGACTGGTGTGAAAAACATAAAGAGGAAACTCTACAGTCAAATGTAAGCGCTGCGATAAACTTATCCACAGAATGTGCACTAAGAAGAATTTACTTTGTTCATCTTGGCAGCGGATGTATGTACCAAGGAGATAATGATGGAAAGGATTTTACACGGGCCATTTTTATTACAGGCATCGCCTCTTTCTTGGCAGTCTCTATAATAATCTTTGTAAGATACAAAAAAATCAAAACTTCTCTTGCATTGTTGTTGACAAGCTTTTCTGAAGTGATAATAATTCTGGGAATTGCTGCTTTGATAAAATGGAATATTGACCTTCCCGGAATTGCAGGAATACTTGCAACTATTGGTACTGGAGTCGATCAGCAAATTGTGGTCATAGATGAGGCTAAACATGGAAAGGTCCTTAGTCTTAAAGAAAAAATGAAGAGAGCATTTGCAATTATACTCGGTTCTTATTTCACTGTTTTTGTTTCATTGTTGCCTTTATTGTGGGCTGGAGCAGGCTTGCTTAAAGGTTTTGCAGTTACAACATTAATAGGAATCACCGCAGGTGTCTTAATCACAAGACCTGCATTTACAGACCTTATAAGAAAAATTGAAGAGTGAAATATAGAAAAAAACATTATTTATAATAAGATCATTTTTTAAAGTGTTAAGCTTTTGTTTAAATTATGTTAAAAAAAACACCTTTTTTTTTGCAAGATGTGTTGATAAGGATAAAGAAGCGAAATTTTTCTGGCAATACCGGCCAGGCAATTAAAAATTCAGGCTGGACCACCGCAACAATTTTAGTTTCTAAAATAGGCTCTCTGATATTTACGATAATTACTGCAAGATTGTTAATGCCTGAACTTTTTGGGTTGTATTCTTTAGCACTTTCAACAATATCTCTTTTTGCATTATTTTCTGATCTCGGTATTGGGCAAACTTTAATAAAATTCGTCGTTTCATCAAGGGCTGAAAAAAAGTCTAAAGCATATTTTTCTTACTTATTAAAAACTAAAGTTATTCTAACCTCCTCATTAATCCTCATTATGATCTTATTATCATATTTTATAGCAAATTATTACTATGAAAAACCCATATTTTATGCTTTAATTGCTGGAAGCTTTTATATCGCTTTTAATTCTCTGAATTCTCTTTTTGCAAGCCTTTTTCCGGCTTTAAACAATTTTAAAAAAGGTCTTTTCCAAGAAATTATTTTTCAAGTTTTACGTCTTATCATAGTGCCATTACTAATACTACTTTTTATATCACGTCTTTCTTCGGATATTTTGATAGCCTCAGTAATCCTTGGACTTTCTTTTTCCTATTTGACTGTGTTTTTGTATATTTTTTTTAGTGCCAAAAAAGAAATTAACTTTCTAAAAAAAAGAAATGATGGATTGAAAAAAAATGAAAAGAGTATTGTTAACAAATTTATCATATCTTTATCTGCTTTAACTCTCTCTGGGCTTTTGTTTGGTTATATAGACATAATAATTCTCGGGAGATTCGTTGACGCAGAATTTATTGCCTACTACAGGGCAGCTTTGAGTTTGATTACTTCTGCTATCCCTCTGTTAACATTCTCAAGTGTTCTTTTTCCCCTATTTATAAAATTGAAAGGCAAAAGATTATATAAAGGGTTTCAAAAAGCTCGTAATATTACCATTTTGCTTGGAATATTCGCATTTTTATTCACTTTAGTTTTTTCTCCTCTTTTAGTAAAAATCATTTTTGGCGAAGAATACATTTCATCAGCAAACATTCTTAGAATATTCTCTGTCGTGCTGTTGATATCCCCGATAATCTCACTTTATTCTTCTCTTTACATTTCACAGGGAAAACTGCGAAAAGTTATTTTTTCACTAGTCTTTTCAATAATCTTAAATATCTTACTAAACATAGCAGCTATTTTTCTTTTAGCTTCTTCTGGAAGCCTAGCCAAAGTGTATGGAGTTACTGTCTCTACAGTAATCAGCAATCTTTTTTATTTGGGAATGTTAGTTCTATGGTCGCGGTTTAAAAAATATCAGCTGCCTTTTAATTAGGTGGCGTTTAGTAATAACATACTTTAAAAAGCCTTTAGGATTCTCATTTCAATGTGCGGAATTGCTGGTTTTTATGGGACAGAAGATATGCCTCTTCTTAAAAAAATGACCAACTCCCTAGTTCACAGGGGGCCAGATGATTACGGATATTATTCTGATAAAATTGTTGGACTGGGTAACAGAAGATTGAGTATTATCGATCTTTCTAATGGAAAACAACCCATCTCTAATGAGAATGGTACAATCTGGGTAGTGTATAATGGAGAAATTTATAATTTTTTGAAATTAAAATGGGAATTGGAAAAGAAAGGCCATATTTTCAAAACTCATTCCGATACGGAAACAATAGTGCATGCTTATGAGCAATATGGGGAGAACTGCTTTGATCTTTTTGAAGGAATGTTTGCTATTGCATTATGGGACACCAGCAAAAAAAATTTATACCTAGTAAGAGATCCTGTTGGGATCAAACCTCTGTTCTATATCCTGCAAAATAACAAGTTATTTTTTGCTTCAGAAATTAAAGCAATATTACAAAATGATGAAATAAAAAGGGAAGTGGACCTTAATGCGGCACACGAATTTTTGAACTTCAGATTTATCCCCTTCGAGGGAACACTTTTTAAAGGAATAAAAAAATTACTTCCGGGCCACTTTATAAAAATTTCCGAGAATGGGGTAAAAATAGTTAAATATTGGGATTTAAAAGTTAAGGAAACAAACTACGATTTTTCTTATTATGAAAAAAATATGTCCAAACTTTTAGAAGAATCAGTAAGATCCCATTTAATAAGTGACGTACCAATTGGTGTCTACCTTTCTGGTGGGATAGATAGTAGTACAATAACTTATTATGCTTCTAAATTTTCATCCCACAAAATAAAAACTTTTTGTATGGGTTTCAACGAAGATAATGATGAATTTAAGCATGCACAAGAAATGGCGTCAAAGTTAAATGTGGATCATCGAAACATAATAATCTCAGACAATTTTTTGGAAGAACTTCCTAAGCTTATTTGGTATGCTGATACTCCTAAAAGAAACTTATATCCTTATTATATTGCAAAGGAAGCATCTAAGCATGTTAAAGTTGTATTGAGTGGACTTGGTTCTGACGAACTTTTTGCAGGATACTATCACAAGTATTTATATGCTTTGAACAACGACCAAAAGGTTATTCTTTCTAAAGAGCAATTTGATCTGCTTATTTCCAAAATAAAAAATAGTTCCGATGATCTTTCTTTTGCAGAATTGGGCCAAGTTTTGTCTTCTCTACTCAAACAAAATAAAAAGGCGGATTTCTACTTGCTTTCAAAGTCGCTAGACAAAATCTTTCCAGAAGAATACTCAGATATATATGGAAAAACCCTTAAAAATTTTACATGGAGTAATTTAACATCAAAATACCAGCAATTTTTCAAGGGCAATAATGATGTTTTAACTCAAATGTTAAAAGCAGACTTTAAGGTCAAGATGGTTGATGATTTCCTATTCGTTGACGATGTTACATCTATGGCTAATTCTCTAGAATCCAGAGTACCTTTTTTAAACAAAACTTTAATAAATTTTGCTTTTTCGATTCCCCATTCATTAAAAATCAATGGAGGTGTGGGAAAATATCTTCTAAAAAAAGTTATGCGGGAAAAAATCGGGTTAAATTCCATCAATCGACCTAAACAAGGTTTTGGTCCAACTAATTTTGAAACTTATATAAGTGAAGTGAGGGATTTAGCACAACAAAAATTGATTGATGGAGTTTTAGTTAAAAAGGGAATGATCAATCAAGATTACATAAAAAAAATACTTTCTTCTCCACCTTCTCCAAAATTAACAAGAAAATACAACCTCATTTGGAACATGCTCTGTTTTGAAGTTTGGCATAATCTTTATATTGATAATGGAGTGTATAAAGAGATGAATGTTTCTACAACTAACATTTAGCTAATACATTCGTTTTTATACCGAAAATCTTTTAAACATTCTTTTTTTACTAGGCAAAGTGTTTAATCTCACTAAAATGGAAAACAATCTGAATGGGGCAAAAATCTTGGTCACTGGTGGTGCTGGTTTCATTGGTTCACATGTTGTTTCTGAACTTCTTAAAGAGAATGTTGGCAAAGTAGTAGTCTATGATAATTTTTCTAGAGGCAAAATGGAAAATCTAGAAAAATTATTGTTGGATTCACGTTGCGTTATATACCCTAATGGTGGCAACATAAATGATCTAGACACCCTCGATGATGCAATGATAGGGGTAGACTATGTTTTTCATTTGGCGGCTATGTGGCTTCTTCACTGCAAAGATTTTCCGCGAACTGCCTTTAAGGTAAATACAGAAGGAACGTTTAATGTTCTTGAATCTTGTGTAAAAAATAAGATAAGTAAACTTATTTACTCTTCTTCCGCTTCTGTTTATGGTGATGCAGTTGAAATTCCAATGAGTGAAAATCATCCTTTCAACAATAGGAATTTTTATGGGGCTACTAAAATTTCTGGTGAAGCAATGTGCAGAGCTTTTCATGATAGGTTTGGTTTAGATTATGTTGGGTTAAGGTACATGAATGTTTATGGCCCAGGACAAAATCAAGACTCGGTTTATTCTGGAGTTGTGCCTATAATGCTTAACAAAATAGATGCAAATGAACAACCAATTATAAATGGAGATGGCACCCAGGCTTACGATTTTGTTTATGTTGAAGATGTTGCCAGGTACAATATTGTTGCGCTTAAATCACCTTTATCCGATGAATTTTTTAATGTTGGTACGGGTGTTCAAACAACAATTAGAGAATTATGCAACCTAATACTTAAATTGAAGAATTCAGATTTGACTGTTAAATTTAACCCCTATAGTGAAGGTGACGCAAGACTTCTTGTGAAAAACAGGATTGGTAGTACTAAAAAAACTGAAGAAATGTTGGGGTTCAAACCAGTATACAGTTTACCTTATGGTTTAACAAAATTAATTCAATGGAGAGATGAATCGAAAAATTCTTAATTAACCATTTTTAAAAACACATAATTTTTTAAATGCCGTTACTCCTTTTAATCTATGCCCCAAAATATAAAGGCAACGAATTCATACGTTGATAATTCTGCAAAAGTGTCTAAGCGAGCTTACATTGAAGCAGCCAATTTATACATTGGAAAAGATGTCATAATTGAAGATGGAGTTTCACTAGCTGGAGAGAAAATTTATGTTGGTGATGGGACCAGAATCAGGAGAGGAGTTAATGTTGTTTCTTCTAGAAAAATTAACCTTGAATCATTGAGTCTTGGGGATTTTTGTGATGTGTGGGAAAATTGTAAGATTTACCTTCCTAAATTATCTATTGGTGATTATGCGACAGTCCAGGACGGAGTTAGATTTCAAGGTCACTTACCTCTTTCAATAGGCCATAATTTCTGGGTAGGTAGCGATGCTATTCTTAATTCATCTGGAGGGTTAACAATTGGTAATAATGTTGGTATTGGGGCTCGCTCAGAGATATACTCTCATGGATACCATGGAGAACTATTGGAAGGATGCGTTGTTAATTCTATTGCGCCCGTCACTATAGGAAATGATGTTTGGCTTACAGGTTCGGTTTATGTTTCTCCTGGAGTAACCATCGGAGATAGGGCAATTGTTCTTTTCCAGAGTAATGTGACAAAAGATGTCCTCCCAAACTCGCTTGCTAGAGGTAATCCTGCAAAAGTGGTTGAAGGTTTTTCTTCTTATAAAAATCTGGATATACAAGAAAAATTAAACTTGATGTCCAACTTTTTAGGAGAATTTGGTCGTGATCTTAATAAATACAGTGGTTATACTATTGACACAAGACAAGATGCTTCTTCGAGGGAAGATGTTCTGTCCACAAGAGACTATCAATTCAAAATCTTATTAACACAAGATCCAAAAACTGTAATCTCAAATATCGAAGGCTCTTCTTCAGATGTTCTTTTGATCACTGTAGCAAATGCAAGTAGTGTTAAGTTTGGGAACAGAGTCACCCATTTTTCACTTACAGACAAACTCTATACAAAGATGAAAACTCCTGCAGAAGTTATATTCATGAAATATATGGTTCCTTTAAAAGCAAGATTTACTCCGTTAGACCGTCTTTAAAACTAGCGACTATTCTGTTTAAAGAATCCTCAATACCGAGCCTATACCTCTGATTAAACGTCGAGTAAAGTCTCTCATTGGAAAAACAATTTCTCATGATTGAATTATTTTCTTCCTCTTTAATTTCTCCAGAATATTCTTTAAACATTTTAACTAGAAGATCTATGACCTCTTTTGAATTCACTTCTCTTTGGCCTGTCAGATTAAAATTCCCAGTTAGGTCTTTATTCAACCCTTCCTCACAAAAAGCCCCTATGTCTTCCACATCAACAAATGACATGCTATTCTTGACTCCATTTGTGATTGTGATACACTCATTATTGTTTAGTTTTTTCATAATTCTGTAAATAAAATACCTTTCTGGGATTACTGGAGCCAAAACATAACCTAATCTGAATGATATTATTTGCAACCCTCTTTTCCGATAGAGATTACAAAGTTCTTCTCCAAAATATTTTGATATTCCGTAAATTGACTGGGGCTTTTTTGAGAAATCTTCTTTTATTGGGTACTCTTCAGTCTTTCCATAGACTGCACTGCTTGAGGAATAAACAACTTTTTCAACCTTATTTTTAAGAGCATATTCTAATACATTTAATGTAGAAAGTACGTTATTTCTTAGTAAATACTCCTTATTTTCATCTTTCTCATCCACATGCGCCGCAAAATGAAAAACATAATCAACTTTCTCTGGCAGCTTTACTAAATTTTCTTTTTTGCTCAAGTCACACACAATATGGTTGTTAAATGAACTTTCTTTCAAATCAACCGTAAAAATTTTATAACCTTTATTATTAAAAAATTTAGCAACATTACTTCCAACTAAACCGCTTCCGCCAGTTATCAAAATAGATTTCATTTTTGAACAATTATTAGTTTAACCAGCCCATATTTTCCCGACTCTGGGAACTCTGCTACAACTTTAGACAAACGGGTGTTATGTTTTGGTTCTTTAAAATAAGGGTAGATAATTCTTGTTATTAGCCAGTAAGTAGAGCAAAAGTCAACAATCTTGTATTTTTCAAAAATTTGTTTTATTTCGTCAATTCTCAGGTATCTACTGTGCCAAACTTTTTTAAATGGCTCAATCCCTAATTGTTTTCGATAATCATTTATTTCTTCAGAAGCTTCATGTAGACACTCTGTAAACAGTCCGATGCCCTTATCTGTCAGCCTAGAGTTAATTAAACCTAAAAGTTTTAGTTGCTCTTCCTTTTTTAATAATGCCATTATGGATCTCTGGGAGATTATTAAATCATATTTTTTTGTGCTTTTCTCAAAAAAATTAAAAAAATCAGCTTCCATGAAAAAAGTCTTGGGTATTTTTCTTTTTTTTGCTTTATCAATTGCCTTATTTGATATGTCTACTCCAGTGTAAGTGTACTCTTGATTTTTGAAGACAGTTTTTATCAATCTTTTTGCTAAAAAGCCAGTTCCACATCCTAACTCCAAGATACTCAACTTTTTTTTATTCTCTGCAATTTTTCCAACTTCTTTTTCTATCGTTTCTGTTTCCAGCAAGAAAAAAGGCTTATCTTTTATTGCAGTGTCACTTTCCTCTTCGTAATATTCTTCCCATACCTGCTTGAGATTTGAAGGGTTATTCTTCATTATTTTTTGTAGATTATACATATTTTAAACATTTGTGTCCTCAAAACAGATATCCTTTTAAATAGTAGTCTTTTAAAGAACCAATGGGACAGAATCAAAAATACATACACTTATCAAGACCCACAATGGGGGATGAAGAGTTGAATGCAGTAAAGGCAGTTTTTGACTCTAAATTTTTGACTGAAGGTGTTGTGACTAAAAAATTTGAAGAAGAATTTGCAAAAAGTGTCGGTGCAAAATATGCTGTGGCGGTTCCAAATTGTACCATTGCTCTTGAACTAGCATTAAGAGTTCTTAATATTGGCCCTGGAGATGAAGTAGTAATGCCAGATTTTACCTACCCTGCAACAGCAGAAGCTGTAATGCTTGTTGGAGCCGATTCAATTCTTGTTGACGTTGATGTCAAATCACGAAACGTAACCCTCGAAGCAATAAAGGAAGCTATTACTCCAAAAATAAAAGCAATTATGCCAGTATCATGGGGGGGAAATCCTTTAGACAAAGAAATCTATGACTTTGCAAAAAATGCTGGGATCCCTTTGATTGAAGATGCTGCATGTAGCCTTGGGTCAGAATTGGATGGGTGTAAGGTGGGTTCGCTTGCTGATCTTACCTGTTTTAGTCTTCATCCCAGGAAGGTAATTACTACTGGTGAAGGGGGGATGATAACCACCGACAATTTGATTCTTTACAATAAAATGCATTCTTTCAAACATTTTGGGATGGAAGAAGGTCGATTTGTAACCTTGGGATCAAATTATAAGTTTAGCAACATCCTTGGAGCAATAGGTTTGGAACAATTAAAAAAATTAGAAAAAATTGTGACCGGAAGAATAGAAAAAGCGTTTTCATATAACCAACTTTTAAAGGAAAAAGGCTACCTTACAATACCATATGTTTCAGAAGGGAATAAACATAATTTTCAATCCTATACTGTGCTCCTAAAAGAAAACGGAATACGAGACTCTGTGATTTCCTATCTGCACAGTGAGGGTATAGAATCCCAAATAGGAACGTTTGCGCTTCATACTCAACCAGCGTTTGCAAATCTGAAAAATATGGGGGGGCTAACAAATTCTAGCTTACTATTCAACAATCTTCTTTCTCTACCTCTTCATGGTGAGTTAACTCTGGATGATCAGAAAAGAGTGTGTGGTTGTTTGGATGATTTTTTTAACAAAACTGATTGATTAAAATCTTAACGCTTAAAAATGTTTTAAATTAACTCTTGATGGCTTGCTCCAATATGGTTAGTATCTTTCCAGCTATTTTATTCCATGTTCTTGTTTTTGAGTGGTCATAAGCTTGAGCTGTTATGTCTTTAAACAGTTTTTCATTTTTGTAACACTTAATAAACTTATCAACCATTTCCCCAGGATCTGTACTGATTATTCCATATCGCCCTTCATCAAGAATCTCTCTGTCATAGTCTAATGTAATTGGAAGTTTACAAAGCGCAAAGATCAATGTTCTAGACCTCATGCAGTCCATTATTGAACCCCATTGAGTTGCAAATCCGTATTTATACATTGGAATGAACCTCTTTGCATTTGGAACAACTCCATGAAAAATAACATTTAATTTATTATTTTTGGCATATGTTTTTGCCAGTTTATCCAAATCTCCTCCACCATAGACATCTAAGCCAAGGTTAATGCCATGATTTTGCTTCAAAATCTTCAAGAATTTCAAATATTCCAATATAGATGTGTCTTTTCTAAGACCGCCTATAAAAACCGCCTTATTTTTTTTCTTACTAACTGGAACTTTTTCTATATCCCCTACACCTTCATAAATATAATCATCAGTTTTAAATCCGTAATACTTATCAAGATATCTTCCTCCATTAATGCTTTTCTTTGTAAACTCTTTTGCAATTCTTCTTAATATTTTGTGTTTTATTTTTATCGGAAAACCCTCATACCCGTAGTACAAAATAACATCTGGTTTTTTAAAATAAAATTTAAGTGGTAAATACCAATAAAAAGTTGAAAAATCATTGTACATGACTACATCAAAATCCTTAAACTTCGCTCTATTTTTCCACATCCATCTCCAAAATTTAACCAATCCTAGCTTGTTACTTCTGTGGTAAGGGACTCTATGAATCTTGACACCTTCAATTATTTCAGTGTCTTTAAGCGACATATCATATTTTTTTGTTATTACCTCTACATAATGCCCTTTTTTCTTAAAAATCCTGCAATAATTTTTTATAGTATCCTCTCCACCCCCAACTCGGGGCAAGTAATATGTAGCAATCATAAGAATTTTCATTTTATTTTGTGGCCTGTTGTAAATCTTTGTAAACCTCGTACGTTTTAAGAAAAGTTTTATCTAATGAAAATAGTTCTGCCCTTTTTAAAGATTTTTTTGAAAGAACATCTCTGTTCTTTAGGCACAAAATTAGACCTTGATAAATGGAATCAACATCGTAAGGATCCACTAAAATCCCAGATTCACCGACAACTTCGGTCATCGGCTGGAAGTTTGATGTAACACAAGGGGTTCCACAGCTTATACTTTCCAGTAAAGGCATACCGAACCCTTCACAAATTGATGGAAAAACGAACAAATCCGAAATATTGTACATCAAACTAATTTCTTCCTCAGACAATCCCTGCAAAAATAATACATTACTGCTGAATCTTTTAGTCTGAGATTCTATAATTTTCTTGTTAGTGGCCGAGACCACTCTTACTAGTAATGCTTTATCATCCTTCTTGAGGTATTTTGAAAATGCTTCGTACACCCTAGATGTATTTTTTCTTTCAGTATCATTACTCACACTTAAAAATATTTTACTTGCATTTTTTAAAATTTTTACCTTGTCATGAAGTTTTGTTTTAGTTAAAAGATTAAATGCTTTATCTCTACCTATTGGCTTAAAAATTGTTTTATCAACCCCATGATAAATTACTTCAATATTTTCTTCATTTAGCCCCAAATCTACCAGCTCTTTTTTTGTTGCATTGGAGACAGTAATTATTTTGTCCACTCTTTTAAGAATTTTTGTTAAAAATAATAAATATCTATGGTTTAACTTCCAAAGATCATGCGATGTAATAACTATCTTTTTTTTTGTTAGAATTTTATGCCAAAGGATAAAAAATGGATAGTGCCTTGAAAAGTGAATAATATCAAAAGAATTTGACAGTGACTTAAAGCAAGTTTTTATCGGATAATAAATTCCAAAGTTAAAAAAATAACTAAAAAAAGGTAGTTTTATAGGTTTTAATTCTTCAACGTCTAAGCCTTTTAAATCTAATCTGCCCTCATATGCCAAATGTAAAAGTGAAGTTTTTTCTTTTTTTCTAATTCTAGAATAAAGCTGTAATATATACTTCATGCTTCCCGATATTTTTGGGCCGTCTGCCACAATTCCGATTTTCATTTTAATCAATCAGTCCGCTAAATTCCCTAATTGCTTTTTCAGCTACTGCGAGTTCTTTTTTGTCATTAAAGCTGGTCCACAGCCCGTCATAGTAAAATGAAATCATGTTTTTTTCCTCTATCAGCTTTCTAAAAGCCTTTTCTTCTATGTTTCCCCCGACCAAATAATTTTTTATTTTTTTATTGAAAACATAAATTCCGGTATTGATGAGCAATCCTTTCACTTCTCCCTTCTCTTTTAGGTTAGCAATTCTATTCTTGTCATCAATCTGCACAATTCCAAAGTTGGTCCTTAGATTAGTGGTAATCATGGTTACTGTTGCGTGTGAAACTAAATGTTTATTTGTAACCCCTTCAAGTTGAAGATCTGTGATTTGATCACCATTCAATGCGTAAAAATTTTCATCATCAATCTTAGACTTTTCTATTGCAGTCCTAAAAGCGTCTTCAGTTCCCCCATTCTCATCATGTTCTGTGTAAATTATTTTTACACCAAGTCTATTACCATTACCAAAATAATCTTTAATCATTTCTTTTTTGTAGGCAACCCCTATCACAATTTTTTCCACACCATTCTTTTTCAACCACAAGATTATTCTTTCTAAAATTGGTTTTCCTTCAACTTTTACAAGTGGTTTTGGTAGTCCTTCTCCAATATCTCCCAGTCTTTCTCCTTTCCCCCCAGCAATAATCACTGCTGTTTTAAATATCATAAATTACCTTACTAATAATTCTTTAAAAAGATTGTGTAATTAGAATATACTCTTAGAAGTCCAAATCTTTAAAAACTCATTTTTGTAGGACTTTTTATGGAATCAGTCAACCAAAAAATTATTGATGATTTGTTAGAAGAAGCTAGAAAAGACCCTCGGTTAAGGAAGGCTAAAGCTTTGAAACCAGCAGATTACACGGGAGTAAGACCTTTACTAAATGCAATGCTTCCAGGAACTTACGTCAGGCCCCATAGGCATGGTGAAAGATTAGATGAATACTGGTTAGTTCTCAGAGGTAAGCTTGCTCCGATCTATTTCACAGACGAAGGAGATATAAAAAACTACGAAATTGTCTCGGAATCTTCTAGGGATGTATCATCTTTAGTCTACATCCCGGAAAAAAATTTCCACTCATTAGTTGTTATTGATAATCCTGCAGTGATTTTGGAAATAACCCAAGGCCCATACGACCCTAAAATCTACAAAGAATTCGCCCCGTGGGCCCCATTAGAATCTGACATAGAAGGATCAAAAAAATATCTTGATAATTTGCTGTCTAGGTTAAACATTACTTGATGTCAATAAAGCTTATAAATCATAAGTCTTACTCAATCTCATGAGAGTTATGATTACTGGAATCACTGGTTTTATAGGAAGCGAATTGGCCCATAAATTAGTGAATGAAGGCCATGAAGTTTTCGGAATTGTTAGGCATGTAATCGGAAGAAATTTAGAAAGCATAGAAGACATTAAAGACAAAATAAAAATAATCGTATGCGACATTGTAGATTATACCTCCATAAAAAACTCTCTTCAAAAAGTTAATCCTGATGTTGTTTTTCATCTTGCAGCCTTATCCCCAGTAAGATTAAGCTTTGAACATCCTATTGCATACCAGAAAGTAAATTATCTCGGGTCAGTGAATATGGCTGAGGCTATTCTTGAGCTTTATGGCCCTGAAAAAGTTAGGCTAGTAGTAGCCTCAACAGCAGAAGTTTATGGGATAAAAGAGTTTACTCCTTTCACAGAAGATATGTCATTAGAAGCCTCAAGTCCATACGCTGTAAGCAAAGCAGCAATGGATATTTACATGAGGATGCTAAATAAAGTTTATAATTTCAATGTGGTCATTTTAAGAAATAGCAACACGTTTGGAAGAAAATACGATCCGGGTTTTTTTACCGAGTACCTCATAACAGAGATGATCAAAGGAAAAGATATCTACATAGGTGCTCCAGATTCCATAAGAGACTACATGTATGTTGAGGATCATGTTAATTCTTACCTTTTAGCCATGAAAACCAAAAACATTCAAGGAAGCGCGTTTAATATCTCTGGGGGAAAAGGAATTACAAATAAAGAGTGGGCGCTGAAAATTGCTAAACTTATAGGATTTCCTGAAAGCAAATTGCACTTGAGGGAATTCCCTCCAGGATACCCAAATAGACCATTGGCGTCAGACCAGCCTTATTTAGTTCTGGATAGTACGCAAGCAAAAAAAATCCTGCATTGGGAACAGACAGTCTCACCAGAGGAAGGATTAAAAAAAACAATTGATTACTGGAAAATAAAAATTCAACACTCAAAAAGTAATATTCATTAAACGATATTAACTCTAATAACAAAATGAAAATAGCAATGGTTTTTCCAACGAGAGAATCTGAAAAAGCGATTTCAGGTTATTCTGTAACTCTTGTTGATAGTATTAAACAACAGGGAGAAGATATTAGTAACATAAATTATACTGCCGGTTCTCCATTCAATATATTCAAAAAATTTAAGGAAATAAAAAAATATGATGTTGTTCATATACAACACGAATATAACTTGCTCGGAGGTTATGGCCTTCCATTTTTTGCCCTTTATTTCTTGTTTTCTTTTTGTAAATGTAGGGTTATTACGACAATGCATACAGTTTTATCCAAAAAAGAAAAATTTAAAGGTAGCAAACTAAAGACGTTTTTTAGAAAATTTCTGTATTTCACTCAAAATAGAGTTATAAATTGGTGTTCAGATATGGTTGTTGTTCATGCAGAGTTTTTTAAGGATATATTAGTCAAGGAGTATAATTTTTCTCCTTCAAAAATAGCTGTTCTTCCACAAGGAATAATAGAGAATGTGCCTTCTTATGACAAATTAAAAACAAAAAAGGAATTAAAATTATCTGGCCCAGTTTATTTATTCATGGGGAGTATGGTGCCTGATCACGGCCATGATATTATCATCAACCAAGCTGATAAAATAGGTGGAACAACCCTTGTTGTTGCAAATCCAGGTTCTGTAAATGATAGAAATACGGACCGAGTAAGAGATTATATTGAGGAAAATAAACAGATTGTTAAACAAAAAAAATTAGAAAAGTTTGTGCGTTTTGATATTTTTGACATAACTGATAAGAACCCTTTATGGTGGAAATATTTTGCAGCAGCAGATTTAGTTCTTCTTCCATATAGGGGGGGAATTGGGAGTGGAATCTTTGCACATTCAATAGCTGCAAAGAGGCCAATAATTGTAAGCAATATAAAATTCTTTAATGAGGCGTCAAGACATTTTAAGGGAATTGCTATAGCTAAAGATGACGAAGATTATCCAAGAGTTATAAAAGATTCAATAAAACCACGAAACCTTAAAAGAATGGAACAAGAATGTGTTAACTACCTTAAGGAAAATGGATTGTCTGCAATTGCCAGAAAATACAAAAAAATTTATCACGCTTTAAAATGAAAGTAGCCATAATCGGCGCAGATGGCTTTTTGGGAACGAAAGCAGCAGAAATTTTATCAAAAAACAATGAAGTGGTGAAAGCTGGAAAAAATTCTTCAGAAAATAAATTGGATGTTTTGAACATTTCTGAGGTAAGAAAATTCCTATTAAAGTATAAACCAGAAGTCATTTTAGACACAGTTGCCTTGACGAGCTCAACTAAGTGCGAGAATAATCCTCGCCTCGCCGAAGACCTAAACTATAAAACGGCCAAGAATATCTCAGAGGTCGCTAATGAAATTGGAGCCTGGATGGTTTTTATGTCTTCTTCTTATTTATTCGATGGGAAAACTGGCAATTATAATGAAGATGATAAAACCAGCCCAATAAATGAGTATGCAAGAACAAAAATTATGGCCGAAAAAGAAATCTTGAAAAACCCAAAAGGAATTATCCTTAGAGTAGATATTATGTATGGGTATAATGGAAAAGATAAAAAAAATGGGGTTTTTGATACAGTTTTGTCTGGTAATTTTATAGAATTACGGGAACCTCATCAACTCAGGCAACCTATTTTTGTGGATGATGTTCCGAGATTAATGATGGAACTGGTAAAAAGAAATAAAAAAGGGATTTTCCATTTAGCAGGTCCGGATAAAATGGAAATAATTGAGTTGCTAGGAAATCTTGAGTCAATTGTTAGAGAAAATTCTTTAATAAAAATAAATAAATCACAGCCAGTTGCGATAAAGATTCCGGAAAATGCAACTTTAAACACTGCTAAGATGAATGGTCTAGGAATAAAGTTTACTACTTTCGAAAAGGGATTAAGTGTGATTAAGAAAAGATTGATTGAGAACTAAGTCTTATCAATGGTCTTGAAATCTGGGAGAGCGACGACAAATTTACCCCCTTTGTTAAAATATTCTTTTTCTTGATTAACTATCTCATCCAAAAAATGCCAAGTGTTCACTACTAAAAAATCTGGATTTGCTTCTCTCATTTTTTTTGGAGAATCAATTGGGATTAAAGAGCCAACGGTTTTTTTACCCCATTTGTCTGGGTTCATGTCGGCTATGCAATCAATTAGGTTTGGTCCAAGGCCAAAGTATTGTAGTATAACATTTCCTCTTGTGGAAGCCCCGTAGATCCATATCTTTTTCCCTTTTTTCTTTTCCTCTTTTAAAAAATCCATTAACTTATTTTTTATACCATCAACCCTAGATGCAAATTTTCTGTATGGGAGTTCAGAGTCTAATTTAGCTTTCATTTCAGCTTCTTCTATTTTTTTTAACCTTTCTTCTGCTCCAGAAAATCCATTAACATTTTTATTATTTTTCAGTCTTATGTAGGTTCTTACACTTCCACCATTTATGCTATTCTGTTCGGCATCAAATATCTCTAAGTTGTGTTTATTCAAGAGTTTCTTTAGTGAGTAAACAGAATAATACTCTCTGTGTTCATGGCAAATATTATCAAAAGCGTTTTGTTCTAACATGGTAAGCAAATAATTTTGTTGTATTATAAATATCCCCTCTTTGTCCATCACAGATACTATGTCTTTTAAAAATTTGTTTGGATCTTCAAGATCATAAAACATGGAGATAGCTGTTATTATTTTTGCTTTTTTATTGCCAAACTCCTTTTTAAAACTCTCAGCGTTAAAAAAATCATTTATAACTTTATGTCCCTTTGCTGAAGCTTCTCTTGCAACATTTTTAGACGGCTCAAATCCTACTAAACTAAGATTTTTCCCCTTGTAAAAATCTAGCATAGTTCCGTCATTGCATCCAATGTCAATAACAATATCATTATTATTTAACTTGGCCAATTGTTGGGCTTTTTCAGCAATATCTTTTAAATCTGCTTTTATAGTGCTGCTAATTCCAGATTTATACCAATATTGATCCCCCCACATGGCTTCTGGAGGAGCACTATGTCTCAGCTGCATAACTTTACAATCATTGCACAAAATCAAATCCAATGGGACTTTTTCTCCTTGTTCCTTTTCTGACGAAACAAAGTTAGTAATAAATTGATTTCCTAAAGATAGTATCGGCACAAAATTATTTGCTCCACAAGCTCTGCAATTTTTAACAGCTTCAATTGTATTGTCCATTTTGCTATATTATAGCTCCCTCATAAATTTTTTTCAGCTTACTATTTCTTTCTTTTATAGAGAATTTACCATTTTTAACTTCTTCTATACAATTTTGTGACATTTTCCTTCTCAGTTTTTCATCTTTTAATATTGTTAATGTTTTTTCAACCATCCTCTGAACAATAATTTCTTCTTTTTTCCCTAAAGCCTCTATTTCAATCTCTGCGTCTTTTTTTATTATAAATCCTGTTTCACCATCTTTGACAATAAAATTTCTAGAAAAACCTTCCACGGTCACAATTGGCAAGCCAAAAGATAATGCTTCTACAAAAACAAACCCAAATGTGTCACTATAACCCGGATAAACAAATATGTCTGCCATAGGAAAAATTTCTTTTATTATCTTAGAACTAGACATTAGTCCATGTATCTGTATTTTTTTATTGAGCGAATATTTTTCTTTTATGTTTTCTGGGACATCTGAGACCAATATAGCCCTAACATTTTTTTCTTGTTTGGTTATTCTATCAAAAACCTCTAGTGCATGCAATCCTCCCTTATGGAAGAAATACCTTGACACAAATAAAAGAACTTTTTCTTTTTTATTTTTCTTTTTTATTTTTCTAAAAGGCATAGCAAAAGTTACCACTTCTAACTTATTTTTAATTTCTGGAAATTTTTTTTCTATCTCGACTTTTGCAGCCGGAGTCCAGGTTAGTATCTTTTTACATTCTTTTCTCTTTAAAATTTCTAAAACTTTGTCTCTTCCTCTTATGCTGTCTCTCCCAGAAATCCACATTTGCCACCATGATTCAAAATCTGCCACCCAAGGTTTGTCTAAATTTTTACTAAGACAATGAGCACAATGTATTAAATCAAAATCTCCATTTGTTTTTGTGAGGTGGGAATTAACAATAACCATTCCAAATTTTTTGGTCCAGCTTCTTATTTGTCTTTTCAAAAAATTAAACCAGGCTAATTTTTTCCCCGAAGATATCATGCCAATTCTTGATGTGGTGTTTTTGTATTCTACTCCTTCTGGGGGATTTTCTATCAAACTTTTGTAATATTGTGAATCAGAAATATTCCATGGAAATTGGAGGTATACCTTAATTTTTTTCATCTTAGTATTTCAATTATTTTTTTACTTAAGCCCGGTTCTCCGTACGGATTTTTGAAAGGTTTAATCTTTATCTTGTTGTTGTCTAAACTTTTTATTATTTCCTTTGCTTTTTTTACATCCATTGTGAGAAAATTAATTCCCGTTTTAAGTCCTTCTTGTCTTTCAGTTCTATTTCTTAGAACTAAACAAGGTTTTTTAAAAACAAGGCTTTCTTCTTGGATTGAGCCACCATCAGCAATGAGATATTTGCAATTTGCAAGAAGAAAAATAAACTCTTCATAAGTCTTTAAAGGTGTTATCAAAATTTTTTTTCTATTAATTTTTTCAAAAAGACCATACTTTTTAAGATAATATTCTGTATTATCATGAAGCGGCCAGATTCCCTTTGTTTTTATAGAGTTAATGACCTCTACAATTTTTCTTAAATTCTCTTTATTTCTTAGATGTTCATGTCTGTGAATATTGATCAACACATACCCTTCTTTTTCTTTTTTAAATTTTTTTTCTATTTTTTTGTAAGTATACAAAGATGAATCAATAATAGTATTGCCAGTCTTTAAGATTATTTTTTTATTCCCATAGCTTTTTCTTAGGTTATCTTCTGTAAGATCTGATACTGCTAAGAGGATATCAGAAAAAGAGTCTGAAATTCTTCTTGATATTTCCTCAGGAAAAGGCTCAAACAATGAGCCTGATCTTAAGCCAGCTTCCAGATGTACGTTTGTCCATTTTTTTAAAGGATTAATAATTTTACTGGACCCTATTGCAGCTGCAGCAGTGCTCATAGTGTCGCCATGGTAAACAACATATTTTGGATTTATCTTTTTTATAACCTCTTTAATCTTGAAAATCATTGAAAAAAACCACAAAAAAGAAATTCTGTTAATTTTTGACCAAAATTTTGTGCTTATTTTGGGCTCGGGACTCAATACAAAATCTGGTTTTTTTATTCCAAAGTCTTTGCATATCTTGCCTAGTGGATGTTGGCCAGTATGTATAAAAAAGTAATCCTTCTTTTGCTTTTGCAGTTCTACCATTATGGGCATACATTTAATCAACTCAGCTTTTGTGCCAATTACAACAGCTATTCTAGAATGATTCGTTTGCATATTAAAATTTAACTAAACTCATTTTAAAGCTTTATGTATCTAAGAAAGTTATTTTGTAAAAGTCAGGTTATCAAATTCTCCAAATAATCCATCAGTTCTCAAGAATTCCTCTCGGCTAATTATGCTATCTGGGTAACTGACTTTCCAGATTTTCATTGGACCCCTAAATCCTTGGTAATATATAAAATCCCCTAAATCTGCCGCTCCACGTGACTTAATGTTGCCTATTAATGGATCTGGTTCAACATGGGCTAAGCTTAGAGTTGGATACTCTTTTGAAGGGTCATCCATAAGATAAAGCTGTGCAAAAAGACCATCTTGCACCTTTCTAGACAAATAAATAATTCCCCCAAGATTGTTTATTCTTAAACCCCCATTTTGAGCGTTCTCTAGTGTTGGAATCAAAAAGACAGTGGCATTTATTCCTTCATCAAAATTAATCAGCTTATTGTTCAAGAAAATTCTTTTTATCGGAATTCTGAACTGTTGCCCATTATACACAAAAATTCCTACTGGCTGTCCAATCTGGCTGCTTTCATTTGATTTTTTGTTTTCAATTATCACCGCGGCTAAACCTGCTTTTCCTTCAGGAAGAAAAATTTCTTTATCCCCTTGGTTGTAGATTAAGTCTTCATCAAGTGCGCTTCCTCCAGCATAAACCATTATTGTGGAATTGCTAGTTTCTTGAGTTTGTTTTTGGTCTAGCAACATCATCGAGATCCAGGACATTCTGTCATTATTGTCTTGATCATTTCCTATGCTAGAGTATGCAGAGTATTTTCCCAAATCAGTCTCATCTATCAACAAATAAGATACATTATGTGTTTTCATGAAACTAAGTGCTGTTTCTGGGTAAGGAGTAGTTAAAACATATCTTCCAATTAAATGATCCCAATAATCAATGTAGTGCCCCCCATCTGTTACTGTCGGTCGTTCTCCAATAGTTTGCACCCAATACCCATAGTCCCACCAATGAACAAATACACTTCCTTCAGTAGTATTTTCTCTAACCCAAGCCATTGCGTTTTGCCAGTATTGTTCATAAATGCCTGGAACTGTAGACCTTGCTTCGGCATAAGTGCTGTTTGCATTATTTATACCAACTCCTAGGATTGCTAGTATTGATACGAAAAACAAAATCCAAAGAACAAGATTATTCTTTTTCCCTTTTTCTCTGTTGTCTTTTATTGATTTGGTTATCCTAACAGGAATGTATGCAACAACTATTGTAATTAATGGGGCTATTATAAAAAATAATCTAATCGCCCCACGTGTAGAGACTAATGCAAAAAATGAAAGTGCTAAAATTAAAACTTCAGCAACTCCTATTTTTTTTAACCCATCCAAAGTGCTCTCATCATTCAATCTTTTTGCTTTATAACAAGTATAAACCATGGCACCACCAAATAAAATAATTCCACTTAAGTAAAAAACATCTGAAAAGAGATTATTTCCATTCAATAAATTGCTTGTCGAAATTCTAGAAAAAGATAATCCTGCAAGTAATAACACAAAGAATGCTGTGAGAGTTATTCTTTTCTTTTTATTCAGTTCTTTTGCAGATTCCCAAAATATTACTAAATTTCCTAAGAGGAAAATCCAAAATAAGTTTCCAAAATTGCCCAATATCTCTGAAAAATATGGGACTTTGTTTTCTGCAACAGTCACTCCCACTCTTCCTCTTCCAAATGGATAAAGTAATCCTTGGATCAATCCTGAAGTAGAATTTATCAAGAAACTAGGATTAAGCACTAATAAGAATATTATTATGAGCAAAACATCTATAGCTATACTTAACAGACTTCCATTTAAAGGTATCTTTTTGAAGAATCTTTCTTTTAGTTTTGTCTTTACAACTAAAACATCAACAAGGAATATGGACAGTATAAATATAGCCGAGCCAGTATCACTCACTTTAATTATCATTGCTGATAAACTTTTAAGTCTTAAAAATTCTAGAATTAAGGCAGGAATTGCCCATGATAAGAATATGTAAAAATTCTTTTTTCTATTTTTTTCAAATAAAAAGAACACAAACGAAGTTGCACTTATGGCCATATACAAATATCTATACCCTCCCCAAGTCCAAGACATTAATCCTGTGAAGATTCCGGCTATAGCACCGTAAATTATCCAGTTTTTCTTATCTTTATTTTTCCAAGCAAGTGTAAAAAATAGCAACGCAAACCAAAACCAAACCATTCCTAAACTTTCAATTTCAGGGATTCCACCAGTTGTTCTATGGAGCATTTGTGGCAAAAATGCATAAATGGCGCTAGCTAATATAGCTACGGCTGTTGCGAAGTTTTTTGAAAATTTTATTGAAAAAATGCTTCTATTAAATAGAAAAAACCCAACCATCGATATTAAAAAGAAAATTACGGGCGTTACGTTTGCCGCATATTCTAGAGATACTTTGCTAAATATAGAAAATATCTTAAACACAAAAACAAGTGCCCAAGGCATTAAATTACCAAATGCGTAGTTTTGTGAACCAAGCGGGACATATCTCATGGGGTCAGGATTTTGGAGAGTTCCTCTCAGAATTTCTTGAGCATTTCTTAAGTATAAGAATGGATCTAAATCTGGTCCAAGAGTATAGCCTCCAGTAGTTATATCTTTGAGCTGGCTTAAATTTGATGTTCTTACATAAGCAGTTGTAAACATAATCCATATCAACAATGGCAAAAACATTATTGCATATTTTTCAAAGTAAGCACATATAGATGATAAAATCAGCATTGCAAAAAGAAACAAAAAAATCCAAGTAGGAAATAAATTAATCAGATTGTTAACAACGCTGATTCCAACATTTGCTTTTGCAAGACTTAAAATGCTGACTATTAGTGCTAAAAGAGAAAGCATAGAAAAAACTAAAACATAATTATTTTTATTTACCACATTAACAAACTTGGAAAAATCAATTTCATCACTGCTTTTTTTGTGGTGAACATGTTCATTAAATTCTTTTTTCTCGCTTTCTTTTCCAACATTATTTTCTTCGTCGGTCATTTAGACATTAAGAATAAGGCATTTTAAAGGTTTATGGATTTTGTAAGGTATAATTCACAGAACAATAATCATAAGATTGTCAAAAATCCAATTGCAATAAATATAATCTGGAAAATGTTTATCAAATAAACAACGTCTTTTTCATAAACTTTTTTGCTTGGTCTTATTTTTTTTAACACTACTATTGCTATATGTTCTAATCCATATACTTTGTCATATGGCATTTCTAAACTTCCATCTTTGTTTAAACCAGCAAAACTCTCTTTTTTTAATCCTCCTCTTACTTTCAATACAGTCTGAATAATGTAAGGGATAAAGAAAATTATTGCTATTTTTTCTACATTACCTATAATCGCTACTGCTGCAATCATAGTTCCAGTGAGATAAGTTAAAATATTTCCTGGAAATATGTCTGCAGGATGTTTGTTAAATATGTAAAAGGCACTAAGTGAGGCTACACCACATAAACAAATAATAGTCACCCAACTGCTTCCAGTAATGTATGTTGCCAGAGCTAAAGCCCCTAGAATTAAAATTCCTTGGCTCGATTCCAATCCATTATAACCTGCTAAAAAATTAAAAGTTGTTGTAGCTCCAACAATCCCTAAAGGTATAATCACTAGAGGGAATAATAATCCAAAGTTAACCCCTCCAATAATAGGTAAACTAACTGAATCTACTCCCGCATTTACTACCATTAGTGGTATTGCTGCAAAAGCTATGGCAATAAGTCTTATTTTTTTAGATAATCCTTTTTTCCAACCGAGAAGATCGTCCATAAGGCCAACAATAGAACTAATCAAAACAGAACTTAGCAATGCAAAAATAAAAATCGTTTCACCATCTGATTTGAAATAAAATGTTTTCAAAGCAATATAAGACAAAATTCCGATTGTCAACCCAAACAAAACAGGAATTCCTCCATGTTCTGCAACACCATCTTTTCCATTTTTGTGCATGTCTCTTGCAACCATTCCATTTTCTCTAGCTTTTCTTATCCAGTACGGGATTATCAGAAACGTAACACTAAAACTTATAAAAATTGTAAGAATCAAAAGCATCTCCATTAATATAAAATTAAAAGATTATTTTTAAAGATTACTTATTTGTCCTATCAATTAAAGAGTATGGGGGTGAAATACACTTCAATAATTCCTGCAACAATTAAGATAAGTATTGCTATAAAAAGTAAAACAACTACATTTTCAACTATTCTTAAAAATTTGGGGCTTTTTACCCCATTCCTTATTATCCCAACACCAAATATTCCCCCAGCCAAAGCAGTTATAAAATAAGCAGTTATTTCAGGGAACCCATGAATCATATATCTCAGAAGTCCAAATGGAATCTCACTAATCTTATAATTTGTAAAGATTCCAATTGCAGCAGATATGACGCTTGCATTCCAAGCCAAAACAAATATTGCTCCAGCACCAAAAATAAGAGAGAAGATAAGGGTGAATATCATAACATAGACATTATTCTCTATAATTGAAAGAAGTCTTAGCTCTTTAGTTGCGGCTCCTGTCGTCGAAACAGTATTCTCTATATTATACCTCGCGACACACCCTTCTATGTTTCCCGGGCTATTTATCAAACAATATGTTTCTACCTGAGCATTGAACAAATTAGAGTCATGCAAAATCATATACCACAATGCGAAAGAGATTATAAATCCCAAAAAAAGCCACATGAATGAGTACACTGCATTTTTGTGCATTTTCCATACACTAAAAAATCCTTCAATCTCCTCATCTTCTTCCTCTTCTTGTTTTATTAGGTAATACATAAATGGCAGAGAAAACATGACACAAAAAGTCACAGTTATCATTCCTGAAAATTTTGAAAGGACGACATCTCCTCCAAAAAACCATTTAACCAACAATAATGAAAGAGAACCGTATATTAAACCTATAAAAAGCATTTTCCACGATCCCTTTTCAACATTCTTTGGATTTATAATAGACTCAAGCATTTCTCTAGCACGCAGGAAGAATTTTTAAAGTTTCGTAATTATTCTTTTACGAATAAATAATTGTAGTAATCGAAAATTCTTCTTTTTTTGTAACCATACTTTTCAAGAAATCTGGTCAATTTTTCTAAGTCAAAAGTTTCTACTATAAGTTTTGCCTTGCCTATCTTTAACATGTTCTTTGCACCATTTAAGACCTCAATCTCATGACCCTCTACGTCAATGAGCACCAAACCCAAATCTCTGACGTTTATAGAATTTTTTTTAATCAAGTTGTCTAGTTTTTTCGCCTTAACCTTAATTTTACCATCTGGATCAATTTTCACTGTTCCAGTATTTATGTTTAAATCTTCCAAAAAAAGTGTTTTTTCAAAATTAGAAGCAGCAAAATTTAAACAAAAAACGTTTTTCAAATTATTGCGTTTTACATTTTTATTAAGAGATTTAAAATTCCCTGGATGAGGTTCTATGGCATAAACTTTTTTATAACTTTCAGAACTCAAAACAGCATATCTTCCAATGTGCGCTCCAACATCAATAAAAACATCGCCTTTTGTTTTTCTTATAAAATTAGTTGTTTCTGGTTCGTAATACTTTGATACAAACAGAAAGTCTAAAGTTTTTTCTCTAACATAAAAAATATTTCCAAAAACTTTAGACTCGTTTTTTTCAATCAAAGATTTTATTCTTTCTTCATTTATTCCAATTAACTTAAAAACTTGTCTTAGAAATACATACAAAAACAGTTTAGTTTTCTTTTTAGCTCTTAAAATTGAGTCTAAGTCTCTAAGTCTATGGAGCATTATCTCTTTATAGTGCATTTAAACTTGACATTGATTACTTTTAAAAACCTTTTTATATTCTTTTTGCATTATTAAAAAATGGATTTGCTAACAAAAAAGAGATTTCTTAATAAAATCATAAATGATATAAAATCAGTCAAAATTCAAGGAGCCCGAAACATTGCAAAAGCTGCTTTGAAAGCTTATTCTTTACTTCCAAACTTAAATTCAAAGAAAAAACTTCTTTTAGCAAGACCAACAGAACCAATGCTGTCTAAGGTTCTTGATTTATCCAAAAAATCATCTTACGATGAAATTGTTCTCCACTTTGATAAGGCACAAAATGAAATTAATAACAATGTTCTGAAAATTATAAAAAACAAGGACAAAATTTTTACACATTGCCATTCAACTAACGTAGTCAATTCTTTGATTTATACAAAAAAGAAAGGAAAAAATTTTGAGGTTTATAATACTGAAACTCGTCCTTTGTATCAAGGTAGAAAAACCGCTAAAGAACTTGCAAAAGCTGGGATAAAAGTTACACAATATGCTGACTCTGGGGCAAGAATTGCTATCATCAGAGGAAAGGGAAACACTCAAGTTGATAAAGTATTTCTTGGGGCAGACGCATTATTAAAAAATGGAATAATAAACAAAATTGGAAGTGGGATGTTTGCAGAAATAGCATATGACCATAAAGTCCCTGTTTATATCATCGCTGATTCTTGGAAGTTCTCAAAAAACAAGATTCCAATTGAACAAAGATCTTTGAATGAAGTTTGGGATAAAGTGCCAAGAAATGTAAAGATAAAAAATCCTGCATTTGAATTTGTGCCTAAAAAATATATAACAAAGATAATTAGTGAGCTTGGAATATTAAGCTATAGTGAGTTTGTGAGAAAAGCTAAGTAGCCTTTTTTTATCCACTCTTATTCTGAGCCTCTTCAAAAGTTTTGGTGACTTCTTCATTAACCTTTTCCAAATTATCTTCCAGCTCTTTCCTTATCATTTCTAATTTTTCAGATTGAGCTTCAATAATATTCTGTGTATCTGGAATGCTTTTCTTCACAAAATTCTTTCCGCCAACATCTACAATAAGCTCGTCAGATAAAAGTTTTGCTTTTGCGAATATGCCTCTTCCAACACTCGCTAAAATTTCTCTGTCCTTTCCATTTTTCATTTCATTCAGCCCGTCGCTCAGATTGGACAGCTCAAACAAGGCTTGCTCAACAGCCTCCAGTTGATTCTGCAATAGCTTAATCTGCTGTTCAAAGTAACTTAATTTGAACATTAATTCCTGTTCGGGGTTTTCCATAATCGAAAAGAGAAATAAGAGATTATAAAACTTTCCTTAGACAAGATTTTATTTAAAAGCTTGGTTTATTAAACAGAAATGTCTAAGAATTTATATAAAAACTATTTCTTCCTAATACTAAACAACCTCTCTTGTTTGTAAGTTATTTTACCCCTTCTTTCTTTAGCTAAACCTATCCTTTCAAGAAATTCCAAAACTTTAACAGAAGTTCTCCATTGAATCTTTAATTCATTTGAAATATTGTTTATTGTATGCTCTTTCTTGTTAGAGAGCCTTTTTAATATTTTTTCCGTAATGTCCAAAATACTATCTCTTGACATAGGTTTAATTATACCGATAATTTTAAATATCACTTCTGCACAATTATGCATATAGAAAAGATGAACAAATTACAATCATTTATTAAATTAAAGGGCAACAGTTTCTTAGATAATGTTTCGGTTCAAAAAGAAAAGTTAAAATATTTGTTTTGTAGGCTAATTGAAAAGTTGATTCTTAAGAAAGATAGATTTTCAATGGGAGACACTTTAATGAAACCCACAATAATAGACAATGGTTATGGTTTATTTTTATGCAAGGAGAAATGCCTTGACCTGCATATTGTTTCAGGTTCTTATGAGTTTGAAACTGGAAAAGTTTTTGAAAAAATTGCAAAGAAAAGTAAAGTTATTGTAGATGTGGGGGCACATATAGGAAAATATACTATTCTTGCTAGTAAAGTTAATCCTAATGCAGAGGTGTTTCCGATAGAAGTTGATAAGAAGAATTTTATTACATTGAATAAAAACATATCCCTAAATAATCTCAAGAATGTTTATCCAATTAGGGTAGGATTAAGCAACAGAAAAGGCAGAGAGAAGTTTAATAATTGGCTACGTGAGGGATTCGAAATAGTTAAAACAGACACATTGGATAATCTTTTTAAGAATAAGGAAATTGATTTGATTAAAATAGATGTTGATGGTTCAGAATTTAATATTTTAAAGGGTGGAATAAATCTTTTCTCAAAAAAAAGAATAAAAAATGTGATTATTGAGATAAATGACAATTGTTATAAAGAAGTAATTCAATTTTTTAAAAAGTATGGTTACAAATTAATAAAAATCCAATATGAAAATTATCTAGCAACTTTTTAAACAGAAATCACTTTGTAAACAAAGTCCCTTAGACAATTTTCATAATCTTTCTAAGGATTGCACTTACAATAAGGCTGAACAATATGTAAAACCAAAGCCAGCTGAAAAATCCGAATATCTTTGGATTTCCTATGCTTGTGAAGAAGTCCACAAACCATCTGATGAACAAAAGCAAAGGAATTGCGGTAAATACAAATGCCCTCATGCTAAGCTTCATCATCTTTATGCTTAAAGGAGCCATTTCTTTCTGTATCTCGAGCATTTTTTGCGGGTCGCTTCTGTGCTGTTTGGCCTTTTCATTCATTTCTTTTTGCTGCTTTTTCAAATCTTTTAAGGCTTCTTGATCTGTTGTATACTTTTGAACCACAGTTGTGACAACAGTTATCAACAAAACTACAATTGACATTCCAATGTTAACATTCCAATTTATCAAAGCACCAAGAGTGGGGTTTAAGACTGCATGCACTCCATCTTTAAGAAAAGTCAAACTATTCCAAAAAAAAGCGATGAGCATAGAAATCACCAATACTATGACTACAGGTTTGAAACTTCCTTCTTTATTCATTTTATTTAGAAAAGGAATTTACTCCCTTTTTTATTTTGTTCATTTTAGTGTTAAGAGAATCTCTTTTTTAAAGCTTAGCTACCCATGAATTTTCTTATTGCAGGATTCATGTCTGTCTGATGTTGCTGCGCAATGCTCTGATAGAACTGGAACATTATCATTACGACTAATAATATTGCTGTTCCTGAAACTAAAGCCCCAAGCAAATCTGTTGTTGCAGCTAAGAGTCCGACAGCAGCTCCCCCCATCACAGTTAAAGGCATTATATACCTAGACAATATAGATTCAAGAATTCTTTCATCCTGTCTGAAACCAGAAACTTGTAATCCTGAAGCAGAAATTTTATGTGCTTGGGCCTTTGCGTCCATCCCAGATGTTTTAACCCAAAAAACAGAGAATATCATTGATAAACCCATAAAAAACACTATATGTGTAAGTCCTTGAAGCAAGTATCTAGGTAAAAGTCCGCCTCTGATTATTAAGTCTAAAATATTATTTGAGCCGACCCAAAATGCTAATCCTGACACCGGTTGTCCATTAATGAAAGTTCCTAAAAATGTTAAATGTGACGCAAAACCTGCTAACGCAGAACAAGTTCCTTGAGCACAGCTTGTAGCAGCGTTTTCAATTAACCCCCCAAAGAGCTGCATATTTGCAACCAAGGCAGCTGTAAGAATTACTGGAATATTTGATGCGTAAAAGAATGCAAGAGGCCATTTTACAGTATATCCTCTTATTCTGCCAAACGAGAGTGGAATTTCAACTTTAAGAGATTGAGCCCAGACAACAAGCAATGTTATTGCTATAGTAGCAAGTATTGCAGATAAAGCAGATGTCAACTCAATAGGGGCTCTATTTACAATTGATTGGAGTAAAACAAGAACTTTTCCCGCACAAGGAGTGTTGTTGAAATCTAAAAGACAATTTCTTCCTTGCTGATTTATGAACTGAAATCCTCCAGTCATAAGCCTCCATGAGACTCCTGCAGCAATAAACAAACTAACTCCGCTTCCAAATCCCCATTTTGTGGTCACCTGATCCATATAGAATATAGCTAATCCTCCAAGAATCAGTTGAAATATAACGACTTCCGTCAGTCCTGGCGCCGCCTGAAGACCTTGCATTATTACGTATATTAATGCCTCGAATATTATGAAGAAAAACACCATAAGTGTTTGTATTCCTTGGAAAAATTTTTTCCCTTCTTCTGTAGTCTGGTCAATATTCAAAATTCCCGACCCAGCTAATAATTGCAAAATAATCGAAGCCATAACTATCGGACCTATTCCTAACGATATTATGCTTCCAAAATCTGTTCCAAGAATTATTGCAAGATATTCAAACCTGGAAAGTGAATTTTGGCTTAATCCAAAAAGAGAAATATTTGCCAAAACGAAAAAAGCTGCAAGAATAATAAGAGTCCACTTAAGCTTCACATTAAAGCTGAGCTTTTTTTCCTCAGGTTTTTTCACCTCAGGTATGTAATTAAATATCTGCTTAAAGTTCATTTTAATCCACTCTTAAATTCACCCTTCTTTTTCAATCTTTTCTTTTTTTCCGGAAAGGATTATAGAACCGCCAGCATTTTCAACTTTTTCAATTGCAGATTGTGAAGCTTCTTTTGCCTTGATTACAAGTTTGTGAGTGACTTCCCCTTCACCAAGTATTTTGTATTCGCTTAAATTTATCTCCCATTTATCTCCGCTTTTCTTCCCATATTTATTCAGGTTATTTGATATGTCCCTCAAATTTATTTTCTTTCTTTTATCTCTTCTTGTTCCTCTGCTCGTTATTCCTTGTTTTCCGAAATATTCGTGACCATAAAGCTTTTGTACGAGAGTTTTTTTTTGGTCAGCTCTTTTTCCTGTTCCAGCCATCCCTTTTCCTCCTCGATGACCCTTACCCTTTCCTTTCTTTCTAAATCCTCTTCCATTGCTGCCCATTCCTCTGCCGTGCATTCTTGACGACTTTTTACGTTTTTTTGTTTTCATATTACAACATTCTCTCTATTAATTTATTAATATGTTCTCTGTTATTTCCCAAAACTCCTTTTTTGACTCCAAAGTGTTTTCCACTGTCTATTCCTCCTCTTGGAGGATGAAGCCTGAAAAATGGTTTCAAGTTTAAATCTTCAAATTTTTTCCCTTTTTTAATTTCTTCAACAACTTTTTTTACATCTATTTTCTTTTTTTTGTCAATCGGTTTTCCTCGCTTTTCAATTAAATTGTGCAAAGTTTCTTCATTTATCTCTCCATATGCAATAAAACTTGTTAGTTTTTTTATGACCCCTAGGCTAACGGGATCTGGTTTAATGACCACACAAGAATATTTTCTTCTAAGCCTGATTCTGTAAAGTGTTTCCTTTATTCTAGGGTCTATGTTTACATCTCCTTTGATTCTTATTGCTACAATCATTTGAATAATCTCCTATAATTTCGAATGAATGAAAATCTTTGATTTGCTTTCATTTTTTCTTCACCATTGTTTTTTCAAGAGCATTAACACACGCTTTGACAAGATTGAATGAGGTTCTTTTTTGTCCAAAAGTTTTGCTATAAACGTCTTTAATTCCAGCTAATTTTAAAACCTTCTTTATTTCTTTTCCCACAACTAAACCAGTGCCCTGTGGAGCCGGAATTAAAATAATTCTCACACTTCCAGTTTTTCCCTCAACTTTAAATGGAATAGTGTGGAGTTCGTTGCAATTACAGTCAAATGCCGAGCACCCTCTCCCGACTTTCATGATGTTAAGCTTAGCCTTTCTTATTGCTTTGTCTCTTGCAGGAAGAGTTTCTTTTGCTTCCCCCATTCCAACTCCAACATGCCCATTTTCGTCTCCAACAACAGCCATTGTGGAAAAAGTTGGCACATTACCTTCTTCGGTCTTTCTTTGTGTTTGTCTCCAAGCCCTTCTTTTTCCTCCACCAAACTTTCCCTTTGATTGTCCAATAGAAATTAAGTCGGACTTTAAACCAAGCAGATAATCAACAATTTCTTCTTCCAATATTTTTCTATTATTTTCTAATATTTCGTCTATATTTTTTATTTTTCCCTCTCTTGTTTCTCTTCCAAGCTTTGTCTTTGGTCTCCATCCAGCAATTTCTTCTCTAATCTTTTCTCCAATAACCTTTTTTTCTGTCTCTTCAATTATCTCTTCAACTTTTTTATCCTTGATGTCTTCATCAATCAACTTTACAGTAATCTCCTCTGGATTTTTTGCACTCTTGATTGCTTCTTCTTCTGAAAATGCCCCATAGGCCTCTACAGTTTTCTTTACATCTTCAAATACTTGTTTTTTATCTGTTTTTTTCATCTTACGATTTTTCTATTTTTGATTTAATCTCTTCAAATTTAAGACTTGTTATATGTTTCCCCTTTTCCCTATCTTCCTCCGGAAAATTTTCTTTTTTGTCTTTAATCTTAACTCCAGCATCAATCATTCCCTTAACAAAAGAATGCAGTTTGGTCTTAGGTAATACTCTATAAAGCCCAAAATCAATTATTGGTGTTTTAAGTTTGTCTTTGATAATCTTTTTTCCAGTCAATAATCCTAAAAAATAAGCAGCAGTAACGCCCTTTAAACTTCCTTCTAGATTTTTTGGCCAGCCGTAATTTAAAATTTTTCTTGAATCAATTCCAAATATTATTTTGTCTTGTGCTTCTTTACTTTCAACATATTGTGAAATCAAATATCTGTTTGTTTTTCTAAAGACAACTCTTGGTATTCCGCTTTTGAGCATTTCTAGTCTTTTCAAATAGTTTGTTTTGAATTCTTTTCTTCTTTTCTTCTGGATTCTCATTTGTTTTCTCCCCATTCTTTATTTATTTTTTTAATTAATTTTATTATCTCTGGTTGTAATTCACTTTTCCACATATTAACACTGTAATCAATAAACTTCCCTTCTTCTGCTTTATCCCTAGTCAAAGTTATAAGAATATTCTTGCTGTTCAATTCCATTATCTTTTTTATCATGTTTGTTATAATCTTTTTCTCTTCTTGGTTAAAAATCTTACTTTCGCTTAAACTTAAAATATTTTGAGGGTTTGGCATTATTAAACCATGCAAATAATCATTCCATCTTAGATAAAATTCTGCAATCCTGTAGGCCATTTGCCTGAATAAATTTTTGCTTACAAATCCATCTTGAAGTATAACATCTCTAATAAAGAAAATTTCATCAATTTCATCCAAATTAGTTTTAAACTTAAGTTCTTGCTTTAATCTGCCGAACCCTTCTTCAAAATCTTTTAGTGCTTTTTCTTTTTCCATTTAATACTCCTTTACTTTTAATTGTTCATTAAAATGCGATTTACTTTTAAACTGCTTATTCTTTATTTTTTTCCTCAATTCTAAAGAGTTTTCTTTTGAAATTATTCCTTTATTCAAGAGATCTTTAACCATTCCTCTGAATTTTCTAGTTAGTACAATATAATCTTTTTTCCTTGTGTTAACAATTATTTTCACTTTCCCATAACCTCTTCTTCCGCTTTTCTTTTTTGTTTTTCTTCCTTTTATTGTTTTTATTAGTATTGCTCCCTCTTTATGAAGATCTCTCATATCTTGTTTTGTTATTGCTTCCTTTATTTCATCTAATCTTGGCACTAAGAAAACGATTCTTCCCTTTCCAACTCCAAGAGTTTTTGCAGCCAATGCTTTTTTCTTTTTTAAGTTCATTTTTTCTCCCCCATATTCTTCTTTAGGAATTTGTTTATATTGAGGTTGGAAACAGAAATTTTCATTTCTTTAAGCTTTTTTACTATTTCTATCTTTTTCCTTTTTCCAATTTTTCCAATCAAGACAATATCATTATTTTTTAATCCGGCCAATTCTTTGATATTATTAACCTCAATTTGATTTTTGTTATCAATCTTTCCTCTTGTTTTTCTATTTGTTGCGTAGCCAATACTAACAACTGCAGGATACCCTTTCCTTTTTTTCCTCATTTTGTTATGTCTTCCCTTAGGGCTTCTCCACACTTGCTTTTTCTTTTTCCTTAATCCTAGCTTTGAAAACTTATCAGAATTTCTTCTTAAAAATTTTGTCATTATATTTCTCTCCCAGCTTTGCTTGTTATATAAATGCCATCTTGAAACACTCTTCTGTCTCTGTTTTTAACCTTTGTAACCTCTTCAAGGTTAGCTGCTGCTTGTCCCGCTAATTCCTTATCTGCAGACTTTATTGTAATATTCTGTTTGTCTATTTTTATTTCAACATCTTTTAGCATATTTACTTTTCTAGGGACTTTTTCTCCAAGAAAGTTCTTTATTAACACTTCATTACCTTTTGTTTCTACAGTGAATGGAAAGTGACTAAAGCATATTTTCAATTGATACTCAAATTTTTTCTGCACTCCATCAATCATATTTTTTATATGTGCTGCCATTGTATTAATTATTTTCTTCTCGTTTTTTGTTGCCTTTTTTCTTCCAATAATAATTTTTCCATCAAAAATTTTGAACTCTAATTTATTTAAATTCATTTTTCTTGTAATCTCTCCATTTTTACCACTGATATTTAGTACATTTCCATCTACCTTTGCATTAACTCCCTCAGGAATAACCATTTCTTTGAATATTTCTTTTTTCATTTTAATAAAAGAATGCTATTATGCAACCTCCTATTTTCTCTTCTTCAGCCTCTTCGTGCGTCATAAGGCCTTTATTAGTTGAGACTATTAATGTCCCCATATCTCTTGATGGGAGGTATCTTCTTCTGTATTTTTCTAATTGATCTCTGTTAACGGTAAATCTTGGTTTTACTGCTTTGCATTCTGTTAAATCACCTATAGAAACTTCTAGAGACTTTTCTTTACTTTCGATTTTGTATTTCTTTATAGCTCCTTTCTTCTTCATTATCTTTAGAACTTCGATTAAAAGATTTGAAATTATCTTTACCTTTACATTTTCTTTTCCCGCCTTATGGGAATTATTTATCATGTTTAGTGCATCTGCAACAATATCGTGACTCATTTTTCTCCTATGAATATTTTGTAAAGCCTATTTCTTGAGCAATTTCTCTGAAGCAATGTCTGCACAAATTCAAACCGTAAGAACCTATATGTGCTCCAAACCTTCCACATCTCTCACACTTTCTTGAAGCTATACCCGTTTTTCTTTCTTTAGGTTTGCAGTGCTTAATAAATTTCTCCATTACTGCTGGCTTATTTTTTAATTGTTTGAGTATTTTTTTCCAATCACTTGCTGTCATTTAAATTTATCTCCTTATTTACTTTGATTAAAAATTTTGTATTTAACTTCATTTTAAATAAATTGTGTCTGGAATTTTTCTTCCATAAATTTAATTATTTCCTCTTTAGATATGGTTTGTTTTTTCGGAATTTTTCCTTTTTTGATTTTTTTTATCCCAACTCTTCTACCAGCTCTTTTAAAAACAACAGTGACGTCCAATCCCATAATCCCAATATCTCTTTGATATTCCACTCCTGGAATTTCGATATATTCTTTTATTCCAAAAGAAAAATTATTCTCGCTAATCTGCTTTCTTTTTAAGGTGTTATCAATTGTAGTAAGCATTCTTTTCAAAATTTTATCCAAGTCTTTTCTTACAGTTACTACTGCCCCAACAGCCAAATTAGGCCTTATATCCCAAGTTGGAATTCTTTTATTTGATTTCATCCTGGCAGGATTTTTTTCTGTTAGGAATTTTAATAACCTAAAACCCTTTTCTAAGGTTTCTCCCATTCCTCCGACATTAAAGACAACTTTTTCTATTTTTATTTCTCTCATAATATTTTCTTTTTTATTAGTCATTTTATTCTACCACCATAATCTGTTTAATTAAAACATTAATTTTGCTGCCACCCACATCTAATTCAATCATTTTTTTATTATTGTCTAGTGATTCAATAACTCCTTCTTTACCTGCGTGTTTTCCAGCGTAAACAATAGCTTTTGCTTTCTCTTTTAATTGAAGGACTTTTATTATCTTTTTTTCTTTGAAGCCGAAAACAACAGAATCATTAATATTTAATTGGCCATTATATAAGAAATTATGGCCATCGTTTAAATTAATCTGCACTTTTTTACCATTAAGGATTTTTTTATCTACTACTTTGACTATTTTTTGCTGCCACTTTGCGTCTTTAACTTCTTCAAACATAAACTTTCCGAAATTTGATAATTGCAACTTATAATTTTTGTTTGTCGGAACTATTGATATAACATCAAAGAGTAAGACATTATTTTTTTCGTCTTTTATTTTTCTATCATTGAGCAAAACCTGTTTTTCACGAATAGCTTTTTTTACTTCTTTTCTGTTTTTTGCAAGCTCTAACATGTCTCTTAATGCAATTAATACTGGAACCCCTTGGTTAGTGCTAAAGTTTGGTTTAACTATATACTTTGTTCCCTTTCTCTTTATTGGCCATTTTTTTGGCGACTTATGTCTTTTCAAATGCATTTTATTTTTTCTCCTTATTGTTTTTACTTTCTTCTTTGTGAATGTTTGCTTTTCTTTCAATAGACTTTATTCTTTTTTTATCATCCAAAATCAACTCAATTATTTTTAAATTTGAAGGCCTGGTGGGAATATCTGCTTTAGACCCATCTCTTTTTTTTACCTGCACACCTTCAATATAAACCTTCAAGTCATTTCTCTTTACCTTGCTTACTTTCCCTTCTTTATTTCTTAATTTCCCTACCATGATTCTTACAGTATCGCCTTTTCTAATTGGAACATTTCTTTTTCCATACTTTTTCCTTAATTCCTTTGAAAGATTTACACTTATCATTTTTTTTATTAAATGGATTGGAGCATTAGCTGAATATTTTCTCTGCTTTTTTGGATTCTTTGATGCTTTCCAATTTTTATAAAATTTATTTTTCATTTTAATAGACTAGTGAAGCGATTTTAGCAACTTGCTGCCATCTCTCCATAACCTCCCTTGCTACTGGACCTTTAATTTGTGTCCCTTTTGGATTTCCTTTTTCATCTTTTAGTATAGCGACTGCATTATCTTCGAAAGCAATTCTTTCCCCGCTAAGCCTTCTATATGGTTTTTTTTGTCTTACAACAACAGCATCAAATACTTTTCCCCTCATATCTGGCAAACCTTTTCTTACGCTGACCTTAACCCAATCTGCTATTTTTGCAGCTGTTTGTTTTCCTTTTTTTGCCTTGCTTCCTTTAACACCGACGATTTTTACAATTTTAGCACCGCTATTATCAGCAGCCACGGCATAGGCTCCTAAATTCATTCCTTCTGTTCCTCGTGCACTTATTGCTTTCATTTTAGTTGTTTAAACTTGCAATATTTTCTACTGCAGTTACTCCCTTTAAATTTTTTAACAATTTTTCTAATCTTCTTTCAAACGAAGTTGTGTCTATTTTATCTACCTCAATAGGTTTTCCATCTATTATATTATAACCATTTAATCTTCCTACTTCTAAAATTCCAGATTTATTATATTCAGCAATTTTTTCTGCAAAATCTGAAGCAACTTCGTCTAAAAAAGCTTGATGATTTCCTTCTTTAAACCGATGAGTGTAAAAAACAGCATTAGAATTTAGTTCTAATAATAAACTGTAAAACTCAGAGTTTCCTTCTCTTCCTGTTAAAATAATTGCTCTTTTCATTTTAAGTTAGTCTCCTGTTTGTTCAAAATCTTTGTTGCTTCTTCTTTATTTTTGATTTTGTTTAAAACCGCGAAGTGTATTATCTTACTTAAAGGTCTGCATTCCTGCACCCTAATGTAGTCTCCAACATTGATTTTGTCACTCATGCAGTCAGGAAGCCTGGCATGAATCTTTGTGTTTGATTTTTTATACCTTTCATATTTTTTTACATATGTCATCCTGTCAAATTCTATTGCGACTCTTTTCGGGAATTTTTTTATGACCAATCCATCAAAGATTCTTCCTCTTGTCTTTAATCCGCCATGGACATGGCAGTTCCTATCACTGCATAAAGCACCAGCTATTTTTAGCATTCCTTCTTCTTTTACTTTGGTTTCCTTCTTTGTCATTTTTCGCGTATTTCTAATTTATGGATTCTTCATCAAAACCCAACTTGACCAAGACACCTTTTATTCTTTTGGTATGATCTCCTTGAAGCTCGATCATACGATCTTTGTAGGTGCCTCCACAAGCCAGTTCGTTTTTTAGAGCTTTTGCGGTTTTTTTCACATCCACTCCATCGCCGAACCCTGTGACGACAGTTACTATCTTTCCGTATGTTTTCTTGTCTGTCGTTACAGTTATCTTTTGTGAAATTTTTGCTATCTGTTCACATACACAGGCTTCTTTGGGTAATCCACACTTTGGACATATTTCCATAGTTATTTGTGTTTCAACGCCTCCTCATTGGATTTGTTGATTGTTAATATCCTAGACATAGTCTTTTTAATTTCTTTAATCTTTGATGTGCCAGCCTTAGAAGCCCCAGCCTTCGCTTTTATTAATTCCAACTTAAGCTCTTTAAGTTTTTTATTCAATTCTTCATTTTTCATTTTTGCTATTTCTTTTGATTTTAATATTGCCATTTTATTTTTTCTTAACTTTCTTTCCTCCGCTGTTGCTTTCTATTAAACCATCATTCACCCTTAATTTATTTAAAAGTTCTTCATTGACGTTTATCCTGTCTTTCAATAAAACATATGGTGAAAGAATGCTGACTTTTATTCCAATTGTGCCTGTTTTAGGTTCGGCTCTTGATTGGGCTCGGTCTACAACCTTTGCACTGTCTCCTGTTTTTTTGAGATATCCTTGTGCAAATCTCCAAGTTTTTGCTCTGGCACCTGGGAGTTTTCCACTTAATCTTATTTCTGTTCCAAGAGCCCCAGCGTTCATTATTCTCTGAAGTGATTTATATGCTATCACTTTAAACTTAATTGGGCCAAATCTTTCTAAACCCAAAGCTATTTCATCAGCGACAATTTGTGCATCAAACTCTGGGTCCATTATTTCATCTATTTCTATCTGTGGATTTTCTAATTTGAATCTAGTTTTTACAGTTCTGGTCAACTCATCAATTCTTTCTCCTCTCTTCCCGATTATTAATCCTGGTTTATTTGTTGAAATAATTATTTTTTCGCCAACAGGAGTATACTCTATTTTTACCCGGCTTACTTTTCCTTTTCCTAGAGAAGTTTTGATGTACTCTCTTAAAACAAATTCTGCTTTTTTCAAATCAATAATCTTTTTTTCTTCCATTATATGTTTTAACCTCCGTTGATGAACGGATTTGATGAAATCCTAAAAGAATTTCAGTTTTTTTTACCCTCCATTGCTTTTTTGTCTGAATGTGTTTTTTCTTTTTTATCAATAGCAGTTATTTCAACATGACTTCTTTTTTTCCTAACAGCCCCAAATTTCCCATAAGGCCTTGATGCAATGTTAGCAACAGCTTTAGCTATTATTGGATTTTCTAATCCATTAGTTTCAGCGTTTGCCGAAAGAGTGTTTAACAATTCAACAAACGCCTTAGACGCTTTTTGAGGATATCTTCCAGGACCAATATTTTTCCTATGTGGTATTTCGCCTTTCATAGGTATCGCCCTCCTCAATTGAGAAACTTCCTTTAATTCTTGAACAGCTTTTTTTATTTCTTTCCATTTAATGAACCTGCAAATTGCAGCGGCTTGTTTTGTTGACATGTGAAGATTAATTCCATTAACAACGGCACTTGTTTTCTTTTTTATTTCCTTTTTTGGTTTTTCTTTAATCTCTTTTTTCTCTTCCTTAACTTCACTTTCATTAGAGATGGGTTTTTCACTAGGGGTGCTTTCTAATTCTTTGTTATCTACTTTTTCTTCTTTAGTCTGTTTTTTATTTTCTGTCATGTTTACTTTTTAGCTTTGTGTTTACTTCCTTTTGTGGCACCTATTCCAGCACTACCATGCTTTACTTTTCCTCTAGTAAGCGCAAATTCACCCATCCTATGGCCAAGCATTTCTCCACTTATTTCCACAGGAATAAAACTATGGCCATTGTACACATTAATTTTCATTCCAATCATCTCTGGAACAATAACTAAATCTCTTAAGTGAGTTTTAATCTGCTTATTTTTTTCAATTTTTTCTTTTGCTCGAATTAGGAATTTTTCAATACTCTGGAAATTTCTCAATACAGCCCTTCTTGCTCTTGATTTAATATATTTTGCAAATTCTCTAACTTCAAGCTTTTTTAATTCTTCAATATTTTTTCCCCTGTATGTGAAATCTTTTTTCTTGTCCATTTTAATTTATTAATCCCTCTACTGATAATCTGTCTTTATAATAATTGTAAGGAGTTCCACTCTCTGGGAGCAAACATTTTTTTCCTATAGCCTTATCATATAAAATCAAAGCCCCATTTTCAAACTCCATATTTCTAGTAAAACCGACGAGTTCCATTATTCTCCCTTCTGGATTGAACAAACTATTTCTTAAAGGGGCTATTAATTTTGTAGTTGTCATGTAATTCCCCGCAACCATAAATAATCCTTCTTCTGTTGTTGTATAAATGCTAACACTTGGATAAAAGTGTTTTAATTTTACTGAAACAATACCTCCTTCTGTTAAAGTTGCTATGTCTCTTCTTGATACAATTCGTTTGATTTTATTTTCTACTTTATTTTTCATTTTAATTTTAAGGCTTACCTGTTCTTCTAGGCCTTATTAACCCAACCTTTGCACCAGGCGGGGCATTTCTCTTTGCAATCTTACTTTTGATTCTTTTCCCTCTACCAGAACCGAAAGGATGATCTATGACGTTCATCTTGACTGCAGAAGTTCTAGGCCACAATTTATTTCTTGACTTTCGAATATAAAAATTCTTCCCAGCTTTTACAATTGGTTTTTCAAGTCTTCCAGAACCGGCGATTGATCCAATTGTTGCTCTGCAATTTCCATGGAATACACGTTCTTTTTTTGAAGGCATTACAACAAAAATATTTTCTCCAACAACTTTGCTGATTTCAGCCGATGTTCCTGCTGTTCTTATGAAAACTCCCCCATCTCCAGGCCTTGATTCTATATTATAAATTTGTGTTTTTACGGGAATATTCCTCAGCGTCATTACATTTCCAATTTTAACTTCATTTCCCCCAAATTTGATACTTTGATTTTCGATCATTCCTTTAAATGCCGGCATGAAAAAAATTTCATCCTTAGATTTAATTTTTGCCAATGGGGCCATGTGACCAGTTGAATTTACTAATTTTATTATAACTCCTTCTCCTTCCAACTTTTTAGGATATTTTATTCTATATTTGAAAGCGTTTCTTCTAACTCTATAACTATTACTTCCATGTCCTCTTGCTTGAACAATTATTCTTTTTCCCATATTATATCAACCCCAGCTTCGTTGCTACATCTATAGCTAGGAATTTTGGTTTTAATTTGACATAAGCATACTTGTGGTTTCTCTTTATATGCGTTCTTATTTTTTCCACCTCAACTTCTAAAACTTCTTCAATCTCTTTTGATATGTCCTTTTTTGTTTTTCTTTTGTCTACCTTAAATGTTAGCACGTTTTGTGATTCAATCAACATAACTGCCTTTTCCGTGACTATTGGTTTTAATTGTATAATGTCCTTATCTTCTACTAGTTCGTGTTTCATTTATTCTCCTGTGATTGGATGTTTTGTTTACTAGACAATTTATTATCAATCTCTTTAATTGCTTGTTCGGTGTAGAGCGTAAGTCTGCCCAATCCCCCTTTAGCAAGATCATTCACACTTAAGCTGTTTAAATTTTTTATTTCAAAAACATTAGCTTTTAACTCTTCATTATTTCCTACAATAATCAACAAACCAGCATTGCTCTTGTACCTTCTTCCTCTCATTTTTCCTATCCCTGCTCTTTGAGTTTTAATTTTTAATGCAACTTCAAATAAATCATCTCCAAGTATTTTTTTAACAGAAGAAATAAGCTCTTTTGTCTTAAGGGAAGCAATTTTTCCCTCGACAATAAACGGAAGATGTGATATTTTATTTTCTTCTAATCTTTTGTACTTTGATGCAACAATTTCTGCTTTTGCAGTAGCACTTAAAGCCGAGATTAATGCAATCCTTAGTTCTTTCTTGTTTATTTTATTTATACTGAACATGGATATGACTTTTGGAGGGTGAGCTCTTCTTCCTCCTCTTGTAGAAGCAACTTCAGCACCTACCCAGTTGAATTGCGTTCCCCTACGCGACATAACCTTTCTAGGAATTCTGGAAATTCCTTTTCCGTAATGAGTTTGCCAAACATGTCTCCTATGCCTCATTTTTCCGCTGGCAGAGTGATGTTTTCCCCCCGTAAGTGACGGAGCATAAGGCTGTTTTCTCTTTTTTGCTTCTAATACCTTAACAACAATGTCTTCTCTTATTGGAGCAGAAAAAATACTAGGTAAGTTTATTTCTTTTACTTTCTTTCCCTCAATATCTAAAATGTTTGATTTCATAACAGCTCCATAAGCTCATAATCTTTTTTTACTTGTTTTCTGGTTGGTCTTAAAGGCTTTGTAATTATTAACTGTCTTTTTGATGGCCCTTGAATAGATCCACAAACAACTATGTAATTTGTTTTTATATCTCCATAGTTTTTAATATTTCTGATGGGGCTGTCTTGCATTTTTTTGATACTCACAATTTTGTTGTTGTATGTGACTCTTGTAAACATTCCCAATTGTCCTGCTTGTGGAACTCTAAAAGTTACTCTTGCGGGATGCCAAGGTCCAAGGCTTCCAGCCCTTCTTCTTCCTTTTTCTGATTTATGTGATTTAAGCTGTATCCCAAATCTTCTCACAGCCCCTTGAAGACCTTTACCCTTTGTTAAACCTCTAACATCAATTAATTCTCCGGCTTTGAAAACATCGTCGACAGAAATATCTTTTCCAAGATGGTTTTTAACAAATTCAAATTTTTCTTTCACATCTCCAGAAAGTCCAATCTCACTTAAATCTGGAATTTTTTTTATCTCAGTTTTTTTAGCCTCAGAATAAATTATAACTCTAATGTCGTCATATTCATTTTCCTTAACATCTTCTAATTTCTCAGACTTTTTATGGGGAAGTTTTATTTTTTTAGACAATTCTTTATCAAGATTCTCGGCCAGGACTTCTTTCACAACTATCCCATTTTTGTAAAACCTTACTGAAAATATTTTGTTGTTTGGGCATTCAAGAATTGTCACTGGAATAGCAATCTTTTTTCCCTTAGTCATGGAGTCGGGGGTCTTGTCTTTTACATGGGCAGACATCATTCCAGCTTTGTAAGCTATAATTCCCTTAAGGCCTTTAGATTCAGTGCTTATAGAATTCCAGTTGACACTAGGCAAAAACTTACTGGCCCTTTTTCTTGGCCAATATTGTAAACTTCCCTTTCTCGGTGATTTTCTTGTAGGCATTTCTTACTATTGTTGATGCGGAAATCATTTTAATTCTACCCTGGATAAATTACTGAGAAAAAGTTGATTTATAAAGCTTTTTATGATGAAGGGGGATAACATTTTTAAACTAAATTTCATGGGACTTTTAATGGTTTCAACAAAATACGACTCACCATCTATGCGTGCTGTTTTATTAGCTGCAGGTAATAGTCCTATGATAGCTAGCAGGCTTTATGAACATTTACATAAAGAATATATCCCTCAGGATTTTTTTGCTAGATTGGCAAGAAGTGAAAATAATTATTCAACCAGAAAAGGTTTCTCAATACCTCCGAAAGATACAGTTAAGAAAATTTATAGTTTGGTTAGCCAAAATAAAAAAATGGCGGCCAAAATTCTCGGTTTTTCCCCTAAGAGGTTAGAGGAAGTTCTTTGCGATTATGGAATAATTTCAGAAACAGAAGGGCGTTCTAATGGATTAACAACGAGAATAGATTACTCTAACGGCCACAAAAGAGGTAATGGGAGAGGTAGTAGTTCCAGAAAACCAACGGGGCACTAAGCTTCAAAATCTTTTTCACTTATAAATTCTTTTCCATCAATTTTGCCTTTCCTTACAATCTTGCCCTTTCTTTTCGCTTCTTCCCTAATTTTTGCAAAATCATTGCTCTTTTTCAATTCAGGCGAAATTACTATGCCAGTTATAACAAAATCATGGGCTATGGCTGCTTCTTTAAACCCGGAGCTTTCAAAAACAAAACTTTCCCCTAAAGCTTTATCATCTGTGACAAGTTTGCAAAAATCTGGTTTTATTTCATCTTCTCCTTTTGATCCAGGTTTTCCAGATTTAGGAAGCTTCGGCTTTATTTTTAAAATATTATTCCCAAAGCTAAAAGTTAAAGCAAAAAAAGCTTTTGGAAACTTTTCTAATAAAGATATAATCTCTTTTCCAGACATTTCGTTGTCTATAATATACTTTTTAACGCCCTGAAACTGCTTTTTATCTTTAAATTCTAGTTGGCCGGTAAGATCAAGGGTTGAGACAATTATTCCAGTAATACCAGTTCTATTGTTCCCAAGTTTTTCTGCACATATTCTAATAAATTCTTTTGCAAACTCTGTGCTTGTTGAAATGCTAAATTTTCCTCCGGTATTTTTTACTCTCACTAAAGCTCTTCTCTTAAACTCGCCTTTACTAAACTTCTGGAATTGAAGATGAACACTTTGATCAATTTTACCATCAAATATCTTTTTTATGAAGTTCATTATCTAAATTTTTGTTCAAAAACCTTTATAAATTTCATGCACTTCTAGTTAGTAATAATAATATGGAAGATAACTCATTTAGGAAAACCTCAACTATAATTCTTATAGTGGTACTTTTGATTCTTTCTTTTATAGTTGTAAGGCCAATTATCATGGATATAATAATCGGATTTATTCTTGCGTTCATATTTTATCCAATATACAAATTTCTTTTGAAACACTTTAAAATGCCAAACCTTTCAGCGTCGATAGTCACTATTATCTTGCTTTTGCTGATTGTTATCCCAATTTGGCTTTTTACCCCAATACTTATAAATCAATCATTCAAATTTTATGTTTCCGCTCAAAATATGGATTTTGTTGGATTGCTCAGACAAATCTCCCCTTCTTTTTTTGCTTCAGAGCAATTTTCTTCTGAGGTTGCCGGCACAATACAATCTTTTATTCCCAAAGTGGCAAACTCCGTATTAAATACTTTTTCAAGTTTTATTCTCAATCTGCCGAATATATTGCTTCACATCTTAGTGGTGTTATTCACTTTTTATTTTGCTCTTAGAGACAAAGACAAAATTTTTGAGTTTGTAAAGAGTCTTTCCCCGTTTTCAAAAGAAGTTGAGGAAAAAATATTTAGATATTCGAAGGACATGACTGCCTCCCTTCTTTACGGGCAGATTGTTATAGGATTCATTCAAGGAGTAGTTCTGTCCAGTGGTTTGTTCTTATTTGGTGTCCCTAATGCTTTGTTATTAAGTGTAGTGGCAATAGTTGTTGGTGTGTTACCTATCTTAGGACCTATGTTGGTCTGGATTCCGGTAGTCATATACCTCTTGATTAACAATCGTACTTTTGACGCTTTCGGAATTTTTGCTTTCGGAATAATTGCTTCAAATGTTGAACATTTTTACAGATCATTTTTTGTTTCACGAAGATTACAAATACATTCTGCTATAATCTTAATTGGAATGACTGGGGGTATATTCGTATTTGGCATCCTTGGGCTTTTGTTAGGCCCCTTGATACTTTCTTATTTACTCATAATTCTTGAAGTGCTTAGAGGGGGCCATAAAAATTTTTATTCAACCTTGCTAAAAAAAGATTAGATAAATATAAAAACAAATATTCTTTTTTTATTTAAATTACTTATTTTAAAAGAGATGGAACTAAAAGTTAAGTTATTAAACTGGTCTACTGGATTTCCTGTTGTGGTTATTGATGAAAAAACAGCGAACAAAATAGGTGTGCCTCCAGGGGGAAGGGCTTCATTAAAGTCTTCATCTACTTCTAAAGAACTTTCTGCAATTGTTGACATAGCTTCAAAATTCATTAGGGAGGGAGAAATTGGAGTTTCTTCAGAAATAGCAAAGATGCTTAATCTAAAAAAGGGCCAAAAAATAATTGTTTCACTTTCAGAACCCCCAGACAGTTTAGATTTAATAAAGAAAAAACTTAATCGGGGAAGGCTGTCACAAAAAGAAATAAAAGAAATCATCGAAGATGTTGTTAATAACTCTCTGTCTGGCCCGGAATTAGCACTTTTTGTTTCTGCCGTATACAAACAAGGAATGACCTTTAAGGAAACAATTTATCTGATTAAAGCAATTTTAGAAACTGGAGAAAAATTATCTTTAAGAAACAAACTTGTTGTTGATAAACATTGCATAGGTGGAATTCCTGCCAACAGGACAACCCCCCTAGTTGTCTCAATTTGTGCCGCTGCAGGATTAATCATGCCAAAAAGTTCTTCCAGGGCCATAACAAGCGCAGCAGGAACTGCAGATGTGATAGAGACAATTGCAAAAGTTGAATTTTCTAATAAAGAATTGAAAAAAATAATAAAAAAAACTAACGCCTTCATAATTTGGGGCGGCTCTTTGGGAATAGTGCCTGCAGATTCAAAAATAATCCAGATTGAAAAAATTTTAAACTTGGACCCAGAGGCCCATCTTTTGGCTTCGATAATATCAAAAAAATTGGCCAGTGGAAGCAGTTACATTTTGATAGACATTCCATATGGAAAAACTGCTAAAGTTGACAAAAAAACAGCAATAAGGCTCAAAAGAAAATTTGAAAAAATAGGAAAATACTTCCATAAAAAAATAAAAGTTGTTTTAACTGATGGTAGCCAGCCAATTGGCAATGGTGTAGGTCCAGAGTTGGAGCTCTCAGACATACTCAAAGTTTTTCGTCAGGATCAGGACAGACCAATGGACTTGGAGAATAAATCTTTATTTCTTGCCGGTGAATTGTTGGAAATGGTCAGGAAAGCAAAACCCGACAAGGGTTTTTCAATGGCCAAAGAGATTCTCGTTTGTGGAAGGGCATTCGATAAATTTAAGGAGATTATCAAAGCGCAAAAAGGAAAAGTCAGAAACCCTAAGCTTGGAAAATTCAAACACGATGTGCTTTCATACAAATCTGGAAGAATCAAGGAGATAGACAATAAGAAAATAAATTCTCTTGCCAGGACGGTCGGTTGTCCGACATACAAATCTTCAGGAGTATACCTTTACCATCACCTTAAAGAGAGCGTTAAAAAAGGAGATAAGATACTAACAATCTATTCTGATTCGAAAATAAGGTTAAGGCAGGCAATAGGATTCTGTAAAAAATACAGTCCAATAAAGATTGTCTAGAACAACTAACTTTTTAAACTCTAAATTCATGATTTTTTTATGGGTGAAAGAGAAAACGAAAGAAAGAGAAGACTTGCAGAATATTTTAAGAATAATCTGAAAAAAGGCTACACTATGGAATCTTTGAAGTGGGCTTTGGTAAATCAAGGATATTCAAGGACATTCATAGAAGAGGCAATGAGGGACGCCACTAAACAACTTGCATCTGAGGCTCCCATTCTTAAAGAAAAGCCGGTTATAACCCATGAGATAATGGATGAAAACGATCATTCTATGCCTGTAAAAGCATCCTGGTGGAGAAGACTTCTCGGATTTGATTGATTCTTTAAAAATTTAGATTTAATGTATTTTTTGTTGGACTTTGATAATTGATTATTCCTAGCTGTTTTCTATTAATATTTTATCAATTCGCTGAGTGTAGCGAAGTGCAAAATAACAAAACCTTTAAAACTCACCAGTTAATTTAATTATATTGCCTCCGTCGCTCAATGGTAGAGCACTGGTCTTGAGTTTGAGATTTAGACAAGAGAACCAGGCCCTCTGGGCTTCCAGGTTCGATTCCTGGCGGGGGCGTTTACTTCTTTCTTGGATGAAATCAGAGTAAATAATCTACTCTCCATTAAAAATAACATATTTTCCTTTGAAATCTTCAAAGTAAACAAACACCTGGTTTTTAGTAAAGATTATAAATTTGCTTTTTATTATAAGAAGTATGAGTAAAAGACTAAAAGAGTTTTTCAAACCAACTGTTGGAAAAGTAGTCTTATTTTTATTTCTATTCATAACAATATTTCTTTATTCATTTATGCTTACAGCTACTATGTGTGTTGATCCAGATGAAACTGTTCCTCCTGAAGAATATTATAAATATGGATGTAAATCTCCTTGGAGAATAGAAGTAAATCCTTTAATCTTATCAATTTTATCTTTGCTAATTTCATATTTAATTTCCAGTATAATAATATTCCTCTATTGCAAATTTAAGAAAAAACAAACACTCCTCTGGTCATTTCCCTTTATTTTCAAAAAAATCCAACACTCTTACATCAGGGCTTAAAACTTCAACTTTGTCTTCTTTAAATCTCAAGCCTCTGTATATCTTCTGCCACAATTCTCTTTTAGCTTTATCCCTGTAAAACTCCCAATAATGCTCAGGTCTTGTTCTGTTTAATATTTTCCAAAAAGGATCTTGTACGTTTGGATTTGGGTATTTTGTAAAAACAATACTATTGCATTCATCTCCGGGAAAATCCATGCCTCTTGAAACCTTAGTCGAGAACAAAACATCTACTTCTTTATTTTTGAATTTGTTTATAGTCTCCACTTCGTTATTCTGTGACTGCGAATCTTTTATTTCATCTCTGCTTATCAAATTTTTCAGATCATATTCTTGAATTTCTTGATTGCTTGGCAAATCCATGAATGCATTGATATGTATGAGTGTCGGTCTTTTCGCAATCTCAACACATTTATTCAAAGCTTTAAGATATTCTTCCCTTGAATGTTTTCCATTGGACAAATTAGAATATTTAAAATCTTTTTCAAAACCTGTTTTTTTCACGATTATGCTTCCTTGGCTCTCAACCTCAGCCTCAATAACTTTAAAATTATCCAATCCAAAAATATCTTTTAACACTTGATTAGAATGTAAAGTTCCAGACATTAAAACTATAGCTTTATTTTTATCAACCATTTCTTTAAACTTTTTTGCGAGATTTGTCGTAACTAAACTAATTATAATGTTTTTGTCTTTTTTTTCAGCAGTGATGTAAGTTTCATTAACAAAATCCTTGAAAGTCTTTGCTATCTCCTCACAATCAAAAAGATAGCTTTCATCATCAGCTTCTTCAAAAATTCCAGAACTTTTTAATATAATTTTTAATAAATCATAAACTCCCGTTTCTTTTAGAGGGATTATTTCTTTTGTAACAATAGCATTATTTATTCTTGCATCTCTTTTAATATACTGGATTATTTCCAATAACTCAGATATCTCCTTCTTATCTTTTTCATTTTCATTAACATAATTAATCAAAGAATTTTGAAGCCTTTCTATATTAAGATTTTTTTGATTTGAAAAACTGTCTAAGAATTCATCACACTCATCTATTATTTCTACCTCTGTCAAAGGTTTTCTATTCATTGAAGACTCTATTTTATATTTACTTGAATTAAAGACTATAACATCAGACTCTATAAAAGAATTGAACTGGCTGTAAAAAGGACAGCCTTCTTTTCTCTGATAGAAAATAAATTCAGTATTTTCTAGGCCCATATACTTCTTTTTTTTAGCGTTAGCAAATATTTTTCCCTTAAGTTCTAATCTTGCAGGCAAAACCGGAGACCAATAAGGACAAACACTTGCTACAGGAATTCTTTTTACGTCCCTTAACTCTGTGAAAGAACTCGAGTCAACATCTTTGTTTTGATTTAGATATGATTTCAACTTGTTCCAGTTCCTTTCTTTTATCTCTATCTTACAAGGCAAAGAATCATTATCTGCAGACTCATCTTTTTTTATCTCATTTTCAATATCTTCTCTTTTCCCTGCAAAAATATCGTGAAGTTTAGAGTTAATTTCTCTTTTTACGACAGGAATGGCCTCTTTGTTTTCCATTAAAAATCTGCATTTATGGTTCTTTCTCCCAGTTATCACACTTATTTTTAATTTTGTTTTATCATCTTTCAAAACATATTTCTCATTTTCATAATCTTTTTTGTATTGCCTTTGGAGAGTTTTTCCAGGCACAACAATAGAAGTTTTTCCAATTTTTCTAGCAATGTTCAATGCTATGGCGCTTTTCCCAGTTCCACAGACTCCTTTGATGAATATGACCTTTGTCCCTTTTTTTATCTCTTCCAGAACTTCGCTAACAACATTTTCCTGAGATTTCCCATTAGAAAAACGAAGAGGTTCCAGAAATTTATCTCCTTTATATAAGCTCCACATTTTAGAAGCCTCTGATGGGATTTGCACCCATGACCTTTTGCTTACGAAGCAACTGCTCTTCTGACTGAGCTACAGAGGCACAAAATAACAAAAAAGAATACTATTAATAAACTTAATCTAGTTTTTTAAACCACAAGAATCCGAATATTAATCCTGGAATTGCAAAATAAAGCCAGGCAAAAGAATGCTGAGGCGTGAACAATATTGACATGAAAAATAGCAATGCCATGACTTTGAAAACATCTAGCTTTTTCATTTTCTATCTCTTTCAACATGAACACGAACAAATGGAGGTACACTTACCCAAATATCTACTTTATTATTTTTTGTTTTTAGGCTTACTTTAGGATAAAAATCGGTTTGCGGAAGTCCATCAATTTGGTAGTGAGTTCTATAATCTATGTCTAAAAGTTCTGGCTTGCTTCCATTTTGAAGTGAAAATAGGGCCCAATCAACATTTTTCTCTAATAAAGATAATCGAGTGACTTTACCTTCGTGTTTAAAGACTAAATCCTCTCCACATCTCAAATTGTAAATCAAAACCATACACAAAATAAATTTCGACCTTTTTTAAGAATTACTATAGTGTTATAACTAAGTCTGTGATTACCTGCTCTTAAAATAAAAATTAACCAAATAGAGCAGATAATCCTTCTGCAGCAGCTTCTTTCTTTTCTTCGTGCTTTTTCTCTTCGTGCTTTTCGTGTGCAGGTGCACTTCCTTGAGCAGGTGCGGCCGAAACTAAACTAGCATTTGCTAATTCTAAATCTATGTCAACACCCTTCAAACTTGCAATAAGGGATTTTATTTTTCCCTCATCTGTATGCGCTCCTGTAGCCGCAATAACACTTTTCAAATTGTGTTCACTAACTTCTTTTCCAAGTTTGTGTAACAATAAAGCTCCGTATATATATTCCATTATTTTCCCTCCTCGGAATTTACTTTTATTGAATCTTCAAAGAGTTTTAGATTTCCCCTAACATCATTACTCCAAGAATTTAATGCTTCTGCCCTATTTCTGATGCTTTGTTCTAATTTTGATAAATATTCCCCTACAATTGGTTTTAGTTCAGGATTCTCTTCGGCAAAGTTTTTAAATGTTCTATAAAGCTGTCTTTGATATTGATCTTGTTGGAATAAAAAATTATATACATCTTCGTTAAGTATCCTACGAACTTCTTCTCTGTTTCCCAAGATTATTGCTTCGTGTCCTAAGGTTCTAAGTCTTTCTAACTCTTCATCAAATCCTGGAAATGTTCCTAGCGCTTGTTTACTCATTTTTAATTTCCTCCTCGGAATTTACTTGCGGAACATCAGTTTTTACCATCAAATTTTCAATAGCCTTTTCATTTCTCCCTGCTTTTGCTATAAGTAATTTTATTGTGCCCTGGCAAGTGTATGCAATACTTACTGCAAATGCCAAAGATCTTGTGAAAGCGTTTCTCAATCCATTCAAAGTTCCTTCTGGGTCAATATTTATCTCTTTGTAAACTTTGTTTTCGGTATTATCAAAAGCAGCTAGTGGGATTAAGGATATGACAAATGGTTTGATGTCAAGCTTCGCCATTACTTCAGCGGCTGGCTGTGAAATCTTCTCGCCCTTTTTTGCAATAATTTTTGATTGTTTAATGTGGATTTTTCCTTTTTCAATTTGGATTTGTATTCCCAGAGCTCCAAGTTCACTTATAGCTGGTCCGGGAATTAATTCTGTCGGCCCTTCCTGGACTTCTATGTCTTCAGGCGCTTCTTGGCCGGCTTTAGCCTTAGCATAACTCTTATTTTTTATCAGCTCAGCAGCGAGATCGAATGCATCAAGATCCGAAAATAGTATTGTAGTATTTTCTTTTATGCTTTCTTTTAATTCTTCTAATTCTTTTTTGTCAGAGGAATCTATGGCTCTTATTATTAGATTTTTTTTTGGGACTTTAACCACAGCTTTTCCTCTCAGGCTTTTGGATATCTCTTGAAATTGCGAGGCGGGAATATTTTTTATAGATGCAATCAATATTGTTTTCTTGCTTTTTATAAGGTTTTTCAAACTTTCAACTTCAGCAATTTTTTTCTTTGGAATTTTTCTTTTTGTTTCTTTAGATTTCATTTTATTCTTATTTTCTGGGGTTTAGTCATCGTGAATTTAACTTCTACATTTTTTATGTTTTCTTTTTGTTTAGGAAGAGCTTTTATCAGAGAATTATAAATTGTAACTATATTATCAATTATCTTTTCATCTTCCATGCTTTGTTTTCCTATTGAAATTTTTATACTTGCTTCTTTTGTCTTTATTCTTACGCTTTTGTTTATTTTTTCCTTTAATTCCTCTAGGGCTTTTTGATCAACATTCATAATTATTCCAAGTTGGGGGGAAGGCATTTTTCCAGCAGGTCCCAAAACTTTTCCAAAAACAGTGGCTACTTTTGGCATTAAACTGGCTTGGGAAATAAAGAAATCAAATCTTTTCACAAGTTTTTTTAAAGATTTTTTATCACTATAACCTTTGAACTCATCTTGTGTTATTGTGTCTATGGCAGAATTCTTTGATTCTAAAAAAGCAGCTATTCTTTTATTTTTTATCTTGTGGGGGAGGTTAACAAAAATATTTACAGAATCTTTTTTTATGTTGAATTTTTGCAAATTTACAATTAAGTCAACTGTTTGATCAAACTTTCTTTCTTTTCCTTTCCTTAGCTCTATCAGAGCTTTCTTTAGTTCTTCTTCAAGTTCCATTGTATGTCTCCCAGATTATGCGCCATGAACATAGAATATATCCCATGACGATATGGTTCAAACGACTAAATCTTGAGATAAAATCGGTTTATAAAGATTACTAATTTAAAAATCACAATAATGCTTAAAAATCCTACTATTGTCTTTTTAAAATGAACAATCAAAAATATAATCCTCAAGAGTGGACTCCCTGTCCAACAAATTGTGCATACTGCAACGACCCAGATTACGGCCATCCAAGACCGCATCTAACTCAAAAAAGAATAGCTGATGGAAAAACAGTAGGTGAAGTTGAAGCAGATCAGTCTAGATTAATTAAACTTATTACAGAAACAGCCAAAATAGACTAAAATGGAACTCGTAGCTTTATTATCAACTGGGAAGGGAACCTGGGCGCAGGTTTCTGGTTTAATGAAGTATGGAGAATGGGATAAGATAATTATTTTTGGAGATGACTTTGCAAAAGAATTCAAGCATGAAAAACCATTTGAATTTATTAAGGTAGATTTTAGCAAAAAAATAAAAGAGCTTAGAGATGAATTTTCAGAAAAACTCAAGGGAAAAATTAGCGGCATGGAAGTAGCTTTGAGTTTAGCTTCTGGAGAAGGAAAAGAGCACATGGCTTTGATTTCTGCGCTGATAAATTTTCCAGTTGGAATTAGATTTGCTGCATTGACAAAAGAGGGTGTCATAGACTTATAATTTCTGCGAAGGTTTACTCCGTGAAACACTTCGGAAGAAGGAGTTATTGATTTGTGAAATGAAAATTGATTGGGATACTTACCAAAATTTAAGTGATTCTGAAAGAGAAAGTTTGATAATAGGCTTGGAAATAAAGGGGTATTTTGCTGTTTTTCCATTAGGTCCAGACAGTAATCGTGATCCTCATGTCGAAACTCACTCTGGAAAAATTATCAGGATAAAAGATATAGAAAGAGGTTTAGAAAAATTAACTTTTGGTAATACAAAACAAATTGAATTAATGAATGCCTTAAAATTATTATCTTTGAAAGGCTGTAAAGGTTCTTTTTGGGAAGCAGAATATGTTCCTTCTAGATAATCAACAAATAACTTTCTTCGTGTTACAAACTTCTTCAACAAATTGGCATGTGTTTGGTGGTTCTATGGGATCACAAGTCCCGCTTTCTTTATTTACTGTGCATGTGTTCTTTTGTAAACTTCCGGCTTCGCCGCATCTGTAATAAGTATTACAGGTCCCAACAAAACATTCCCTTTTTCCTTGAACGTCTTTTGCAACGTTTCCTGTTCTAAATTCAATAAAGTCACTTAAGATTAAGAATAATGATAAAACTATCAAAATCCCAACAATTGCAACCATAAAAGTATATTGTTTTTCTGAAATTTTTCCCATTTTCACCACTTTTTTATATCGTTGTAACAATTCTTTGCAGTTTAAAAAACCTTCTAGAATATAACTGCAAAGGCCCAAAAAACCATTAAAACTATCAACAGAAGTATGAAAAGCCAAGTTACCCACTTAAAGATTTTTCGGGCCCAAACTTCTTTTCCAGTAACTGCTAAAATTGTTAGATAAAAGAATCTTCCTCCATCGAAAATTCCTATTGGCAGCATGTTAACCAATGCGACGCTGAAACTTATTAGTATGAGCCACCAAAGCAAGTGGTATATGAACCATCCAAATTCTCCGATTACTGACTTGTAGTATATATTAGGTTTTTTAAAGGAAGAAATTGATGCAAAAACCTTATTGAAAAATCCCTTCGTTTCTTGTGTCAAAAAACCAACTCCCAACCAAACTTTCCCAGAATTAGCAGGATTTCGTCCCAAAGTAATATTATAATTCTTGGTTCCATTGCTTGTCTCTGTTTTTATGATTACACTTTCTCCTGGATTATGTTTGGATAATTCCTGAGACAAAGCATCTACACTCATTATCTTTTGTCCGTTAATTTCAGTTATGGCACCATTTAATCCTGCTTTTATTGCAGGAGAATCATCATAAAGAGCTATAGTTTTCCCATCACTTGAAAATCCTTTAATACCGGCATAATTTTTCCCTCCTGCCTCAATCTCATTGAAAGAAGCATTTTTTATTAATTTTTGAAGACCTTCTTCAGAAGTGTTGACTACTATGACGCCATTAATTGAGTGTATTGATGAAACACTTAAAGCAGAATAAGAATAATCATCAAAAGTAATTCCTGCTGGCTGAAAAGCTGCCATGAAAAATAATCCTAAAACTATAAAGAATATAACTGCAGTAACTACATTAGCGAATGTTCCTGCAGCAAGAATCGCTCTTTGCGCAAAATTTGATTTTTTTACCATAACTTTTTCGTCAAGCTCAACAAAAGCGGCTAAAAATACTGGCAAGAAAAATGGGAAAAATCCAAATCCTGTTTTTTTTATCTTCACTTTGTTATAAACTGCAAAAATTCCATGTGCGAATTCGTGGCTTATTGCGACAATCGCTAAAATTACTATCCAGTATGTGAAATAAAAAGGAGGCAAGAAAGGAACAACCTTGTCAATGTAGGGAATCAATGGTGTTATCGGCGGGACTTTTATAGCACTAACAACTTCAGGATGCAATATATAAATTTTAACAATAGAGTAAGTAAGATAAAGAATTCCTACAGTGAGCAGATACCCTAATATCACTGAAATGTAACTCAAAAATTTTAATGTTTTTTTATACTTGTTCCCTACGCTGTTTATTAATTTTATTCCCCACTCTGCTCTGTAAAGAAAAAGCAAACCTTCCTTCTTCAAATTTTCTCTTTTTCTGTATAAAAAACTTCCAACTGCAATTATGAATATTCCCAACAAAATAAGATCATAAATCATATAGCTCATTTTTATCCTCTTTTTATTTAACTAATTTATAAAAACAAATATTGAAAGTTTATTAATCTAGCTACTTTCTTTTCAAAGGCCTAAATGCTCTCTTCTTACATTTTCTGCATTTAACTTTGCCTTTCAGTATTTTTTGAGGGTTCGCTCTAATTTTTGTATGGCAGCTTTTGCATACAAACACATTCTTAAACATTCTATTCTGAGCTTCAGGTATTTTTGCCATGTTTTAATAATTAGTTACACTTTTTAGTTTATTTAATTGTTTCCTATACTCTTTTGAAAAATTAGTTTTAATTTTAACTTTTTCTTTATGTCCAAGATTTATTGCTGCAAAAACTCTTCCTGCTGGAAAATATGTTCTTTCAATTTCAACAACTACTGGAATAATTCCTAGTAACCTTCCCTCTTGCAAATAATTCTCAACAATATTATAGCTTCCATCTTCACTTTTAGCTCTTTCTATTCGTCTTTCATCACCCTCTCTTCTGCTCAATAAGTCTAATAGATTTATCATTTTAAAATTTCCTCTTTATTATTCTTTCCCCATTTATATCCCAATATTCAACATTGTCATTTTCTGCAATCTGTGATCTTAATTCTTCAGGGCACTCTAATTCTATAGTCTCGAAATTTTCCAAATCCATGACACTTACTTTGTCTCCGATTGAAAGAACTTGTGCTTTGTTTTTATTGACCATCGGCACATCAAATCTTTCATGCCCGGGAACAGCAATTATTTTTTTTTGATCATTAATCATGCTGACAGCTTCTATTCTGCACTTGGAGCTTCCGTGCTTTCCCGTCTTGCTTATGTCAATTTTTCTCACGGTATAGGCCATCCCTTCTATGATGATATTAGTTCCAGTCTTGGCATCTATTGCATTGATTATTCTTAAAGTCATAATCTACCTAAAAAAAATACATTTATAAAGATTTTTAATCAGGTATTTTCATGCCATTCCAAAAAAATGACTTTATTGAAGTGCAATTTACGGGAAAATTAAGAGATGGAGGAGTGTTTGATTCCAACATAAAAGAAGATCTTGAGAAGCTTCATCACGGCCATGACAATCCAATTGAAGCAAAGCCGTTCATTTTTGCGTTAGGCCATGGAATGTTTTTCAAGGGAGTTGAGGATTTTTTAATTGGAAAAGACATTGGAAAGTATGAAATCTCATTAGACCCTGAAAATGCTTTTGGGCCTAGAGACACGAAACTTGTCCAAGTTATTCCTTTAAAAATATTCATCCAACAAAATCTTAATCCTGTGCCTGGAGCTGTTTTTAACTTTGATAATCGGGTTGGAAAAGTAATAACTTCTTCAGGAGGGAGGGTAATTGTAGATTTTAACAATCCTTTAGCGGGAAAACATGTTGTTTACAACGTAAAGGTTTTAAGGAAAGTCACAGATTTAAACGAAAAAATAAAAGCTTTCAATGACTTCTTGTTTAGAAGAGAAATAAAATATGACATCTACGGAAAAAAGATAACTTTAGAAGTTGAGCCAGAACTGGAAAAATTCATTGTTCTTTTCAAAGACAAATACAGGGAAATACTTGACCTTGATTTAGAAGTAAAGCTTTTGGCAGTTAAGGAAGTGAAAGAGATTAAGGTTGAAGAAACAGCACAATAATACTTATAAATTGAGATTTCTTTTTGTGTGAATGGGTTATATGGTTAAAGGAGATGATTCGGATCTTTCTCCAGAACTTAGGGAAATTGATAAAGAGTTAGCAGAGCTTATAAAAAAGCAAACAGCAAGAACAAAAATTGTGGGAGTTGGAGGTGGAGGAAATAATTCTCTAAGCAGAATGAAAGAAATTGGAATTAAGGGAGGAGAATTAATAGCTATTAATACAGATGCTCAAGATTTGCTTTATGCCAGCGCTGATCAAAAAATATTAATTGGCCGGGAGTTAACGCAAGGACTTGGGGCGGGCAGTAATCCAAAAATTGGAGAAGAAGCTGCAAAAGAATCAGAATCGGAAATCAAGAAAAAACTTGCAGGAGCAGATATGATTTTCATAACATGCGGTCTTGGCGGAGGAACAGGAACAGGAGCAGCTCCATTTATAGCAAGTATCGCAAAAAAACAAGGCGCTTTAACAATAGCAGTTGTGACAATTCCTTTTACAATAGAGGGAAAGAAAAGAATAGAAAATGCAATGAACGGACTGGAAAGACTTGAAGGTGTTGTTGATACTTTGATAGTCATTCCAAACGACAAGCTTCTTGAATTGGCACCAGAACTTCCATTACACACTGCTTTCAAAATCGCTGATGAAATCTTGACCAATGCTGTTAAGGGAGTTACTGAATTAGTCACAACAACTGGATTAGTTAACTTAGATTTTGCAGACATAAAAGCTGTAATGGTTGATGGGGGGGTTTCACTTATAGGCATGGGAGAATCAGATGGCCAGAACAGGGCTATTGAAGCTGTTGAAAAAGCGATTCAAAACCCTTTGCTAGATGTTGACATCTCTAATGCAACTGGCGCTTTGGTTAATGTTATAGGCGGTCCGGACATGAGTCTTGAAGAATGCAAAACGATAATTGGCGGGATAGGTGAAAAGTTGAGCCCAGATGCAAAATTAATATGGGGTGCTCAAATTTCTCCAGATATGGAAAAATCAATAAGAGTTTTGTTGATTGTCACAGGAGTTAAAAGTTCTCAGATTTTCGGAACAACAGACAGCCTTGAAAAAAGAAAGCACAAAGAAATTGAGGAAGAATTGGGAATAGAATTCTTTGAAGGCGAAGAAGAATAGTCGACCACAATAATTCTTTTAAATGTTATAATTATTTAGCATTATGGAAAAACCGATTGTGATTACTTTGAATGATGTTCTGTGGTATGATAGACCCCCTGATGCTTTAAAAAATATCTATTTACTTTTCAAAAATAAAGTGTTTCTTCAAGATCCTGTACAAATTTCTCCAAAAAATTTAATTTCTGTGGAACAGGTGTATGGAGAAAAAAATAGTGCTTATTATTGGGAATTTTATAGGTCAAAATATTATGAAGTAATTTTAGAAGCTTATGATAATTTTAATAGATTTTCTCATGGTGCTAGTTATCCTAATCTAAATAAAGCACAAATAAATTGGCTTAGAGTAACAATTCACAAAGACTTTGAGGATTCTAGAATAAAAAATTCTATAGAAGAAATATTGTCAAATTTTCCAAAGCAGATAAAATCTTAATTTATCAATAACACTTAAAAACCCTTTCCATCTTATTTTATGATGGCACAATTGTGGGAGAAAACAAAGTCTTTTAGTATAAAATGCAAAAGAGTATGGCATGCCCTCAGAAAACCTACAAAAAAAGAATTTCAGATGACTGCAAAAATTTCAGCGATAGGAATTATCATCTTGGGCATTCTAGGGTTTATTATATCTTTAATTATGCGACTCTTTTTTGCACAATAATAAATAAAAACTATGAATTCTAACATTGTTAATGCTTGAATCTCTTGTTAGGGGAAAGTTTGGAAAAGGTTTGATGACTGCAACGCTGCTTAGCACACTTTTGTTTAATTGTTCTAAAAAACCAAATCAGCCAGAACCACTAATACCAAAAGATTCTGTAATGGTAACTATTGATGCTTCAAAAGATAACTCAGTAAAATTAGATGATTATTCTGTTTTTATTCCGGCAAATTCTGTGCAAAATGATTCAACAAATGAGGCAACCATCACTTTAAAAAAAGATAATCTAGAAATCCCAGATAGTTTGGCAAGTTCTTCAACTGGCGCATTAACCTTTTCTATAGACAAATCACTTGAAGACACAATATTTTTTAAATTTCCAAAAATCTCAGATGTTCCTTCTGGTTTTGCTGTGATCAGAAATAATCTTGATTCATCCTATCAGATTACAGAAGGAAAAATCGAAGGAGACAGTGTTAGAGTTCCATACTTTCAGAGTAGTTCTTTAACTGGAAAAATAAATTCCACAATTCCCGGTGTAACAATAAACTTCAATTTTGATTCTCCATTATTGTACCAACCTGCTGACCTTCAAGGGGACTTTAGTTCAATAGTTTCTTCAAATGAACCAATAGCTGTTTTAGTTCACGGATTAAACTCCTCTCCAGACTGTTTTAAGGATTATTCAGCTTTTTTTAGATCATTTTCTAGCATGATGGGTAATCTATATGGCAATCGTGTTCTTTTTTACCAGTATCCATCGGGGAAAAAAGTGTCTGAAAATGCTAGTACGCTCTACGAAAAACTAGAGGATAAAATACTTATAACCAATCCAAACATAGAAATTGATTTGATTGGACATAGCATGGGTGGAATAGTTGGCAGAAAAACTTTGCTAAACCATCCAGAAAAATTTAGGAATTTAATAACTCTGGGAAGCCCGCATGACGGTGTTTTTGATAAAGAGTGGGCTGCCTCAATTAAGGCTGTGATGAATGGATCAATTCTTGATTCTTATTTTGAATCAAGAGGTCTTTTTAGCGATGGTGCAAAGGATCTCTACAAGGGAAGTGATTTCTTGAAATATCTTAATAGCTCGGGCAAAATTGTCCAATCAAGATATCTAAATGTTGCTGGAAATAAAGAAGGTTTTTTTAGCCAAATAATTTCTGGCGAAGATGATGGTTTTATTCAAGTTTCCAGCGCCAAACCACAGTTTTTGTCTCCAAAAGAACAGCCATCGTTAGCAGAGTCTTTTCTAATAAATTCAGATCATCAAGAACTTAATAATGCCAATCCTTATGTCTTCTACAAAATAAGAAATTTAATTTGGCCAGACATAGACACGACTGCAAGTTTTTCTGGCTACTTTTTCGGAGGAGCGATTGTCAGCGGCCCTATTAGGGAGCTCGCGCAGCAAATTAAGATTTCTAAAACGGGAAAATTATCAGGGTTAGAAGTTTATGTAACAAATTATATTTATTATTCTGATAACACCTTTCCAAACTTTAAATGGAGACTAAAAGACGCCTCAAATTTTGATTTACAATCATTGAACATTGATGACCTGTCTGTTCTTGATTCAGGTGTTGCTGTTGCTAATCAGCCAAATTCCTATTCAAGCGGACCGATAAAATTATCTTTAAACTATAGTATTCCTGTTGTTTCTGGAAAGGATATTATGCTTACCATCTCTTATGCTCCATCAAATTCTTCTAATTCTCCCACTTGGAACAGTGGTCCGGATTGGTTTTACAACCCCTCTAAAAACTTCATAAAAACATCTGATGGTTGGTCTTTTAAAGAAACACCAAATCAATTTGGCAGAAATCTATTTATAGACACAGACCAATAAATTTTTAAACACACAATTTTACCTAATATTACTCCTTCTTAAGGAATTAAGTCCTAGACGGAGCTAAACACACAAAGGTTTTGTACAGACTTCCATCGGAGGCAAAGAAAGGAAGTCGCTTGAGGGATACAAAACCGTAGGTTTTGAAAAATGTTATTTATTATAAAAGTCACGACAAACAAAGAAGACCGGGCAGTCGAAATGATAGCTGAAAGGTCAGAAAAAAAATCCCTTAATGTATATTCTGTTTTAAGGCCTCATGGACTTAGGGGCTATGTTTTGCTCGAAGCTGAAGACAGGGAATCAGCAGAAGAAGCAGTTTTCAATCTGCCTTATGTCAAGGGAATCATTGGTAAAACAATAGGCTACGAAGAAATAAAAAATATGATAGAGCCGAGCATTGTTGACATCTTAATCAAGGAAGGAGACATTGTAGAAATTATATCTGAGCCATTCAAAAAAGAAAAAGCGAAAGTTATAAGAATAGACAAACAGAAAGAAGAAGCAGTAGTAAGCTTGCTTGGAGCTGTTGTTCCATTGCCAGTTACAATTAAATTGGACAACTTGAAAGTTGTCAGAAGAGACGAGGAAGATGCAAGTTAAAATATTAACAGAAGGCGGGGCAATGAAGCCAAATCCTGCTTTGAGCCAGAAGCTTGGGCCTGCAGGAATTAATATTGGCCAGGTTATTCAAAGAGTGAACGACGCGACAAAAAACTTTGAAGGACTTAAAGTTCCAATAGAAATAGATGTCAATTCTTCTACAAAAGAATTTACAGTCAAAGTTTTTTCTCCTCCAGTTTCTGAACTTATCAAAAGAGAAATAAAGATAGAAAAAGGATCAGGAACTCAAAAAAAATTATATGCTGGAAACATTTCTATAGAACAGGTAATTTCTGTTGCAAAAACAAAAATGCCAAACATGCTTTCAAGAGACCTAAAGGCAGCCGTAAAATCAGTTGTTGGAACTTGTGTCAGTCTTGGAGTTTTGGTTGAATGTAAATCTCCTGCAGAAGTTTCTCAGGAAATATCTCAAGGAAAATATGATAAAGAAATAAAAGAAGAAAAAACACATCTTTCTCCTGAAAAGAAATCCAAGCTGGACAAAGAATTCGCTGAAATAAAATCTAAGCAAGAAGAAGCAATAAAGAAGGAAGAAGCTGCTAAACAAGCTGCCGAAGCTGAAAAAGCTGCTGCAACTCCTGCGGCTCCTGGAGCAACTCCAGCTGCTGGCGCAACTCCTGCGGCTGCAACGGCTGCAACACCAGCGAAGGCAGACGCTAAAGCTCCTGCAAAAGCACCGGCAAAAGATGAGAAGAAAGCAGTGAAGAAAAAATAATTTTCTTTTTGTGTTTTTTATCTCATCAATACTTTTATAAATAAAATTTAACGCTTAGTTTTACAGGGGATATGGGGTAGTCTGGTAGCCTTCGAGGTTTGGGACCTCGCGACCCAAGTTCAAATCTTGGTATCCCCATTATTAAAGAAATTCCAAAATCCACAACTTTTAAAAACTCAATAAATAGTTTTCTTTTTATGGCAAATACAAGTCAATTACCAAACGCTATAGAAAGTATAAAATTAGCATATGCTAGATTCGATACGGCTAATCCTAACATAAAGCAACACGCTATTGTTTTAACTACAAATTTGGAAATGTATGGGTTAGTCAGTTGCCCTCGTGACGGAGATTATGTTAGAGTTCCAAATAGAGACTTAGAAAAATTTTCCAATGATGTGGATACTCATAATCCTTTCATTTTAATCGCTACTGGAGCCGAGTTTGGAAATTTAGCCAAAGTTCTCTCTGAAACGGAAGAGTGTGAAGTTGTTCCTAAAGAGCTAGTCAATTTCGTTTTATCAAAATTAGAAGTCTTAACTTCTTCCTAAACAGAACCTTTAAAAAGCAATTTTTGATTTATATCTAATAATAAAAATGCCATCAAAATCAAAAAAAACAAAATCAGCAGGAAGATTCGGTGCAAGATACGGTAAGAGAGTAAGGGACAGAGTAGTTAAAGTAGAACAAAAACAGAGAAAAAAACAAAAATGTCCTTTTTGTGGAAAGCTTGGTGTGAAAAGAACTTCAAAAGGAATATGGCATTGTAAAAAATGCGGAAAAAAATTCGCCTCAAATACTTATTATCTATAATAAAATGGTTCAATACAAATGTTTCAAGTGTGGAAAGAAGATAAGCGACTCAGATCTCCAAAAGAGATTCGTCTGTCCTCATTGTGGTTCTAAGATTTTTTTTAAGCCAAGAACCAAAGTAAAAAGAGTCAGCTCAGACTAAAATGGTGGAAGCAGAGAAAAAGATGCAAGAGATGCAGTTGATAGAGCAAAGTTTGCAGAACATTCTTCTTCAAAAACAGGCATTTCAAATGGAACTTTCAGAGACAAGCGCAGCATCTAATGAGCTTCAAAATTCTGGAGACGAGGTTTTTAAGATAATTGGACAATTGATGATAAAAACTGACAAGAAAAAAATTAAAGAAGAGCTTGAAAGCAAGGAAAAGCTCTTAGATTTAAGGTTAAAATCCCTCGACAAACAGGAATCTTCGCTTTCTGACAGGTTGGAAAAGCTCAGAGATGAGATAATTAGTGATACAAAATAATATACAATTTATTTACGAAATATTTATAAACATGGATTTTATCAAATTACTATGGTGTTCGATAAATTAAGAAAAGCATTTTCATCTAAGCCAAGTTCTGATGAAGAATATCTGGAAATAGATGTGGAACAAGAGCAAAAAGACCACAAAGTTCTCATAAAACTGTACATGCTAAGGGTTTATGATGACATTAATGAGATACTGGCTGCTCTTAGAGAGGGTTACACAATAACCTTAATAGACATAAAGGTGTTAAGACAGAAAGATCCTTTAGAGTTGAAAAGGGCAATTTCTAAAATAAAGAAAACAGTTGATGCACTTGATGGAAGTGTGGCTGGTTTCGGAGACAATGTAATCATTGCAACACCTTCTTTCGCAAGAATCCACAAAGATATTCCAAAACCAAGAGATGATCAGCAAAAAAGATCAAAGTTTGACTACTAACTATATCTTTGGGTGTAAAAAAATTTATAAATACTTTAAAAGTACTATAATAATGAAAAAGAGCGTAATATTTTTATTTTTAGTCTTAACGTCGATTTATTCTGTTGGTGCTGTCTCAACTACAGTGAATGTTCAAACATTCTCAAACCACGATGTTATGGTGAGTGCAATACAACCAGGTTCCCTTTATGACCTAATACAAAGCATTTATGGCGTTTCCGACACAGATGGTAAATTTTCAGCGACATTGGAAATAAATAACACGGACAAAATAGATCTTAAAGTTTGGGTTAAGAAAAATAATGAAGTAATTGTTTACAAAAGATTTGATGACTATGGTATTGGTTCAACAATAAACTTAGATGTTTACCCAGATAGTTATGTCAAACCAATTACAGCTAATACTTCAAACACAATCAATACAGCAAATTCGACCCAACCAGAAGTTAATGTTTCTCAACAAATTGCGTCTTCAAATAATTCTTCAGCTTCTCCACAACTAGGATTAACAGGATTTTCCACTTCTGAAGATACAAGTAAAGGATCTTTTTCAAAACAATTTCTTTATTTCTTTATAGGTTTAGTAGCAATTGGAGGCATTTTCTTTTTAGGTGTCTTTGTTTTAAAAAAGAGAAATGGACAATATGAACCAAGGAAAGAAGTTAAAGGGCCCCAAGTTAGAAAGTTGAGCGATTTCTTAGAAGAAAGAAAACACAGAATGAATGAAGGTTATGGTGTGTCTTTGGCAGAAGCAGAAAAAAAGCTAAAAGAAGCACAAGTTGAAATAAACAAGCTAAAGAATGCAGGAAAAATAGAACAGGCTAAGAAAAAACTTGTGGATGACGAAAGAAATCTCATGAGATTAAGAAGAGGCGAGTAGTCTTACTTTATTTGGCCATACTTTCTAAACTAGATTTTTTATCAAACAACTTTTCTGATAATTCTTTTATTCCTAGGGCTACAAATGATGCTCCCCAATAACAAATTATGTCTTGATAATCATATCTAAATGGATGGGGGAAATGTTTAGTCATTAAAGGGCTCATTACTTCCACTACAGAAAAGAGTGTAGGAATTCCCAGGGCAATAGTAAGTTTATTTTTTCTTTTGTCTGCTTCCATTAAATACAATGCAGTGTACATTCCAGATGCACCAATATCTGAAAGATGGCCAACACTCCAATTATACTCTGTTCCTCCATGACTAGCAAGCTCTTGCATAACTTCTCCACCAATTAACATGGACCCCCAAAAAAAAGTTTCAACGTTCTGAATTATTTTTGGGATTTTTTTAAGTTTCATACTCTGCAAGAAAATCTTTCTTATTTAAAACTTATCCAGTCCTCATCCCGCAAGATTACCCATTATATATTGGCTGCAAAGAAAACTCTTTTTATTGCCACAACTATTGTTGCAGGAACAAATAATGCTAACAACGCTGCGAAAGTTGACGAGACAGTATCTCCAATCCCTATTCCTATCAATGATCCAGTCACACTTTCCATTCCAAATTTACTTACAATGACTAATACTGCTCCAGCAATCAAAAAAGTTTCCGAATCTTTGCTTGAGACTTTTATTGAGAATCCAACAATTAATCCTAACAAAACTAAAACTCCATAAATCTGTGCACTGTAAGCTTTTATTGTTGGTATGGGGAGAAAAGAAGATGTTGTTATGCCTATTACTATAGCTAAAATAACTCCTATTAGGAAAGTCCATGCTCCGACAGAATTTTCATGAGATCTAATTGGCATTTTAATACAACCAAAATCCTCATGCTATTGAAATATATAAATTTTTGTTATCATTGCAAGAATTCTTTTCAAACCTATATTTGACTGAATAGAAAAGCTTATAAATCATAGTAACTGCGGAATGATTACACATGAAAAACAAGAATTTACTTTTAATTTTTGCTGGATTAATGTTAATTGCAGCTTTTAGTGGATTAACTAGTGCGGCAGTAGCTTTTGTTAACACTGCAAACACTGCAACTACTGTAATGCAGGGTAATTCTGTTATAGTTTCTTTTCAAGCAAAAGAAAGTGGGCAGGGTAATTTGGCTAATATAACTTTTAACACTCCCATAACATTAGCTAAAGACTCATCTAACCCTCTTAACTCAGTGTCAATCATAAGTGGGGTAATACCTTCTTTAAATCAAAATACAACTAGTGGGTCTATGTCTTTAGCATTCAATGTCCCCCCTAATCAACCAATAGGGACATATACTGGGAATTTAATTCTTTCGGGAAAATACACAAATGACACTAATTATAGTTTTTTTAGTTTGCCAATCATTCTTACAGTAACTCAATCTTCAACCAACAACGATGATTTCAAAACTTCCGGAAATTTTTGTGTTTACAGCCATGGAGTTAGCGAAAATCAAGGAAATTTGGGTGTTAGCATTCATAATCTTGATGTAAAAAGTGGATCTGGAAGTGGTGGAAAATGGTATCCTTTTGATGAAGTTGAATTTGAAATAAAAGTAGAAAATAATGATGCAAATGATGATGTAACTGACATTTCTCTTGAATGGGGTATATATGACCAGGATGCTGGAGACTGGATAAAAGAAGTTAGCGAAGAAGATAATTTTGACCTTAGTGATGGAGATGAGGATACTTACACAATTTCTCTTACTGTTGATGAAAGTGATTTAGACGTTGATCTAACTGACTTAGACAGAAACCACAACTATATTATTTATGCTAGAATAATCGGCGACATAGACCAAGGAGATTTTAAAGGGAACAGGACTTGTGATTATACTTCAAGAGATATTGAAATGATCATTGATAGAGATTTTGTAACCTTAACAGACTTTAAAGTTCCAGACACCGTGTCCTGCGGGGATACTTTGACAATATCTGCTAATACATGGAATATAGGGACAAGAGACCAAGACAAGATAACTGTTGGTGTTGCTGTTAAAGACTTGGGCGATTTCAAAAAGATTTTTGATGTTGGAAGCATAAATTCATTTGACAGCAAAAAAGTTGATTTTCAGATTCCTATCCCCCAAAACACAACTCCTAAAAGTTACATAGCAAGCTTTTATGTATATGACGAAGATTCAAATGTTTTTGAAAACAAAAATAATGATGAGGCAATTTACTCAATTTTATTCAAGGTCGGATCCTGTAGTACTCCATCAGAGACAGGAGACACCGTTGTAGTTTCAGCAGACCTTGCATCGGGCGGAAAAGCCGGACAGCCTTTGTCAATAAATGCAGTTATAACTAATACTGGAAATAAACAACTATTATTATCATTAAATGCTGTGGGCTTTGCGCAATGGGCTAACTCTGTAAACCTGGACAAAGATTCATTGACCCTATCTCCAGGCCAATCTGGAAACGTTAAATTTGTTTTCGACGTGAAGGAAGATGCTTCGGGTGATCAATTATTCAATATAGAAGCAACATCAGGAAACCAGCTTGTAGCAAATCAGCCAGTTTCAATATTCATTACAGGATCAAAAACAAGTCTTTCAGGATTGTTCGGAGACAATTGGTATTTGTGGGTTTTGGGGCTTGTTAATCTTGTGTTAGTCATATTAATCATAGTTGTTGCAATAAGAGTTACAAGAAAAAATAAAATTATTCTTAAAAAATAATGTCTAACGAGCTAGTTAAAAGGATTGTTTATGGTGATGGAAGAAGCCTTGAAGATTTAGACATCAATCCTGGAGATTTTGTTGCTTTTGATAACTCCTCGAATGAAGTGCTTACACCACCTTTTTTAATCACTCAAGCTAAAGAAAAACTTATGGCTGGAAAGCTGCCAAATCCCTGTGGGGTCGCTGAAGATTTATACTTAATCTTTTCTAATAATAGTGAAGTCAAAAAATATCTTTTAACTAATAGAGGAACAATAGGATTATATTCTCCCGATCTTGAAATAGTCAGAATGCCAAATATTTCTTTAGAACCAATCACGACTTATGTAGCAGAATCTGCATTCGTAGGTGAAGAAGAAATAATCAAAGCCTTAGCTGAAAGACAAAAGATAGGGTTGGATTTTTACATTCCTTGGCTTAAGCAAGAATTTGAACGATTAAGGACTTCAAAATAATTTCATTTCCTCTTTCTAATCCTATTATAAATTTTCTCAGAAAACTTTGTTTCTTTTTCTAATTTTAATACTCCAATTCCAATTAAATATCCCAAAACTGCGCCAGCTAAGACATCACTTGCGAAATGCAGTCCAAAATAAATCCTAGACAATCCAACAATTGTTGCAAATGTTATCCAAAAATACTTCATCTTTGGAAATTCTTTTGACAAGATTGGGAGTGCACAAAAAACTAGCATCGTATTAAAAGAAGGGAAAGAAAAGTCCCAGACATAATGAGCCGTTTCTTTTAGTGCTGGGAAAATGCTTACAATTCCAATCTGATAAGGTCTAAGTCTTTGCACAGAGATTTTCAACAAAAAACCAACTATTGCTGAGAATAAAAGTGTAATCCATAATGGAAGAATCCATTTTCTTTTGTGTTCTTGCCAAAGAAAGAGGCTTGTAAGGAAAAAGAAAATTATTATTTCTGAGCTGACAAATGTTATTCCCAAAAAAATTTCACTCAGAAAACTTATTCTAATACTCTCAAAAAATATTGCAATTTCATTATCAAACTTAAAGAATATTATCATAATGACTGCCAACATGATAAAACCTAATGCGACTCTTTTTTTGTTCATTTCATTACCAGTATCAAATTATTTAAATAGATTTCCCATTTAATGAAAATGAAAAAGACGAGTTTAGAGATATTAGACATTTCATTCAGATACATAATTCTGTTGGTTGTAGGATTATTTTTCATAAAATATTTATATACAATTTTTACTCCAATAACACTTTATCCAGTTTATTTTATTCTAAGTTTATTTTTTAATGTTTCAATTAATGGGGTCAAAATAATTCTTCCAAACACATCAATTGAACTTATCAACGCTTGCATAGCTGGGTCAGCGTACTATCTTTTGTTGATGCTTAATCTATCAACAGCAAAAATAAAAATTATAAAAAGATTTTATCTGCTTTTATTCTTGTTTCTTTCTTTCTTAATCCTGAACATAGCCAGAATATTGATTTTAATATTTTTAATCAATACAAACTCGCAGTTTTTTGATTTCACTCACAAAGCTTTTTTGTATTTGTTTAGTTTCATATTCGTAGTAGGAATTTGGTTTTTAGGAGCAATGATTTTTAAAATCAAGTCAGTTCCATTTATTTCAGACATAAAACTTATATACAAATCATCTTCTTTGAAAAAATTATTTGTTAAACAGTAACATTACTAGAATTATTCGTGTTGCCTAAAGAACTTTTCGCTCTGATCGCATCAGCAACAAGGTCATTAACTTTAACAAATGTCTCTACCATGAATCTTTCTGTTGCATCCAATACCTCACAATTCTTTATTTTTATTGAATAACATGCCGGCCCATACTGGTCTATTCTTGTCTCATTCGATATGGACATATTGACATACATAAAGTTTCCAGGTGGGTCGCAGCCCGCATTTTCATCTTTTATGACCTTTGTTCCCAAAACACCATAAAGTTTTGCAAGATTTGCCACAGATATGATTCCGTCACCGCCGCAGTTTAATTCTGCATCGCTAGCTATGACCATGTTTTTCTTTATGTTTAAAGTTCCATTGAAAACAACTTCTCCAGAAATTTTTGGATCTTTCCTCAGGTAAAAATAATATGGAACTTGACTTGTTGCTCCAGTAATCGGGTCTTTCATAAGAATGGGAAGGCTTGTCCGGTATGGGGCTATCTCTTTGACTCTCTCGAATTTGACTCCATTATACTCGAATTTATTGCTTTCCTTGCTCACGACTATCCAAACAATAAAGAAAACAACTAAAACACCGACGATTATGAAAAGATTTCTTAATGTTTTGTTTTCATTGTCTACCTTGGTTGGTGCCGCTGCTTTGTTTAAATCTTCTTTTGGAACACTTAGTTTATCAGTTTCTTTTTTTTCCATTTTAATTTGCAAGAGATTATTTTCTCTATAATCTTTATTTTATAAGCCTTTCGAATTACTTTTCTATGCCCAAAATTTTGAACAGAAATTCATCAGTAATCTTTGGCAAATTCTCAAGTTTGCCCTTTATGAAAACACAATTTTGTCGCTGTGTTATTTCACTGACATTTGACTCTTCAATTATTATAAAATTATCCTCACATGTTTTTATTGGGAAATTTTTGTCAAGACAAGTCTCGTTTTCCAAGCAAGCGTATTGTCTTCTCAAAACAATTTGGTCAAGGTTTCTGTAAATCTCACTCTCACTGTCATAGCTTTGCGAAGAAATGTAAATCGGCTCGGCCACATAGTTATTCAGCAGATTAACTTGCGAATTTATTTTTTCTACCTGATTAGGGTTGTATGCAAATGCAAATTGATAATTTCCTAAAGTAGTATGCCAAAGTCCGTTTTGATTTAAAAATTCGTAATCGTTGTACTTGATTTTTCCTGAATTTGTGTTGCTAGTGTCCTGGCTTTGAAATGCAAAACCCAAAGTACTCACTATCATAACAAAAGCTAAAATAAAACCGACAATAAGCTGGTTTCTCTTTCTTTTTTTCTCTTCGTCCTCTTTAGATGTTATTTTTCTCATTTTATTCTGAGCTTTCTTACCTTTAATAAATTCATGTTTATACTATAAAAAGATTTCTGATGCTTTAAAATTTCTATAGTTCTCACAGGATACAAAAAATAAAAGAAAAATAAAAATAAAAATAAAAAATTAAGCTGTCGAAGTAACCAAAGTGGCACTTGTAGCGGAAGTTCCTAAGTAAGCCTTGCTTGTATCTACAACTTGCGTTCTTAGATACTTAGCTGCATTTACTGTATCTGCTGCGTTGTAACCTGCAACAAGTAATGCGACTTTACCGCTTGATGTAAGGGTGCTTGTAGCATATCCCTTAATCCAGAACTGTCCTGCTCCAACTCCTGTCTTACCAGTCCAATCAGCACCGCAGAAAGCTCCACCTACTAGTGTAGCAGCAGCTGAATTTATACAGCTTCCACCAACAACTATTAAGTTCTTTGTAGCTACTGAAGATACCTCACTATCCTTAACTAGGATTTCTCCTAATGGGGTTGAGGATCCACTACTGCCTGTTGTTCCAGCTGTTACGCTGGAGGCTTTTTCACCCATATACAACTGTGCATATGTTTGACTTGGTGGGAAACTTAACGTAGCTTTTACCTTACTTGCTGTGTTTGAATCTTGCGAAGCGAGTGTTCCAAAGTAGTCAACATGATCGGTGATATCACTATCACTTGCTCTTGTTGCTTCCCAATGCGTTGGAGATGAGAACAATATGTCGCTAACTCCTACACCGTCGTTGCTTGTTCCAGCAGGAGCATTTTCCAAGTCAACGGCTATAACATGATAGTCGTTTGTACTTGTATCACCTTTACCTTCAAAGATGATTACTCCCGGCTCTTTAAGCGATACTCCGGTACTTTCAGGATTTGCAATCTGGATTTTGGTCTGATTTGCAGTTCCTGTAGATGAGAAGTTCACAATATACTTACCAATTGTAGCAGTTGTACTGTTTGCACCACTAGCTTGCGAGGTGTTTAAAAGAGATCCACCAAATCCCCACACTTCATTATTTGCTGATCCGTTACTAATCGTTATAGCAACCCCCGTATAGCCATCTCCGTCAGGGAACCATAATTTAGTCACATCTACGTGACCTCCTTCATGCCCTGTCAAATTGATTAGCGTAGGTTGATACAACATTACTAACTCATTGCCTTTAGCTTTTATTGTAGGGAAAGCTACATACTCTCCGGCTGCAGAATCTGTTGTTGGGTATTTTACCATTGCCCAAGCAGTATCCCCATCACCTGTAAAGTTAACTGTATATCTCTTACCTTCAACATCAAGAGTACCTTGACCTTCTGTGGTTACAAATACTGTATCATATGTATCTCCGGAAAAGGCATCTCTGAATCTTGCCCTATCGTTTGTAATAGAGTTAGATCCTGTTGTTTGATTGTACATGTCATACAATTCAAGTAAATGTCCATATTCCTGGTTTCCAAGAACAACAAACTTTCTCCCATTTGTACCTAGGGAAAGGTTTGCCATTTCTATTGTTCCGATACTATTGTTATTACTGTCTCCTAAGAACCACTGGCTAGACTGGTTGTGTGCGAATTCCACTGTTTTTGTGTTTCCACCATCATCAGTCATTGTTAAGGCCATGTTTGTGTCTCCCGAAGGAGCAACAATAATTTGGTCTCTTGCCGAGCTATTCAAAGGTGTACTCAATCCAGCAAAATCAAGTTTGAATGATCCAAATACAGGGTCTGTAAAGCTTTGCCCTTCTAGGATTGCATCATTACTTGAGTCTGGTCTGAATACAGCAATAGCGATTTCAGTAGTTGCACCTGTTCCACCAACAATGTAAGCATAAGCCCCGTTTATAGGATCATCATTATCTCCTGTAGTAACTGTAGCCCCATTAGTTAAAGTCACTTTCTGAGCTCCTGCAATTATTGTTGCAGATAACTTTAAGTTATTTGAGTCTGCGTTTATTACGGCGATATTAAGCCCTTGGACTTTCTTATCTGCTGCTTCACTAATTTCTCTAGAGTCACTATTTCCACTGCTATCTGTTACTTTTATTGTAGCAGATGTAGTAGATGCAGACATCATTTCAACTGTGTATGTCTGTCCTCCGATGGTAACTGTTGCTGAAGGATTCTTGTCATCAAGACTAAGTTTTTGTGCCTCTTTCAATAACACTATTTTGGTAGTGTCTGTTGAAGCAGCGATAGTAAACTTTTGTCCAAACAATACTATTGGTTGTCCTTCTGAATCTGCATGAGTGAAATTAACTGCAGCCATTGTTGCTGAGGCATTATATAATGGGTTAGAGGTTTGACTGCTTCCTAAGCTGACTCCTACTTGAGGGTCTGAGCTTGAAGTTGGTATTTTTCCGAAAATTACTTTTCCAGAATTTTCCGTTCCAGCGTTAGCGCCAGCAACCAACTTTACAGTGGATGTCAATTTTGAGTCAACATTTCCAGAGAAAGTGTAGTCTGCAAGAACCTTTGGAAGATCTACTTTCGTTAACTGTGTTTTAGCAGTGTTTAACGATGTGTTCAACCATATTCTTGTTGCGCTTGTATCTAATGATATTGTTTCACCACTGGTTGTTGCACCAGTAGCTCCTGTAGAGGATGCTAGATATCTTTGCAGGTCTGTTTGAATGTTTCCTGCTTCAATAGCATCTAGAATTGAAACTCCGCTTCCGGTACCATATACTACAGCCGCATTTGCTGCTCCTCCTTGTACGAATGGAGCAGGGTAATTTGCTGCTGCAGCAACTCCCATAGTCATACCGACCATTATAGCACTCGTTGCAATTGCCGATATTTTTTTGAAATTAATTTTCATTATTTTTTAATAACCTCCTTTCACCTATATGACCATGTTGTCTAAGACAACCCCTCTGTTTGTTATAGAGGTGTTCGCCCTCTCTATAGCTACTAATTCTATAACCTCAACTAAGAGGTGTGAATGACTTAAGCAGCTTTCCTTTAAAAAGCTTATTGTACATTTTTCACCCCTTTTTGTTAGAATGCTTTATTTCTTTAGGTTTATTTATAAAGGTTATGCTGTCACTACCTCATTACTACGGCTTTTAGTGGTATCTTATTGTTTTAAACAGAAAGATTTATTAATATGTATGGTTTAATACAATACATATGTTTTGAAAGAACATATATTTTCAAAAACCCATTTTGGGATATATGATAAAATAAAACATATATTCAAATGTCAAAAATAAAGACTAGAGAAATTACAATTGTTGAAGAGGAAGGAGTGTTTTCTTTTTTTAAAAAGTCAGAGACTACAAAGCAAGATTATGACTTTGAAGGTATCTCAACCTTACGAAGGTTGCTAAGCAATGAAAAAGCAAGGATTCTTCATGTTATAAAATATCAAAAGCCTAACTCTATATATGAGCTCGCCAAAATTTTAAAGAGAAATTTTAAGTCAGTTTATGAAGACCTTAAATTGCTTGAAAGATTTGGTTTCATAGACTTTATTGAGGAAAAAGGCACGAGCAGAACAAGGCATAAACCAGAAATAATTGTTGATACAATCACGCTTCACTTCAAAGTTTAGTAATATGCATTAAACACTATCTCTGCACTTTTCCCGGTTGGAAGTGCTTGAATCGCTCCCTTACTTTCTGCAGTAGAGTTCCCTTCTTTTGCATAAAAGACTCCCTCCCCATTCACACTGATATTCATCTCATAACCTTTTATTGGGCTGTTTTTCTCTACTTTCCAAGAATCTTTCAAGATAGTAGCCAGACTAGAGTTAAGAACCTGACAGGTATCTTTTTCATCCGAACATTTAATCTTTTTGTAACAGGCAGATATCAAATCTTCCACATCCATGAAGTTTCCTCTTGAATCCTGACATTCAGAACTATATTGCAGGGCAGCTTGGACAAAACTTTCCGCTTCATAGCTTTGAACTGTCTCTTTTTTTGAATTAGAAAAAGAGAACCATAAAAAAACAAGTAATATTATTGCCACTAGGGCTATTATCAATCCAAACCCTACCATCTCTTCCTGCGCTTTGTTTTTTCTACCCATTTTGAACTCCATAACTAACTAAAAGTTTCGCAACTTCACATTTATCTTCAATATATCCATTAACATTAGCTTTTCTGCATAACGCCACAAAATTTCCAACATATGCCCCACCTTGTTTCCCATCTGCTATCTTTATCACATCACAATCGGGGTAATTTGCAATTGTGCATTCTTTTTCGCTACTCCCGATTTTCCTTATCTCAATATTTGATTTGCCCCAAAATCCTGCGTAGCCTTCATTATTTTTTAAAGCCATAACTTTATCTTCGTCAACACAATTTGTTCTTTTTGTTCCGAAAGCATTTTCACAAGAGAATTCAGGCGAGTTGGCTAACTTTGATACTAAAAGCAACGCATTGTTCTCTTCCAAAGAAAGTGCCTGTTTTTTAAGGCCTGAAAGTTTGAATCCAAGAAAAAAAACTCCAGCCAAAACAAAAAGCAAAGTCACAGCTATCAGCATAAATGCAGTTTGCTGTATTTTCATTTGTGAACGTTTTGATTTTTTTACCATAATCTGCACACCCCTACATTATTTTTCTTGATTTCATTCACGCTAAAAATCATTGGAGTTAAATCTGAAGAATCTTTATAGCTTGAAATGGAACTTTTTAAAGAGTCAAAATTAACATTTGAATCGCACCCATTCGGTTGAACAATTCCTTTTTTTGACTCATACACCTCAGCAAGCTTTTCAGTTTTTTTCATAAGCCTTTTAACTTGGCATTCGTAAAAACTTTTTTCAGAAAAAATTGCCCCATACATTAACGCATTTCCTTTGTCTAATCCTTCAAAATAAAGCCTATCGCTTCCTTTTTGGACATATCCTAAATTGTAATTTACATTTATGCCACAATTTTCTTCAAAACAAACATCAATGCTATTCTGGCCGCAATCTGCTTGTTTTGACACATTAATTATGCTTTTTATTCCCAGGTTATTTATCTCGTCGCTAATGTCTTTTGGCGGCTTCACAAAACAATAGATTTTTGTTTGGGGGATTATGTAAATAAGATCTGCAACTTTGAATGGAAATTCAAATGGTTTTGAAAAAAGATAAAAATTTTTATCTTCAATTATGCTTTCAGAAAAGAAATATTTGTTTTCGAAACTTGATTCTAAAGCAGAATCAGAATATTTTCCTAAAGCTTGTTGATTAACTCTTACTAATTGTTCTCCAAATTCTCCAGAACCTTGACAGCTGTCATAAATCTTTGTTTGAGAGTTTAAAGCCAATAACGTGACTTTTGATTCACCAGAAAGAGTTTCCAGAGGGTTTGTGATGATTCCCAAACTTTTGCTTGCCTGAACGTCGCTTGAAGTTTGCTCTGTGTTCACGAATTTAACAATAAAAAATATCGCTAAAAAAAGTATGAAAGCTCCTACGATAAGGGCAAACATCCAGCTAAAAGACATTTCTAAAAAACCTTGTTTGCCGATTTTTGTCATATTTTTACCTGTTTACATTCACCAAATTTTCGTCAAAGCTTTTTTTTAATGTTAAGTAAACCTTGCCTTGAATATTGTTGACACAAAAATCTCCCGAGTCTGGTTGTTGGATATTAATATGGTCTACTGGAGTATAATCAAAATTTCCTCCGCTTCCAGGTGGTTCAAAATAAATCTCAGAATTTTGTGAAAAGCAGACTTTTTCTATCTTTGAAGGAAGTGAATATGTTTTTTTCTCAGAGCTTTGCGAAGATTTCCAAATTCTATCAACATCATTTTTAACGTCGTCTATGAATATCCCTACTTGCGCTGTTTTTTGCAAATCAATAAATTTTTTTATTCCCCAGAAAGCGAAAACCACAAATGCTATAATTAATATTATAGAAAAAATCATCCCGAAAGAAAGCTCCATAGCTGCTTTTTTATTTCTCATAATTAGAATAATTATTCATTACTTATAAAATTATTGAAATATGCGCAATTTTATCAATTCAAAGGTCTTACAACTATACTGCACATATTTGGTGATGGCTGATTTCCATATTGGTCTTCGCATTTTATGTAATAGGTTCTTTTTGAATCCCAGCCTATTGAAAATTCTTTCTTTTCAAAGCTGTTAAGAATCTGTCCGTCGTCAAAGATATAAGTGCAATCGCTGGTTGAATAAACACATTTCCCTTCTTCATTTGTTATCAGTTTTAATAAATCATCTTCGTGATAAGCTCTTACAACTAATGGGGCTTGATTATCGCTTTCAACATTAAACTCTGTGAAGTTAGTGTCTATGTTTCCTCCCAAGTCAACACATTTTATAAAATACTTGTAACTTCCTGTAGGTAACCATAAATCTTGAGCATGAGTGTTTCCGCCAGTGGTAGGGTAAAACTGATTGTAGTCCTTTTCATTTTCTGTATCGCTGTAGAAGCATGTTGCTTGTCCGTCTTTGTATCCTGCAGTGGTCTCAACTCTTAATGTAACCTTCACAGCTTCTGTTGAATCTTTTACTGTTCCATTAGGGCCAATATCGCTTATGACTAAAGGCTTTGTTCCTATCAAAGTGAAAGAATATCCTTGGGCCATTGTGTTTCTGTTGCCTGTTGAAAAAGGTTTGTCTTTACATTTAATGTAAAATTTATTTTCTTGTGAATCTTTTATTCCTGTTAATGTAGCCTTGCATGGATAAACATTCTGGACATTAAATTCTGTGACTCTTTGCGCACAGCTCATTGTTCCTTCCATATTGTCAAATGATTTGTCAATATCATGTGTCCATCTGCATTCAGCAGGCTCGTTAATGTAGAAGTTGACATCCACAGAACTCTGACCGAAAGCGACAGGAGTTTTATCTAAAATATTTGTTGTCACGATATATGGGGGCGTTGTGTCTGGTCCATTTTCAACACAATATTTGAAGACAAAGTCAGCCGTGTTGGCATTTTTATTTGGACTTTGATCGAGACACCTGACATAAAGGCTAAACTGCCCCCCATTTTGTAGTGTTATGTTTTCAGCATCTAAAGATTCTTTGCTTGGGAAAGACATTGACATAGTGTGATTTAGTGTCCAATAATTGCTTCCAACATATATATTTGGCATTTCATTGAAGCTTTTTTGTCTTGTTGTACTAACTTTGCACTGTGCAGGTTCGTCTGTCTTAAATCCGAATGTGAATGATTGGAAAGCTTTTACACATTTAGTTGGGGGTGCGGTGTTCTGAATTGTTACTCCTCTATCTCCAAAGTTATTAGATTCAATTGGATTATAAATAAATCCATTAGTCAAAAATTCTATTGCAGGAGTTATTTCAGGAGCTTTCACATCATTTGCCTTTGTCGCAAAGCACTTTTGTTTATTCGTGCCCTTGTTTATTAATTCACAGCTAACTCCAAGAGACTTACATTGATATTCGCTGCAAGGCAAAATTTGAGTGTTGCATTTATTGCAATCGTCTCCTCCAGCTTGTGGCTGCCAAGGAAGACACTGGAAAACAACTGTCTCTTGTTTGTAGTCTTTTGTTCCAAATAAAAAACCCAAGAATATGGCAACAGCAACTGCTGCTGCAACGATTGGTGCAGCTGGTCCGGCAACTCCTATAAATTTCACGAAAGTTAAAGTAAGTTTAAATCCAAGATATCCAAATCCAACTCCTTTGCCTATTGCACTTGCTTCTGCACTGCTTGCTCCAAATAGTTTTGCTGTTAATCCTGCTATAGCTCCTAAAGCAGCAGCGTAACCTACTGCCGTTACAAATCCATTAAATCCTCCTTTTATTGGCCCAAAAGCATTTCCTATAAATTTTTTAAAACCTGCTGCAGGGACTCCTGTAGCCACATCTTTTGCTACATTTGTTGGATTTACTGCAACTGGAGCTTTTGGGGGAAGGTCATTAGGATCAGTGGTTCCAGCACTCACAACTCTCACTTCACTCCCAAGAGCATAACTTATTGCGATTGTTCCCAATACAAGAATTATTATCTGCGTTAACACCAAACCCAATCTTTTATTTTTTTTAAGCATCTTGGAATGCACTCCTCCATATGAAATCCCACCAGTTTTTTTGATTACTATCTGTTCCTTGATAGCTTACTTTATATCCACAATCTCCCAAACTCTGGCACATGTTTGCCCTATAAAGAAGCCATGGCCCGTCTTCAGGAAGACACTGACAAGTTCCATTTTTAGGATCGCAATCATCTTTTGTTCTGCTAGTCCTTCCTGTAACGCTATCTGAATAAATTATTGTGCAACTTGAAGTTGCTAAGGCACAGCTTGCCTGCGTTTTTCCAACTTCTAAATCAGATTTAGGATTTAAATCATAACCTGGAGCATATTTTGGAACACAAACAAACTGGAAATATTTTTCTTCATCGAAATTTCCAATCGTATTTAAATCTCCTCCAAAACTTAAAGCTCCTTTTGCTGAGATAAACGCATTTATTCCCTCCTCGATTTTCCCATTATCTAAATATGTTTTTGTTATCTGGCCTGGTTTTGCTTTTACTATTTTATTCAAGTCTTCCTTATCACCATCACTCAAATCAGATTTTAACTCTCCAGAATTTATCCATTTACAGTCTCCTAATTCAGGATTGTCGCAATCATCTTCGTTTGTTTTATTCAAACATTGTTCCCAATAATTTTTCTTGCATGCTGCATTTCTAAAAACTTCATTAGAAGTTTGCAAATCAGACTGGACACAAACCTCCTGCCTGAATTCAGCGCATGGTTCTGCAGTCACTTCGCTATTATAGCAAGTAAGTCTTGTATAACTTCCTCCAGGCAAATCTTGTCCCGTGATACTCAATAAATTCCCTTTCTCATCTGCTGTTATCTTGCTCACTCCTCCAGAATCGGCACACCACGTTTCACCATGCTGATATTTTTTATTTTGATATGTGCATGATAAATCTCTGCATATATTATTTCCATATTGCGGGCTTCTTACATCTTGTTGTCTGTCAAAACTCTTGCACGTGCTTCCAGAATAATAATCACAATTTCCACAAGTAGCTGATTCCGCATTTCCAGTTCTTGAACCATTTCCACAACTATTTTCTTTTGGAACAATTTTTGTCCAGTACAATTTGTCTTTTATTTTTGAAGCATCATAAATGTTGGCTAAATTCCCGCAAGTGTCTAAAAAATAAACTTGATCTTCTCCTTCAACACATGTTGTTTTTGGATTGTTTGATGTAGGCCCGCAGTTAGTTCCAAGTTCCTCAGCGGAGCATAAAAAATCTTTGTGGAAACTTACATTTGAATTTTGTTTTGAAATGTCGCTGCATTCTTTTTGTGTTAAGAACTTGCAGGTTTTCGCAGAATCTTGTTCAAAAACACAAGCTCCTTTGTCTTCGGATGTTGCACTTGCAATGCACGTTACTTCATTAGTTATGTCTGTTCTGTAATTTGTTTCTAATCCATACAAAGAAGAAAGTTGTTTACAAGATGTTTGTGTCGTGAAAGCGGCCTGATCCCCAATAAGGCAACATCCAAGTCTGCATTGTGGAATTTCATCAGGGGCTCTTGCATCCCATAAACCTCCGCTTTGCTGACATTTTTGCTGGGGAGTATTTTCCATACATTCTCCTTTTTGGCTGTCAATACAAGTTCCCAATTTACAATATGCTGTTGACTCGCAGGATGTTGGTGCAGGAGCACTTAAGCCATTTCCTGTCGCGCATTTATCTCTGCTGTCTACACTTTGACACCAAGCTCCATCTGTTGTTTTTTCACAACAATAAGAAACTCCTATACTTGAAACATAGCCCAGGCTAACTATTATTATTGCAAAGAAAATCATTAATCTAATTTCATTCTTCATTAAACTGTTTCTCCTGTGCCATATCCAGATGGCCATGCAACGCTTCTTGTTGCGAATTGAAATTTATTTCCAGTGTTCCTGTCAGTCAAGATGTAAACTTTTGTCCCTTCACTCTGCTTGTATTTTTCGACTTTCAAATCCTTGTAATAAGTCATATACAGCGTCGTTTCAGCATCTCCATAATTTGTTTCCCACTTTACTATGCTGCTTGCAATTGATGCAAGTTCATAAAGATTATTATTCAAAATAATATTAAACTCATTATAATTCTGAGAATTTCCCTTTGTCAAAGTCAAAGTTGAATTTGTTCTTGCTACAACTCTTTTAGGCAACAGCTCAACGCTGGAACTACCTTTTTTCAAACTGACGGTATATCCTTTTTTCTGGAAATTGGTTTGTAAATTATTCAAACAAGTATTCATATAGTCTTTTATGTTATTGTTAATTTCGTCTTCTATGTGGCTGCTTACGAATGGTTGCTGGACAACACAGGGTTTGTAATATTCATTAGTGTAACAAAGATAGTCTATCTTGCTATTGTTATAAAGAAAATATTTTTCCGGAGATACAGAACCGCCCTGTGAAGAAACTGATTCAACGCTTTCTTTTAGCTTATCCTGCATACAGCTTTGCATAAACGAATAAGGATTTTCTTCGCTAATTGTTGTGTTTTTTATTTTTGGATAAATCATAAAAATTAAAACTACTAATGCAACAATAACCACTGCAATTATAATAAATATAGTGACCTGCGAGCGTTTTGACTTTGCCAAAATTTTTCCATCCATTTCAAAGTCAAGGCGCGAGTTTACTCTTTTACCCTCTTTTTTCATGTTCCTACTAAGATATTTTTGTTTAAAAATTCTTTCTTTATATGTCTAATCCTCAGTCTCAACTCTTGGAGCAAGAACAAAACTTAATTCCATTCCCGCGGGCTTGAAATCCATTTTTAATGGATGGTCGTCCGCAAAACTTATCAAAGTTCTCTCGCACAATTTTGCCCCCTTAATAAATTTAGAAAGATATTCCAAACTATATTTTGATTTGCAGCTTTCCCCATGAATCGTGGCTTCGTCTCCGGAAAACTCGGCTCGTGCAGAGTTCAATCCTTTCGACTCTATTACAAAATTTCCTTCATGAACAATCAGGGAACAAGAATCAGAGACAACGGAACAGTCTTCAACTGAGTCTATCAAATCTTCAGATGACAATTCTACTTTTACCGCAAATTCCATTCTACTTATTTTTGCCTCAAAGTCAATGTCTTCTCCTTCAATGTCTATAAGGCTGAGGGAAAATTTTCTTTTTATCCTATCCTGTATTTTTAACTCCAAAAGATTTTCTTTTCTTTCAATAATCAAAGAACTTCCAACACCTGTTCTTCTCAAAACTTTTTTTAATGAATCAAGATTAACCCCTAAAATTTCTCTGCCGACTTCAAACTGGCTGAATGCCGATTTTGGAACTTTAAACCCAACCATTGCAACATTTGCGGGATCCATTGCAGTAATTGAAAGTCCGAATTCGTTGACATTTATTCTTACTTCTGTGACTAACTCTGAAATAAGTTCAATAGCTTTTGCAAGGACAACAGGATTATCTAATTTTACTAGCATCCTCCTTATAACATTGGGGGTTTTTTAAGCATTATTGTCATGTACTTAAGGTAATTATATAAACTTCTATTATATTCCTAAAAAATGGAGGAGAATTCTTTTAAAGAGAACAGAATAAGGGCTTTGACGAATCTTTATTATTCAAACCCTAAAGTTCAAAAAGCTATTTTTGATTTCTGTCAAAACAGAGAAACAATCCCAAGATACTTTGAAGGTTTCGGAAAAAGGCCAGATTCCTTGCAATATCCTGGAGATATTTTTGAGCTTGTCAAAAAAGGGGCAACTTCCTTCCATTGTTCAGAAGAGATTTGGAAAGACCCTTTAAAGATTTCAACCAACATGAATGAACAACAACTTAACGAATTAAGAGAAGGCTGGGATTTTCTTGTTGATATTGATTCAAAATATATAGATTACAGCAAAATTATGGCTAAGCTTATCGCAAAATTCCTAAAATTTCATGGAGTAACAAACTTTGCCATAAAATTTTCAGGTTCAAAAGGATTTCATATGATAATTCCCTGGAAAGCTTTTCCGAAAGATATCAATGGAGTTCCGACTTCAGCGATGTTCCCAGAATGGCCTAGGATAATGACTAGGTATATACTAGCTAAAGTTAGGGAAGAAGTTACAGAAAGAATTAATGAGTTATCGCTTGAAGATAAGTATAATGCTGTAAAAAAATATATTCGGAGAGAGGCTGGGTCAATAGAAATTATGAAATCTAATTCTTCAATGAAAAAAGAAGTTTTTGTTAAGGGAATGAAAGATAAATACATTAAATCTGATGGGAGTTTTGAAGAAATCAGAGCAAATGAAGATTCGTATAATAAAGAAGTAATCCCGGATTTAATCCTGGTTTCTCCAAGGCATTTATTTAGAGCACCATATTCTCTTCATGAAAAAACAGCTCTTGCAAGCGTTGTTCTTGATTTAGAAAAAATAGATAGTTTTGATTTAAAAGATGCAGATCCTATGAAAGCAGAAATAAAATCTTTTTATCCTCATGCAAGAGAGGGTGAAGCAAAAGAATTGTTGCTGCAATCTTTGGATTGGTACAAACAAGCCAATTCGGAAAAAGAAGAGACAAAAAGGTCTGATTTTAAACCTATAAAAATAGAAAAATTCTCTGAAGATTATCTTTCTCCATCCATACAAAAAATATTAAAAGGCGTCAGTGACGGGAAAAAAAGGTCTTTGTTTATCCTTATTAATCTGTTTAGGTCTATTGGAATGGAAAAAAATGAGCTTGAAGAGAGAATTTCTAATTGGAATAAAAAAAACAAACCTCCGTTAAGAGAGGGATATATCCAATCTCAACTAATCTGGAGCTACAGGAATAAAATTGTGCTTCCTCCGAATTTTGATAAGGATTATTACAAGGCAATAGGGATAGATCCAACTCCAGAAGAGCTTAGGCTTAAAAATCCTGTGAATTATGTTTTAAAGAAAGTTTCAAAAAATCCAAAAATTAAAGATAATTTTAAAAACAAGAGATGACTTTTATCCAAATGAAGAAAGAGGTATTTTTAGCATCACTGATATTTTCTATAATTTTTGCTAGTTCTCTTGCTGCAGCAGCGATTTCTAATGATTCTGTTAATGTGGGCAAAGCATATAAATGTTTAACGGATCAGATAACCCAAAGAGGATGCGACAAGCTTAGTTCTGAAGAAAAGATTTTCTCTTTGCTTTCTGTAGGAAAATGCAGAAGCCAAGTCATTTCAGACGAGCAAAACATTGGTTGTTGGCCTTTCTCTTCTTGTAGTATAAAAACAACAGCCTTAGCGTTATTGGCTTTACATGACCAAAATAAAGCAGAGACATGGCTTATTGATCAAAGCATTACTCCTCCAAATTTAAACTGGTATTTACAAATAGAAAGTGGTAAAGAAACTTCTTGCGAAATAACTTTTTCTGGCGGTGCTTACAATGTTGAATTTTCAGAGGACAAAAAAATAGTTAGCTCTTCAGGAAAATGTTTCTCACAGGCTCAAGATGGTTACTGGCTTAGGATATCCAATTCGTGCATAGATGAGAAATTTACAATAACCTGTGATAATGATTTTTTAACTAATTTAATTTACCAAGGACAAAGTTCAAATGTTTTGTATGTCTCTCCAGAAACATCTTCTGCTTCGGCAAATGGCGAAACAACTGAAAAAATTAATGCAACATGCTTCGGAACAAAAAATTGCGATTATGAAGGAAGTCTCTGGGCTGCTTTGGCTCTTTCCTCTTCAGGCCATATAGACCAGGTGAAGAATGTAATCCCTTACTTAGTTACAAATGCAGATGACAATAAAAAATATCTTCCAGATTCTTTCTTATACTTATTAACGAGCGATGCTGATTACAGAGCACAGCTTTTGACTCAACAAAATCCTCAAAGATATTGGTTAGCATCCAGCTCCAACAATAAATTTTATGACACAGCTTTGGCACTTTATCCATTTTCAGCAGAGCAGGATTTCACAGAAAAAACTAATGCTAAACAATGGTTATTTTCAACACAAAACTCTGACGGATGCTGGGAAAACAATATAAGAAACACTGCATTTATCTTATCTTCTGTTTGGCCAAAAAACATTGCTAGTGAAGATGGCGGGGGAACAGCTGACTGTCAATCTTCAGGATATTTCTGCAGATCGGGGCTTTCATGTGAGAACGATGGGGGAACAAATCTTTCAGATTATTACTGTCCTAGCGCCCAGATATGTTGCACAGTCCAAGAAAAACAAAAAACATGCTCAGAATTAAAGGGAATAATTTGTTCTTCGAGCCAGACGTGTGAAAATGGTGTAAAAGGCTTTACTGCTTCTGACATTAATTCTGGAGAATCGTGTTGTGTTGGAGGAACGTGCGAGGCTTCATCAACCACTTCTCTTTCAGACTGTGAGTTTTCAGGTGGAGCATGTAGAGACTCTTGCTTTAGTGGTGAGAGCTTGTCTAATGATTTATGTACAGATACTAGCCAAACTTGTTGTGTTGTTTCTTCTGCGCCCCAAAATAAAAGTCTTTTATGGGTTTGGATACTTGTAATTCTGATTGTTTTAATTTTGATAGGAATATTATTCAGAAACAAATTAAGACTTTTCTTTTTAAGATTTAAGGGAAATAAGTCGAGAGGAGGGCCTATGATGCCTCCGAGAAGCTTCCCACCTCCAACAATGCCAATGATGATGAGAAGACCTATGCAAAGAAGGATACTTTCTCCACAACAACCTGTTCTTAGAAAACCTCTTCCTGCGAAACCAAAAGAAGAAAACAAAGAACTAGATGATGTTCTTAAAAAGCTTAAAGAGATGGGAAAATAAATCTTTATTAACCACAAATTTCTATAATTACATGGGAAAAATTGGTATGCTTTTTTTACTCATTTTTTTATTTCCACTAATCGCTTCGGTTAGCATAGAAATAAAGCAAGAATACAAATCGGGAGAAACTTTGATTGCAAAAGTATCTGGATTATTCTTACAGCCAATAGAAAAAAGTGATATGGTGTTTTATAGGGATGCTGTAAAAATACCTATGGACACGGATCTTGGTAAAATTGGTGACAACTTTTATGTTAAGGCTGAACTTAATGGGAGAACTCCGGGAAATTATTCTATTGTTATACAAAATGTAAGGTACTATAATTTAACAGAATTTATTGACACACCTTTTTATGCAAACTTCACAATAAACAGTGGGGTTGCAGACTTTTATGTTGAACAGGGGTTTATATCTACTAGCTCCAATTTTATAATTAATTTAAAAAGTCTTAGGGACAATCCAATAGATTTTGATATAAAAACCCCTGACGGAATAACGACGGCAACAGATCTTCAGGCTTCATTTTTTCAGCTAAAAACCATAAATTTTGACATCAGCAGAGTAAAAAAAGATTTTATTGGTGAGATGGAAATAAGTTCTAATAACACTAAATACATTATTCCAATATCTGTTTACGGTATTACTTCTAATCTAACCTCCTGTCAAAGTGACTCTGACTGCAACTCAGACGACCAATTATGCACAGATAATATATGTGTCAAAAAAACAGAATGTACCAAAGATGGTGATTGCGGTGGTAATGAAATATGCACTAATAATAAATGTACTACAAAGCCAGAGTGTGACCCGGATAATAACTGCCCTAGTGGAGAAATTTGCAAAAATGCTAAATGCGAAATAAAACCCGAATGCACAATTGACAATGACTGCAACCTTAACAGGACTGGGTTTGTCTGCGCTAACGAACGTTGTATAGACGCAATAGCACAGAAAACCTGCCAGGAACTCAACGGGACAACCTGTTCTTTGACCAAAGAGTGTGTTGGTAACTCTAGCATCATAAGAGGTTATGAATGTTGTTTGGGAAGTTGCGAAGACAAAAAAACAAGCTCTTCTGGAAAATACTGGGGTTGGGGATTGCTTATAGTTGCAGTGTTGCTTCTTGGTTGGTTTTATATAAAGTATAAAGGTGCCAAAAGAAAAAGTATTGACATTGGCGGAATTGCTAAAGGGAAAAAATTTTAAAGATTATTCCTTTTCGTCTTTTTCAGTTTTACCCAAAATTTCTCTCAATTTTTTCTCCAGAATCATATTTTCATTCTGCATTATCCTTGCAACTTCATCATATCCATGAAGCCTTCTTGTGAGTTCGTTTAGCAGTTCATTCCAGTCATTGTTTTTCATCCTTAGATCTTCTGGCTCAATAATTTCAACATGAGATGGCATATACTTGAATAAAAGAGAAAATAGCTGCATCAAAGTTTCTACTTCAATTTCAATTTCAGCAAAAGCAGTAAATAATTCCTTTTCTTCTTTTAGCGGAGCTGGCTCATTCATCATCTTTTCTTTTATTATCACTCCCGGTTCTTCATCAATACTTTTTATTATTTCATTCAAGGAGTTAGTCACATGTTCCGGAGGTCTTCCTAAGACCTCCAACATAATCACTACTTCAATTTTTTTCCCATCACTCAAACTCATTTCTTTCTCTCCTGTTTCTTAAAAATATCAAAAGCAAAATTAAAAATCCAAAGACTATTATACTAGAATATTTGGTATAATCCTTTAAAAAACTAGTGTTATCCTCAGTTTTTAAGGGTTGCGCATTTAGTTTTATGACTTGATTTTCTTGTGTTCTGGGGTTTGTGTTTACTAAATTTTCGGAGGTGGTCTCATTTTTATACTCGTTGATCAAAGAGTCATTTTTCATAGCGCTGATGTTCACACTTCCATTCTGTAAACTTGTGTTTTTGCTTATTGTCTCATTGTTTGTTTCAACAATGTTTTGTTTATCGCAGTTTTTTGCTCCTTTTGTTGAGTCTGCAAAACCCCATCCTTCACAAATTTGCCAGGTCTTATTATTGTTTGCAGAATCTAGGAGCACCAATGTCTGATCAATCAACCCGCTGCCTTTGTACAAAGAGACTTTTTCATTTGAATTGTCGAGCCATTGTTTTGAAAAAGTATATACAAAATATCCTTCAAAATTTCCAGTTAAATTTATTCTATCTCCGTCATTATTGACTAATGTGTACTCTTCAAGATTTATGTTGTCCTGACTGTAAAGTTCTATCCATTCATTTCCAGTATCGTCTCCAAGAGGATTTAGCTCAACTTCGCTTATTATCACTGCAGACAAATTTTTAATAAACAGGATTAAAATGAATAGCAATATTATCTTCTTTATCATAAAATCTTTTGATTTCTGGTCAATTTAAGCTTTATTACTTTCTAAACCATATTTCTCAGTGAAATCAATGTACTCTATCTCACCACGTTTTTCACCTTTTTTTGCTATTAAAATATTTTTAAAGATTCTTTTATTTAATAAAAATCTACATTTTGCTTTTTCTTCTTTTGAAATTATTCCATTGAGTTTAACTTCAACCCCCATTACTTCATAGTAACTTCCACTTGTCTTGAAAGCTATAAAGTCTGGAAAGCCCGCACTATTCATCCTAATAATTTTTGTAAATGGATTAAAATTTGGTTTACATTTTACTAGTTTTCCATTGATCATTTCCTTGTCTTCAAACTCCACAGTATTGGTCCATTTGGCGACAATCCATTCTCTTTTTTCAAAATCTTCTCTAACCTTTAACTCAAACTTTGCACCAGTCGCCCGCGATTTTCTGCCTTTTTTAACTTCAGATTTTTTTTTATATGCTGGGGCTCCTCTGTCATTCCATGAAGTTTCATATTCCAGATTATCAACTTTCGCAACAGCATCCATAACTCTTTTCTTAATTTCCTTACTTATCCTTTCCATAACAAGATTAGATAGGGCGAGTTTTTAATTTTTGCTGAATTTTAGTCCAACAAATATACCAATTATGGCAATTAACAAAGCAATAGCAGTTAATCTATAATTTTGTAATTCAGTCATTCTACTATGTGGTTCTATAACAATTTTCTTACTAGAATGCCAATTATAGAAAGTTCCATCTTTGTACTCTAACCTAATATAGTAAGGAGGATATTCTCCAGGTATATCAAATCTAAAATTTGAATTGGTCTCTAACGTTTTGTAGCTGTTATCTATTTTTACATCAGATAAACTAGCAATAGGGCTTTTTCTCATCCCATAACCCCCCTCTTCTTCTATAGGCAAGACATAGGCGTTCGTATTTATTCCCCCAAACCAAATCATTATATCCTTAATCTCTCTAAAATCTTTTTCTCTGGAGATTATTTTTATTTTAGATTCAATTTTATTATTTGCTATAAATCCTCCTTTGGATTTATAATCAGAAATTATAATATACTCAATATTTTTTGTTTCATTGTTTTGAATTGCTTCTTGTAAATGGGAGTTAACTGGAGGAAGTACTAATGTCTTATAAGCAAAAAAGATTAATGCAATAATTCCAAAAATAGCCAAAATTAAATTATACCATTCCATATTATAAATCCCTAGCCTGTAATGTTCTTCTTCCGTTCTCCTTGGCTCTTTTTATTCCATCTCTCAAAACTTCTTCAACTTTTCTTTCAAGAGCCATTCCAACCTCATCTGCAACACTAGTTACAGCTTTTTCCTTATCCAAATCAGAAACAACTTTTTTTATGTTTGATTTAACTATTAGCGTCATGAGTTATAGAACAAAGATATATTTTTATACTTTATCTAACCTTAATTAAAATGAGGGAATCTAAGAATACTATAGATGTGACTTGTGAAGATGGTCAACTTCGTATTGAACCCCTCCCGCGAGGATTAGTCAGCCTAGGCTCTTCTGTTTATTTTAAGTGTAAACCTGATATTAAAGACGTTGTCAATGGTGATTTTTCCGTATGGGATTACATTACCTCTATACCTCGTAAGATTAATGATTACTTATTAGACAATTTTCATTAAATTTTTTAACTTATTCAACTCCAATTGGTTTTTGCGATTTTTATTTTTTTAAGATAAAAGTTTTAATCACAATGTAACTATCAACAATTAATCCTAAAGAGCTAATAATTATAATTATCAATGAAGCTAATTTAACTTCTTTTATTATAGAAATTCCAGTAATTAATAAAATTAAAAATCCAATTACTCCAAAAATATCCATAAATTCTGCTTTAACCATTCTATTTCTCCGAAGAAGGCCTCATCAACGGAAATATGACACACTCTCTTATTGGCTTGTCAATGAGATAAGAAAAAAGTCTTTCAGAGACCCCAAAGCCGCATGTTGGAGGCATTCCATGTTTCAAAGCTTCGACAAAGCTCTCGTCATGATCATAAGCTTCTGTATCTCCAGCCTCCTTGAGCTTTCTTTGCTCTTTAAATCTAGACTCTTGGTCTAAAGGGTCATTTAACTCGGAAAAACCATTTCCCATCTCTGTTCCGGCGATTATGACCTGAAATTGCTCAACTTTTTTAGGATTTGAAGATCTCTTTGCTAAGGGCGTTGTTTCAACAGGCTGTCCGACTAAAAAACCAGGGCCAGAAATTTTCTTTCTGCAATATTTCCATAAAGCATCAACGAGTTTCCATTTATCATGAACTTTTTTGTATTCAACTTTTAACTCATCAAGTTTTTTCTTCAATGCTTTTTCATCAGCTTTGTAAATATCAATTCCAGTGTGTTTCTTTATTGTTTCTTCATAATCATAAAGTTCCCATTTTTTTTCTAAATCAATTTTGTAGCCATGAGTTTCAAATTTTAAACTTCCAAGTGTTTCTTTTGTAACTTCTTTATACATTTCTTCAACAAGCTTCATTCCGTCCAAATAATGTGCATAGCCCCAATAAAATTCCATCTGTGTGTAGTCTTGCAAATGTTCCATATCCATCCCTTCATTCCTAAATTGTCTTCCTATCTCGAATGTTTTTTCATATCCTGCAACCATCAGTTTTTTCTGCCACAATTCTCCCATAGAAATTCTAAGATAAACATCTAAGTCTAATGCATTGTGGTGGGTTTTGAACGGCGTCGCTGCTGCTCCGCCAGCAGAAACTTCAAGCACCGGAGTCTCAACTTCCAGGAATCCTCTTTTAATCAAAAAACTTCTTATTGTATTCCAAAATTTTGCTTTTTTAATAAAAATTTCTTTTGTCTCAGGATTCATTAAAATATCAAGATATCTTTTTCTAAATCTTTCTTCATCATCTTTGACTCCATGGTATTTTTCTGGCAGAGGAAGAATGCTCTTGCTTAACATAACAATTTTATCAACAAGAATTGAAAGCTGATTTGTCTTTGTCTTGAATATTTTTCCTTCAATACCTATAAAATCTCCAGAATCAACATAATTCTTGAAAAACTCAATTACTTCTTTTGGCGTTTCTTCATCCTGCAAAACTATTTGGATGTCTCCTGTCCCATCTCTAAGATTAGCAAATATGATTTTTCCAATATCTCTTTTTGTCATCATTCTTCCGGCTGTCTTGACTTTTGTTCCTAGCTTTGCTTTTAAACAAACATCTGCTGTTTCTTTTTTCTCAAATTTGCTAGGATAAGAATTAATTCCTTTTTTTCTAAGCTCTTCGAGTTTTTTTATTCTCTCCTGTATTATCTGATCTTCACGCGACATTTTTACACCTTAACACTGAATATTATGTTAAAACCCTTTAAAATCTTATCTTCTTTTTTATATACTTTTTATTTCTTGCCATTAACTCAACCAAAAACCAACCTAAGAAAATTGCCAAGAAAAACCACTCTTTAGAAAAAACATTTTTTAATAAAAATTCAGAAAATAAAGATAAGGTGTATGTTATTATCAGTCCGTACGGAAATACTATCAAAGGAACAAGAAAGACATTTTTGAAGTGTTTTCTTTCTAGACCACTTTTGAAAAAATACAGTGAGAGAAAAGCCGGGTGTAGTGAAGCTAAAAAAATAGTTTTCTCAACCCTTTTTCTTTTTTTACTAAACTTTCTTGAGCCATACTTGCTGAAATATCTTCCACCAAGATAATTAATCATGCTGCTTATCATTAATGCAAGAGAAATTACCAATACTATTGAGATTATTGCGAAAAAATTCTTTCCCCCCACAGTCATTGAAACAAGTATTATGCTCATTCCCGGAAACTGGTGCCCTATATAAGCCAAGCCCTCTACGAATGTGACTATCGCTAATCCTACAAGTCCAAATTTGTCATAAAACTTTTCAATTCCAATTATCAATTCTGGCTCGGAAGGCATTATGTTAATTCTTCCTAAAATTATTATCAGAACATAAAACAAAACAACACTTAATGGAAAAAGCGGAAGCCACTTTAATTTCTCTTTTAATTTTCTCTTTTTCATTAGACAACAAAATAACAAAAGTATTTAATATTTTTTAACCTTTGTCAAATTCCTCATTTAATATCTCATCAACTACCAACTGATATTTATTCCATCTTGATACATAGGCATAATTTATTTTATCAAACTTATCTTGCATTTTTTGGACTTTTAGAAAAAGTTGCAACAGGGCAGGATTTTTTACCTTGTATTTTCCAAGCAATTGATTGACAACAAGTTCTGAATCTAAAAAGCATGTTACTTCTTTTCCTAATTTTGAGGCTAATTCCAAAGCTTTAATCAATGCTTCATATTCTGCAATGTTGTTTGTTACATTGTCTCCAATCCTTCCGGCATATTTTATGAGGATTTTGTCATCATCTCTGACAATTACCCCAATCGCTCCTGGTCCAGGATTTCCACGAGCGCCGCCGTCAGAATTTGTAAATATCATTTTTAATGTGCTCCTTGAGGTAAAAGTCCAGGATTTACTTGTGGGATCAGAGCATTAATTCTCTCTATTAGCGGACTTTTTTCGGTTTTTTTATTTGTAAATTTGGTTTTTTTAACATCTGCCACAAAAAGAACAGATCCATCTTCATCAAAAACATGCCTTGCTAGCAGCCTATAAACCCAATCTTTTTCCTTAATCTCATCTGAATTTAACATATCTGTATAATGCCTCTCAGCCGGAAAAGTTCCATTGCTATTGGACCACGAAGCAATTTTAGTTCCAGTTTTGTCATGTATTTTAACTTTGGCAAATTCTTCTCCTTCTTTATTTTCAACACAATCTATTCCAACATTATAAAAAAGAATTAATGAATAAACATTCCGGTCTAAGATCCCAATATTATTAAACAAAGGCTTAGGTATACTAATCATATTAAATTTATAATCTGCAACGTTGCTTGCAATATATACTTCTGGAGCAATAGAGTCTTTTATTTTTTCAAATAGGGGCCTGTTCGATTCTCTTGCTATTTGGCTTAGATTTATCATGAAACACACAAAGAAAAAGCATTTTTATAATTAGTGGAGGAAAATTAATTTACTTCCATCTTTCCTTGCTTTTTGGCATAGTGACTATCTCTTCAAGACTGTTATACTTATATAATCTATTTATTGGTCCAATTTCTATTTCCTTAAGATTTTCTGGAAAGAGATACTCTTTCTTAATGAGTTTATTTGACCGTAATTCTAAATTATTTTTATAAAGTTCTCTTCTTCTTTCCCATTCAATTTCTCCTAATCCATTATCTAATCCTTCTGGATTTGAAATTAAACCCAAAGGAACATCTCCTTCATTCATTCTTCCAACTAATTCCTCAATCAATCCTTTTTGGTAGAAATATTGATGTGCCAGCATTTTTCCATCTCTTACGTCCATTTTAACTAAAGCCAATTGATAATCTATGAAATCGTTGGTTGTTGGTTTGTAACTTTCTATTTCTTTTCCTATTTTATTATACTTGTTAATTGGTGTGAAGTATATTTTCTTGTCTTCACTTTGGTTTCTACTACTATCTAATCTCATTTCTGCTTCTAAGTAAGGAGTCATCCAGTTATCAAAACCAGGACCATCATGATAAGGCTTTCCCGTTATTGGATTTATTGTATTAGTAGCTTCTCTAGGAGTTTCTTTTATTCCTCCAGCTCTTGCTGGATTTGTCTCTTGTAAAATCATCCTTCTATTTTCAGAATCTGATGTGTTTGCCATTTTTTCTATAAATTTCAACTATTTAAAAACCTTTCGATTGTCACTCCTTAAGAAGTATAACATCAAATATGCAAAACCTTAAACTCTTTAAAACTCTGGAATTTTTCTTCTTTTACTTCTACACCTTTGACCTGGGTATTTTTTGGCCCTTTTTCACACAACTCAATCATCTTTTTGACATCATCCGTAGCTCCTTCCAAGAAAACCTCAACTCGTCCATCCTCAAGGTTTCTAACAAAACCTTTAACATTATATCTTTCAGCATTCTCTTTTACAAAAGCCCTATAAAATATACCTTGGACTATTCCGTCAACATATAATCTAACTGATTTCTTCATAAAAAAGGAAAGGTTTTGTGATTATTAAAAGTTTTGATACTTCTCCAAAACCCTTAAATATAATATTTATCTTCTTAAAACATGAATCAAAGAATAAAGGGCGGTCTTATAGGTTTTATTATAACATTTATAGGGTTGTGGATTATATTATCTGTTGTGGGACACGATTCTGGGGGTTTGAAATGTGTTGTCAGCATAGATAAAATTTCATACTGCAGCTTTTTTAGTTTTATAACAAACATATTTCACGTTGGTTTTGCCTTGCTTTTCAGCTGGATAGGTTTTTTTGCAGGAATAATAAATGTAAGGAGAATACAAAAAATTATAGATGAAAATAGGGGTCATCAATCAATAATCCCCTTAAAGGTTACCTCAACAATAATGCTCACCGCAGTGATTGTTTTTGGCTTGATTGGAGTTATAGCGTTTGATAATTGGGTTAACACAATGATTTATGCAATTGTTTTTTCTATCTTTGTTGTTTTTGTAACCTGGGCCGTCGCAAGATGGAAATATAAAAGACATTAGACATATTTGTCTTTTACAAGGCTTATCTGGTTAAAACAATCTATAGGAGATTCTTCCCCCTCTCCTGAAAGAATTATATATGCACACTCTCCGCAACAATACATTCTTCCTTTATGGTCTATTGCACCTTTTTTAGTGATTTTGTAATCACAGTCTGGCGCCGAACATTTTTCGCCTAGATTTATCATTTTAATATATTTAATTTGCTAATCTATAAAAATTATTGTTCTCTTCTGTCCATTTCATTATTGACTATTGCAACGACTTGAGAAGCAAAATAAATTTTAGGGCCCACCGTCACAGGAGTTGCAATTTGCTTTAACCTCTTCAACTCTTTCTTTGGCAACCCATCTTGGTCTCCTAAAATAAAAACAGGCTCTTTCGAAATTTCAGCTTTTCTTATATCTTCTCCTTTTTTATCGAGAATAAAAATTTCACACCCTTCATCTTTAAGCTGCTCAACTAAAGGCAAAAAACCTTTTTTTTCAATAAAACAGCCAGGAAGAGCCTCGTTTTTCTGTCCGGGCTTGTATTTATACAAAAGTTTCTTTATTAAATTTGCAACATCTTTTTTAGATATTTCAAGATCATCTTTTACTTGTATTTCAATGTGTTTTGGCGGATCAGGGCTTCCATAAAAAACAAAATGAAATTTAACGTCTTTCCTGAAGTCATGACTTAGAAAAACTCCTTGTATAAAACTGTGTATTGCAATATCCATTCTTCCAGCATCCATTAATCTGCTAGTATCAAAGTTCCCAGATGTTCTAGCACTTTTTGAAAAATATATGAAGTGTTTCATAAAAATCCAAGAAAAGACATTATTTATATATTACTTTTGGTTGAGATGCTTCTCGGCATATTTTCTTAAACGATTACGCTTCGCTTCACTCAAATTTTTCTATTTATTCAGGAGGAGTTCCTAATCCTTTGGATAGATAGTCGGCTTAGCTGAAATTTATTCATTGGGCACTTCCCAAAACATCATTCTTTATTTCTTTTAACAATTCTAAAAATAAATCTCCTAAATCTTTACGATAAAATATTTCTTTATTTTTTCCATCATAAAAATTCCATCCAACACCTTTATACGGGTCAAAAATATTTTTTGTCGCTATTTTAGAATATAATCTTTTTTCTTTACCTTGTTTTTGAAATTTGGTTAAGGGAATCCTAACCTCTGTAAAAATGGTTAGAGTTTTCTTAAGTTTCTCTTTTGTGTTTTCTTTGAGAAAATTTCTTTGTTTATTTATTTCATTTATTAATCTAATTAATTCATAAGCCCCCATTACCCATAATTCTGAGAGAGTAATATGTCTAAGTTTTTTTAGACGGTCTTCATCCAATTGAGAATTTATTTTTAATTTTGTAAATTCTTCAATTAAATCCACATCCAATATACCCAATCCTTGAGCATTTCCGACCAAAAGCATTTCAATGTGCATTAAGCCAATAGAATTATCAATCCATTCAGAATATCTAGTTTTTTCCATAATCATTTTTACTAAGAAAGAGGAGTATTAAATAATTTATTTTTTCTTATATTCCTTTCGCGCTTGTAATCTTGCTTTTTCTTTAAGATATTCTTCTTTGTATAGACTATCTTCGTATTCTTTTAACCCCTTTTCATTTCTCTTTATCAAATTCCCTTTTACAATACCCACAAGTCCAACCGCCCCACATAACTTGCTTAAAACTTGTTGCCCACCTAAAAAAAGGTGGTGGATTTTTACAAACTGGACAATTTACCATAAACAATTAACAAATTTAAGATATAAAAATGTTTGTGATAGAACTCCCCCATTTTCTTTTTTTAGGAAAAAAAGAAGCAAAAAATTCTCGTTGATATCTAAAACCCCAAATATACTATCGAACCAGCCCCTAATTTTACTAACTTTAATTTACTCTAGCAGACTTTGAATTTTTGCCTTCGACATCGTTGCACTAAGACTCAATTCCTCCAGGTATTCAGAAGAAACTAACACTCTACGCTTTTATCTCCTGCAAAGTAAACTCACTTCTTGCAAAAAATTCTCCTTGATTGATAACTTTAAACATACCTATAAACCTATCTTTGCTGAAGACACAAATGATTTTGTCCTTTTCAAAATCAGCCTTTTTCACCAGATTTTTTTTGTAGATTGGCTGGCCCTTTAAAATTCTCCCAACGCTTTCTTCTTCTATCTCAACCACAAGATAAACTAAGCTGACAACTTCCCCTGGAATTATTATTTTTCTTAATAGTTTTTCATCACCTTTTTTATATTCTTTAGCAGCTTTTTCGAAATCATACAAATTTACAACTGGATAATTTCTATCTTCTTCTCTGAAAATTCCAGCACGAGCTCTCCTTAATTCTAACATATGTGCCCCGCCAATATCTTTTCCCAAATCATCTATAAGTTTTCTTATGTACGTTCCTCCTTGACATTCAACCTCAAACAAAATGTCTTTTCCATCTTGCTCTAACAGCCTAAATTTTTTTATCTCTCTTTCTCTTTCAACTCTTTTCACTCTGGATTTTACGGGAGGCTTTTGTGTTATTTTTCCCAAGAATTTTTTGTTTATTATGCTCTGAATTTTTTCCATTTCAGTATCTTCATGAACCCTCATAATTCCAACATACTCTTTGTCTTCTCCAAGAAAAAATCCAGTAAGTTTGCACGCTCTATTTAATGCAATAGGCAAAACTCCCGTCACTTGAGGATCTAAAGTTCCAAAATGTGAAGTTTTTCGCAATCCTAGTGTTTTCATGACAAACTCGGAAACATCAAAACTTGTTGGCCCAGAAGGCTTGTCAATGTTTATAATGCCAAACTCTAGCAATTCTTTAATTGTTTTCTTTGATTTTATGTTTTCTATGGTTTTCATATTAATAAACAAAATTTAAAAATTATAAATCTTGTTATAATACATGGATTTTAGAAAAGTAGGTGTTTTTAGATGGGTGTTCAACACAATCAAGGAATATTTCTTGATTATTCTTGGAATTGCGGCTGCAGGATTTGGATTAAAGGGATTTCTTATTCCAAATGGGTTCATTGATGGGGGAATCACAGGAGTTTCCCTTCTTGTTTCTTTTTTAACTCCTATTTCAGTCTCCATTCTAATATTTCTTTTTAATCTTCCTTTTATCTATTTAGCAATTAAACAAATTAGCAAAAACTTTGCGATAAAAACATTTGTTGCTATTATGGGACTTTCTCTTTGTCTGGTCTTCGTGAACTATCCAGTCATTACTTCAGATAAAATTCTTGTTGCAGTATTCGGCGGTTTTTTGCTTGGTGCAGGTGTTGGACTGTCTGTAAGGGGCGGAAGTGTTCTTGACGGAACAGAGGTTTTGTCTGTTTATTTAAGTAAAAAAATAAACTTAACTGTCGGAGAAATAATATTCATAATCAATGTCATAATATTTTCTTTTGCCGCTATTTCTTTAGGCATAGAGAAAGCGCTTTATTCCCTTTTGACATATTTAGTTGCCTACAAAACGGTTGATTTTTTCATACAGGGAATCGAGGAATACATCGGAATAACAATCATCTCTGAGAAAAGCGAAGAAATCAGAAAAGCTCTTGTTAAAGATCTTGGGAAAGGTGTGACAATTTATCAAGGTAAAAGAGGGTATAATGGTGACAGCAACCAAGACATAGTTTTTACAGTTGTAACAAGGCTTGAAACCTTAAAAGTCAAAAACAATATCATAGCAATTGATCCTAATGCAGTAGTCATAGAGCATGGAATAAAAGCAGCCCATGGGGGGGTCTTAAAGAAAAGGCCGTTGCATTAAATCTCTCCACCAAAATATTTCTTCTTTAATTTTTCAGGGAATCTTTCAATAGCATATCTCAAAGTTGTTCGAGAAATATCTTTGTAATGTTTCTTTAAAAAATCCTCAAGGATTTTTTGGTTTTTCTTACCAATTTCTCTTAGCACCCAACCAACCGCTTTATTTATCAAATCGCGCTTATCTTCTAATAAAATCTCAGAAATTCTTAATGCATCATTAAAATCTTCATTCTTTATATAGGCAAAAGTTGAAATCATCGATATTCTTTTTTCCCACAAATCATTTGAGCTAGCTAGTTTGTATAAAATATCTCTTTTCTTATCTACCAAAAACTCTCCAACAATCTTATGAGAAGATAAATCAACCAAATCCCAATTATTGATGTATTTTGTATTTTTCAAATATAAATTAAAAATGTCTCCTTTTTCAGTTTCGCTTCCTTTTTTGAATTTCTCAACAAGAATCAACAATGCAATTAATCTATGCTCATGAATCTTGCTTTTTAGAAGTTCTTGTATCTTTGTTAAACTCAACCCAATATATTTTTTAGCTATCTCTCTTTGTAAGGGAACTTTAATTCCAAGAAAAACATCTCCTTCTCCATATTCTCCCAGCCCAGTTTTAAAAAATCTCTGTAAATTTTCCGCCCGTTTTTTGTCAGCTTTTGAATTTATTTCTTTCAGTAATTCATCTAGCATAAATATAAAAATTATGTATAGTTTTTAAATTCATGGAACAAAAAACAGCCTTGAAACAATTAACAATCCTGGCAAAAAAAGGCAGAGACATGAGGCTAGCAGCAGAACAATGGAAAAATTCTTATGAAACATTAATATCAATAATTCTTTCGGCAAGAACAAGGGATGAAACTACTATAAAAATTGCACATATTTTGTTTAAAAAATTTCCAACAGCAAAAAAACTCGCAAATGCAAATATAAAATCTGTCCAAAATATAATAAGGCCTGTAAATTTCTACAGAAACAAATCAAGAAACATAATAAATTGCGCGAAGATGCTGATAGAGAAATATAATGGAGTTGTTCCTAAAACAATTGAAGAACTCATAACTCTTCCGGGAGTTGGAAGAAAAACGGCAAACGTATTTATAGTTGAACATGGAGAAGCAGGGCTCGGCGTGGACACTCACGTTCATTACATCTCAAATTATTTAGGTTGGACTAAAAACAAAAGTCCTCATAAAGTTGAGGAAGACTTAAAGAATCTCTTTCCAAAAAAATATTGGAGTCGAGTTAACGCAACTTTAGTTAGATTCGGAAAAACTCACACTTCAAGAAAGCAGAAAGATAAATTATTAAATGGAATAAAGAAGGTAAAATGAATTATTTATTCCAGTAATAAATTCCTGCACTAACTAAACCAAAAAGTCCTGTACTTGTAATAACAGAGGTCAAACCCCTTTTAACAATCTTAAAATCGTTTGGGGGGCTATTTCTGTCCATGTACAAAATTGGGCCAAGTAAGGGTATAGTGAGATTATACCATCTTAATTTTTCTGGGTTGTCCATGGTACATTTTTCGTTTAATGCCATTATATAAAAAATAGGAATATATTTTTATACTTTATCTTTTTCACACAAACATGGACACTCTAATAAACCTCGTTGAAAATTTGAAAAGCCAAGAAGTCAGCCAGGTTATAGACAAAAGAATGAATGAATTTGAAAAAATTCCTAGAAACTTCAATGATTTATTTAGAGAATTGGCTTTCTGCATCCTTACAGCAGGAACTAGCGCAGAACTTGGAATTAAAACAATAAATCATCTCGGAGATATTTTATTCAAAGGCAGTCAAGAAGAAATCCAAAAAAAACTAAAAGAAATCTACAGATTTCACACAGTCAGGGCAAACTATCTTTCTTCAGCCAGGGAAAATTTCAAGAAAATTAATTTAAAATCTCCAGATGTTAGGAATCAGTTAGTTGAAAACATAAATGGTATTGGTATGAAAGAAGCTTCACATTTTTTAAGAAATGTTGGATTTAAGGATTATGCAATAATTGATTTTCATATTTTAGACATTTTAGAAAATCATGGATTGATTGAAAAACCTAAAACAATGACTGCCAAAAAATATATTGAAACAGAAAACGTCCTTAAAGAGTTAGCTAAAAAGACAAACACTTCCCTTGGAGAACTTGATTTGTATTTGTGGTATAACGAGACCGGAAAGGTTTTGAAATAAGCGAAAAACTTTAATATCCTAATATCTGTATAAACAAATGTCCTTAAAAGATATTCAAGATGATGTTGACAAATGGGCTTCTCAATTTACTCCTAAATATTGGCCGCCACATGAAATTGTTGCAAGATTAGCTGAAGAAACTGGTGAAGTTGCTAGAGAAATTAATCATCTTTTTGGTACAAAGAAAAAGAAAGACAGCGAGGCTAAAAAAGAATTACAGGACGAGTTAATAGATGTTATGTTTACTGTAGTTTGCATGGCGAATTCCCAGAAAATTAATTTGCAAGAAGCTTAGGACAAAGTTATGCAAGAAAAACATTACGGCCGAGACGCAAATAGATTTAAGAAAGACCCATCATCTTAGATGACTGGAATGAATTCCCCCCAATTCCTTTGAGACATAATACCTTGGTTTTAGCCCCTCTTTCTTTAAGAAATTCTTTAGCTCATCTATAAAATTTGATTTTTGATCATAACCAATAGCGATTACTTTTGAATTAATGTTCTTTATTAATAGGAAATTTTTGGTATTATCATCTGAAACTGCTATTATTTTGTTTGCGATATTTAATTTTTTCAAATTTAATGCTCTTTTTCTTTGATTGTTTATTGGTTTTATTTTTTTATTTTCTAAAACAGCTTTGTCACTGATAACATTCGCAATAAGAAAATCTCCTTGTTTTTTAGCATCTATTAAAAACTTTTTATGACCTTCATGTAAGATATCAAACGTCCCAAAACAAAGGACTTTTTTCATGAAGATTGGATTAATTTAGAATTAATAAACCTTACTTCTGCAGACTCATTCTGTGCTCATGCTTTGGCTCTTTTGTCTTTCCGCCAACTTGATGCTTCATTTGTTTTGCGGCAGCTTTTTCCATTTCATTTCCAGCTTCTACAACAGAGGCCTTTTTCTCGTCCTCAACTTTCTTTTCCTCTTCAGGTTTTTCTTCAGGCTTTTTTTCTGGTTCTTCACTGGCTTTCTTTTCAGCTTTTTTCTTTTTAGAAATTTCTTCAGCGCCTTTCTTAATCTTTTCTTCTCTTAATTTTTTGAATTTAAGGTTTTTAGGCAAATCTACAGCCTCAACTCTGACAATTTCCCCTTCTTTTATTACTTTGACTTTTATTTTATGAACAGGATTTTTAATCCCTCTTGTCCACATTGCTTCATTCAGATATTTGTCAATTTTCACTTTTTTCAAATCTCTATCTCTTATTTTCATGTGTCTGACGACGAATTCTTTGATTGCTTTTATTGCCTTTTCTGTCCTTCTGTATATTGCAACTTTGTCTATTTCCTTTCTAAGCGGAATTATATATTCTCTTTCAATTTTTTCAGTTGTTTCTATTTTTTTTGCCATGTTTATATCCTCTCTATTAAGCTCGTATTTAATCCTTTATGGTTTAATAATTGGGATAAGTTAGAGATATACCTACTGACAGTAACACAATCTTCATTTGTAGACATACGTAATTCGTTATCTGAAAATCCTCCTATAACACAACTGCTAAAACCTCCCGCTCTCGGAGTATGCCTTCCAATTAATCTTAAACTATCACCTCGTTCTTCTACTGAAAAACCATATGTTTCTAATTCTTCTACTGGAATACTTCTGATTACTTTTAGAACGTCATTTGAATCTAGTCTTTCTTTAGACTCTTTTCCTTTATAAAATTCATATCTTCTTATTGCCATTTTTAATTATCCGAAGTGTGACTTCCTCTGTTTTCTTGGTTTAATATGCAATTTTGTTCTTCTCCATGATCTTTTTACATGCGTCATCTGGGAAGGGTGTATTCTTTTTCCCATTCCGTATTTTTTCAAAACAGCCCAAACAGGAGCCCACTTAGTTCTCCTTCCCTCTTTCGCAAGCTTCGCTTTTTTTTCAGGATTTTTTATTCCCATTTTACTTTATACTCTCCATGAAAGACTTTCCTTTATCAGTTAATTTTCTCCCAGGCCTGACACTTCTTGCTCCTTTAATTGGTTTAATGACTTCTGTAAACCCAGCTTTATCTGCCTGTTGTAATATAACTCGGATTATTTTTCCTCCAGACTTTCTAAACTCTTCTGGCTTTGAACCTCTTATTTTTTTGTTACCATATCTTGTTCTTAATCTGCTTACACCAACAGTGCCCTTTCTGTAAATTTGTCTTAATATTGAGGCAGACCTTTTGTGCCAGAAATCAGGATCTTCGATTGGTCTAGACTTTCCAGGCCCAGATTTTACAAATGCAGCCCATTCCGGTTCTTTAAATTCCTGAATCTTTTTCAAAGCTTCAGCTAATTTTATATTATATTCTTGAATATTCATTTCATAAACCGGATTGAATTTTTCCATTTTCAGTTTTTGACATCGCTTTACAGCGTTAGAACAGTTTTAAACTGTTTAGTCAAAAAAAGAGCGTTTTGTAGGTTTATAAAGATTCCGACTATTAATCAATCGCTTTGGAAAGGTGCTCCAGTTCTCCTAGACCCCTCAGATCTTTCTTCATCTTCAATATAAGCCTGACTAATGGCAACTCCAAGAGAATCAATATTTAACCCAGTTCCAAGCAATTCTAATTCTATCCTTATTCCAGGATGTATTGTTTCTAATTTTCTCCCCCGGTCCTCTCTCGAAGTTCTCGCCAACTCTTTTAAAATTCCTCTACCAATCATATACCTATTCCACTCTCCACGCCTTTCTTTAACCCACAACTCATGATCTTCTGCACTAATAATGTCTTCTTCTTTTCCTGTTTCGGGGCTAAGCAAATATGTTACTCTTATTTGAGAATCTTCATACAGGGTGTTTGTTTTCATAGCTAACCCATAAAGAATCCATTTTTAATAATTATTGTTCTTCAAAATACATTCATCTCACTGGCTTTCTCCACTTCTTTACAAAAATAGTGAACCCAACAACTCTGGCAGTGTAGTTTCTTCCCAATTTGTCTAAAATTTCCTCGCGAAAACCTTTAACCTTGTTTTTTTCATGTCCAGCACCCTTTAGCACAGAAATTTTCATATTTTCGTGTTTCTTAAAATGGCTCTTTAAAGTTCCTATAAAGTTTTCACTTATTCCGTTTTTTCCAAGTTGAATATGCCCTATTGTTCCCATTTTTCAATTTCTTCTTTTTTTACTTTAATAACTTTCAATTTTTTTACTCCAAAAGTTCCTAAACTCATTCCTTTATCTTTGTAAATATCTTTTCCTTTAAAAATGTGAACAACAACATCTTTTTTGTTTTTTTTCCAGTCTCGAGAATATTTCGCACAAAAAATTGCGGCTTCTTCGACGTCACCTTTTTTTGGCTCGCCTTTCAAATTTACAAAAGGACTCCCGGGTGCTTCAGTATGGAAAACCAATTCTTCTTTCCCAACTTGAGAAATTAATTCTTCATTACTGGCAGCGTCTCTTCCAGCCAAAGCCAAAATATTCTTTCTCGTCGTGAATTTCCTGAATTTGTTTTTACCTTCTTTCATACTTTCTAAAGCTCTCTTTTCTTTTTATTGTTTTCTATAGAAACCTTTTTAAATAAAAATACTTTTTAGATAAGTAAAAAATGAAAGAAAGTGTTCATGATCTAGGGAAGCGATATAAAGAGAGCGAGGCTTGGGGACTGTCTACCTCTATTGATCTTTACTCATGTAATCCTAAAACTATTAGGGATGCTCAAAAAATTAAAGAATTTGTCCAGAAACTTTGCGAGCTTATAGAGATGAAAAGATTTGGTGAGTGTGTCGTTGTAGATTTTGGAGAAGACCCAAGAGTTTCTGGATTCTCTATGACGCAACTTATTGAAACTTCTTTGATCTCAGGGCATTTCGCTAACCAATCCAACAATGTTTACTTAGATGTTTTTTCTTGCAAATTTTACGACCCTAATGTTGTTGCGGATTTTGCAAAAAAATTCTTCCAAGTAAAAGATTTAGATTTAAATTACAGTTTAAGACATATCAGAAAGAAAAAATGACCCATATATCCCCTCCGATAGGACAGGAAATATCTTGTGTTATGAAAGAAGTTGACAGCATTTACCTGAAAAGAAAAAATGTTCTCAATCAATTTGTTGCAGACATTCTTAAACAAGAAAAATTCAATGTGTTAAAAACTCTGGCATACCAATTTGAGCCACAAGGTTTCACAACTTTAATTTTGCTTTCAGAGTCTCATGTTGCAATTCATACATATCCTGAGTATAATGCCCTTTACTTTTCAGTTTACAGCTGTAGGGGGCCTAATGACGCAGAAAGGACGTTTCAACTTTTAAAAGAGAAATTAGCCCCTAAAGAGATTACTTTCCTTAATTGTAACAAAATACCTTTGATGTCTGAGATGAGAAAAATTATTATCACTCCTGTTTCTAAGAAGAGAAAAAATTCTAATAAACAATTTTAGGGCCATAGCCCCATAATTTTATTGCGGCAGCTAATTCAGAATCAGGATTTTTTTCGACAAATTTTTTAAGAGGAATTTTTTTGTAATAAGCTTCACGGGCTTGCTGCACAGCTTTCACCCCAGCTTCAATTCCTTGCGGATGCCCAAGCAATCCCCCACCAAATTGTATTATTATGTCATTTCCTAATTCATTCAGCACGCTTTCAACATCTCCAGGATGTAAACCTCCAGAGGCAACCATCCAAACAGGTTTTATATTGTACCAGTTCTGCCCTAAAGATGGGATTTGAGGATGAACCTCCAAATTTTTTTCCTGTAAAATATCCCTGATATATTTTGCTTCGCCGTAATCTTCCATCTTTGCCAAAGGCGAACCTCCATGGAGAGTATCAACTCCTAAAAGTCTGAAAATCTTCGCCAAAAAAATCATAGAAACAGAAAATCCGTAAAGCTTCCCCTTGCCGTGAATTCCTGGGGAATTATCTCTTGTGATAAATCCATGCATTGCTCTGTGAGCGTGAATGGCTAATCCAGTGTCTGCTCTTCTCATTGTATCAACAGCAGCAAATCCAGTTGTAACAACATCCATCATCATGAATATTCCACCATTATCTTTTATTAGTTTAGCCCTCCTAGTCATTTCATTTATATTAGAGTGGGTTATATTACAAAGATAAAATTTTTTCTTTCCAGTGATTTTCTCAGCTTTTCTCGCTTCTTCTAAAATAAGCTTGCATCTTTTGTCAAACTTATTAAACTCTAGATTAGTCAAGTTTTCATCATCTTTTATTCCCTCATAGCTTCCATCTCCAGAAGTGAAAAGTATTTTTGCGAGTCTGGCCTGTTCTTCATCAGTTCTTCCAATTTTAGGTTTTGGTACAGTTATAGCTAAAAATCTATTTTTGTTATTGAGTATTTTTCTAATTCCATTAATCCCAAACTTTGGGCCAGGAAAAGCCTCTATCATTTTTCTTGGAAGTCTAACATCATAAACTCTCATTGCTGAAACCATTTTCATTCCAGCAATATTTCCAATAATTCCTGCAAATAGCCCAGAAATGTTGTTTAATTCGAATAAATCAATTGGATAAGCAATCTTGAACATGAATCTTTCATAATCTAAATCATAAGCCAATGCTCTTTTTTCTCCAGCGAGTTTAATCCCAGAATCAACACCATCATAAACTTTTGTCCATGTTCCAGTAGAACTCTCAGCAGCTACAGTTGCAGCAGCCTCTTCAAAAATATCTTTTTTGGTTTTGCCTTTTGCTTCTTTTATTGCTCTTTCGTCTATTTCAATCTTAATTAAAGTTATTACATAATTTTCATCAGGATTTTTTGGTTTCCATCCTTTTTTTGCTAGATAATCAAATTGTACTGCCATTTTTTATCTTTTCTCCAAATTTAAAGCCATGAGATCATATCTTTTTTTACTAACTTTTGCAATGGTTTTAAATTTAAATCTTTTTTTATAAAAATTAGGATTTTTTGTAGTTAATAAAATCATTGAACAAGATTTAGTTTTCCCTTTTTTACTTTTTATTTTATCTATTACTTTTTTTACTATTATTGTGCCAATACCATTATTTTGAAAAGCAGGATTAACATTCACCCAAAAAATTTCATAAATTTTATAATCTATCCATGACTGTGAGTAACCAGCAAAACCCACTATTTTTCCTTTTTCCTCAGCAATTAAATACTCTGGTGGCAAAACCTTGTCTATAAACATGGAACCTAATTCTTTTTTACAAAGTTTTTCATAAATCTTTTTATAATTTTTTCCAACTATCTTAGAAACCTCGTCAATTTCTGTCCTTTTTATTTTTCTTATGATCATCTTAAACTTTCCTCACTCTCGGTCCAGCATCAGTATCATCAATAAAAAATCCAATATCTTTAACTCTGTCCCTTAATGCATCAGCAATCTTCCAATTTTTTTCTTTCCTCGCTTTCTCTCTTTCTTCAATTAATTTTTTTACATCTCCGGGAATAGAAATATTATCTCTCTCAAATAACCTTAGACCAAGGACTTCATCCATTTTTTGAATCGTCCTTAATTTTCCTTCTGCTTTCTGGTCTCTTAATATTTTCCACAAAATTTTCACAGCATTAGGAATGTTCAAATCATTATTAACTGCCTTTTCGAAACTTTTCAAATATTCTTGATTTATTTTTTCATCGTCTTTGATATCAAAAATAATATTTTTAATTCTCCTGTAAGTTTCTTTAGCTTTGTCAAGATTTTTCAGGGTGAAACTTAAAGGTTTTCTGTAATGTGTGTTCAAACATAAATATCTAAAGTCCATTGGAGAGTAACCTATCCCTTCCAAAACAGAAATTGTGTACATATCTCCTTGACTTTTTGCCATTTTTTCTCCACCAAATAAAAGCCAGGCATTGTGGAGCCAATATCTAACCCAGGGTTTTTTTCCAAACACTGCCTCACTTTGCGCAATTTCATTTGTGTGGTGTACTGGAATGTGATCCTGCCCGCCTGTATGAATATCAAACTGTTCTCCTAGATATTTTGAAGACATGGCTGAACATTCAATGTGCCATCCAGGATATCCAAGGCCCCAAGGGCTCTCCCACTCTTGCTGTCTTAGTCCAGGCGTTTCTGAAAACTTCCACAATGCAAAATCTGTTTTGTTTTTCTTTTCTCCAATTGAAATTCTTTTTCCCGCTTTTAATTTTTCAACTCTTAATCTTGCCAGCTTTTTGTAATCCTTAAATTTAGAAGTGTCATAATAAATTCCATCGGAAGTTTTGTAAGCATAACCTTTTTTTTCTAAAATTTTTATTAAATTAATTTGCTCTCTAATATGCTCTGTCGCTTTTGGCCAAACATCCGGCATTAAAAAATTAATTTTATTTAAGTCATCTAAAAAAATCTTGAAATAATATGCTGAAATTTCTTTTGCTGTTTTCCCTTCTCTTTTCGCCGCATTCTCCATTTTATCCTCTCCCTCATTAGCATCAGAAGTAAGATGCCCAACATCTGTGACATTAATAACATGTTTTACTTTAAATCCATTAAATTTCAAAACTCTCTTCAATATATCCCAACATAAATATGCTCTTATATTTCCAATATGCTGATACCAATAAACAGTCGGCCCGCAAGAATAAATTCCAACTTCATGGTCTTTCAAAGGCTTGAAAGTTTCTTTTTTTCTTGTTAATGTATTATAGAGTTTAAGCATGAGATTCCAAAGAATGCGTAATTTAAAAACTGTTTGTTAAAGAATTGGATTTATTTTATCGTAACAAAAACGTTTGCTCCAGAATAAGAAACACCATCTTTCTTGACTTCTAAATCGTATATAATTGTGCAAGGCGGTGCTGTGTCTGGAATTTGGAACTTTACAAGTCTTGCTTGATCTAGCGAGTTTCCTGGTCCAAGGTTAAACTTTCCAGTTCCGCCTAAAAGATAGTTGTCTGCTTTAACTTGTGTAAAACTACTCCCACACTTTGAAACATCGTCAGCTGTAACGTCATAAGTAAATTCTGCCTGTTCAACATCACTGTTTCTCACAGAAAACGCAAATCCTTTCGGGTCATCTCCTTTTTTAAGCGATATGCTCCTTGAGTCTGGGAGCACCACCAGTTTTTTAGCGTTGTCTTCTGTGAATAGCTTGTTAATTTGGTCATTTAGCTGATTATTCACGCTGTCAATTGCGTCGCTACTACCAACAAATATTTTCCTCACTAAAAAAATTCCAAGAATTAAAACGGCCATCAGTAAAACTATTGTGACAAGCGTTCCAACACTCATTTCCATTGCACCGCTTTTTGATTTCATCTTATTGTAGAGGGAAGTTTCCTAAAACACCGCTATTCTTGCTAAGCAACAAAGAAGCAACAATAGCTATGATTATAACTATTATGCTTATCACAATTGCTATCTTGCTCAGTTTGCTTCCTTTTCTTGACAATTCTGTTTTCTGTTTCTTAGAAAGCACGGTCCCAATTATTCCTAAGATCAAACCAGCAATCGGAGAAAGGAAAGCAAAAACTATACTGACAATCCCAAGCACATAGCTGACATTGGAAAAATCCTCTTTTTTTTCTGGCATGAAATATGGATGTCTTTTTTATTTATAAAGGTTTTGAAAGAGTTATGTTGGTTTGAATATAGTCCAAAGGTCTTTTATTTCTTGGGGTGAAAAATTTGTAATTTTATCTCCATAAGTATTTTTTCCGCTTAGAATATAATAACCAAATGTCTGCTTAAACTGATTAGAAACTTCTTTCTGTTTCTCTTTCCAATCAAAATTTCTTGAATTTACACTATTGAGTGTTACATCATCCGGTATGTCTTCTCTATGATCTAAAGAAGATCCTAAATCCAAAGCAATATGGGAAATCTGTTAACAGCATATTTAGCAATAGACATGTAATCGTTATATGTTGCTAGTTCCGGCACTGACCTCTTAAAACCTCGATAATTTGGAAGATCTGTAACTTCTACTTCTTTCCAAATTTCCTTTACCAAACCCTGTTTAAGTTCAAATCTCAAATTGTAAACTAAAGGAGAATTTTCACCACTTAGTCTCATATAAAAGACAGGTCTTAATACTCCATTTGTCTTTATGTCTAATAAAGTTCCCTCATTTCCCTCTTTTATATCCATACTAACAATATCTTCCATAAATTCAATCCCAAATTTGAATTTTTTCTCAAAAAAATCTGCTAAATATGGATACCCTGCGTATTCTTCATATGTCCACGTCATAAGTTAGCTTTCAAAAAACACTTTATATAATTATCTGTTACTATTGGTTCCAGAAAAGATTATCTTTTATTAAATCTTTATTTGTTAATTAATTTCCATGGGAATGGGGGGAGTCGAACCCCCGACACCACGAGCTTCAGTCGTGTGCTCTCCCGCTGAGCTACATCCCCAAAAAATATGTTTTATAATACTTTTAAACTTGTTGATGTAGCTCAGCCGAAAGAAAAATTATTTACTCTTTCTTTGAATTAAATAACTAATAAGCCCAAATAAAATTGCCCCAATACTGAAACTTAGTATGGATAGATTACTTTTATCACAAAGCCAGAAGTCGCCAATACAACCAAAAAAGACTCTTCCAAGAATATAAAACAAACCCCCCCAACAAGAAACCAGAATATCATCCAAATGGTTTTATTCATATGGATTAAACAAAATGCTAGTTTATTAATATTATGGAACAAGCCCAGAATTATTATGGTTTGTATTTCTTTTAAAAAACAAATAAATTAATTTTCCGACTAAGGAACCAATTATAAAATAGATTACGACTAAAGAAAGAAATACTATCAGAGGATTGGGGGAAAATAAATAATCAATAATTGGAAAAAATGCAACATAATAAACAATGACTCCAATAAAATAATCTCCTCCATCAAGAGCAAGAGCCGTGTAGATTAATGTGAGAATTGGAGGGATTATTGCTCCGGATAATATACCTCCCCTTAACCAATAAGACAAATCTTTCCAACCCATATTTTTCATAGAATATTATTCTTTATAATCTTTACTAAAAAAACAAAGCGTAAGTTGGGAATAGGCCACCTTCTGTCGTTCGCTGAAATTAATCAGACCGAACGTGTTAACATTCGACTAAGCGGCTTAAAGCCTTGCACCAGTCAAGATGGTCGTTTCATCATATCCTTGTCTTCAAAGTTTCCCGCAAGGTTCATAACTCAGACAAGGCTGTGTCGTTTCTGTTCCAGAGCTTTGCTTCGCAACAATCTTGTTTTCACAAGATGACTTTAATATGGTGGGCGGACCTTCCTCAAAACTAGAAATTGATATTTTCAAAATCTGACAATTTAATGTCTAAGTTTCGAAGTTAACTACCCAACTTACAAAAATAAGATTCTTAATGGGTTTTTAAGCTTTCCTGATTTGTTAAAACTCTCTATATCTCGCGTTTCCAACATGCCCATAAATATCCAAAAGTAATGATTTGTGAGAACCAAAATGAGCCCTCATAACATCAAACTTTTTCTTTAACTTATTCTCTATTAAATCTAAAGCCTTTATTCCATCCTTAGCTTTAGCAAGATTATTAGACAAATGAGCAAAAGGCAATAAAACTATATTTTTATGCCCCACTTCATCACAAAATTTAGATATTTCTTCTGCAATATTTGATGAAGTCTCTTCGATATCATCACCTTTTTCAATAGTAATAAGTGAGACAATGCAATCTCCACATTTTTGTTCTTTTTCTTTTATTTCTTCTGGTTCAATATCTTTAGGAAGGTTTGACAATCTATCTACTCTTGTAGCATAATTTTTACAATGAAACAATAAAGCCTTCATAATAGAATAATAATCTAGTGTATTTTAAACCTTATCTCTTGTTATATATTAAAAAAGAAATGTTTTAGTGCAGCTCGAGGGTTGAGGTTGTGTCATATAGGTTAAGGGAGTTTTAGAATTAAGCTGCACTAAAACTCTTGAATGTGATTGTCTCTCTTTCATGATACATTCAATATATTGGCATTTATAAACAGCCTGAAATAAAAATCCATATTTATCCTATAT
>ERZ1292625.78-Hain-H41-01um-R1-78-length-173194-cov-70_pt1 | contig 173194 bp, 239 predicted proteins | sample MGYA00564400_ERZ1292625 | MGnify/ENA primary metagenome ERZ1292625 (study PRJEB36523, sample SAMEA6512639) | groundwater metagenome | collected 2019-01-08 | study: AquaDiva: Metagenomics assemblies of 32 groundwater samples | reverse complement strand
CCAGAACTTCTGCCGAGACCGTCTCGCCGTACTGCTCGGCATCCGCCCCGAGGCCAGCCTCGGGGCGGATGCCGGCTCTGGACCCTTCACGGCCGAAGAGGTGAAGATCCTGAAGCAGGTCGCCGGGCGCTTCCTGAAGAAGCCCGGCCTCCAGCAGGAGCTGCTGCCGACCGCCGAGCCCGAGCTTCGGAAGGCCCCGTCGCCCCGCACTCCCACGCCCCGGGCCGCGGCGGCCAAGGCACCGGCCGCCCCATCCCCGGCCCCGAAAGGGAAGGCCAAGCCCACCGGGGAGAGCATCAGCATCCCGCAGGCCGACGGCACCGAGCGCGTCTACCAGAAGGTCGTGGATCCGAAGTTCGGCGACATCTGGATCGGGGAGAACGGGCTCCGGTACCTCCTCAGCAAGAACGAAGCCGGACAGAACTACATGAAGTCCATTGAGCGGCAGGCCAAGCCCTCCGGCGTCAAGCCGATCCCCCCGCTGACGGGTGATATGATGGCCCTCGTCGCTGCTCGGCATGCCGAGAAGGCGAAAAACCAAGAGACACCCGGGCGTCCCGATATGCCTCAGGTGTAAGGAGAAGAAAATGAGCAACGCTGAAACCAAAGCCATGATGGCCACCAAGACCGCCCGCAACGCCATCCAGCGCATCGAGGCTCTGGAGAAGATGATCCCGAACCTGATCTCGGCGACCAACAACGCCCTGACCGAATTCGAGACCAAGCTGACCCAGCTCGCCGAGGTCACCGACGCCCTGGTGCAGAACGTCGGCGAGGAGGCAGTGAACACCGTCCTGGTCGCTGGCCGCAAGGTGCGGGCCGCAGGCCGGGAGGCCGCCGAGATCGCCCAGATTGCCGGCGCGCTCGCCACCGGGGCCCTGAAGCCCGCGGCGTCGGTCGGAGAGGGCAGCGTCCTGGTCCTGAAGCAGTATGGAGCCGATGGTCAGCCCCTGGAGTTCAGCCGGGTGCAGGCCAGCGTCGCCATCCTCGTCCCGCCCCTCCGGCAGGAGGCTCTCGGGAAGTCGGTGGGCTACAAGATGAAGGCGCCGAACGGCGACAACAGCTTCGAGATCATGGAGATCTACGACGTCGCGCCCCCGGCCGCTGAGGTCCCGGCCCAGGCCGCGGCTCCAGCCGCCGTTCCGGCTGAGGTCCCGGCCCCGGAGGCCATCCCGGTCCCGGTCCCCGACGCGGGTGCCGCGCCGGAGGCCACGTGAAGAAGAAGGGTCTCGACGGCGACGAGCTGGAATACCAGCGTATCGTCGCGGAACGCGCCGAGGCCCTGCAGCAGACCCATGAAGTATCCCGGACCCGGTCCGGGCTGAAGGCCGCGGTTCGGAATCAGGCCTTCCTGTCCGGCCTGCAGAAGCTGCTGACCGCGAGCCCGCTGCCCCGAGCCCTGCCGTACCGCGGCAGGAAAGCCAAGCGGACGCAGCGCATCCTGAACCTGATGCTCAGCGACCTGCACTACGGGTCCGACATCACGGCTGAAGAGACCCAAGACACCTACGGCTCGGTCGAGGAAGCCCGTCGCACCGCCGCCGTGGTGACGACGACTGCCGACTGGAAGCGGCAGTACCGCTCCGAGACGGTGCTCTACGTTCACCTGCTGGGCGACATCATCGAGGGCAAGCTGCACGACGTCGAGGCCGCGGCCCCGCTCACCGAGCAGTTCCAGCGAGCGCTCTGGAACCTCGGGCAGGGCCTGCGCTTCCTGGCCAGCGAGTTCCAGACGGTTCACGTGACCGCCGTCCCCGGCAATCACGGCCGGAACAAGGTCCGGCATCCGGACCGTGCGGTCAGCCAGAAGTGGGACAGCATCGAGAACATGCTGTACAGCGGCCTGAAGATGCAGCTGGAGGCAGCCTGTCCCAACGTGATCTTCGACATCCCGCTGACGCCGTACTACGTCTATATGGCCTTCGACCGGAAGGGCTGGATGACGCACGGCGACACCGTGCTCAACGTCGGCTACCCGAACAAGGCCATCAACATCGATCGCCTGCAGAAGCAGGTCCTGCAGATCAACGCCGGGGAAATCGGTCACGGCCGTCCGCCCTGTGACCTCTTCGGTGCCGGCCATGTCCACGTTGCCAGCGCGACCCGCATCCCCAGCAGCGCGGTCATCGTGACGAACGGCTGCCTGGTGCCGTCGGGCCACTTCGGGCAGAGCATCGGCCTGATGCAGGCCAGCTGCTGCCAGCAGATCTGGGAGTCGGTGCCCGGCATCATCTACGGACACCGGATGGACATCCTGGTCGGCACCGACACCGACAAGGACAGCTCCTTGGATCGCGTGGTCAAGCCCTATCAGTCCCCGGCGGTGTTCGGCGGTTCCGGTGGCCGAGGAGGCTGACCCTGATACCCTGGAGCTGGCCCTCGACCAGCTCCGCCACGAGCTGGAGCTGCAGGAATCCCAGATCCGGGGTCTCAGACTCGACCTGGCGTCCTGCGAGGCTCGCATCGCGTCCCGGCGCCAGCAGCTCCTGGCCATGAAGCAGGAGGCACGGGTGGTCCTGCTCTCCGAGTACCGAACGGTCCGCAACCTGGTTCGGGACTATAGGGATCGGCGCGCCGAGATTTTGCAAGCAGTAGCTGTGATCCAAGCCGAGGCCGGGAAGAACCGGAAGGCGATCGGGGAGACTGAACAGGCTTTACAGGTCGCCCTTCGTCAGCTATCCTATGAATCCATGAGTACCAAGACAAACATCCTGGAGTTTCCACATGCCAAGCGTCGACGAGATCCGGACTCGGATCCAGACGGAACCTGACTTCATCAATCTGAAGCGTTTCGAATACAGCCTAGAAAAGGTGCTGGAGCGGTACCCTGAAGGTGCGCCGCCCCGGCTGATCGCCCAAGCCCTGCTGATGACCGAGGAAGAGGTCGAGGAGCTGTACCAGCGGACCGTCCTGAAGCTCCGGGACGTCATGAAGGTGGACGCCGATGCCGAAGAAGCCTAACCCCCGGAACTGCCCACACCGCTCGCTGGAGTTCGAGATGGGCGGCAAGGTGATCAGCTGTCACGGCTGCGGGCAGCGGTACCACGCCATGATGTCAGACATGGGGTTCGGCATGGATTCCCTGGACCCCCAGTACTACAACGTCTGGGTCCTGCACCGGGACCGCCGCGAGTGGGCACCCGCCCTTGCGGAACCCCAGAAGCCGCAGTAGACTGTCCGCCCCCATGCAGAATTTTGTTTCGCCGCACGTCCACGTGAAGTCGTTGGACAGCGCCAGCACTCCGGAGCAGTTTGCCAAGCGGGAGCTGGAGCTGGGGACCGGGCACCTGGTGGTCACCGACCACGGGACCCTGGAGGCGACCCGGCAGGTCTACGACCTCACCCGGGACAAGAAAGCGTTCCGGGACCTGAAGCCGATCCTCGGCGTCGAGGGGTACTTCCGGGACGACAACTGCCCCTTCCTGGCGCAGGTCAGCGCGCCCCGGGACGAGAAGGGGAAGCACGTCGGCACCTACGCCAAGTACCTGAAGTACTGCCACCTGACCCTGCACGCCATGGACGAGCAGGCCTACGGCGCCCTGTCCCGGGTGCTGAGTGCCGCCGACCTCAGGGCCGAGCAGCACGGCAAGGAGCGGAAACCGCTCTTCACCTGGGAGAACTTGGAAGAGCTGGGGAGCCACAACGTCACCATGACGTCGGGCTGCCTGATCGGCATGGTGGGTCGGCACCTGGTGAAAAACAACGACCCTCACACCGCGCTCCGGTACTACGATCGGCTCCGGGGCTTGGTGAAGCCCGGGAACTTCTACATCGAGGTGATGCCACACGTCTGCGACCGGTTCTGGGAGTCGAAGATCGTCGTCGACCACGGCGGCGGTAACGTGCAGAAGTACCCGAAGTACAAGCAGTTCAAGACGCACGCGGAGCCGGAGGGCATCAAGCTCGGGGCGCTGATGGAGGAGTACCGGGGCAAGGGCGCCGGCCCGACCCGGGAGCGGCACAAGGAATTCCTGGAGGTCATGGAGAGCCGGGTCTGGACTCCGCTGGAGACCCCGCTGGGCTTCGTCTCTCTGAGTCTGCAGGAGGGCGAGGTCCTCAACGAGTGCCGGGGCTGGTGCCCCGACGGCGACGTCCAGCTGGGCCTCAACCGATTCCTGATGCAGCTGGCGGGCCGGTACGGGGACCCGGTCCTCCTCAGCGACGACAGCCACTTCGCGTACCCCGAGGAGAAGATCGTCCAGGACATCCGACTCAACCAGGGTGACGACGACTGGCGTTTCGTCAACAGTCACCACCGGATGGACAGCGCCACCGCCTGGGCATACGCGCAGGCGAAGCTCGGGGTCCCGGAGGCTGACTTCGAGCGCTGGGTGCAGAACACCAGGGACTGGGCCTCCCGGTTCGACGACTTCAAGTTCAGCCCCCGGAAGACGCTGCCCACCAGCTTCTACCCGAAGGACACCCTGCGCCACATCCTGGAGCTGGTCCAGAAGCACGGCCGCATGGACTGGCAGGACCCGGTCCGCGTCGACCGCCTGAAGGCTGAGCTGGACCTCCTGACGAAGAACGGCGTCGACCTGCTGCCGTACTTCATGATCGACGAGGAGGTCTGCCGCTTCTACTTGAAGGAGGGGTACCTGACCGGCCCGGGTCGCGGCAGCGCCGCCGGCCTACAGCTGGCCTGGTTGCTGGGCATCACGCACGTCGACCCGATCCGGTACAAGCTCAGCATGGACCGCTTCATGACGTCGGACCGCGTCAAGACCGGGAAGCTGCCAGACATCGACCAGGACCTGCCGCACCGCCACCTGCTGATCAGCGAGGACGGGAAGACCGGCTGGCTGAGGGAGCGCTTCGGGGACTGCGTGGCGCAGATCAGCAACGACACCACCCTGCGGTTGAAGTCCAGCATCAAGGACACCTTCCGGGCCCTGGAGCGCATGCGAACCGGGGATCGGCACGCCCGAGTCCCGGAGCACATCGAGGAATTCTGCAAGAAACTGGAGACGCCGCCGCAGGGCATCAACGACCAGGACTACGTCTTCGGCTACAAGGACACCGACGGCAACTACCAGCGGGGGGAGCTGGAGAAGAACGCTGCCCTGAAGAAGTTCACCGAGGAATACCCCCGGGAGTGGGACATCGTCTGCCGGCTGCTCGGCCTGTCCCGACAGAAGTCCCGCCACGCCTGCGCCTACGTCATCGCCGACGAGCCCATCCAGAACTTCATCCCGCTGCAGACCGTCGGCGACTCCCGGGTCACCAGCTTCACCGCGCCGGCCGTCGAGGCCGCCGGCGGCTTGAAGATGGACTTCCTGGTGGTGCACGCCATCAACGACATCGACTGTGCCCTGAAGCTCATCCGGTCCCGGTACGACCAGGAGACCTGGCAGACCGACGACGAGGGGATCCCCTACGTCATGACCGAGGGGAAGAAGCTCACCAAGGTTCAAGCCCTACCGTTCCAGGGGCGCAGCGTCGACGTCTACGACCTGCCCGAGGACCCGAACGTCTTCCGCGACATCTGTGAGGGCAAGGTCGAGACCGTCTTCCAGCTGGACGCCGGCGCCGCCCGGCAGGGCTTGAAGCACTTCGCCATCGAGGCCGACGGCAAGCCGCCGATCGGCAGCATCGAGGCTCTGAGCGCCTTCACCGCACTCGACCGCCCGGGTCCTCTGGACGCGAAGCCCGAAGGTGCGAACCACAACTTCCTGGTGGAGTTCGCCAACCGAGCCAAGGGCAAGCCAGCCGTCGGCCGCATGGCCATCCTGGACGAGCTGCTGCCGGAGACCTACGGCGTCATCGTCTACCAGGAGCAGCTGCAGGCCATCTTCCAGCAGGTCGGCGAGACCACAGCCATCGACGCCAACAACTTCCGGGGACGCATCAGCAAGAAGAAGCTGGTCGACGTCAACAAGATTGACAAGCCCATCTTCATGAAGAAGGCGCTTCCGAAGCTGGAGGCCGCCGCCGATATTCTCTGGAACCAGATGCAGACCTTCGGCCAGTACGGCTTCAACAAGAGCCACGCCACCTGCTACATGGTGACCGCCTACGCCTGTGCCTTCCTGAAGCGCCACTTCCCCCTGGAGTGGTGGACCTCGGTCCTCAACAACGCCGACCGCGCCGAGATCGACGAGAAGTTCTGGCGGTACTGCGGGCACATCATCGACCTTCCCGACCTCCGGTACAGCCAGCCAGGCTTCGTCATCCAGAACGAGCGGATCCGGGCGCCGCTGAGCCTGCTGGTGGGTCTCGGCCAGAAGGCCCACGCCCAGCTCCTGGAGAACGGGCCCTACGAGAGCATCACGGACTTCCTGGAGAAGATCGAGGCCTGGAAGCGACGCAACCCCCTGCTGGACAAGGCCGGGAAGCAGGTCCTCACCAAGGCCGGCAAGGGCCGGCACTGCACCTCGGCCCTCAACGGCGGTGTGATCACGAACCTCATCATCAGCGGCGTCATGGACAGCCTGTTCCCGGGGACCGACAGCCTCGGGATGCCGATGCGGACCCAGGACCGGTTGTCGGCCTGGTCGGCGGCGAAGGCGGAGATCGCCAGCCGGGGCAAGAAGCGCCGGAAGGAGGTCAAGCCGGTCGGCACCGAGTTCGACTGGCTCAAGGACCCCCTGGCCCACTACCAGGCCCGGAAGAAGGTGCTGCCGGCCTACAGCGCCTCCGTCCTGGACATCCTGAACGGCGACAACCGGGTCTTCGACGCCACGGTCGGAGAGGCCAAGTGCAAGGCCGTGATGACCCGGTCCCAGAACCGGGAGGACCCCACCAAGTTCCGGACCCGGTACTGGAAGCTGGTCACCGGGCCGCAGTACGAGTACTTGGGGAGCCTGGACGTCCTGCCGCCGGTCGACATCGACGTGGCCCTGCTGGGGTACGTGGTGCTCGATCGCCGCTTCGACTACAAGCAGAAGAGCAGCGGCGAGGACCGGACTGCCTGCGAGCTGATTTTGGATGTTGACGGCGTCAGAATCAATATGGTACGCTGGCCCAGCAAGTCGGGACTGCCGGCTGCATTCAACCAGCCCCTGCAGGGGGCCGTTGTCGCCTGCCTGTTCACTCGGGGCAGCAACGAGAAGGACTTCTTCTTCGCCGACGTCTCCATCCTGGCAGCGCCCCTGTCGAAGAAGACCGAAGAAGCCACCCAGAAGGCCAAGGAAGAGGAAAGCCCCAGTGAACGCAGCCCTTGAAGCAGCCCTGCAGAACCTGAAGTCCACCAAGGAAGCCGCGGAGTCCACCGTCGCCGGTGACTTCCGGACCCGCCCCGGTCGCGAAGCCGTCCGTCGGCAGGCCCAGGCTGGTCTCCCGGCCGCCGAGAAGGCCTTCGTCACCGTCTTCCGGAATTCCGCCTTCCCGCTCTTCCTCTCCGGCCCCGGGGTCCCCGCCTTCGTCAAGGTGGCAGGCCAGGACGACGAGATCATCACCGTGGACTTCCGGAAGGCGACCGCCAACATCCGGGACGCGGTCCGCAACATGCTGGGCAAGAACCGGGAGTTCAGCCCCCACGTCTTCGCCGCCCTGATTCGGGAGTGCCGGCAGATCGGAGCCGCCCTCGGTCTGACCAGCATCCCGAGCCCGTCGTACGACGGCCCGGTCTACCTGCCGACCGACGAGGACACCCACGCCCTGGTCGACACCTACCTCCTGAAGTACATGGGCCCCGAGTTCCTGGCCATGGTGATCGAGAAGGAAGCCGTCACGGCGATCCTGGAGACCGACACCTCCTGCGCGGCCCCCATCATCCCGGTGCTGATCACCGGAGTCCCGGTCGACGCCCAGGTGGTTGTCACTCCCCGGCTCTTCGGCGGGAAGTCCAGCAGCTTCGAGGTCGGTACTGAGGCCGTCACCGAGGAAGACGTCCGGCAGGCCTTCGACGGCGTCCGAGCCGCCCTGAAGGCGAAGCAGAGCACCTGAAGTCGTAGTACGCAGCACGCAGTCGTGGTACCATACGCACCGAAACAAACCCACAAGGACATACGAAAATGACTCTCGCAGTCGGCAAGGCCAACTACAGCGGCAACAACAGCGAATTCGGAGCACGCCGCCCCACCGTCTACAAGCTCGGGCACAAGAAGCTCGAAGACCGTACCATGATCCTCCGCATCGCGCCGCCCGTCGGCGCCATGGCTGAGCGCGGCACCTGGGCTCGCTTCATCAAGCAGCACTTCGGCTACACGATTCCCTGCACCAAGAAGGACGGCAGCCAGTTCAACCTGCCCCTCACCTTCAGCTGCATCGAGGAGCGGGACCGGGAGGGCAACGTCACGAAGCACTGCCCGGAATGCGACGAGATCCGGGGCCAGAAGGAGAAGGTCAAGGCCAAGGAAGCCGCGCTGCAGGCCGCCGGCAAGGACGAGAAGGAGATCGACGCCGCCCTCGGGTACCTGAAGACCTGGACCCGGCAGCACAACCTCGACAAGAAGTGGCACTTCATCGCGAAGAACATCAACGGGTCCTGGTCCTACGGCGCCATCAGCCACAGCTGCTACAAGCTGCTGAAGGGCACCGGCGCGGCCCCGGGCCTGATCGACACCTTGGTGTCCAAGGGGCTGGACCCTCTCGGTGTCGACAAGGGCGCCTGGTTCCGCTTCCAGCGGAACGGTTCCAACTGGAACGACATCACCGACGTCCCAGCGGCGGAGATGGAGGAAGTCCAGCCCGGCATGTTCCGGCAGAAGTTCGACGCCCTGACCCAGGCGGACTTCGACGCCATCGAGAAGCTGACCGGCCTGGAGGCCATCGAGAGCGCCCTGGAGATCCGGTCCCTGACCTACGACCAGATCAAGACCCTGGTCGAATCCGGCAACGACGAGGCCACGGTCCGGGCGGTGATGAACATGCCGAAGCGGGACCGCATCCAGCCCGCGGTGGCGGCCAAGCCCACGGCCCTGGACGACGAGCCGGGTCCCGAGGAGACCGCGGCCACGGTGACGAAGCCGGCGGTCATGGCTCCGATGCCGGCCCCCACGGCAGCGCCGACCCTGATCGACGACGAAGAGGCCGTCCTGCAGGCTCAGCTGGCCGCCATCAAGGCCAAGAAGGCCGCTGCGGCTGCGGCGGCTGCCCAGTCCACCAGCACGAAGACCATGCTGGCGGCCACCGGTACGGCGCCGACGGCGAACATGAAGGAGGACCTCAAGATGCCTCTTGAGGACTTCCTGAAGAAGTACGAGAAGTGAGGGCTTGACGAAGGTCCCCCGCGGGGTATACCCTGCGGGGGATTTTCCGCGCCTATCCCCTTTAGGGGATACGGCGTCACCCACCCCTGCAAGGTATCGAATGCCCGAAGAGATCCTGACCGCACCCGACGGTCAGCGCTTTGACCTGACGCTGGTCCTGCAGGCCGAGGCCCGAGTCCACGAGATTGCGGTCCTGACCCCGACCAAGGGGCCCGAGCTGATGTCCGTCTTCAGTCGGGCGTGCTTCGTCCTCGGACACCACCTCCGGACGGCGTACCTGGGGGTGCAGCGCGCCCGGAAGGCAACCGCAGACCGGAAGGCCGTGGTCACCATCGACGTCGTGCCCGGAAAGCTGGAGGAGAAGAAGCTCCGGGACAACGAGACCAACCGGAACGCCATCATCCAGCTGGATCCCGAGCACGGTGCCGCCATGGAACGGGAGGCTGAGTACGAGGCCATCCTGTTGTACCTCCGTCGGAAGATCGACGACATGGAGGGCGCCCTGAACGCCGTCAAGAAGGTGGTCGGCGAGACGGAGGGCGTCTTCCGGCGACCGAACTACAACATGAGCGCCGGCGGCCCCGAGACCTTCGAGGAATCCGGCCAGATCCGGCCAGATCCGGCCACGAACCCAGAACCCCTGCCAGTCACCACCCACGGCGGCCTGAAGGTGGGCCGCCCCCGCTACTGAGGACAACATGGCTTACAGCCAGAAGAAACTGATGGAGAAGTTGCTTGGACTCTCGGGTGCCGTCTCGGCGCCAGAGGATGTTCACGGTTACGTGCTCCGGACCCGGAGCCCGAGCCTGAACTTCTGCTTCGGGAACGGGCACGGCCTGCCGGCCGGCTACACGGTGACCATCTGGGGGCCCCGGAAGTGCGGTAAGTCCGTGGTCTGCAACGACATGATCGGCCAGCTGCACGCCGACGACCCGGAGGCCTTCGCCATCAAGTTCAACACCGAGCTGCGCGAGAAGGCCCAGCTCGACAAGGGGATGTACGCCGCCTACGGCATCGACCCGAACCGGTACGTCTGCTACGAGACCAACCGTCCCGACAACATCTTCGACCGCATCGAGAAGGACATGGCTGCCCTGGTGCAGGAGGGCGGCATGAAGCTCAAGCTGGTCATCATCGATAGCCTGACGCAGATCCAGGGCCGCCGAGGCATGAATGCCGACACGATCATGACGCAGCAGATCGGCGACAACGCCCTGACGAACCAGGAGGGCTTGAAGCGCATCCTGCCCGTGCAGCGGGAGCTGGGCTTCGGCCTGGTGCTGACCGCTCACGTCCGGGCTCAGATGGACCCGGTGGAGCAGATGCGGGGCAATAAGTTCCGGCCCGCGGTCAGCAACGCCACCGAGCACCACAGCGAGTACAATCTGTACCTGGAGCCCAATCTCACCAAGGACGGCCGGGTCGACATGCTGGGCAAGGAGTACATCGACCACAGCGTGGAGGACATGGAGGGCAAGGGCGAGCAGGTCGCTCACCGAGTCCGGTGCCGGATGGTGGACAGCAGCATCGGGCCGAAGAAGCGGCACGGTGAGTTCACCTTCGACTACCACCGCGGCGTCGTGAACACCCACGAAGAGGTCTTCAAGCTCGGCGTCGGCTGGAACATCATCGAGCGGCCGAACAACCTGACGTACGTCTTCAACGGCGTGAAGTACCCCGGCAAGCCCAGCATGCTCGAAGCCCTGAAGGGTGACCCCGAGCTGTGCAAGACCATTCTGAACGAGCTGCGGCGCCGGGACCGGTCCCATGACCTGAAGGCGGCTCCAGAGACCGAGGAAAGCCCCGATACGTGAGCCGAGAGAAGGTCATCCGGGAACTCCTGGATGAGGGAGGCGTCGACTACAAGCAGAACGGGCGTTCCTTCATCCTGCGATGCCCACGCTGCTCGAAGCGGGAGAAGCTCTACATCCGGAAGACGGATGGGCGCTTCGTCTGTTGGGTCTGCGCGGAGACCGAGGGCTTCAGCGGCGCCCCGGAATGGGCGCTGACGGAGCTGCTCGGCATCCCGATCATCGAACTCCGGAACCGGCTCTACGGCACTACCCGGCTGCCTGGCGCGGTCTACATCGACCTGCAGCTCGACGACTTCTTCGAGGAGGGCGACGATGTCCCGGGCTTCGTACCTGAGGTCCTGGTGGAGCTGGAGCCAGACCCCGGGTTCCGGGACCTGGAAACCTCGTACGGGGAGCCAGGGCTCCGGTACATGGAAGGCCGCGGGATCTCCGCCGACCTCTGCCGGGAGTACGGGATCCGGTACTGGCCGGCCATGCGGGCCGTGGTCTTCCCGGTGCTGACCCAGGGCCGGCTCCTGGGCTGGCAGACACGTCGAATCGACGCTACGGAGTGGGAGGACCCCGAGACCGGGGCCGTGGTCAAGGTCTCGAAGGCGATGACCGCCGCCGGCTTCAAAAAGGAGCACGCCCTGATGTTCGGGGATCGGATCACCGGCGACCATGCGGTGCTCTGCGAAGGTCCGGTAGACGCCCTGAAAGCCCACCTCTGCGGCGGTAACGTCTGCAGCCTCGGGAAGCTGGTGAGCATCTACCAGCTGAACCTCCTCCGGAACTCCGGCATCCGGAAGCTCTACCTGGCCCTGGACCCCGACGCCTTCATGGAGGCCGGCCGGCTGCTCCGAGATGTCGCCGACGAGCTGGAGGTGTATGATATGCGGCCCCCGGCGTCGTTGTCTGATGACACCGATCTCGGTAAGATGTCGCTGGAAGCGGTGCGGGACCTGATGGTCGCCGCCCCGCGGCTGGACCGCCACCACATGTTCCTGTATCTGAAGGACTTCTATGCATCGTGACGACGCCCTGCATATCTCGTCGAACTACGACGAGAACAAGGTGGGGCTGCCCTTCATCGAAGAGCAGCAGCAGGCCGTCATCGGGCACTGCCTGACCCGCGTCGACTTCTTCCGGCAGCTGCAGACCCAGGTGCAGGCCAACTGGTTTGGCTGGCCGTACCTCTCGCAGATCTTCACCCAGTACCAGGGGTACTTCAAGCTCTTCGGTCACGCCCCGGCCAGCATCCAGGAGTTCGACGACTGGGTGACCAACAACGTCACCGACCAGGGTGACCGGACCCGGCTTCTCCGGGCCCTGCCGATCTGCCGCGCCAAGGCCGAGCTGTGGAGCCTGGACAACCTCAACGCCCAGCTCACCGAGTGGAAGAAGATGCAGATCTTCTACCGGGACCTACCGCAGGTCGCCAATCTGCTGAACACCCGGAAGGTCAAGGACGCCGAGTCCTTGTTCTGGCGCAGCGCCCAGGAACTCCGGGTCACGCAGTTCGACGGCGCGCCGCCGGTCGACTTCCGGAAGTGGCGCGACATTCGGGACGCCGCTGAAGCCGATGTCGGAAATGCCCTGACCACCGGGCTCCGGGTCCTGGACCGGCATCTGCTGCCGATCGCCGGCGGCAGGGGTGGACTGCTGCCTGGTGACACCACGCTGCTGGTGGCGCCGACGAACGCCGGCAAGACCAGTGCCATGATCACCATCGCCCGACACAACCTGGTGGAGGGTCGGGACATCCTCTTCATCACCCGCGAGGGCCGGGACAACGACATCTCCACGAAGGTCCTGCAGTGCCTGTTCCGGAAGACGCAGGGCGACCTCTGGGCCTTCAGCAGGACGCCCCAGGGCGAGCACGCCATGGACGTCCTCACGTCCCGGGTCAGCGACCACATCACCTACCTCCACCTTCCGAAGGTCGGCCTGGAGGTCGAGGAGGTGGTGGGCAACATCTACAGCCTGCAGGCCTCTCGCCGCTCTCGGTTCGGTAGGGGGTACGACATGTTGGTGGTCGACTACCCCGGTATCTTCGCGGCCCGGGAGGCCCGGGGCGCCCGCTGGGAGTGGCGGCAGATCCAGGACTACATCTACCGGCAGTTCGTGCAGCTGGGCCTGGAGGAGAAGTTTCACGTCCTGGTGGCCGCGCAGACGAACCGGGAAGGCAGCAGGGTGAACCGCGGCATCGGCACCAAGCGACTGCTGACCGTCGAAGACATCAGCGAAGCTTTCGGCATTGCCATGTCGGCCACCAACGTCCTGACCCTGAACCGGGATCCCGATGCCCAGGTCTCGAACCGTCTGACCTTCTACATCGTGAAGTCGCGGTCTTCGGAGACCGGATGGGCAGTCACCTGTCGCAGTGCCTACGACAAGGCCATGACGCACGCCGAGGACCTGGGTGCTACGGCGTACCGGGGCACTGATACGATGGAGCGGATCGTCGAGGGGCTCTTGCGAGACTACCCCGATCGTGATATCCCGGAGCACGAGATCCAGCGGAGGAAGTCTGCCCTATGAAAAAGTCTGTCCTGAAGAACGTCATGGAGTGGGTGGGGGTGGTGGCGGCTGTGGCCGGCGTGGTGCTGGCGGCCCTCGGCGTCTTCCTCCTGGTCTGGGGAGGTATCAGCGCGATCAGTGCCCTGATCCTCTGCTGGGCCTGGAACGCCTTCATGGTGCCGGTCTTCGCCCTGCCGGCCATCGGGTTCTGGAAGGCCTTCGCCCTGCTGATGCTGCTGGGCTTCATCAAGCAGGCGGTCAACGTCGCCGTCAACAACTCGAAGAAGGACTGACATGAACGCCAAGCTGCTGGAAATCCTGAAGAAGGGGTGGCCCTACCTGGCCATCCTGGTGGTCGGCGTCGGCATCGGGTGGTACGTGAAGCCTGACCAGGTCCGCGTCGAGGAGAAGACCAAGATCGTTGAGGTGGTGAAGGAAGTCGTGGTCACCCAGGAGAAGGTCCGAGTTGAGGTGGTGCACGTCAAGGACACCACCGTGGTCGAGCGCTGGCACCGGGAGAAGACTGAGGAGAAGAAGCCGGACGGCACCGTCATCACCAAGGAGGTCGAGGACCGGAACATCGACACCCTGGTCAAGGAGAAGGAGAACTCCGAGACCGTGAAGGTCGTCGAGGTGGTGAAGGAGGTCGTGGTGAACCGAGATGTCGTCGTGGAGAAGGTGATCGAACCCGTCCTCCACCAGTGGGCCGTCGGGCTCCTAGTCGGCGTCGCGCCTCGGTTCGACAACCCGGCGTCGACCCCCATCATGCTCGGCGTGTCCGCGGAGCGCCGCATCCTGGGGCCCTTCCTGCTGGGTCTGCAGCTGCAGGCCGGATCGCCGGTCACCGGGTTCCAGGTCACCAACGCCGCCCTGTTCGTCAGCGGCAAGATGGAGTTCTGATGGACGCCCCCGGCCCAGAGACTTACTTCAAAGAACCGGCCTTCATCGTCTTCGATTTTTCGGGGACGGCTCCCAGCTACCCGGTTCTCATGGTGACGAAGGACGTCGAGGAAGCCCGGACCTGTGCTCGGGAGGCGGTGACGGAAGGTCTTCCCAAGGACCGGGTACAGATCTACATGGAATCCCTCGTCGACAATCCTCTCATCGAACCCATCCTCATCGAGTACTGACATGTCCTGGGAAGCAGACAGCCAGTTGGTCCGGGGCGCCGGGCCAGGGTTCAACCTCGCCATCGGGGAGCCCCTGTTCCTCCGAGAGGTATTCGACAGGTACTACCCGCGGCACTACCCGGCCGACCTGGGCTACCCGGACAGCCGCCCCGACCCCTTCCTGCAGCGGGAGCTAGAGAAGCTGCACCCGGGCCAGCACATCGTGGTGACCCTGGGGGCTAAGCAGGCCCTGCACGCCGCGATCCACGCCCTGGCGCCCTACGCCCACACGGTATCTCACCGGACCCCGTTCTGGCCGACTTACCCGACGATCGCCCAGTACGGCCGCCTGGACTTCTGCGGCATCCGGGACGACCGACCCGGGCACCTGGTCTGCAACACGAGCCCCAACAACCCGGACGGCAGCGAGAGCGTCTTCGACTGCGACATCTGGGACGCCGCCTACGCCCACGATGTCTACGGCTGGAGCGGCAAGGTACCGCCGCACACCGTCAGCGTCTGGAGCGGCGGCAAGATGCTCGGGGCTCCGGGCGTTCGAGTCGGCTGGCTCTGTACCGAGAACCCCGAGATCGCAGAGAACGCCAGGCGCTACGTTGAGCAGACTACCAGCGGGGTGCCGACCACCAGTCAGTACCACGTGGCCGCCACCCTGTTCGCCACCCAGGACATCCGGCCCCAGCTCTACCAGAAGGCCCGGGATACCCTGCTGGAGAACGCGGAGCAGTTCTACCGGCTGATCCAGTGGACCTGGGACATCGAGGGCCTCTGCCGCGGCATGTTCGCCTGGCTGCGACCCCGGGACCCCGACCACTTCAAGGCCTGCCTGGTGAAGGCGGGCGTCCTGATGGTGTCCGGCGAGGCCTGCGGACAGCCCGGTTGGTTCCGGGCCAGCCTGGGGCTCGACACCAAGACCACCAGGGCGGCGATGGACGCCCTGCTTCGCAATCTGGAGGGCGCGTGACGGAAGCCGAGATCGAGGAGCTGTTCCTGGACGTGATGACGGAGTATCTGCCGTCGACGGTCAAGAAGGCCATCATGAAGCGGGTCACCCGGGAGATCTTGCGGGAGCTGCAGGACCAGGACGTCTTGCGGCTGGACGACGGGGAGGAGACCCCGGAGACCGACACGGCCGCCGACCTCCTGGATCGGATCGTCGATTGAACGCCGCCGATCTGAAGGCCGAAGCCATGGCTTGGCTCCGATTCGGGAAGCGGATGTCTGCCGTCTGCACCGAGCTGAAGGTGTACGGTGGCTCCTGGATCCCGGATGTCATCGGGGCGAGCCCGACCGCAGTCGTGGAGATCGAGACCAAGCTCAGCCGGAGCGACCTCCGGACCGACTTCGTCAACAAGGGCTCGAAGCTGTTCCGGTACCAGAAGGCTGAGGAGACCGGTGCCTGCAACCGGGTCCCGAACTACTTCCACTACATGGTGCCGGCCGAACTCCGGGACTACGCGGTCGAGGTGGTGAAGGAGCGGCTGCCACAGGCCGGGGTCCTGGTGTACCGGCCGGACTTCGACGTCCTGCCGGGCCGCAACATCGAGGTGGCCCGGGCCGCCCAGCGGCTGCACTCCGCGGTGCCGCACCCGACCTTCTTGCACGAGGTCTTCCTCCGGACCACCAGCGAGTTGGTCGGGACCCGGGTGGCGCTGGTGCAGCTGCGTCGGGAGCTGGACGGCATGCTGACCCGGGTCGAGGACGCCGTGGTCGAACAGGCCCGGCGGCACGCCGGCGCCCTTGACATCGAGGACCCCGGCGCCGACCTGGAGGCCCGAGCCGCTGAGCTGGCATCCGCGGTCGCCAGCCAGAACTGGGGGAAGCTGGAGCACCAAGAGAAGGAAACCTGGCGCATCGCGGCCCAGCGCCTGCTAGAATCCCGGAGGTGGGCGCCGGAGGAGTGGCACCAAGCATTGAGGAGGTAGGGTGAACCGTACCGTCAAGCAGACCCCGGTCAACGACTCCGACTTCAAGTACGAGGTCCAGATCGAGGGTGAAACCTGTCCCAGCACCGGGCTCGGGAACCGACTCAACCAGGTCGAGATGCTGCGGCTTCTGGCCGCCACGCCCGGCCTCACCGACTGCGGATCCCTGCCGTTCCGGACCCTTCGGATGTTCCATGACGGTGAACGCTGGATGGTGACTCTGGAGGCGGTGGGTCCGTGAAGCGCACCCAGCACCGCACCGAGTCCGAAGAGGCCAAGCGGAACCGACTACACGCCGAGACCCGGCGAGAGAACCGGGAGCTGCGGCGTGCCCTCGCGCGAGCCCTCCGGGAGGTAGAGAAACTGCAGGGACTCCAACCTCTTGAAGACGATGCGGTCCCGCGCGAGCCCAAGGCTGTAAAGCGTGATGACCGCTGCCCGGATTGCGGGGGAGCCACCACGGTACTCGACCTGCCGATCGGACAACTCCGCTGCTGCCGAATCTGTCCCTGGAGGAAGAAAGATGGAAGAAACCGTCCGGCTGCCTGAAAGCCCCGACACCGATACCGTCGTGACGTACTGCGATGACTGCAACGGGAACCTGGACCCCGACAACAGCTTCGTGCCGCCGGACGACTGGTGCGAGGCCCTGGGCATCCCGCCCGGCTCGGAGGTAGCGCGCGGTGTCTTCCGAGGTTCTGCCACCGAAGCCCTGGCGTCGGGCTGGCGGGAGGAGGATTTCGGGCACCGGTGCCCGGTCTGCGCCTCCGAGGCAGACCGGTTGGAGTCCGGGGGCGGCAGCACCGAGCCCCTGACCGACGACGGGGCCCTGGCACTGTTGACCGGTAAGGGTGTATAGTAAAGCCATGCGTTTCCTCATCCTTCTTTGTCTGCTGGTAGTGGGATGTCGATCTGATCGGCTGACGCAGGTTTCCGAGTGCGGGCGGCCCTGTTTCCCGGGAGATGCGGAGATCGGCCAGACCGGCGCCTGTCGGTTCGGGACCTGGCGCTGTGAAGAAGATGGCGGCATGACCTGCGAGGGATGGGTGGGCCCGAAGAGCGAGGAATGCAATGGCCTGGACGACGACTGCGAGGGCCGGGTCGACCAGTGGATTCGCGACAACCCGAGGCTCTGTAAGAACGGCTGCGGGACCGGGATCGAGCAGTGCATCGGGGGTCGCTGGACGACCTGCAGCGCCCCTCAACCGAAGCCTGAGACCTGCAACGGTCGGGACGACGACTGCGACGGCCGATCCGACGAGCCGGAGGACCTGGTCAGCATGCCCTGCTGGACCGGCGCCCCGCCGGCGGATCCGCAGTTCGGCATCTGCCACGGCGGCAGCGCCCGGTGTTCGGCCGGCCAGGTGGTTTGTTTCGGGCAGCAGCTGCCCCGGCCTGAGGTCTGTAACGGGCTGGACGACGACTGCGATGGCCAGGCCGACGAGGGGGCGGGCGGCAACGATCTCCTGGATTTCGTCCTGGTCTTCGACAACAGCTGCAGCATGGCCGGGGTCGCCGCCAGTACCAAGGCTGCCACCCAGACCTGGGTCAGCAAGTACGGTAGCAACACCCTTCGGCGCTACGCCTTGGTGGTGGCACCAGACAACGACCAGCTGGTGCTGATCCCCCGCATCGACCAGAACTTCACAGATCCGATCGGCTTCGCCGCCGCCGTCAGTCGGCAGACCGGATTGACCGGCACCGGCGCCGAGCCCAACCTGGACGCCGTCAGCCAGGTCATCGACGACCAGCTGGCGCCGGTTCTGGTTCGGGCGGATGGCGGCACCGGACTGAGCTGGCGGCCGGGCAGCAACCGGGTCTTGGTGGTCTTCAGCGACGAGGCGCCGCAAAGCTACACCTCCAGCTGCTACGGGTCCTGCCCGGCCCTGATGACCGACACGGCGAACCGGCTGACCCTGGGCGGCATCAAGCTCCATGTCTTCACCCGGATGGACTACGATAGCTGGTCCCCTTGGCTCCAGCTTTCGACCGCGGGCCGGGGCCGGAACTGGGATATCACGGCCGCCCCGCTGGACCTGGAGCGGTTCCTGGACGACCTGCTGCGAGAGGTCACGTGCCAGCCCTGAAACCGATCCACTGGGTGCTGGCGGCCCTGCTGGCCCTGAACAGCTTCGACGCCGGCGTCACTCTGTTTCTCCTGGAGTCCCGGCACGCCTGGGAGGCCAACCCGTACCTGGCCGCCGCCTACCGGTACGGGGGCGCCACGGGCTTCCTGCTGGCCAAGGGAGCCGTGGTCGGCATCGGGTGCCTGGCACTCTGGCGGGGCCGGGACCTGCCGACCCCGGTTCCGGTCGCGACCGCGGTGGCCGGCGCCTGCCTGCTGGTCTTCCTGTACGAGGTCGTGTCGCTGCTGCTGCTCTTCGGAGGCTACCTGTGATCCTGCACGTGATGTCCGACACCCACCTGGAGTTCCTGGGTCAGGAAGCCCTGGACATCAACTTCAAGTTGCGCCTCGAAGCGAAGGCCCGGGACGAACCCCCGCGGGCCCTGGTGCTGGCCGGCGACATCGACGTCCTGGCCACGATGAGGCGCGGCGCTGAACGCCCACCGCTCCTGGAGTCCCTGGAGTGGTTCGCCAGCCTGTACCCCGACGTGATCTACGTGCCGGGCAACCACGAGCACGCCGATGTCGGGATCGCTGACGGCTACGAGCTGCTGAAGCAGGTGCCGGCCAACGTCCACGTCCTGCGGCCCCACCGCCCGGCGGTCACCATCGACGGCACCCGGTTCACCGGCGGGACGATGTGGTACCCGGACTGCGAGGACCACTGGCTGAAGCGGGGCTGGTTCGACTACCGGATGATCCCGGACGCCGATCCGGAGATCCACGCCTGCCACGACCTGTTCCGGGAGCAGGTACTGCCCGACATGGGGGACGTGGTGGTCACCCACATGTTCCCCACCGACGAGAGCATCAACCCGAAATTCCAGGGTGCCAACACCAACGTCTTCTTCTGCGCCGAGCTGGATTCCGAGCTGGTGAAGCACCGGCTCCCGAAGCTCTGGATCCACGGCCACACCCACTGCCCCTTCGACTACCGGAGCCGGCACGGGTTCCGGGTCTTCTGCAACCCCAAGGGATATCCGTTCGAGGGAGAGAACCCTCGGTTCTGGGACCGGATCCGCGTTGACACCGAGGACCAGAACTGGTATCTGAAGACCCTGAACGGCAGCAGCAACGACGACTGAAAAATCAGTCACTTGACCGGAAAGGAAGTCATGGCCACCCTGAACATCACGTACAACGGCCTCTCCCACGACTACCCGCTGGAGTTGGACGCCGAGGTCACCGATGCCGACGTGCAGCGGATCGGCGTCGAGCTGATGCAGACCCAGGGCGTGCAGACCACGCCGGAGATGTTCCAGAACTTCGTCGTCGATCGGATGCAGGACGGGCAGCGTATCTACCTGCGGCCCAAGGTGCCGTTCGGGTGAAACTCACCGCCGGCCAGGAGACCGCCCTACAGTCCGTCCGTGACCTGGGCCGTACCCATCCTGAGGGTGGCGGCATCGGTGTCATCAGCGGGTATGCCGGCACCGGCAAGACCACCCTCATCAGCGTCCTGCAGGAGGAGCACGAGGACGACCTGCTGGTGGTGACGCCGACCGGGAAGGCCGCGGTCCGGGTCCGGGAAGCCGCCGGTGCCCGGGCCATGACCATCCACCGCTGGCTGTATGCGGTCATCGAGGACGAGAAGACCGGGGAGGTCAGCTGGAAACTCCGGGACGCGACGGCGGTCGAGCTGCCGCGCTGCGGGTTCCTGGTGGTCGACGAGGCCAGCATGATGGGGTACGAGGTCTTCCGCGACGTCTACCGGTGCTGCGTCAAGCTCGGACTGAACCTGGTGCTGGTCGGTGACGGATTCCAGCTTCCGCCGGTCGAGCGAGAGCTGTTCCGGCAGGACTTCAGCGTCTTCAGTCCCGAGCTGCCGGCCCACTTCAAGGTGCAGCTCACGGAGATCCTGCGGCAGGCCCTGGACAGCCCGATCATCCGGGTCAGCCAGCAGATCCGGGAGGGTCGCTGGGCCGAGGAGGCTCTGGGGCAGCTGCCCGCGGTGCACCCCAACGACCTGCAGGATGCCATGGTCCGGGCCCGGGAGACCGGAGGCGCGACGATCTGTCACCGGAACGCGACCCGGCACTTCCTGAATTCCCAGGTCCGGACCGCCCTGGGTCTCGGCGACGGGCTGGCGGCCGAGGAGCCCTTGCTGGTCACCCAGAACAACTACGGTCTGGAGATCTACAACGGCGAGGTGGTCGACGTCGACCGGCTCCACGGCCCGATCAACGTCGACCCGGTGGCGGTCCGGGACCGGTTCCGGGGCAGCAGCTGCTTCGCCAACTTCCTGGAGGTCGAGGTCCGATCCCCGGTCCTGGGACCCCGCCGGGTCCTGGTCACCGATCGGGAGGTCTTCGGTACCCTGGGCGACGTGGGTCCCGCCGCGGTCCGGCACGCGGGCCGCTGGCTGCTGGAGACCCGGATGCTGTCGGAGCCCGACTTCGCCGCCGAGCGCGAAAGCCTGCCGCAGTACCTGCACGCCAACCTGGGCTACACCTTGACCTGTCACAAAAGCCAGGGCAGCGAATTTCCTGAGGTCCTGGTGGTCCTGGAGGACAGCATCAGGCTCGGAACCCCGGACGGCCGCCGCTGGGCGTACACGGCTTGCACCCGGGCCAAGAAGATCCTCAGCGTCTGCTGGTATTGACGCCCTGCCCCGACTCCGTTAAGGTACCCTCAATGCATTTCTGCCACGAAGAGGTTCTGGGATTGCTGGCCGGCCTGCCGTTCCTCCGGCTGCTGGTCATCCGCATCCGGAACTGGTTCCACCGGCGCCGATCCTGCCCGCACCCCTACGACCGGGTGTTCCGCGCCGAGCAGCTGGAGAACCCGGATGGATCGGGTGGCGGGCCTGGCTGGTATTTCTGGGACGAAACCGAGGCCTACGCCTACGGGCCCTACCTGACCCGGAGGACGGCGCGCCGGGAGCTGAATAGCTACGCCGATCACCTGAACTCCACCTCCTGGCACTCGGAGACCCCATGAAGAAGACCAATCCCTACCTCAACATGACCCCCAACACCCTCGCCGCTGCCGCGATCCTGCAGGGGATGGAGCTGCAGCTGAAGGCCGCCAAGGTTCTGCTGACCACCGGAGCGCCTGTCACGGTCGATCCCGTGGCGGCCATCCTGAAGACCCTCAACACGCCCGCCGCCGAGCGGCTGGCGGCGCCGCCGGAGCCCAGCACGAAGGGCATGGACAACTTCGCCGAGGTCCCGGAGACCACAGCCAAGATCGTGGTCGCGATGTCCGGTGCCTCGTTCCGTACCATCCCGGAGATCGCCCAGAACGCCGCCGTCAGCACGGAGACCGTGCGTCGGTACCTCTACAAGGTCCTGCTGCCGAACCAGATGGCGCGAGTCGGTACCACATCATCCGGTCGTTCGGGCTACCGGAAGGTCATTGCGAACACCCGGAAGATCGAGTGAAGATCCTCCTCTGGCCACACCCCAAGCTGGCCGAAATCTCGTGGTCCGTGGTGCTGCCACCAGACCCTGCCTTCCTGGCGGAGATGTTCGCCACCATGAAGGCCGCCGGCGGGATCGGGCTAAGCGCCATCCAGGTCGGCGTAACCTCTACCCTCTTCGTGACGACGGCGGGGGGCGCCCAGCGGGTCTTCGTGAATCCGGCCTGGTACGTGCCGCCAATGGTCTCCGAAGCCGCGGAGAAGAAGGTCCCGATGCAGGAGGGCTGCCTATCGACGCCGGGCCAGTTCGCCATCGTCTCCCGGTACCCGGCGGTCATCGTCAACTACTTCGACGAGAAGCTGGAGCAGCAACCCCCGCTGCTGGCCACCGGAGTCCTGGCCCATGTCGTCCAGCACGAGTGCGAGCACCTGGCCGGTGAGATGTACGTCGACCACTTGAAGCCGGCCGACCGCTCGCGTATAATGGGCGCCATGATGAAGCTGAAGCGGAGCGGAGGCCGGAGATGAAGGGCGACTATCGGTACACCGCTGTCTCGGATTTCGGCGGCGGAACGATGGCTACCGAGACCGGGACCTACGAGCAGGTCAGCGAGATGGCACACCGCTTCGTCGAAGGTCTGCCCGGCAACCGGATTTCGATCACCGTCACCGGTCCGAAGGGCAAGGTCTGGAGCTACGAGATCGACAAGACCAGGGAGAAGCCATGAGACTCGATTTTCTGACCATCGTCATGTCGGTGAGCCTGGTAGCCAGCATTGGGGCCTTGGCCATGGCGCCGCCCCGCGCCGCCGCCCCCAAGTCTGAGGAACCCGATGTCATCCGGGTCTTCGACGCCGGGGCCCCGAGCGCCGTCACCGTGCGCCGAGCCACCCTGCTCACCCGCCTGATGGCGCCAAAGCAGGACGGCGGGTTCCCGATGCTGGACGTCCGGCTGCTCTTCCAGAGCACCGAGGCCGACTACGACTCCGCGGTCCTGGTTCTTCGGAACACGGAGACAGACGTCACCACTGTGCAGATCTTCCTCTGGCGGCCCGAGGAGGACCGCTGGGTGCCAGTTCCAGAGGCCTACCGATGATCGACCCCAAGCCCATCCGCTGGGTGGCCGGCCTGGATCTCTGGGGTCCGGATAAGGACGGCTTCTACCAGGCGGTTCTGGATGTCGGAACTGAACAAGCCCGGGGCATAAGCAGAAACCCAAGCGCTGCAGCGGCATACGCCCTGGAGTCGGCGGCGGTCATGCTGCTGGCAGATGCCAGAAGCCAGAAAGACGCCGGGGATCCGCCCGCTTAGGTCAGCGGGGCGTCCGCGGTGTTGTAGACGAACTGTTCCGGGACGTCGATGACGCCGCCGTTGTAGGCAGCCACGCTGGGGTACCCGTACTGGGGAGCCGCGTTCTTGAGGTCTGCCGACGTGGTGCCGACGCCGCCACCCCTGGGGTCACGGATCTCCCGGACCCGGAGCGCAGTGGCACTGATGACTTCGATCCGGACCGTGATGCCCGGCTGGCCGCCGGCACTCAGGTAGCCGTACATGCCGGTCCGATACGCCGTCGTGCTGGCGACCGTGACTGCACCGGCGGTCGCGGCCGTGATGGCGGTGTCTCGGGTTGCTGGGAAAATTCGGCCTGCCATGACGACTCCTTAGTCCTTGAGATTACACGCCCCAGGCTGCACGCCGGGACCAGTTCTTGTGGAAGACCTTGAGGGACGGGTTGTTCTGGACCAGCATGTCGTACCGGGCCTGCATTTCGCCCGCGTAGGCGAAGACGAACTCCTGCGGGTCGCAGGCGTTGATGGCGGCGATGGTCTTCGGGCCGATCTTGCCGTCATCCGTGGCCGGGTTTCCACAGGTTGTAGCGGCCCGCTGCGCCATCCGGATGGCCCGGACCTGCCCGCAGTTGATGCCGCAGTCGCAGATCTTGGTGGCGGCCGTCTGGTCGTTGATCTGGTCGAAGTGGTAGGGGTCCCAGTAGAACCGGCGGTAGATGTCAACGGCCTTGCTGGCCGGCATCGCCTTCAGGTAGCCGGGCTGCGGGACCTTGACTTTGCTGTCCTGGACGTAAGGCATCAGGGTGCCCTGCGGCAGCCCGAGGTCGGCCGCGGTCAGCTTCTCCCGGGCGATCATCAGGCTGCTGATGCCCCAGTTGGTCTCGCCGCCCGGGTCCGCAGGATGATCCACCCAGCCCCGGAGCGGGTCCTTGCCGGGCGCTACCTCGTGGGCCCAGATGACTTTGATGGCTTCGTCGAAAGTGGCCATGGCTCACATCTCCACGTTGACTTCGGTGAGGCTGTAGTTGACGCGGACACCGTAGAGGTGGACCGCGGGGCGGCGCTGACTCGTCGAGACCGTATGCCGGTACGGGTCCACGTGGTGGATCAAGGCGGTAGCCTGCTGCAGCACGATGACTTCTCCGCTTGGCAGCATGACAGCGTCGCCGCCACCGTTGGTGTTCTGTTGGGCCGCTACGAAACCGCTGTCCTCGACACTGGTGCCGTCTCCGTCCGCCACCACAGTCCAGGTTCCCTTGTTGGCGTTCGTAAGGCCCTGGAAATCGAAGATCTGGGCCCGGAAGCCGGTCGCACCCGGAATGCAGAGGATGCGGCCATCCGGCAGCTGGAAGCCGGGACCACCGTTACCGACAGCAGCATGTACCGGGGCAGTGATGGTGTTGAAGGTCAAAGTGCTCGAACCACCGCCGCTGTGAACCGCGTAGTGAGCGACGGCACCCGCCGCGGCGCCGAGGATGTACAGGTTGCCAGCCTTCGTCGTCACGACGACTGGCGCGTTGACGGCAGACGAGAGGGTGCCGGTGCCGGCCGTCCAAGTATCAGTGAAGGTGTTGTAGCTGTCCCAGCTCGTGCTAGAGCCCGAGGTGTTCCCGCCGCCCCCGAAAGCTCCGAGCCGGATGGTGTCGCCACCGAGCGCAGCGTCGGTCCGGTAAAAGCCTAGACCGCAGGCGGTTCGATCAGAGGGGGAGCTGCTCAGTGTCCCGTGGCCGGAATCGGTCACGAAGGAGAGAACTCTGGGGGTGTTTGTACCTACAGAGTCAGTGCCACCGAGGCAGAGCACGGTGGAGCCGTTCGGAAGCATGATGCAGACCGGGCTGATGGGATTCGGAATCGTGCCACTGATGTTGGTCCAGGTGTTGGCCTCGGGATCATAGAACTCGTCGGTGGTGACACCGACGATGCCGCCGTTGTCACTGTGGCCCCCGATGACGACCACCGTGCCGTTGGCGAAGGTAAAGCATCGGTGGTCGGCCCGGGCGTTGTTCATCGACGTGATGGCCGTCATCTTGCCGGATACCGGGTCGTAGATGTAAGCGTTCGCTACCGCACCGCCGCCCGTTTTGCCGCCACAGACCAGAACCCGTCCGTCCTTCAGGACCGACATAGCACCACCACCGCTGGTGCCGGCCGTGAGGTTGCCCTGCACGTTGACGTAGAAGTGCTGGGAGTTCATCTCCAAGCTGATGTCGTACCAGGCGTCGGTGTTGTCGACGGTATGCGAGCAGCTCAGAGTGTTTTCCACGACGACCTCATCGCCGCTCCCGCTGCCGCCGCCGAAGGTCTGTGTCGTGTTGAGCTTGGTGCGCGTGATGATGCCGCCGGAGAACGTGTTCCGGAACAGGTTCACGGCCCCACCCTGCGTCGAGAAATTCGCGCTACCGCCGTAGTCGACACCCGACAAAACCGTGATGCCGGTAATGACGGCGCCGTGCGGCAGGTGGACATCGGCCCGTCCCGAGACCCGGGCGTGCGTCCCCGGGTGCAAGCTGGTGACGTAGAGACTGTCACCGTGGTACTTGCCTCCGGCGCTGGGGATAGTGCCGGATTGCGCGAGGCCAGAGTTCAACTTACCGAAGCTCCAGTGCTCGTTGAGCTTGAAGGCGGCTGGCGGAATGTGGAAACTCCGGGTCAGCCGGGGCGTGGTGTACTGGTACTTCTGCGCAGGCAGGATGTCGACGCCACCCACCAGACCCGTCAGGGCACCGGTGGAGCTGGTGAACCGCCACTTCGCGAACCCGTCCTGCTTGATGTCGAAGAACGGCACTACCGACGTGGCGATACGTGCCGTGGAAGCCCCGGTCTCGATCTCGAAAGAAGCGTTCTGGGGACCGGGCACGAAGGGGAAGATGTAGAGGGCGGAAATCGCACCGGCGAAGGAGGTGCCAAGGTTGGCAAAAATCGTGCCGGTATCCTTGAAGGAGAAGAAGTTCGAACCCGCCGCGAACTGTGTCGCGTTGAAGGCCCCGCCGTTGTCGACCGACCAGAACGTGGTGGCACCCGCGGCGTCCTGGAGCCGCAGCATGTTGGCGCCGCCATCGAACCGTCGGATGGTCAGGCCGACGTTGCCGATCGCCGGGGTGAAGATGGTGCCGCCCCGGTCGGACAGTGCCTTCGGGTCGTTCAGCGCACTGGCACCGACGGTATCGGTGCCGGTGTGGTCTCGGGTGATCTTGAGGACGCCCTGCGCCGTCGTGGTGGCGGGGATGAACAGGGTCCCGACCGGGTACCGCCAGTCCCGACTGAAGACGTCGGCGCCTCGGCGCCAGGCCAGGATCCAACGGCTGCCAGGCAGCGCGCCGGGCCCGAGGGTCTGCAGGGCCGCCTTCGCCATGGTGAGACCACCGGCCTGCCCTGGTCCGACAAACTTCCAGGTCACCGTCCCGTCGACGATGATGGCGCCGGTGCCCGTCGGGCCACCCGCACCGGCCGAGGTACCGGCGATGGTGACCTCATAGGTGTTGCCGCCGTTGACCGACAGATCGCCGACCGCGTACGGGGTGGTGATCGTCCAGGCCGGGGCGTAGAACTTCGTCCGGTCGACGTCGACGTAGAGGCACTCCCCGGGCAGCAGTGGCGTGATGCTGCCCGACACCACGTCGGCCCGATAAGCCGTCGAGTTGTCGAAGAGCAGCTGGATACCCTGCCACTGCAGGGTCTGCGTGCCCAGCGTCCAGGTCCAGTAGTCGCCGTTCGCCATGGCGAGACCCGTCGTCACCATGTGGACGTTGCGGTCCGCGGTCGCGCTGTACCAGAATTCCCCACCCCCGACTTCCCAGAGCCGGGTCATGACGGAGTCCTGCCAGTCCTTCAGGCCGCTGATCCCCTTGTCACCGCCGGTGAACAGCGTGCTGTCCAGGATGCCGAAGTTTTCCTTCCGGGTCCAGTCCCCGAAGAAGCTGTACTTGTTCGGGCTGTCACCGCCCTGGCCGAGCCGGAACATCAGGGGCCGGGCGTCTTCGACTGCGGTCACCTGGCCGCTGCCGTTCAGCGTCACCTTGGCGATCGGCACCAGGTTTGGCTGACCGCTGAAGGGCACGGTTCCGATGACGATCCGGTAGTCCAGGGTCCGGGCCAGCGGGACCTGCTTCGGAGTCTCCAGGGCGCTGACGGCGTCCAGGAACTGCACCAGATCGGTGGTGGTGGCGTCCGTGCTGCGGACGAAGTCGATGCCGACGTAGTTCGTCGTGCTGGGCGTCCAGCCACCGCTGATCTTGGAGTTGCTGACCGGGTTCAGGGTCTCGGTAGCCCGGTCGGCGGGGACCCAGAGCATCGTGCCGGCCTCGGTGGCCTGGCTGTTGAAGGCGATGCCGTCCGCGGTCGACAGCTGCAGGCTCACCGCCGGCGTATTGACGGCGATGTTGCCCAGGGTGAAGCCCCGGACCACCAGTTGAGCCTGTCCGCCCCAGCTCCGACCCGCCAGGACGTCGAAGTCGCCGGCGACCGAGCTTTCGATCGCCCGGAGGTGCGGGATGTCCAGGCGCTGCTGGCTGAGGAGGTTGGCCTGCCGGGTGACTGCCATGGCGATCCTAGAGATTACGGGTAATTATGCGTGCAACGGCTTCAGCTCGTTGTTCCACTCAATGGCTTCGAATTCGATGTCACCGGTGACCACGCCACGCTCTGCGACATTCCAGCTTTGCCGGATCACGGAGCAGTATGTAGCCTCAAAGATTACGGTGTCGCTGCCCCGTTCCACCAGCTGCAGGCTGAAGTACTTCTCCCGGGGCAGTTCCTCGAAGGGGGCGGTGGCACCGGCGCCCTCGGCTCCGCCATCCCCCACGGTCCGGTACACCGTGATCCGGCCGTTGCAGCGGCTGGTCGTGACCTGCAGCTCGTAGGGCTCCATGCTGTCCAGGCCGTACTGCGCCTTCCGGGGCGTTTCGCTGCTCCACTGAAAAGCCTTGACCCGGCCCCAGCGCGTCCCGTTCAGGTATGCCACGCAACCGGCCGAACTGATTACTTTAGCTCGCGGCATTAGGTCTCCTCATCCAGGTCGTCCCCGCCCCAGACCTCGGTGACGTCGCTGAGCTTCCCGTCGCCCTCGACCGGGTATCCCTCGCCGCCCAGCCCGCGGTCTCCGGGGTAGATCACGTTGAAGTCCAGCTTGATGCCGGCCGCCGCGGCAGCCGATGCCGACGCCTGGGCTGCGACCCGACCCGCCGAGCTGCCGGTCAGCCAGAAGTTGTTCGCCTCGTCGGCGTCCGGGGCGAAGGGGTTCCGGTCCTTCAGCAGGGTGACCGTGGTACCGACCGGGTAGTCCTGCTCCATGGCGTGCGCGAAGTCCAGCAGCAACAGGTTAGTGCCTACGACCTCCAGGTACCGAATCGGCTTCGACTGCTGTGCGGTGCCGAAGGCCAGCACCAGGTGCCCCTCGCCGTCCGGGAATCCTGTCGTGGTGCCGACGGTCAGCCGGTCATAGTGCTGCGACTGCAGGACGCCGGTGCTGAGGGTGGTGACCGTGCTGGTGACCGCGAGCCCGGAGGCCGGGTCGTAGATGTAGGGCCCAGTGTCTTCCCCGACGCTGGCCGGCGCCGCCACCAAGGTCAGCAAGGCTTCGCTGTTCTGGTCGATGTTGACGGCGCCCGTCAGGCCGACCACGCCGGTGTCAGCACCCGGGTCCGCGTAGACGATCGTGGTGCCGGTCAGTGCGGTGATGACCTGGAACCCGGGCGTCAACCCCGTGCTCCCGTTCAGGTTGACGAAGACCCGCTGTCCGACAGCGAGACCCGTCGTCAGCTTGCTGAAACCCAGCGTCAGCGTAGTGACGCCGCTGAGCCGCTGCCCGATCGACAGGCTGTACTGGCTGGCCGTGAAGGGGGTGTATTCGAAGGGCAGTTCCACGTATTCCGTACCGCCGAAGCCACCGCCGTTTCCGACGTTGCTGCTGTAGTATGGATAGGCCGACGTCCGGACCACGACCTGGCTGCTGGTGCTGGAGACCACGGTGTGTAGCCCGTTGATGCCGCCCCCGCTCAGGGTATCGGCGCCCGGGATGAAGAGGTCGGCGTTCGGCAGGGTGTCGTTGCCGAGACCGAAGTCGAAACCACCGGTGGCGACCGAGTACCCGCTGGTCCCCAGGGGGAACATCCGCTCCCGGAACGCAGTCCTCCGCAGGAAGTGTTGGCTCCACCGCATGGTCCGGAGGTCCAACATCTCCATGACGTCAGACGGCACTCCGGTGCCGAGGAAGGTGCCGTAGATAATGGTACCCGGGCCTCGGGTGCCGGTCACGTAGAGCTTCTGGCGGTCCGCTGCGTTGACCCACATGGCGTCAACCCAGGGGTGGGCGCTGCCCGAGATAGACTGCCAGCGGTTCGTCGCCGGGTCCCAGATTTCAGCGTCTTTGATGCCGTTGTTCGGCCAGAAGTTGTAGAAGACCTGGTCCTGGACCGGCAATGGCTTGTCGAGCTGCCGACCCTGGCCACCGAAGACCAGGATCCGACCATCGCTGAGTGCCGTCATCTGATGGGCGCACCGACCCCAGGTCATCGGGGGGCCCGGCAACCAAGCGTTGGCCACCGGATCGTAGAATTCCGTGCTGTTGTTGACGTCGCCGCCGGCAGACTGCGGGAGCTGGGCGTTGAAGCCACCAGATGCCAGGTAACTCCTGAGAATTTCTTCGTCGGTACGGGCCACGCTACTGACCCGGACCTCGTCGATCTTGCTGGCGTACTTGTTGCCGGTATCCGGATCCGTGTTGATCCACCAGCTGCTGAGACTGCCCCCGGTCGCGTTGGCTTGCCCGAGCCAGCTCTCCGTCTTGACGCCGTTGAGGTAGAGGGCGACGTCGTAGAGACCACCGCCGGCGTCCTTCTTCCGGAGGGTGATGAAGACGCCGCCCGTGAAGGCGTTCAGGGTGCCGCCCAGGGTCTGTGTCGCAGTGACGTTGCTCTTGGTGCCGTTCTGCCACTTCCACCAGATCCGGGGACCCGACGTGACGCCGACCTGCATCAGGGCGTTGTCGGCACTGGTGGCCCCGGTGCTGTTGTACGACACCACGCCGGCCAAACTCGGCGACGCCACCGTAGCCGGCAGCCAGAACTCGACAGTCCACTCGCCGAGCAGCGCCGTCACGGCGCCGGCGTTGCCGGCACCGTTGGCGAAGTCGGAGCCACCGCCCCAGGTCCGGCACCGGGCCACCTTGCCGTTCGTGATGGTACCGGTACCCGTGACGGTGAGGGTGTAGCCGTTGCCGCTGATGTCGGCGATCGAGGACCCGGCCGTCTCGTCGAAGGGCCAGTACGCCAGGACACCTACCGGCTGTCCGGGTGGCGTCGACGTCCGGTACCGCTGTCCCAGGGTGGCGCCGCCTGTCACGAAGACCCGGCCGTCCGACAGTCTGAGGGCGCGGTGCCCGGCGCGCGGGGTCGACATGTCGGTGCCGGCGCTCCAGGTCAGGGTGCCCGGGTTGAAAAGCTCCGTGGTCGGGGTGGCGGTTCCAGTATTCCAGCTGCCGCCGCAGACCAGGACCCGGCCATCGTTCAACACCACCTGCTGGTGGTGGGCCCGAGCCAGGGTCAGGCTGGGCTGGGCGGTCCAGGTGTTGGCGCCTGGGTTGTAAAGTTCCACGGCGGAGAGCTGAACTTCGCTGATGTTCATGCCGCCCGTCGCCAGAGCCCGGCCATCATTCATGGTGGTCAGCTGGTGCTGGAATCGCGCCGTACCCATGGCAGCAGTGTCGATCCACTGGTAGGTCTTCCGGACGGCACCCTGTGCCTCGCTGGCGTCTGTCACCAGCACAGTGCTGACGGGCCGAAACCTGATGCTGCTGGCGTCAACGGACGGAGAACCACTAGACCGAAGGATGCCGCCGGCCAACAGCAGGTCGCCGTTAGTCAGCAGGGTCCCGGAAGTCAGTTCCAGCTGTGGGTCCGGGGGAGTCTGCGTGGCACTCCAGGTGGTACCGTAGCTGGCGTCCGAGGTCCCGACCGCGGCGAAGACGCCCGGCGTCCCCTGGCTGACCCAGGGCCGGGCCGCGGCTGGCCGTGCGCCTTCGATGATGATCTGGCTGTTGACCGGGGGCGGCGTCGTGAAGTTGGTCTCCGGGAAGATGGTCAGCAGACCGGTCTCGTCTCGGACGTACCGCTTGATGTCGATGGGAGCACTGAGGCGGCCGTAGGCCCCGGTTCCGATGGTCCGGTTCACCGCCTGCGTGGTGGCGGGAATCTGGATGTCGACCGTGTCGGGCACGGTCTGTGCCACCACCACGGTTCGGCTGCCGGCCAGCACGCTGGCTCGGGTCGGTCGGAACCACCGGAAGTCGTCGTTCTCCTCCTGGAGAACGGCGCCCGTGAAGCCCAGGTCGACGTCCAGGTCGACCACCTGCGTCAGGCTGGGACCGGTCCAGCTGTAGCTGACTGCCAGCACCCGGTAGCTGCCGTCCGGCAGGCTGCCCGCATTGGGGCCGATCACCAGGTAGTCATCGGTCTGCACCCCGCTGATGTCGACCAGGGGTTGGCCGACCGTGGTCAGCGACATCCGAGTCACGTTCTGCGACGGCTTGCTGAAGACCCAGCTGTAGCCCAGACCCCCGGTCACCGTTCCGCTGTAGGTCTCGATGTAGGTCTGGAACCGGAGGTAGGGCTGCGCCGTGCCGCCGGTCACCCGGACGAAAGACTTCAGACCCAGGCTGCCGCTGTAGATCCGGACTCGAAGGTTGCCGGTCTCGGCGTTGGTGACTGCGACGGCGAATCCGGGGCTCCCGGCGTCCCGCATCACCTTAGTCAGGACGGCGGCGACCTCGACGGCCTGCGCGGCCCCGATCAGCGTGAAGCTGTTGGCCTGCACCAGGTACTGGAACTCCTGGTCTTCATCTAGGGTCCAGGCAAGGGTCTGGCCCGCCGCCAGGACGTACGGGGACTCCAGCGCGGTCTCGACGTAGGCCCGCAGGGCGTCCCGGCCGTAGAAGGTCTCCAGGATCTCCCGGAGAGCCTGGTGGGTGATCTTGTTGTTGGTGAGTCGGGTGGCCAGCTGGCGGAAGACGTCGTCCCCGATGCCGACGTTGGACGGCCGGGTCAGACCGTCGTTGGAAGCCAGTCGATCGAGGTACTTGCCGCTGGCGCTCACCTTGAAGAGCTGATCGTAGGCCAGCCGGGCGTTGGTCCAGTTGATGTCGTCGCCCTGCGACAGGGCTTCGATCAGGGCGTCCCAGTTCGGGCCCTGCAGACCCGGGCTCAGATGCTTCCGGATGATGCGAGCCGGGGTATCGGCTTCGGCGCCGGCGGTCAGCGAGGTGATGTTGGCCTGGTCGGTGACCGTGAAGCTGGCGGCGAAGGGGGCGGACAGCGGGGCCCCGCCCGGCGTCTGCACGTTGGAGACTGTGACGGTCCAGGTGCCGGCCGGCAGCACGATCGTGGTCTGGAGATCGAGGCTCTGCGGGTCGCCGCTGACGATCGCCACGCTGGAGACCGCAGCGGCTCCAGGCCCGGTCAGGGCGTAGTTCTGCGGCCGAAGACCGTCGTTGGCCCCGGACGCCGCGACCTGTAGCGGGGCCTGGGTGAACCGGACACGGACCTTGGCCGGCGCCGCGCTGATGGCGGACTGAACGCTGAACCCGGAGCCGGTGAAGGGGATACTACTGGGCATGGCCTACCTGTGGGGGGATACCGTAAAGATTACGGTCAGATAAGGTTGCCGAACAGGTCGTGGATATTGCTGGCTGTGACCAGGTAGGACTGGCCGACGACCTGCGGCGACGTGGTGAGACGGAAGACCGTACCGCTGATCTGAGTGACGGTCGTGACCGTCAGGCCGGCGCCACCGGTGATGCCGTAGTTGGCTGGCGTGGTGGCTTCCGACACCACGACGGGCTCGCTGAAGGTGACGTCGACCGTGGTGGCATCGATCGGCCGGGCGAAGTACAGGACCGGCGGTGTGGTGTCTGGCACCAGGTTCCAGGTGGCAACCACCTCGGTCTTGGAGCCCTCGTTGTCGATGGCCCGGATGGTCAGAGTGGGGCTGGCCGGCCAGCCGCCGTTCCGGATCACGCTGTAGTGGAACCCGTTGACGATCGGGGTCCGGGTGCTGCCGCCGGTGTACTGCGGGCCGAAGGCGGAGTCCATGTGGACGACTTCCAGCAGCCCCAGGCCCGGGAAGCTGGCGATGACGACCAGTTCCTGGAACAGGCTCAGGTCGTCCGTCACGTCGAAGGCCAGGGTGGCGCCAGTCAGGATGTTAGTGCTGGCGGCCGGTACCAGATTGGTGATGACCGGCGGGTTCGACATGGTGCCGCCGCCCATCAACTCGATGTTGGGGACACCGACCTTGACCTGCTGGGCCGTTACCTCATAAAACGAGGAGTCGAGGAATTCCGCAAATCGCTTCTCGACCTGCGTCGGCGAAAGTTCGAAGAACTGCGAGTTGAGGAACTCGAAGTTCGAGGCACTGACCTCTACGTCCTGTGCCGGGACCTCGAAGAACTGCGAGTCAAGGAACTCGATATTGGAAACGTCGGCCATGCCGCCTCACACGGTTACGCCGACCTTATACCGTCGGGTTAACGGTCGGGAACGGCACCACGAAGTCGCCGGCGATGACGCTGGTCTGGGCGGCGCTCGACGGCACCGAACCTGCGGTCGGCGCCGTTCCGATCACGAAAAGATCCGGGAGCTGGCCACGGTACGCTTCCTGCGTGCCCAGCGAACTGACGTGGCAGGGGTAAGCCGGGTAGTTTCCCGACACGGCGTCGATGCCATTCGAGCCCGGCCACGCCGTGGCTCCGAAGGTACCGGCATTCTGGATGCCGCCCGTGGTGTTCACAGAGCCATTGACGTTCCGTCCCACGCAGCCAGCCGCTGCCTGTACCAAGGCGCCATAGCTTGGCGCCCCGCGGCCGGTGACGAGCGAGTGTCCGAGCAGGAAGACGTTGCGGGTGTCGCCGGTCTGCGGGTTGGTGGTCTTCTGCATTTTCATGGAAGTCGAGAAGAAGCCCAGGCCGGTGCGGGACGACAGGAAGTAGAACTCACCGGTGTTCGCGGTGATGTAGTGCGTCCAGTTGAAGTTACCGGTCGTCACGTCAGTGATGAAGATGAAGTTGGCGGTGCCGCCCGTCGACGTAGTCCCCATCAGGAACTCATTGGTCGCCGTGGGCCGGGTCGTCGTGGTGCCGCCGGTGAACGGAGTGGCGATTTCCGCCGCCACGAAGCCGACGTTGGTACCCGCCGCGTTGTTGAGGTCGACGCAGACCTGGTAGCCGAGCGTCGTGTTCTCCATGACGAACCAGGAGTGCGCGGCGCCGTTGGCCGCGAAGACCAGGTTAGCGATGGTGGTCCAGCGGTCGATGCCGTCGCCTGCGACGCCGGCCGTCACGCTGTTGCAGCTGTACCTCACCGTCCAGACGGAGTTGGCGTGCCGGCTGCCGGCCGTGGTGCCGCCGGCCAGCGTGTCCAGCATGTGCTTCACGAGCGAAAACATCATCGATCGCGACATGTTGAGCGCGGTGTCGTTAGCCTGGAAGGGTACGTTGGCCCGGCAGCTGTAGGTCCGGGTGAGGGCGGGAAGTGCTGGCAGTGGCATGATTTAGTCTCCGATGAAGCTGACCTGGATGTCCTGTTCCAGATCGATTACAAGTGGTTTCTCAAAGGGTTGCACCGACACCACGTCGTTGCCCGTTCCGTAGACCGGCGACAGGACGGTCACGGCGACCACGCCGTTCACGGACTGCGCCGCGCTGATCAGCTCGCTGATGGCGACCGGGGCCCCGACGCCAGTCTCATTGATTACCGCTGCCACCGCGCTCCGGACCTTGTTCTGGATGTCCAGAATGCTGATGCCGGTGGTGACCCGGAGCGCCAGGCTGACCTGGATCCGGCGAGCCAACGGCCCGTTGATGTTGATGTTGGCGCCCGCGGCGGCAATGCCCGGGTAGCTGCTGCTCTGGCTCTCGTCCCCGTAGACCGTCCGGTTGGCTTCCTCGATCAGGCCGGTGTTCCGGACGTAGCCGTCGATGCCGGGGACCAGGGCGGCGGCGGATCCGCTGGCCGTCAGCCCCAAGTCCAGCTTGTCCAGGCTCTGCACCACGGTCCCATAGGCGCTGTTGACGCTCTCGAACCCGGGCTCCGTCTCGAACTTCAGGTCCGTCAGACTGCCGTTCGGGGCGATGCCGATCAACCGCTTGATGAGGCGGCTCGGTACCGCTTCGTAGATCTGCACCAGGTTGCTGTTGATGCCCAGCGCTGCCACGGGACCCGTGGTGACCGGGACCCGAGTGCTGACGTCGAGGTAGAATCGGAACTGGTTCGTGATGTCGATCCGGGTCACCGACCAGGTGCCCAGGTTATCCGGGCCCCAGAGCACGGTGTTGACGATCAGGCTGTCGCCCGGCATGACGCTGTTGAAGGCGAAAAAGGCAACGTCGACCGTCCCGATCTCCTCGACGCTGCGCGAGTTCTCGATCCAGAAGGTGTTGCTCGTGGTGTCGGTGCGGACCACCCGGAACAGACCCCGGTTCAGGGTCGACAGGGTCCCGGTCGTGGCGTACGTGGTATCGACGCTCCGGGGATCGACGGCCACCCAGTCCCCTTCCTGCACGCTGGCGAAGCCGTCCGGGGCACCGCCACCGTTCTTGACGAAGGCCGTGAAATCGCCCTGCCGCTCGACCTGCCAGCTGCCGCCCACGGTCAGGGCGTCCACCACGTTACCGCTGTACTTCCAGGCCTTGGTGCCGCTCAACAGCACCTCGCCAAGGGCGGAGAAGGTGGTGAGAGCGGTGCTGGCCGTGATGATGGTCTTCGGGGCGGTGATCGCGTTGTTCAGTGCCACCCAGGTCTGGCCACCGAGCCCGGTGACGCTGCTGGTCACCGCGGCTACGGTCAAGGTGCCGGCCGCGCTGATGGCGTTGCCGACCACGGTGCCGGATACCGCGTTGGCCGTGCCGCCGGTGGACTGCACGCTGCCACTGCTGCCTGCGGTGATCGTGGTGACCTGTGGCCGTCCGGCCCGGTCGGCGGAGATGATCTCCGAGACGCCGAACAGACCGCCGACGGCTGCGGTGTCCAGAAAGCCCACCACGTTCGCGGCCGTGATCGGCACCGCCCGAACGTCTTCGTTGACCCAGTCGCTGCTGGCCGCCAGCCCGGCGTCGACAGCGTCCTTGAAGGTGAAGGTGAAGTCGTCGGTGGGCAGGACGGGTGTGTTGTGGCTCCGCACCCAGTTGATGCCGTCCACCAGATAGTAGTAGGGGCCCAGGCCGCTGTTGTTGGCGCCAAGCCCGTTCGGCGGGGCCTCGTAGGTAGCGAAGCTGATGGTGCCGGCCAAGTACTCGAACCCGGTGATCGGCGTGTTGGCGGCGGCACCCACGGTGCTGATGATGGCGGCGGTGGCGTTCGACCCGGCGTCCAGCGGGTAGACCTGCAGGGCCGCGGAGGCATTCAGCGGGTACCAGTTCAGCACGGTGCCGACAGAAGCCGGGGGAGCGAAAGTCGAGGGATCGACAGGAGAATTGGCCGTGACCCGATCGTTGCTCAGGGTCAAGGTCTTGAGAGTCTGTACGAAGGCGGGATGGAGCCCGGTCCCGGTTCCGATGCTCCAGATGTCGGTGGCAATGGCGCTGGCCCCGCTCAGGCTGACCTCGCCGGCGGTGTCCCGGCTGATGGTCAGGGTACCGGCGATGGCGCCCGTCGTCGTGGCGACGTCAGTGTAGCTGATGGTGGTCGTGGTCCGGGCCACGACGACCTTGGCGCCGGTGCTGAAGTTGACGTCCGTACTCTGCAGCCAGACCGGGTCGTTGATCTGGAGCCCATGATCCGTGACCGCAGGAGTCGTGGCCGGCAGGGTCAGGGTCAGGGTGGTGTGACCGTACTGGCTGCCGCTGCAGGTTGCGGGTCCGCCCGCGGTGAAGGTCAGGGCCTCACCGTTGATGAACGTGCCGGCGACCGCCGTGATGACGAGGTAGGTGCCCGTCGAGCTGAGGACGGTCGCCGAGGCGCCGCTGGTGCCGCCGGTCACGGTGCCGGTGCCGGCCGAACCGGCGCTGTAGTTCAGCCGAATCTCCCGGCTGCCGCTGGCGACCGGGAGCTGCATGACGTACAGGTACTGGAAGAGGCTGTCGACGCTCGGACCACTCAGGACCGCGACCCCGAGGTAGCTGGTGTTCCGCAGGTTGGCGATCGTTCGCGCCGCTCCGCTGGCCAGAGTGACCGTGATGTCGGTGTAGATGGTGTTTCGGCTGGTGGTACTGATGCCGACCACGGCGCCAGGTGCGGTGGGGTACCCGTAGGCGACGCGAGCCCGGTTGCCCTCGGGCCCGTGCCGGTAGTACCGCCACATGATGCCGTTGGCCTTCTGCCGAGCCTTCATGTGGATGGCGAAGTCCCGCCAGATGAAGCCGACTCCGAAGGCCTGCGCCAGGCTGGCGTTGCCGTTGTCGACGTCCTTGAAGGTGTTGGTGATGCCGTACGTACCCGTGGTCGGCTTGATACGCCGGTACGTGTTGATCACGTACCGCTTCTGGACGTCATCGCCGTCCACCGTGACGCCGAGCTGGTCCCGGGCCGTCAGGGCGAAGGGGGAGGCGAAGTAGAACCGCTGCTCCGGCAGCCAGTGCTTGACGACCGGGGTCCGGAGCGTCAAGATGGTGCCGGCCCGGTTGTCCAGGCTGCTGACGTGGCTCTCGTTGCCCCAGCGCTGGCCGCCGCCGTCGGGCAACGTCTTCAGGCCGCCGACCAGATCCCCGCTGCTCGGCACGGTGCCGCTGCCGTAGTTGATGACCGTGCTGCTAGTCACTGTGCTGACGCTGTAGCTCCGGAAGCTCGGGGTGCCGTCCTCCCGCCCGCCGGCGATCAGGTTCGCCAGGTGGCTGACGCCGCTGGGCAAGGCGTCGGCTAGCGGGAAGCCCAGGGCCAGGCCGCCGGCGTTCCCAGCCACGGCCGCGATGTCTCCGCCGGTGAAGCTGTTAGTCCGAACCCGGACCCGGGTGGTGCGGTAGACCACGGCCTCGGCGCCCCGGAGCGGCGGGTTGAAGATGCCGACGGCGTTCAGGGCGTTGGTCAGGCTGAGGGCGGTGTAGTTGCTGCCAGCCGGCACGTAGAGCCGCTGCGGGACCGCGGTGGTTCGGACCACCTTCAGGCCGCCGATCGCCAGGCTGATGCTGGTCTGTGGCGACGCCCAGGTGGTGACCTGCTCGACCTCGACCCAGGTGAAGCCGCCGTCCACGACCACCACCCGGAAGGCGCCGCGGTTCGGCTGCAACAGGTTGGTGTCGGTGACGATGACCCAGTCCCCGGCCCGGACGTTGGTGAAGAGCGCGGCGGCGGTGGTGCTGATGTACCGGACCCGCTTTCCCCAAGCCGGGGACGCGGGGTTAGTGACGTCGAGCACGGTACCGGCGCCGACCGACGTCGAGATCAGGTCGGCTGCTCCGTCGACCACGACCCAGAGTTCGGCTCCGCTTTCCGCCGCGACGCTGGTGGCCTCGGCGCCCACGGTGATCGTGGTGAAGCTCGGGGTCTCCAGGAAGCTCCGGGTCGCCAGGCTGCCGGCAGACAGCCGCTGGCCAGCCAGCAGCGGTTCCACCAGCTTGATCTGCCCGAGGTTCCGGTCCATGGTGTAATCGAGATCGGAGCCAGCATCTTCGAGGTCGTTGCCAAACATCGCGGTGAGCAGGGTCCCGCCGGTCACCTTCAGGTGAGCCCGGGAGGTCCGGCCCGCGTTACTGGTCAGTTGGAGCCCGCCGCCAGACGGCACGGCAGTGATACCGGGCAGCAGGTAGTTCAGGACGGTGGCCCAGCTCGCCAGGCTGTTGTTGGCGTTGACTGTGACGAACTGGGTGCCGGCGTTGACGAAGTCCAGGTCGATGATGGTGTTCCGGCCGAACCAGGTGACCGGGATGCCGTCGACCTCGATGAAGAAGGTGGCACCGCTGGTGATAGCTCCCCAGGTGGCTTGCGGATTCGTTACCAGAACTGCGGGCTTCCCGTCCTTGTTCAGGAGCCGGTCGTCCCGGTACAGCCAAAGGCTCCGGGATTCCGCAACCGGGAACCCCAGGAAGTCGTTGGCGTCCACCGTGTCGTCATCCACGGCCGAGATCTGAATGTCTTCGTTGGTGTCGGTCTTGGCGAAGAGGCTGACCGCGGAGCCGCCCTCCGCCAGCCGGGCGTTCCAGAACAGGGTGGGGTCGCTGTTGATGCTGGCCACCACCTCGAAGGCACTCGCGGTCCCGACGGCCCGGAAGTCCGTGGCCGGAAAGACGTGCACGGTCTCGACGCCCCCGACCTCGACCGCCAGGGCACAGTCGGCCACCAGGGCGAAGGGGGCCGTCAGGCTCGACTTCAGGAAGGCCTTGGTGACCGGGCGACCCTGGGCAAGCTGGAAGTACTGCTCACCGCCAGCCGAGGACTCGGCCACCACTTCGTAGGCCACGCCGGCGGTCTTCTCCTCGTAGCCGGTGCCGTCGTCGATGTAGAGGCTAACCGGCTCGTCCTCCCGGCTCACCACGCTGGCACTCAGCACCCGGCTGTTCTCGGCCAGGGACGTCAGGCCGATCACCCCAGACTGCACCGCAAGTGCGGTACCCTTGGTGCGGGACTGCCGGGCGTCCCGGATCCGCTCCCGGTATTCCTGGTCGGACTCGGTGTTGAGTCCGTTGCTGAAGGGGCCGGGGTTATTGACCGTGGCGCCCGGGAATGGGGAGGAAACGAACTCTCGGATGCTGCCGGCAATGACGTTGCCGATCACGCCGGGCGCCCGAGCCACCCCGGGGACGTCGTCGATCTGGATCTCGCCATCCGGCACGGTGGCCGCAAAGGTTGTGGCGAACTGGACCGCCGCCCCGGCGTTCCCCTGCGGGGTCCGGACCAGGGTACCGGCCGGTACCTCACGGTTTCCGCCCTGCGCCAGTACCACGGATTCCCCAAGGTTGTGGAACTTCGTGGTGCCGCTCGACAACGTCAGGGTCCAGAAGGAGCCCAGGTTCGTCTTGGCCGTGTAGGCCAGCGGGCCTTCCAGATTCGTGGTCCCGCGGCCGATGTAGACGCTGCCCGTGGCCGGGAAAGCGGCGGCGTCCTCGACCGGCAGCGCGGTGGTGCCGACGATCGGACTGGCGCCACCCTGGTAGATCCGGGTCGCCAGCTTCGCGAAGCTGCTGTCTCCGATGCTGAGCCGGCCGCTGGACGGCGTTTCCCCGATGCGGGGCACCTGCTCGTCGGCACCCAGACGATCCAAGGCCTGGCCCGAGGCCCGGTCCAAGCTCAGGCTGTTCAGCAGGTTGAAGATGTCCTGGCTGCTCCGGAGATCGGACTGTGCCGATGCCTCGATGATGCTCAGGGTCGGGGACCCAACCTTGAGGCTCGGCAGCCCGAGTCGGGCCAAGACGGCGTCGACCATCTCGCCCACGATCTGAGACCTGGACCTGGGAACTGGAATGTCAGCCATGTGGGGGTTCCGTCTCTTCGGAGGTGCCGAGAAACACTGGAAAGATTACGTCAGCGCCGGACGTCGATCTGGACCGGGATGAACTTGCTGACGCCCCGGACCCCGATGGTCATCTGAACCTGAAGACTGCCGGCGAACTTCCGGACGCTGGCCGACTGCAGGCCGGTGAACCGGTCGTCTTCCTGGAAGAACTGCTGCAGGTTCCGGAGTACGTCCTTGGCGGTCAGATCCGCGGTGCTCGTCCCGGCCCGGAGCCCGATGCCGTAGTCCGGGTGGCCCAGCAGGGCGCCCCGCGGCGTCCCCAGCACCAGCCGGATATCCTGCACGATGTTGGTGAGGCCGGCCGCGAGCCTGCTGTCGCCATCCGGCGTGATCACCAGGTCACCGTTCGTGGTGAGCAGGAGGTCGATGCCGCCGACCCGAACCAAGGGGTCGAAGTAGTTGACGCCCGGGATGGTCTTCACCAGGAAATCCTCTTCCTCCGGGTCGGTGTCGCTCGGGATGTAGATCTGCTGCATGCTGTTCACCGTGCCTGGCGGGAAAGCCTGCAGGAACGCCAGGGCGATGGTGGTGAAGCGATGCAGATCCGAGGCGCCGTCGAGCTGGATGGACCACTGGTTGCTGTCCAGGCGCTCCAGTTTCTGGATCCGCCGGGACTCCCGCTGGGTGGCGTTGCTGGCCAGCCAGATCTTCTGCCCGACGTAGAGCTTGCTGCCGTCCGAGACCAGGACCACGTTGCCGTTGCCGTTCACCAGCAGCGGCAGCTTGAAACCGATCTCGTCGACGTACGGGGACTGGAGTCCGTTCAGGGTCGCGATCTCGTGCCAGCGCTGGGCGTCGCCCAGGTACCGCTGCGCCAGCTGCTCCAGGGTGTGGTCGTACGGGAACGGGACAGCAAACTTGCTGCGGGGCACCTGGAACGCGATGCCGCTCCGGGTCGCGAGCCCGGCCACGTAGTCCAGGGCGGTGACCTGGTCTCGGTTGACCTGCGCCGAGGCCGCCAACATGTCGTACTGCTGGGCGATGGCGTCCAGAGCGTAGATGACATCGAAGTCATCATCGGTTGGCACCCGCTCCGTGGTCCGGACCGGCAACCCGAAGACCTGGGTGTAGGTGCTGTTTCCGGCGCCCACGAAGTCGGTGAAGTCAGCCAGGACCCGGAGAGCCTGGTCCCGGAAGAACTCGAAGTCCTCGCGACGCAGCTGCCGGGACCGCCGGCGCTCTTCCTCGATCTTCCGGATCGTGGCCGGCCGGAGGTTCAGCTCGCTGGGGCGGACGGTGCTGAAGAAGTCGAAGTTCTTGCCCGGGTTCGCGGCGATCTTGTTGGCTGGGTCCGCGGCGTTGGCGCCCGGTCCGCTGAAGAGGCCGCTCTTGCTGCTGCCCGGCGGTGGCCGGGGCGGCAGGCCGCTGGTCTCGGAGCTGCCAGCTCCGCTGTCCGCCTTCCCGCTGCTGATCGCCAGCTGCCGGAAAGCCTCCTGAATCGCGGTGACCGCGCTGTTCTGGTTGCGCTCGAATCGCTGTCCGGTCCGGCTGAGCTGGTTCACGGCGCCGGCGGTAGCCGCGGCTTCCAGCAGGGGCTCCCGGAGATCGGACATGACGTCAGTCGGCAGGTCGACCGCGGCCAGCGTGGTACCAACCGCGTCCTTGACGAAGAGCATGGTCTGCCGGAGTGGGGTGAAGAGCACGGCCTGGATGTCGGCCCGGATGCCCTGCAACACGGCCCGCACGCCTTCGAGGACCCGCCGCCCGGACTCCAAGCCGTTCAGGGCCACGGCGAGCTTGTTCGGGTTCCGGGCACCGACGGTTCCGGTGAAGGCACCGGCGTCCTGCTGCGGCTTCAGGGTGATGCGCCGCCAGGCCCGGAACACCAGGCTGTAGGGGTACTCCAGCGGCGCCGCGGCGGATCGACTGAGATCCAGGGAAACTGGAGTCACCAGGTAGACTTCCTGCTCCCGCCAGATCGCGAAGCCGAGCCGGAGGTCCTTTTCGCCGGCCCGCTTCCGGGATGCGTAGGACTCCAGGAAGCGCTTCAGGAGCATGAACTGATAGAAGCCCGTGCCGTGGAGTCCTGAGCCGTTGGGACCGTTGGCCTCCAGTTCCTCATCGGTCACCGTGTTGGTGAGTGTCGACGGGGCACCGACCAGGCTCCGGGCCTGGCTGACTGCCGTGGTGATCTGGCCGACGGCCTGTACCGTGCCGGCGAAGATGCCGGCGAGTTGTCGGAACACCGGACCCGGGGTCGAGACGCCACCTCGGAGCGGCAGGACGCCGGTGGTCCCGGCCAGAGAGATGTTTCGGATGGGAGCCCCGTTGTGCTCCTCCAGGATGCCGCCCATGGTCACGCTGGTGTTGATGGCGAACGGGGTGCTGATGGTCAGGGCGTGGGGCGGAATGGGCAAGGTAAAGACCTCGTCGTTGCCGAGCTGGTCGTACGTCCCCTTGCTGTTCTTCTTCAGGATGATCAGCTGGTACGGGAAAACCTTGTCCCAGTTCGCCTGCAAGTCCTGTGTCGCCGCGACATCCCAGAAGGGCTCCGGAGCCCGGGACCCGGTGAACTTGGCTCGCGAGGCGGGGTCGGCCCCGAAGAAGGCGTCGACATTACCCCGCTGCGCCAGGATGGCGGAGCCGAAGAATCTGACTGGTGTGGGAATTTCCGCGTTGTCGGCCATGGCGTGTAGATTATGCCCAGAGAGTCAGGGCGGCGAAGTCGTCGGCGTTCAGGACGACGTTGCCCGTCCCGCTACCCCGTTCCGCCCGGAGCTTGATCGTAGTACTACCAGCCGGCAGGGAGACCAGCCAATTCCCACCGACGTTGTGGTGCAAGAGGTCGCCGAGAAGTAGTCGTTGCTTGGTGCTCGGCACCCCGTTGACCTCAACCCAGAAGTCGACCCGGGTCGCGGCCACGCTGGTTGCGACGCTGAAGTGCGCCACCGCCAGGGTCATCCGGGTCAGCGTGGTCTGGTCGGCGGCTGCGATGGTCAGGCTGGCCAGGTCGGTGGCCGCCGTGAAGCTCAGCGTCGGGCCGAGGACCTCGACATGGAATCCGAAGGGCCGGCAGCGGTGCATGACCGGTACGGCCCCCTTCTTCAGACCGTCCAGGACCTTGGTGTCGAGGCTGCTGCCCGGCGGCACCGTACCGTCGAAGGTCTTGCCGTCGATCTTGGTGACGCCGCCGGCGTATGGGCTGCCGGCCGCCAGGATTCCCTCGGTGAAGGTGGTCCGGGCCTCGACGGTCATGGCGTCGATGTCTGCCTGCTCGGCGGCGTTGATGTTGACGGGCATGTCAGTCTCCGAAGTTCACTTTGCTCAAGTGCTTGTCGGCCTTGCCCTCGTAGTCGCCGATCGCATCGGCAGCCTTCGACAGCCCCTGGCCGGCGTCACTCAGGGCCGTGCTCACCTGCTGAAAACTGGACTGGGCGGCACTGCCGCCCGTATACGGGATGGCGTTCGTACCGGCGGCGATCTTCAGCTGGATCGAAGCCTTCGACAGCGCCTGCGAGGCGTCACTCAGGGCCGACTTCACGGAGCTGTGCAACGACTTCAGATCCTGCCGCCAGGTCTTTCCCAGTACCCAGTTTTCGGTGGCGTCCCCGACCTCAACACCCTCACTATCAATGAGGACCTTCTTCTTGACCCCGATGCTGACGCCGCCCTCGCTGCTGTTGAGCTGGAAACCGTCCTTGGCCTTGACGTCGAACTTCTTCTCCGTCTCGAAGTCGTGCTTCCCGCTGCTCTTGACGAAGATGCCGCCGGCCAGGTGGTCGAGGACGATGCTGTTCTCGATGTCACCGCTGTCGTCGGGCTCCGTGGTGAAGAGCCGAACCGTACCGTCCTTGTCGATGGTGAAGGTGGCCCCGCCGTCGTTTTTGTCGACACCGTCGGCCAGCTCCCCGTCCTCTTTGGTAGCTCCCCGGAAGAGCAGGGTCGGCCGGCCGTCCTTGTCGATGGTGAACCGGACGCCGTTGAATTCGAAGTAGAGGTTGTGCTTCGTGTCCTTCTCTTCCTTCCGCTCGTCGGTCGGGTCCTCGACGCCACCGAGGATGATGGCCTTCTGCTGATCGCCGGCCAGGCAGAGCACCAGGACCTTGCTGCCGTTCCCGGTGTCGTCGTCCTCTGTGTTACCGGTATCTGCCCGGAACGTGGCGTGGAACCGGTCCGCGATGCCGCCGAACATGGTGCTGACCGTGACGCCGCGGTACAGCGCCGAGGTGTAGATTCCATTCCCCTCCCGGTACTGGACCTCGACCTCGTACTCCACGGTCTTCTTGCCGTAGCTCAGCGGGTCGTCGGGATAGATGAGCTTCTTCACCTCGCCGAGCCGCAGCACGTAGTCGTTCAACAGGGCGGAGCCGCCCGGGTTCCCGCCCCGGCGCGATGTCCCGAGGTAGCTCGGAATGACCGTGTTGTCGCTCAGGATGTTTGGCATTTTAGAATCCGAAGGTCTTCTTGTTGATGATGTTCTGGAGCTTCTCGCCGAAGGCATCGGCATCGACGTCCGTCTTCTCGTAGCCCGCCGGCGGAGGCTGGTCGACATCGGTGAGGTTGGACTGCCCTTCGCTATCCAGGGCGGGCTCCGCTACGGCGGACGGCGGGGAATTCGGCTCGTTGCGGTTCACTCGGTAGTCCCGGCTGGTCGGCGCCTCGTACTCCCGGAGGTCGCCGGCGTCAGTTCCGCTGAACATCGAGAAGTCGCCACCCGCCAGCTGGTCGGCCTTCAGACCGTGGCTCAGCGCCAGAGAGGTGGTGAAGGACTTCATGCCGCTGCCGGGCTGCACGCTGAAGCCGTGGCTAACGGCCTCGATGTGCAAGACGTGACCGTCGTACTCGACGTTGTCGCCGGGGCAGATCGGGGAATGAAGACCCACGGTCTCCATCATTCCGGTCAACGTGAGGTGCTGCCCCATCACGATGTCGGAGATGATGTACATCCAGTCCCCAGCCTTCCGGCTGTTGGCGTCGGCCGGCGCGCAGTTCACCGTCTGCATGTAAGGCCGCAGGCCGCTCCGCATGATGTCCATGTCGTCGGTGATCGGGGGGTCGCGGACGATGTACCCGGTCCGGTTCTGGGACTGCAGGCCGGTCTCCCCGTAGACGTGCACGAAGTTGAAGCGCAAGGCATCGCTGCGACCCAGGTCGACACTGCGAATCAGGACCGGGGCGATGATCCAGCGCGGCAGCTCGGCGAACCGGGTCAGCGCCAGCCTCCGGTCGGAGTTCACCGGGTTCTCGGCCGGCTTCTGTGTCGGCTTCCCGCCCTTCTTCTTCTTCTTGGGCTCCGTCGCCGCCTTGATGGGCTTCGGCTTGTAGGTCTCGTCCAGGATGCCGCTGTTGAAGGGCAGCTGTCGGATGACCAGGGTCGGTACCACGTTGCCGACTCCGTTGGGCCGCAAGGTGGCGTACATCTCATTGACCGTCGGGTTCAGGTACTGCTGCAGCAGGCTCCAGACGGTGCGCTGGCCGTTGAACTGCGGGACGCTGGGCAGGAAGGTGCCGAGCAAGGGGTCGGGGGAGCTGTGGAGCCCGATGTCGCCGGTGCCGGCGCCAGTGACGCCATCCGGCGTGAAAACCGCCCCGGCCACGGTGTTGCTACTGCCGTCCCCGGTGGTGTCCCCCTGGACGCCGCTGTCGCTGGTCTGGCTCATCTTGTACTTCTGGATGCCCATCAGCAGGTCACAGATGTCGGACCAGGACTTCAGGCCGTTCGGCTTCGTTCCCTTGGTCACGCCAAGGATGCCGGCCACCGGGTCCGGGATCACGAAGGCATTCGGGTTGTTCAGACCCTGGTTGCTGTCGCCGACCGCACTGTCCTGGAAGCCCTGGTTCTTCGGGACCCCGCTGCCGTAGAAGGCGTGGAGCAGGATCGGGATCAGCTTGTTGGCGTCGATGCCGCCGCTGTTCTGCTGGTCGCCGCCCTTCTTGATGATGTCGTTGATCTCGATGCCGGTCTTCCGGAGCCAGTCCGTGGCCAGACCCACCGACTCCGCCGCCAGGTAGGGCTCGTAGTAGATGCTGGCGTCCAGCTCGGTGAAGCCGGCGGCATTCATGCTGTAGGTGGTGATTCGGAGCCCGGTTGGAGCCTGGGTGATCCGCTTCCGGATGGCGGAGATCCGGCCCAAGAACTTCAGGCCGTCCTGCCAGCGGTTGCAGCGGTCGGAGTTCCGGATCCGCGCCAGCAGGTCCCGGGCCGCCGCCGCCGAGTTCACCATCCAGGCCGCCACCCAGTCTCCGGGGAACATCTCCACCATGTAGTTGGCGCCATTGAATAGGGTGGCGTTCAACTGGTTGACGTGGTTGGCCTTCGTGGTGGTGACCTGCAGGTTCTGGATGTCCTCGACGATCAGCAGTACCGGATCCCGGAGTCGGGTGATGTCGGCCGGCGACTTGCTGAAGGACTCGCCCTTGGCGCGGCTGAAGGTGACCGGGTACCGGTACCGCCAGACCGCCATCACGGCGAAGGCGGAGACGTGGACGGAGTCCGGGGCGTCGGCGGCGTTGTCGACCTTGCCCCGCTCCCCGAAATCCAGCATGAGGTCGTAATACCGAGCCATTAGTACGTACCCTCCGGCCGCCCCGGTCCGCCTGGCGACGGGGTCTCAGTCCCGGGGGTACCGGGCGGCTTGGCTTGCGTCTGGCCGGAGCCCCCGAGGGAGCGGCCGAAAGCCTGCCCGGTGGTACTGCCGCCCATGGAGCCAATCAGGTTCTTGGTGGCCGCGCTGAGGTTGGCGAAGTCCGTGATCAGGCTGTCGACACTACCCTTCAGCATGCCGAACCCGGCGGTCTTCTCTTCGGCCCCACCCAGGGATCCGATGGCGTCCACGATGGACTGGATGTTCTTCTCCAGGGCGGACTGTTGCTTCTGCATCTCAATGACGTGCTGCTCGCGCTGCTTGGCTTCCAGCTCGTCGATGCTGCCATACGGCAGCTTGCCCTTCTTCAGGTCTCGACCCGCCAACCCCTTGACGCCGGACAGGATTTCTACCATGCCGACGCCGCCCTCAACGTCACCACCCATCTCAAAGCCGGCGTACGCCCCCAGGGCTTCGAGCTGGCTCCGGGCCTCCTTGGCACCGGCACCCTTGCCCCGGGCCTGGCTGCCGAGCTGTGCCATGAAGTCGGTTTCCGACATACCGGATCCCCGCATGGCTCGCATGGCCCGGCTCACCGGATCGTCGCCCCCCTGCTCGATGTGGCGGCCGAAGAGGCCGGCCGTCATGCCGCCGAGCTGAGCAGTGGCTTCGTCCTTCCCGATACCGAAGGCCCGGGACATCGGCCCCCCGCCCCGGCCCGACGCCAGCTCCAGCAGCTCCTTGGTGCTCAGCTTGCCGCCCAGGACGTCCTGGGCGTACGTGGTGGCTCCCGGCATGATGCCGACCGCACTGACGATGTTCCGGCCCTGCTGGTAGGGGTCGAAGCCCGCAGACAGCCGATCCAGGCCCTGCATGCCGAGCTGGGCCCGGGCCACCTGGTTGAAGTCCGCCGGACCCCCGGTGAACGACATCCCACCCTGGATGGCGGCTAGGGCTCCTGCTCCGCTGACGGTGCCTCGGGGATCGAAGCCGAAGAGAGACTGCCCGAGCTGGAGCCCGGCGCCGACGTCGATGCCGCCGCCGAGGGCCGACTGAGCGAGACCCCGGGTCTCGGCCCGTCCGGTACCCTTGCCCCGGAAGGCACCACCACCGAGCCCAAGGCCCCGGGCCGCCGCACCCAGGACGTCACCGACCTGGCCGTAGCCAGCAGCCTGCGCGCCCATGATGTCCCAAGCCATTCGACCGCCGAAGGCCCGGCCACCGAGGGCCTGCCCCTGGAACTTGGCGCTGGTCAGCTCGCCGGCTCCGTAGCCCTGGGCCTCCAGGTTCTGCAGCAGCTTGCTGGTGCCGGCGATGTTCCACTCCCCGGTCTTCGGATCCCGGTTGAAGCCCCCCATGCCGGCCCGGCTCAGCATCATCCGGTCGGACCGGGTCTGGTCGACGTACTCCATGCCACGGCCGAAGCTGGCCTGGAACTGCATCGTGGCCTTGATCTTCTCCATGGTCTCCTGCATCCGCTGGTACTTCGCGGTCTCCATGCCGACGTCCGTCAGGCCTGTCAGTTCGCCGCCCGTCAGGCCCTTGAACCCCTTGACGACGTCGCTGAAGTCAGCCTCGGTACTGCCGATGGACTGCAGGATCCGCTGCCGAGCCTCCGGGCTCTGCCGGGAGATGAAGTGCATCGCCGCCAGCTGGCTGTAGTCGCCGCGTCGCATGGCCTGCCAGGCCGGCATCACAGCCTGACCGCGCTGCGCGTTGACGTCCAGCGTCAGGTTGTTGGCCCTCTGGAAGAGCTGCGTGATACCGTACCCGAGCCCGGCGCCCGCGGCCACCATGCCTGCCGGACTCTGTACCGCCCGCATGATGCCGGCCCCGCCCGGGACGCCAGGCATGCCGGGGATACCGCCCGCACCACCGCCGCCCATCCCGCCGCCACCCGCACCGGTCCGACCAAAGAACCAGTTCAGTAGGCCGCCACGACCCCCGGCTCCACCACCACCACCGGCTCCCGGAAGCGGAGGGGGCGTTAGGCCTCCCCCTCCCTGAGCCAGTTCGTGGGAAGTCCGGGGCCAGGGGACGCCGGGCAAGATCTCCGGCATCATGCCCCGCTGGGCCTGCAGGCTCTCTTGGCCGCCCGTGATACGGCCCGCCACCCGAACCATGGCCTGCTGGACCGCGGCGGCCTTCTGGCCCTGGCCACCCAACCGGTTGTAGGTCTCGCCGAGCCTGTTGAGGGCGCCCTGCAGCTTGGTCAGCTCCTGTTCCTGGCTCCGGATGCTGGTCTTCAGAGCGTCGGTCAGGCCCTTGAAGCTGCTCGACCCCATGCTCCCCAGGTTCTTGAAGGCCGCGGCGTTCTCGTTCAGGAGCCGGGTCAGGCCGCTCTGTCCGCCGGCGCCGGACGTCGCGCCAGGCGCGGACCGTCCCACGTTGCCGCCGCTCAGCAGGCCGGAGCCTCCGCCACCACCGCCAGGCGTCTGGACACCGCCCAATACCTTGGCGATCTCCTTGCCTTTCGACAGGATTTCGTCGAGGGCCCGCTTGACACGGTTGAACGACGTCTCATCGAGGCCGAATTGGAATTTGAGCGTCTTTTCCGCTGGCATTACAAGACCTTACCTAGACGCCGCGCCGTACGGATGCGGTGACAATTCGAGCAAACCAGATCGCACTTCTCGATCTCGGCCTTGATGACAGTCAGTGGCCGACCCTCGGCTGCCATCGTAGCGACGTTGTCTTCTTTGTTGTCGCGATGGTCGAAATCCATGCAGACCGCCGGGAAGAGCTGTCCGCAATCCGAACACGGCTTTACCTTCTGAGCGTCAACAAAATCGCGGATAACCTTCCGTCGGGCCGCGGCTCGGGCCTTGATAGCATCCTTGTTTCGTTGGTAGTGCTCGGCCTTCTGCATGGTGATGTCGGCTCTGTTGGTTTCCCGACGAATTCGGCCACGGACCGCTTCTAGCTCTCTGTTCTGTCGGTACCAGATCTGCTGGCGAGTGAGAGCCTCAGCTGGCATGGTGGATTGAAGGGTAGATTATCCCTGAGTTTTTTCCTGCTTCTCGGGTGGTCCGAAGCCTGGACCCTCTTCGTTCCAGTCCGGGAACTCGACGCGGAAGCCCTCGGGGAGAGGGGCTCCGGTCGGCAACTGGGTCTCGGGTCCCGGCAGAACCTCGGGCGGCTTGGTCTCGGCACGGATCCGGGCCAGCCGTTCCTCGATCGGGTGCTTCGGCAGCTCGGGCCCGGATTCGACCGGTTTCCGGGTGGCGGCCTCTGCCTCTGCCTGCTTCCCGTACTCCCAGGCCTCGGCGTCCTCGGCGTCTTCCTCCAGGCGGCGGATCGCCAGCACGGCGGGGCTCAGCAGCAGGTGCTCGATCTCGGTCTTGCGCTGGACTGGATCCAGCTCCTCGTACTGGGTCTCGTAGTAGTGCTGCAGGATGTCTTCGATCGGCAGCTGCTCGACCACGTGCAGCGGGGTGTGGAACGTCACGCTGTACCAGCGGAAGATGTACCGGAGGTTGTAGACCTCGGGCTCCCGTACCACGTCGTGCATGGCATGAAGCCTGAGGTCACGAACCGTGGTGCTGGACAGCCATTCCACTTACCGCCTCCGGGTACGCTATCAGGTCGTCTTTTCGGAATCCAGCTCCGGGACCGCGGTCGGGCTGGTGAAAGTCGTGGCCCCTGGCGGCCAAGCCTGCTGCCCGAAGGTCAGCGGCACCACCCCGCAGCCCTCGGGACCAACGGTTAGGGGAGCAACCCCGGTACCGTCGAAAGGGTTGAGGTTGACCGGTGGCCAGACGTAGAACCCGATGCCGGGACAGAACCAGCACATCTGGACATCGGGGCTGTAGCAGCGCCGGCAGCCCGGGCAGCTCCAGCCCGTTCGACCGAAGGTGAAATTCACTTCATAACCTCGGACTTCAGGTCCTGGGCGACGGCCTCCGACTTCTTGGCGGCTCCGGCCCGGTTGCCGGCCAGCGTCTTCTCCAGCTCGTTCAGTACGATGACCGGGACGTTGATGTCCTCGAAGCCGAGCCCTTCCCCGTTCTCCTTCCACCAGCTCGGGGTTTCCAGAGCGTGGGTCCGGATCCTGGCGATGGCGTGCGCCAGCACGGCGGCTTCCGCCGCGGCGCCGTCCGGGGCTGGTCCGAGAAGCTGCCGGCGCAGGCTGTCCTGCGACAGGACCTCCGCCATGCTGAGCTTGGTCTTGATGCGGAAACGGCCGCGGAGTTCTGGGCCCTCGGCCTGGGGAATGGCGACGACGAATTCGTCCAGCATGTCTTGCTCCTGTGGGGATGGTGACACCGGCGATTCTAACATGCCGTGGCGTCAGGGGAGCAGATTACTCCTTGACGCCCTGACACTGCCCTGATACAAATTCCCCATGACGACCATCCGTCTGACCGACCGGGAGTACTACGCCGCCGAGCGCAAGCAGTTCCCGGCCGCGGACCACAGTCCCTTGGACCGGAAGCAGATGGTGGAGGCCAGCCGGTTCCTCTTCAAGGCCTTCGACCTCCCAGACCTCCCGATCTTCTTCAGCGATCAGCCGGCGCCCGGCTCTGCTGTGGCCCGCGGGAACTGGAGCTGGTTCCACCACTACCTGGGCCGCCGGGACCGCACGCAACCCAGCCACCACATCAGCTACGGGGTCCTGGCCTGGCAGGCTCTGACTGTGGCCCACGAGGTCGCTCACTACGTCCGGCACGAGGCCTACCGCCGGGATGCCCTGTTGCCCTGGTTCCGAAAGCCGGTGGGCCCCTTCCCGAAGCCCTGGAAGGCTCACGACCACCGGCACGCGGCGGTAACCGCCCGGGCGGTGAAGCTCCTCGAAGCCGAGGGCTACAGCCGGCCCAGTGGCCTCGACGCCATCCACGCCGCCAAGGAGCGGTACCTGCGGCGGGTTGCCGAGGAGCTATCGGCCTGGCCGATCGGCACCCTTGACGTCCTGATTGCGCCCACATAGAAAGGAAAGCCATGCCCAAGACTACCACCCCCGAAGACAAGGACGCCGAGATCGGCAGGCTCCACATGGAGTTGAAGGAGACCCAGGACGAGCTGTCGGATGCCCAGACCCGCCTGGAGGAGGCCGAAGGCGCTTACCAGATGCGGCACAGCGGCTACAAGAAGGACCCCTGGGGCAGCGGCAAGCTTCCCGTCCCCCGTCTGCAGTTCCACTACGAGAAGCTGGAGCCCGGCGAGGGCTACGACTGGGCCGTCATCTACAGCCTGGTCTTCATGCATCGCCTGGGTCACATCCACGCGGTGCCACTCGGCATCACCAAGGTCGGGGGCGGCGAGCGGTACGACGGACCGCTGGAGGGCAAGATGGGAGGTGGGACCCAGCTCTACGACCCGTTCCGGGACGGCATTCACATCCGGTCGGACCGGAACCACCTGAACCTGCCGGCCTTCAAGGTGCACGGCGACCGCATCGAGGAGATCGTCGACTTCGATCCCGACCACCCCATCCTGCCTGGACCCGGAGTCCTCGGCAGCCCCACCATCCCGCCGCGCTTCGGGCCCGAGGGCGAGAAGTACCGGAAGCAGCAGGAAAAAGAGCAGGACACCGAGGAATAGTTGTGGTATGATTCTCGGCGCAGTTTAACCCTCCACAGGAGACAGCAGTGAACACGACGAAGCTCAACGAAGAGAAGGTCACGAAGTTCATCGGCAGCACCAACAAGGGCAAGACCGCCCAGCAGGTCGCGCAGAAGTTTGGCGTCGCCAAGACGACGGCGTCCCGCTTCCTGGGCACGATGGTCGGCAACGGCACCGCGTCGGTCGCCGGCACCCTGAAGTCGGGTGTCCAGGGCCGCCCGGCGTTCCTGTACCAGCCGCAGGCGATCGTCACCCAGAACATCAACTACTAAGCCCCCGCTCGGTAGTGCAGGCAAGCCTCGGGACCCACTAGGGTTTCGGGGCTTTCTTTTTGTTGTTGACATTCCGGGGGCCGGGGCGTACATATTCATCATGGACAAGATCTGGTCGAGCTGGCAGCTGGCGGTCTTCATGTGGGTGGAGAGCCCGAACCCCGCGGTCACGGCCCTGGTCGTAAGCGCCCTGGCCGGCACGGGCAAGACCACCACCATGGTGGAGGCCATCAACCGGGCGCCGGAGAGGCGTATCCTGGCCACGGCCTTCAACCGGAAGAACGCCGAGGACCTGCAGGCCCGCATCACCAACCCCCGTGCCGAGGCACGGACCTTCAACAGCCTGGGCTACGGCCTCTGCAAGTACCACCTCGGCCGCGACCTCCGGATGGATGAGGGCCGGGGACGCCGTCTGGCCAAGCAGGCCGCCGGCACCGACTGCCCCGCCCCGGTGGTGACGGTCATCGCCAAGCTGGCCAGCAAGGGCAAGCACCTGCTGCCCCGTGGCAGCGTGGCCGCCATGGTCGACATCGGCTACGAGTTCGACATCGTGCCGGACACGAAGTTCATCAAGACCTGGAGCCCGCACCGCTGCGCCGAGCTGGCGCTCCATGCCATGGAGCTGGCGCGCACCGAGCGCGACGGCACGATTGACTACGATGACCAGGTCTACCTGCCGGTGGCCAACGGCTGGGTGAACCCCCGGTTCGACCTCGTCATCATCGACGAGTGCCAGGACACCGACCCCGCGCAGCTGGAGCTGGCGGTTCGCCTCTGCAAGAAGGGTGGGCGCATCATCGTGGTTGGCGACCGCAACCAGGCCATCTACGCCTTCCGAGGCGCCGACAGCCGCAGCATGGACCGTCTGAAGGACCGCCTGAAGGCCCAGGAGCTGAGCCTCCCGGTGACGTACCGCTGCGGGAAGAAGATTGTGGAGCTTGCGGCGAAGCTGGTGCCCGGCTACCTGGCCCACGAGTCGAACCCCGAAGGAGAGATCGTCGACATGAGCACCGAGGCCATGATGGTGGCGGCGGTGCCCGGCGACTTCGTTCTGAGCCGCAAGAACGCGCCGTTGGTCGGCATCTGCCTGAATCTCCTGAAGTCCGGCAAGCGAGCTAAGGTCGAAGGCCGCGACATCGCAGAAGGCCTCGTCAAGCTGGTGCAGAACTTGGGCGGCCAGTCGGACAGTGTGGTCGCCATGCTGGAGCGGCTGACGGACTGGGAGAACCAGGAGATGGCACGGGTGGTCGCAGCCTCGAAGGACGAGGAGCAGGCCCAGAAGAAGGCCGGCGACGTGGCGGACCGTGCTGAGACCGTTCGGGTCCTCAGCGAGGGCATGGCGACTGTGACGGAGCTGGTGGCCCGGATCGAGAACCTTTTCGAGGACAAGGTCGGGGCGGGCTTCATCACCTGCATGACCGTCCACAAGGCCAAGGGCCGGGAAGCCGACACGGTCTACGCCCTGAAGGACACCTTCCGCCGGCTCGGGCAGGAAGAGCAGAACATCGAGTACGTCGCCATCACCCGGGCGAAGTCGAAGCTGGTCTGGGTGCAGGAAGCGCCGGCGGTGGCTTGACCGTGCCGCAAAGAGTGTGGTAAACAACCCCGCAGCCCGCAGTACAGAAAGGACCGTACAAATGGTCGGCTACACCGTTCGTAGGAAGTCGAGCCCGGAAGAAACGAAGAGCCCCACCGAGAAGGTTTTGCCGGGGCCCATTCCGTTCGAGTCCATCCCGTACAGGCTCGGGATCGACACCAGCAAGCTCTCCGTCGACAACGTCCTCTTCACTCCAGAGACCTGTCGCCTTCTGTTGGAGAACCACAACAAGCGGAATCGTGGTGCCAGTCTAGCGTCGATCGACTCGATGGCCCGCGACCTCCTGGCCAACCGCTGGGCGGACACCGGCGAGCGGGTCACCTTCGGCGTCGACGGCAACATCGTCAGCGCCCAGCACCGCTTCCAGGCCGGCGTCAAGTCCGGCGTCCCCTTCGTCTCCGACGTGAAGTTCGGCATCGACGAAGCCGGTCGGCTCGCGACGGACTCGGGTCGTCCCCGCAGCAACGGCGACCAGCTGGTCGCCATCACCGGCGACAAAGCCATGCGCCCCAAGGCGACGCTGCTCACCGGCGTCAAGAACATTCTCAACACCCACCGCGACAAGCTCAGCCCTGGTCTCGCGCTGGCGATGGAGAAGGACTTCTCCGACGGCCTCGAAACTTTCCTCAGCGAGTCCAAAGGTCCCCATCTCTACAAGAAAAACCCCTGCGCCGCGGCCTTCGTCATCGCCGGTACCGCTTACCCCAACAAGACCCGCGACCTGCTCCGCAATCTGCTGGGAGGTGAGATGGCCACTTCGGCTTCCAAGGCCATCTACCGGTACGCGAGCACGTTCTTCAACAAGAACTCAGACCTCGCTATCGCCTCGAAAGTCCTTTTCGGCATCTACGCCCACATGGAAGGCATCGCGATTGAGCAGCTCTCCGCTCGCGAAAAGGACTTGGAGAAGACACGCCTCTATTTTCTGGCGCAGATTCTGAAGCGCCACGAGCTGAAAACCCTTGGGGAAATCGCTCCCAAGCTGGTGGAAACGCTCAAGGCGGCTTGAACATCACCCGACACCAAGGTAGACTGACCACCATGGCCACCAAGAAGACCCAGACCTCGAAGGCTACCAAGAAGCCTTCCACGAAGTCGGCGCGCGGCCGTCCGGATCAGCGCGCCGGAAGTCCCGCCCCCGTTGAACCGGATGGGGCCCGAGGGACCAGCCCGGGACCGTTGACCGGGCATCTTCCCACCCGCACCCTGGCCGACCGGGAAACCATCGCCCGCGACGTCCTGAACTGGGCGGGTCGCATGGTGTCGGGCTCGAAGTCTGAGTACCTGCGGCGGCACCCGACCCACTTCGTCTTCTTCAACGCCAACCTGTATGGCAGCGACGCCGCCAAGCTCTGGTTCGGCGACGTGGACTTCAACCAGGACACCGACAAGCTGCTGCACCTGGCCGACACCCTCGGGGAGACCATCTACGTGACCCGGGAGATGCCGTTCCGCTTCGAGGAACCGCTGACCCTCGACCGACTGGAAGCCGCCCTGAAGACCGGTGACGCCCGGGTCTTCAGTCCGAAAGGGCTGGTGTTTTGATGAACGCCGTCTGGGACCTCGTTACCACCGACGCCGGTCCGGAGATCCGGTACCGGAACCTCTTCACCGGGGAGGACATGCTCTGCGGCTTCGCCAACCAGATGACGATCGGCGAGATCCTGGACTTCATGCTCCGGGAGGGGTGTCGCGGCCCGGAGTTCGTCCGCTGGGACGGGGCCCTGCTGCACCTGCTGCCCGCGCCCCGGAGTATCTGCTGATGTTGTACTACTACCCGACCTTCACCCGGGAGCAGGTGCTGATCATGTCGGCCATGTACCGGTACCGCTGGGTCCGGGCCTGCCAGGATTCCGTCTCCGACGTGGTGGAGAAGGTGGACCCGAACGGACAGCTCGACCTGGTGGACCTGGTGACCACTTTCGTGGACACCACGGACCAGATGTCGGAACTCAGTGAGGTCCTGGTCTACTGGCGCCGGTGCTGCGTCACCCTCGAAAGCATCCAGGTCCAGCTGCTGCCCGAGTTCCGGGACCGGCTGATCGCCTTGATCTCCGAGGACTACACCGAGTACCGGGGGACCTCAGAGACCAGCCAGGCCTTCGTCGGCAAGCTGGTGGAGGCGCAACCGACCCTCCGAGCCACGCTGATGGACGCCCCGCTGATGGACCCATCGCACCTGCAGCCCCAGTCCTTGCCTTCCGGCATCACGCCTGATACCTTGAACTGATGGCGTGGCGGGACACCCCGGAAGGTAAGGCCGCCAGGCGGCTCTGGGCTCAACAGCATCGCATCAAGAACCGAGATAAGGTCCGTATCGCTAGCCGACGAGCAAATCTGAAGTACGAGTACGGCATCAGCCTGGAGCAGTATGATGAAATGCTTCAGGCTCAAGGTGGTGTCTGTGCGATTTGCCGAAAGATATGTGAGAGCGGAAAGGCGCTGGCGGTTGACCACAACCACGCAACCAGCAAGAATCGCGGCCTTCTGTGTAGACGTTGCAATCTGGTCATCGGAAGACTTCATGACGACCCTGTACTTTTCTTGCGTACTGCCCTATATTTGCTGAGCCATGAGAAAGCAGATCTCAGCCTACTGTGACGGATCCTCCAACGGCGCCGCCGGGGGTCCGACCGGCTGGGGTTGGCTGATCGTGGACTGGGACGCCGACGACATCGTCTGCGCCGGTAGCGCCGGCGCCCCGGTCGGCACCAACAACACCGCCGAGCTGCAGGCCGCGATCCACGGGCTCCGAGCCATCCTGGACCGGGGTCTGGAGCAGGGGAACGACGTCGAGCTGGTCAGCGACAGTACCTACACCCTGAACCTGGCGAACGGCAGCTACGTGGCGAAGAGCCACCTCGACTTGGTGAAGACGCTCCGGGAGCTGGTGCGGCTGACCGGTGCCAAGACCCGCTGGGTCCGGGGGCACGCAGGCGACGCCTTCAACGAGCAGGTCGACCGGCTGGCGAAGGCTGGTCGGGACAAGTACGCGACCGTGGAGACCCGCAAGCGGAGGCGGTCCCGAAAACGCGAAGAACGACGACGGAAGCGAGCCATTGTGAAGGAATACAAGCGCCGGGTATACGGCACCACGAGGGTCACATGACACCATTCGCATACGTCGGCCTGGCCCTCGCCGGGCTCTGGCTCATCACCGCCATCGGCTCCGTCATCCTGACGCGGGGCGACAGCAGCTCGGGTGCCCTCGGCCTTCTCCTGATCGGGTGGGGATGGCCGGTCGTCATCCCGTTCATCCTCGTCACCGAAGTGATTGACCGTCTCCGGAGGAAATCGTGAAGCATCTCGCCGACCTGACCAAGCGCGTGGAGACCCTGGCCCGGACCGCCGATGACCGGATCTGGGTGCACAACTTCGACGAGGAGGCCGCCGCCAAGTTCGGCAACCTCGTCTTCAAGGTCGCTGAGAAGGACGAGCGGGAGCCCATCATCGTCTACGTCGACAGCTACGGCGGCTACATCGATGCCCTGGTCTCCATGCTCAGCATCATGGACGGCGTCCCGAACCCCTTCATCACGGTGGCGACCGGGAAGGCGATGTCGGCCGGCGCGGTCCTGCTGAGCCACGGCGACATCCGGTGCGTGGGTCAGCATGCCCGCGTCATGATTCACGAGATGCAGGCCGGAACCAGCGGCCACATCAACGACATCAAGACGGACGCCCGGGAGCACGACCGCCTCAACGAGTACGTGATGGGGCTGCTGGCCCAGAACTGCAAGAAGCCGCTGTCGAAGATCCGGAAGCTCTGGGGCAAGGACCGCGACCTCTACATGACCGCCCAGCAGGCCGTTGACTTCGGGCTGGCGGACAACGTCGGCATCCCGCTGGTGGAACGGTACAGCGCTTTCGACATGAAGTTCCTGGACACCAAGGATGCCCAGGTGAAGCCATGAAACTGACCGCCGCCGAGAAGGCGCTGATCGACCTGGCCTGGGCCTTCGAGTGCGCCGAGGTCAAGTCCGGCTGCCGGCACGAGCGCTGGCAGTACCTGATCGACAACCACAGCAAGGAGATCGGGGTGGCCCTGGGCGAGGCTGTGAAGGCGAAGATCAAGCGGGACGACGGGAAGTGCGACTTCTGCGGCGGCGACGCCCGGAAGTGCTACCCGCGGCACGCCAACGGCCGGAGCTGCAGCTGATGGACGCGGACTTGACGGCGGAGGTCCAGCGGCGGTACAAGGGGATCATGAACCGAGCCCTGGAACTGCTGGAAGCCGAGAACAAAGTGCTGCGCGCACAGCTGCAGCACGTCCGGAAGCAGGTCGCCGAGATGGCTACCTTCCGGTGCCGGGACCTGGAGTACCAGGTCAAGAAGGGAGACGGCTACAGCAAGGGCGACGAGCTGGCGCCCTTCATGTCGGAGAGCTTCCTGTATCCGCTCTTCGGCAAGGACGCGGCCCGCACCGTGCTGGCCTACTTCGGCGCCATCCGGGACAGCGTCAACGTGGACGCCGACGACGCCCTGGCCTTCCGGAAGCTGGTGGACGCCGAGATGGAGCTGAGCATGTCGTACCTCCTCGACATGGTCCGGGAGGCACTGCCGCCCTGTCCCGAAGCCCCGGAGCTGGATCGCTCGAAGGCACCGCCTTACCTGGACATCCCTCGGGCGCTGCGCAGCAAGGGCCAGCAGGCGCAAGTGGATGCCTGGTTCGGATCGAAGACCTACCTGGACTACGCCAAGAAGATGGCCGAGCACCGGGCGAAGCCGGTGGTCAAGGCTCACGACTACCTCCAGAAGGCCTGGGGTGCCGAGACCCGACTCCGGGAAGCCAAGGAAGCCGTCCGGCAGGCAGAATCCCGGGCCCACGTCCGGGAGTTCTTCCGCGGGGAGGAGTCGTGATCCCCAGCATCCCGCCCGTCAGCTGGGCCGACACCTGCGAGTACGTCGTGCTGGCCGGCAGCCACGGCTACGGCACCGCCATCGAGATCAGCGACCGGGACCTCCGGGGCTTCTTCATGCCGAGCCGGCTCGGCGTCCTGGGCTTCCTCGGGGAGCCCGACAGCCGGGTCACCGACAGGCTCGGCATCGACGACGCCTTCTGGGAGTTCCGGAAGTTCTTCCGGCTCTGCGCCGCCGCCAATCCGAACGTCATCGAGACCCTGTTCCTGCCGGCGACCAACATGGTCCGGGGTACCGAGGCCGGCATGGCGGTCCGGGAGATCCGACAGGCCTTCCTGAGCCGGAGGATCGGCCGGACCTACCTCGGCTACGCGACCGGGAACTACAAGCGGATCCAGAACGTCGGGGCGCCGGAGCTGCCCTGCTACGACCCCAAGGACGCCATGCATCTCATCCGGCTGGTGCGCACCGGCCTGGAGGCCCTGCGCACCGGCGACCTCCGGGTCCAGCGGCCGGAGGACCGCGACTACTTCCTGTCGATCCGGCGCGGCGAGGTTCCCTTCGAGAAAATCCGGGACGAGTTCGAGGCCGCCCGGGTTGCCTGGCCGGCCGCCGAGGCGGGCTCCCCGCTGCCCGCCGTCCCCGACGAGCGAGCCCTCAACGAGTACTGCGCCAGCTTCCTCGGGCTGCACGTCCGGGACCGGTGGTGACATGGCTCGGAAGACCAGGCTGGAGTGCGAGATCACGGAGCCTCTGAACATGGCGGGCTTCGCCAAGTACATCGGGGTCCCGGAGGACGACGTCTACGACCTGCCCTTCGATGGCCTCTGCCAGCTGCTAAAGAAGCACGGGTTCTGGCTGACAGGCGACGGCATCCTACCGAAGCCCGGCGGCTACCCCAAGGAGAAGCGATGAACCTCCTCGAACGTCTGCTGCACGCGGTCCTGAACCGGCTCTTCGAGCGCCGGGACATCGTGATCGACGGCAAGTTGTACCTTCGGCGCTGGTACCTCCGGGGCCGGGGCACTGGCCGCCAGTGGTTCCTGCACAACATCCGGCTGCCGGACGCCGGCCGGTCCTGGCATGACCATCCCTGGGGCTTCCGGACCCGGGTGCTCTGGGGCGGCTACACGGAGAACGTGCTCCGGCCCAACGCCTGCCTCCGGTGTCCGGAACCGCATACCCACGTCCGAACCCTGCTGGCCGGCGACCGCTCCGAAGTCAGCAGCCGGTTCACCCACCGGATCGACACCGTCCGCGGCAGCACCTACACCTTGGTACGGGCCGGCACCGCCCGCCGGATCTGGGGGTTCTGGGTCCCGGACGCCGGGGTGCCGGCCGGCGTCCGCTGGGTGGACTGGCGGACCTACCTCGGTCTGCCCCCGGATGCCCCGGATTTCCTGGAGGATCGGGTGGTGGTGTCCCCGCCCCAGTGGTGGTAAGATCGGGGCATGGACGAATATCCGTTGGACCTCTCCGAGGGTCGGAGCAGTGGCTCCACGTTTCGGCACGCCAGCCCCGACTGGCGGCAGAACCTCTGCCTGGGCGCCCAGTTCGACGGCGACGCGGTCTGCAACGCGATGGTGGCCGCCGCGGCCCTGCCGACCCACGGGTTCCGGCACCCGGTGTACTGCCGATGGTCCGGCTACCGGCGCGGGGAGGCCGGGCCCGAGGCCTGCCTGGCGGACTTCGAGAAGGTCTTCCTGCCGCTGGGCTTCGAGCGGCTGTCGGTCGATCTGGACAGCAGCGAGGGCTGCCGGGTGCTGAACGTCTGGTACCTGCGGGAGGACGCCGCGATCTACCTGAGCTGCGGCGAGAAGGACAACACCTTCCTGACCTACACCAGGGGGGACGCCGAGGCCCTCCGGGCCCAGCTGAAGGCCTGGGGCGACGCCAACCTGGATCGGGAGCCCCCGGCCGGCACGGTCTACATGATGGTGATGGCGAAGTCGGGCCCGAAGTTCCACAACGTCGGCAAGGCGGGCCGGAGCCTGGAGCGCGGCAACTACAGCCCGGCCGTCCTGGATGCCTATGACCGGATCCGCGGGGAGCTGGGGGCCCCGCAGCCCCGGGGCCGGCTGACCATCCTCAGCGGACCGCCTGGCACGGGGAAGACGTACTTGATCCGGGGCCTGCTGCAGGAGGTGACGGACGTCATCTTCGTGGTCGTCCCGCAGCACGTCCTGGCATCGCTGGTCGAGCCCTCGGGCCTCACCGCCCTGACCGAGCTGAAGGGCCAGCACAGCCACGAGGACGAACACCGGCCGGTGGTCCTGGTGCTGGAGGATGCCGACGACGCCCTGGCGCCCCGGGAGGGCGGGGACACCAACACGATCAGCGCCCTGCTGAACATGGGGGACGGCATCACGGGGTCCGTGCTCGACGTCCGGATCCTGGCGACCACGAACCGCCGGCACCACGAGTTCGACGACGCCATCATGCGGCCCGGTCGCCTCTCGACAGCCACCGAGGTCGAGAAGCTGAGCCCGGAGCAGGCCTGCGAGATCTACGAGCGGCTGACCGGCAAGAAGGCCCTGGAGACCCCGAGACCGCACCTGGACAACGAGGGCCGGGCGCTACCCGCAGTCCCCATGTTCACCCAACCCGTCACGGTTGCCGAGGTCTACCAGAAGGCATATGACGCCGGCTGGAAGGCAGTGCCTCCCACCCGGAAGATGGGATTCGGGTCATGAGCCGCAAGGACCCCTGGCTGGTGTGGCGGGGCTCCCGGTTCCAGATCTCGGACCTCCGCTGGCTCTGGCCTAGCAGCATGGAGAGCCTGTTCTTCTACGGCTTCCTGCTGATCTGGCTCGGTATCGGGTACGGCGTGTACCGGCTCTTCAGCGCGTTTGCTTGACGGGCGGAACCCGGGTCAGCATGGCGGCCGGCGGGGCGAGGCCGGTCTCGTAGCTGCTCCGGATCTCGGCGACGCTGGTCACCACGCCGTCCACGGCCCGGTACCGGAGAGCGTCCCGCCAGTCGAAGAACCAGTCCTGGTCCCGGGTCCGAACCTCGGCCTGGTCGACGCTGATCGACATCCGGCGGGCCGCGTGCTCCAGCAGAGCCCGGTTCAGGACCCGCAGGGATTCCGCCTTGTTCTTCCAGTCGTTCTCCTGGCCCCCGAACCCGAAGAGGTTCAGCGAGGGCTGGTGGAGCATCAGGACGCTGCGGCGGGTCATCGCCCGGAGGTCGCAGCTCTGCAGGACCCAGTACGCCATGCTCTGGGCGCCGTCGTCGCCATCCACCACGCAGATCACCGGGATCCCGAGGTCCTCGATGGCCTTGCCGATCAGGAAACCGGCCGGCACGCTGCCGCCCCCGCTGTTGATCTCCAGGAGCACTGCGTCTGGGGTCCGGGTTCCGCCGTCCGGGGTCTCGGCGACCGCGGCTTCAACCTGCCGGAGCCGGGTCACCAGCTCCTCGCTGCTGGTCGAGTTGATCTGCCCCTGGAACCCCAGGTGCGGTACCCAGTACCGGGACGTCGGGCCCGGGATCTCGGGCTCCTCAGCTTCCCCGGCGTCCGCGGTCTCCACGACCTGCGGGGTGAGGATCAGGGTCACGGTCTCCGATTGCAGGGAGCCCAGCGGAGTCGTGGCACAGTTGCAGGCCGCCAGGAAAAGGAGTACAAGAACCGGGAATCGCATAGGGTTCAGATTACGAGGTAGAATTGCCAGAACATTTCGACCCACCCTATACAATGCAGTTCACCGACGGGACGCCGGGCGGGGTCACTTTCTACCCCTTTGACGTCGCCGTGGCATGGGACTACCTGCTGGAGCGGGGCTTCGAGCCCCGGTTCCTATCGCATGGGGAGAGCCACCTGGACTTCCGGGCCCGGATTCAGGGTCGGATCCGGGGCCGGAACTGGCCTGTGACCGGGCTCGGGACCCGGACCACGTCGCAGACCGCCTGGTTCCAGTGGGCCTTCGTCTACCCGGGCGAGGACCTGCCGGAGGAACGGCTGGGCGGCTACCAGCTCTGGGCCGGGAACCCGCCGTCCTGGCGGCTCTACGCCTGGGTCCGGCAGGGGAAGCACATCAGCACCGAGGACCTGTTCCGGGAGCTGGAGCAGGAAATCAGGGAGCAGTACCCGAACCGGCTTTCTCTACCCTGGGCCCGCGGCGTCTTCACGTCAGGCGGCCTCGGTCTACCCTGGAGTAACATCCAGATCCCGGCCGGGTTCCGGATCAGTCCCCGGCTCCCAGAGCACTGGCTTTCGGACCCCCGGGTGGTGGCTTGGCGCCGGGAGGCGGAGCTGGCGTCGATGCCGCCGCCCGGGTCGTCATCCACTTGACCGCGGTGTTGCCGCCGGCGTAGATGCTGGCCGCGGCCAGGATACCCATGATGAACTCCCCGTAGGCGACGTGAAGCGCGGGCCAGATGCCGGTCGCCGCGAAGCCTGCGGTGATCAGCAGGACGGTGACGTACGACATCACCATCTTCCGGCTCCGGTACCCGCCGTCCCGGTGGTCGATCATCACTGCCCCCAAGCCAGCAGGGCTTCAACGGCTTTCGTGACCGCGACCCCGAGCCCGGTGATCAGCAGGGCGAGCGCCACGTTCTTGACGGTCTTCCGGCGGCCCGTCCGTTCCTTCTCCAGGGCCTGCAGCTGGGTCTCGACGGGCTTCAACCGGTCGTCGTGATCGTTCAGCTGGCCGGCGTGCCGGTCGAGCTGCTGGAAGAGCTTCTCGTGCGTGGTCTTCAGGTCGGTGAACCCGTCGCGTACCGCTTGCGTCAGAGTCTCCTGCCCGGTCTCGATCTTGCCGACCGTGACCGCCACGGTACTTAGCCCGGATTCCGCGCGCTGCAGGCGCTCCTCATGGCCTTCGAGCTGCTGCTGCGTCGCGGGATCTGCCGGCATGCCCCGGAGATTACACGTCCAGGTAGGAGCGCCGGCACCAGGCACAGAACGTCAAGACGTAGGAATGCTTGCGGTTTCTGGAATCCCGGTAAGTCCGGACGTCGCTGTAGATGGCGCTGTCCGGCAGGTCCGTCAGGGGTCGGGCGCAGGTGTAGCATTCCGCGGTGTTACCGGACTCCGGCTCAGGAAAGGCGGTCGGCGTCTCCTCGACGTCATCGTCTAGGTTGAAGACACCCAGCGTTTCGCCGCCCGATCCCATCGCAGAGCGAGCATATCACGGCAGGCCCGGCGCCAGCTCCGGACGCTAGCTGGCAGCCAGGTCGGGGTCGGCCGCTCCGGCGGTCCAAGAATCAGCTCGGCTGGCACCCCGTCATCGAGCCCCTTGAGGAGCCGATCGCTAATCCCAGCTTCCCGGAACAGCTTCTCCTTGCCGGGATGCATCACTCCTCAGGAACCGGTACCGGGTGGTCCTCGTCGATCGCCGCCAGGGCGGTCTCGACATCCGGGAAGCAGCGCATGCCGTGACCCGGCGGCAGGTGGAAGAAGATGTTGTCCCGGATCTGCGGACCCACCAGGTAGATCACCCGGCCCCAGGCCAGGCCGAGCCCCATCTCCACCATGGCTCCGAAGGCCCGGTCGTGGTTCAGGACCAGCAGGAAGTCCGCGGTCTCGACGCCTTCAACGTCCTTCAGGGCGCAGTGCTGCAGGTAGACCTCCAGCTCGACGCCGGTTCGACCCGCCGGGTCCTCCCGGGTCCAGTCGTGCGTGACCTCGAAGCCCAGGAGCCGCAGCTTCTCCTGGACCTCGCGGACCCGGACACCTTCCTCGAACTTACCGGCGACGTAGACGTATCCTCTGGGCTTCATGTCTGTTCCTCCAGGATGAACTTGACCTTATCGGTGGGTCGTACCGCCTCGGCACCGCAGGTGTTGCAGCGGACCCAGAGCATGACGACAGCCTCTGGCATCCGGAGCCCGAAGGACACATTGCGGCCCTCCGGACAGCCGCAGAGGCGGCCGGCGACGATTCGTATCTCTTCGATCATGGCTTCTCCAGGCGGTAGCCCCGCGGCTGGTCGTAGTAGCCCCGGAGCGCGCCCAGGGCTGCGAAGGCGATGCCGAGTCGCTCGTAGAGGTGTCGGTCCCGCACGATGTCATTGTACGTCATGGCGCTCGGGTTCTGCAGGGCGGTCCGGGCGACACCACTACCCAGGATGCCACGCATGGCGTCCGCCAAGGCCTTCTGAACCTCGGCCTCCGTCGCCGGCACCTTCCGAGCCTCCACCATGGCGACTTCGAGGTCTCCGCCGGTCATCGGCCCTCCACCCAGGCGCTGTCGGTCTCGATGGTGATGGTCTTCATGACGGCGTGGATACCGGGCGGCACCCCCTGGCCATCCTTGACGCAGGCCTCGACCTCCTGCCAGAATTCCTTCAGGAGCAGCAGGGCCTCCCGCTCCCCGCAGAGGTTGTACGCCAGGATGAGGTCGGCGAAGAAGGGCTTCTGGTGGTCATTCATGGGATCTCCGGAGCAGACCCAGGGCCAAGCGGAGCATCCGTTCCAGCTTCGCTTCCCGGCGCAGGGCGGCGTCTCGCTGCTCCATCAGGAGTTCGACGCCTTCGTGGGGCGCGATCTTCTCCAGCATCTCGCCTTCCACCCACTCCGCCTTGATACCGGCCACGCTGAGGGCGCCGAGCACCCGGCCCAGCTCCATCACGTTCACGATGTCTTCGGTCAGCATCACAGGGCCTCCAGGCCGGCGAGACCGCGGACCCGGTTCCGCAGGCTGTCAGCGTCATGGGGGTCGTCACCGGCCTCCAGCATGGCCTGGCGGGCTACCTCAGCCGCTTCCTTGACGCCGGAGCGATACGCGATGTCGAGGTCGATCGGAAGGATCTCTTCCTGGGCTTTGCCCCGGTTGCGCCGGCTCATCCGAATGATGCCGACCAGCATCAGGGCCACGCCCAGGATGCCCAGGACGGCGTTCGCCGGGTTGTGGACGCCGAAGAGCACCAGGATGGGGAACGGCAGGTTGATGCCGAACCCCAGAAAGAACGGGGAGGGGATGAGATCGAGCCTCACTTGACACGCTCCCAGACCAGGTCGTAGCTGTTCCGCCGCTCGACCTGCCGATAGATCCCGGGCTCGAAGGTCTGCAGCTGCAGGATGATCTGCAGGGCCTCCAGGGTCTCGTAGTGGATCCGCAGCAGATCGGTGGACTCCTGGCTCCGGTACTCGGGGCGGTCCCGGCCGAGGATCTCCGCCACGTCGCCGGCCACGAAGCTATTGCCGTAGGGCCGCTTCGGGTCGATCTCGGGCGCCCCGGTCTCGACGTCCTGCATCTGGACGTTGGCGTTCTTCAGCAGCAGCAGGTGTTCCGGCTTCAGCTCGAAGGTCTTCGGAGTTTTCATGCACCCCTAGATAGACGAAAACCCCGCCACGGTCAAGTGACGGGGTTTCGGAGGGGGTGGCGACCGAGGGGTTACGGGAGCTTGGTGGCGTCAGCGCGCTCGACCAGCGTCGTGTCCTCGTCGTCGACCAGAAGGCCCTGATAGGTGATCGTGATCTCCTCCAGGTTCCGGGCGTTGAGGGTGGTCGCGTAGCTGACCGGGCGGACGGACTTGATGGTCGCGATGTCACGACCCGTGAGCCGGTCCCGGATGCTGAGCTGGATGTACTCGTGCGTCAGCAGGTCCTTGACGTTGGGCACCTTGGCGAGGCGGTGGGCGCCGGCGCCGACGACCTTGAAGCCGCCGCAGGTGACCGTCACCGGGTCCTGGGCGGTGTAGACCAGCTCTTCCGGCCCGTGACGTCCGAGCAGGAAGACCGGGGCGACCTCGTAGGTCAGGCCCCAGCCGATGCTGTTGAAGATCCCGATCAGCTCGGGCTTGGTGTTCGGGTCCGCGATGAAGACCTGGGCGCGGGCACCATGCATTACCTTTGCGGGCATTGGATTCTCAGCTCCTCACTTAAGCCGACTGCTGGACCGGCGACACCAGGAAGTTGATCAGGATGAAGTCGATGGCGGTGGCGAGCTTGATCTCGACACTGACCTTCATCGCGTTGCCGCTGATCTGAACCACCAGGTTCTTCCAGCCCTGCTCGGCTCCGTCGTCGCTCGGGGCGATCAGCTTCAGGTTCAGCATGTCGGCCAGAACCCCGACCGCGAAGCTCCGGGCGATCGTCGCGCTGACGTCCGCCACCGACTTGCCGATGAAGGCCGTCTCCATCCGCTGCGCCATGGTCAGGCTGACCACGTCGGCGGCGTACACGGCCTGGATCGAGTTGAAGACGAAGTTGTTGTCCTTGCCGTAGGTGGTCTGGTCACTGACGAAGATGAAACCGCCCGTCAGAGCCTGCCGAGCCGGCAGGAGTCCGGCGAGCAGAGCCTGCTCCATCTGGCTGTCGGACTTCGGGTTGAAGTCTCCGGCCCGGTGCACCACACCGCTGGTGTTGACGCCCTTGTACTCGATGTTCCGGTAGAAGCCGGCGGCCTGCATGCCGGCCGCGAGGACGGCGCCCATCCAGGGCAGGTACTGCTGAACGTCGCCGTTGCTGTCGACCTGCTTGAAGTCTTCGAAGGCGCAGCTCACCCGGAAGCTCGCCAGGTTGGCCGAGGTGTTCCGGCTGTTGGCGAAGGTGTCGGCGATCGACAGGAAGGCCTGCCGGTTCCGGCCCCGCTTCAGGGTCGACATGGACAGAACGTGGGACTTCGCCAGGCTGTGCACCGAGGCGACCGTGTACGTGCTACCGCTGTCGGTCAGACCATCGGCGATGTCCAGGGTGGCGTCCCGGCTCCAGAGCGGAACCAGGAAGTTGCCGCGAACATTTTCGAGGGCCAGGATGGCCGCGCTGATGGTGGCGTTGGTGGTGGCGCCCTGGGTGCCGCCGGCCAGGAAGGCCAGGGCCGCCATGACGTCCGGGATGCCGGCGCCGGCCTGGGCCGGGGGCACGCCGAGCTGGGCCAGGATGCTGGCCTGCACTCCGTTGTAGAACCGGAAGGCGTCGCTCTTGATGCGGCCGGGCTGCACGGCGTGCTCGCCGCAGATGCCGCGGGCGGTCACGTTGTCCAGGATCTGGGGCGACAGCTGGCCGAGACTCGCCGTGCCCGGGATGGCGCTGTAGCCGGTCTGGCTGCTGATGTAGTCCGCCAGGTCCTGAACCGTGGGGTAGTCCCCGAGGCTCAGAGTCAGGCTGGTGCCGGTGCCGCCGGTGACCGTGGTGGTCAGGGCCGTGTCGGTGATCGTGACCGTGCCCGTGGTGCCGTCGTACCCGAGCCGGAGAGCGATCTCGCCGCCGGCGGTGACCGACTCCTGCACCAGGTCGATGGTGCGCGCCAGGTTCAGGGTGACCTGGTACTCGGTGCCCGAGGTCAGGAGCTGCGGGGAGGCCAGCTTGCTGACCCAGGAGACCGCGGTCGTGGTGCCGAGGTTGTAGGCGACCCGGGACAGGAGGTCCGTGCCGGTGGTCAGCTCGGCGATCTCCAGAGCCTTGCCGATGCCGTCGATGACCGCCCCGGCTTCCAGGGTGATCGTCACGGGCGCGAAGGCCTGGACATCGGTGGCCGCCGCCAGGGCGACCGGGGCCGCAGTGTCGGCGGGAGCCGTGATGACGCCGGCGACTGCACCGACGCGGCCGGCGTCGCTGAGCTTGACCGCAGTCAGGGTGCTGGCCGTAGCGGCCGTGATGACGTAAGCTCCGACGTTCTCGTCCGTCGCGCCACCCACGGGGTCCTTGAGGAGAGCCGGAGCGGTGGTCGGGATGATGAAGGTGTCGCCGACCAGGGGCGTGTTGTCCCAGGTGGTGCTGATGGTCACCAGGACGGTGTTCGCCGTGGTGCCGGGCGGGAAGGCGTCGATCGCAACGGTCCGGCCGCCGGCGGCGGTGATGAGGCTTCGGGTAGCGCCCCCGGTGGCGGCTACGCCGGCGAGGGCATCGATCGTGGTCTGGAAGAGGGTGGGCGACGTGTCGGCCACGAGGCTGGTGCCGACGCCGGCGCCACCGTTCACCCGGATCCGGTAGTCGAGCGAGGCGACGTTCGGGATGTAGGTGAAGCTGCCCGTGGTCGGCAGAGACTCGGCCGCGGCGCTGATGGTCTGGTAGCTGATCTGGTTGCCGAGCTTGCCGTACGACTTGTCGGCCAGGACGGCGTAGGTGCCGCCGCCGATCTTCGGCAGGTTGGCCTGTGCCTTGGCGCCGCTGTTCGTCTTGACCAGGATGGCGGACTGGAAAGCGCCCGTGATGTCCGGGTCGTTGGCCGCCGCGGTCGCCGCGCGGAAAGCGTCGACGAGGGGGCCGGACTTGTACTTCGCCACGACGTCCGACACCTGGTCGGGGCCGAAGGCATTGAATTCGAGGTCGGTTTCCAGAGTGTAGGAGGGCCCGGCATCAGCCTCACCGACCAGCATCAGGACACCAGTGGTGGCCAGGCCGCTCGGCTGCGATTGGACCCGGAACTGGGCCTTCGCCGAAGGGATGAAAATCGTGCCAGAATCGGTGACGAGACTCTTAGCCAAGGGTGGCTCCTGGTTTGCGAGATTACTTCTTGGCGGACTTCATGGACTTGCCGAGACGCCCGAAGATGCCGGGCTTCTTGGGGGCCATGCCGGCCGCGGTTGGGGATTGAAGGCCGCCCGCCTTCGGGGGCTTGGTGTCGAGTTCGAGGCCGCTGCTCACCGGACCCTTGGGCTGGAAGGCGCCGCCAAGCGCGCTGCTCAGGGTGTCGGCCCGGCCGGTGTCGCTCGGGCTGGTGAGCGCGGTAGCCCCGCCGCCCTTCATCTGGCCGGCCATGCCGGGGCTCAGGGCCGCCTTCCCCATGCCGCCCTTGGGGGCGCTGGTGGGGATCTTGGTCCCCATGTTGACGCCGGAGGGTGGCTTCGCGGTCGGGGGTGTGGCGCCGGCCTTGTCCAGCCCGGCCTTCTGGTACTCCAGGGCGCCCTTCTTGATGGCCTTCAGGGACTTGCCGGCTTTGATCTTGCCGCCGCTCCCGGCTTCCTTGCCGGCTCCGGGCTTGTTGACGTGCTTGCTACCGTCCTCCGGCATCGTGGCGCTGGGTTGCTCGCCCGTGGTGACCGTCTTCCCCTTCGGATCGGTCAGCTCGGAGCGCATCATGGCGCCCGGGGCTCCGCCCGCGGGGGCAGCGCCGGCGCCGTATCCCATCATGGCGTTCTTGCAGAGACCGGCCTTGTGCATCTTGCCGCAGTCCTTGCACAGCTCTTCCTTCACCATGGCCTCGTCGAGGACGTCGGCGGGACTCTTCTCTCCGCTGGTCTCCTCGCCGGGCGTGTCCTCCATGGGCTCGCCCTCCAGGAGGTCCTGCTTCTTGACGTCGGATGGATGCAGGGGCTTGGGTTCCGGGCCCATCAGGACGGCCGTGGCGTGATCGACACCCTTGTGGTCTTCACCGCACTTCGGGCACTTCTTGTCGGCCCCGGCTTCAGCCTTCTTCCAGGGGTCGTCCTTGCCGGGCGGATTCAGCTTGGTGGCCGGAATGTCTTCGAGGCCGTGGCCGGCAGTGGTGCCGGTATTGTGCTTATGGGGCGGCACAAGGGCCTTGCCGACTGTGCCGGTCATGAATCCACTGCCGTCTGGCAGCTTGCCGGCAGCCTTCGACAGCTCCCGCTTCCGAAGATCCTTGAGCTGAGTCTCCAGGGCCTGGATCTTTTCCTGCGCGGCCTTCCTCAGGATCGCGGCGGCCTCGGCCGGGGTGTACTGGGTCTCAACAGGCGGCATGGGGGTTCCTTGCTGTGGCAAGATTACGGGGGGTTCCGACTTAGCGGTCACCTGCATCGGCCCCTTCGGGCCTGCGTTCGCCACGCTATTCAGGTGGGTGGTCAGCATGGCGTGGATCTGCTTGCCCTGTGGGTGTCCCATCAGGGCTTCCTGGAACTTCGGGTGATTCATGTGGGCGGTGATGAACTTGCCGCGGTCCGGTCCCTGCTTCGGCAGGGCCTTCAGCGCGCCCATGAAACCCTCGACAGTCCCGTGCAGCTGCGGGGCAACGCCTGCGGCGGCTGGGGACTTCAGGCCCTGTCCGGGCAGGTTCTTCTCCATCTTGTTCACGCCGACCTCCCGGCCGATGTTCTGCCAGAATTCCTTGTCCATCTGGTGGCTGCTGGACGCGGCTCCGCGGCCCCAGGTGTCCTTGTTGGAGCCCCAGAGCGCCGGCTGCTGCGGCGGGGCGTGCACCAGGGTGAGATCGCTGGCCCGGTGAGCCCGCTGCGTCAGCTCGCCATAGGTGCCCGCCCCGGGCCACGGCTTCTCCCAGGTGACGTGGGCGCCGGCGGCGCTGTGTCCGGTCACGGTGCCCCGGTTCCGGACGCCGAGGCCGGGATCCGGAATGACGCCGGAGCCCACGGGCAGCAGCCAGCGGGCGAAGGCTTCCGTGTCCGGGGGCCCTGGCGGCAGGTTGGGTCGATTCCCTCGGTAGGCGCTGTCGCCAGCCGACGAAAATGCCACCGGGTTCTGGGCGTCGGGGTCAAACTTCGGCGGGTACTCCGGGCTGAAGCCCTGAGATGTCGCCAGGTCCATCATGACCCGGGTCTCCATCGGCAGGTTCGGGTTCCGCATGGCGGCACCGAAGTCTTTCTGGCCCTGCGTGAACTGTGGATCCTCACCAGGTCCCACGGGCTTCTTCGACAGCATCGGCAGCCGGCGACCGCGGCGGAACGGCTGGGCAGCCACCGCCCTGCCATCGGGAGTGAAGGTCGGTGTCGCCAGGGCTTCCGGGCTCCGGGCCTGCGCCTGGTACTTGGCGGCCAGCGTTGGATCAACCCGGAGCGGATCCGCCTTTCCGAGCAGCTTGCCGAAGATGCCAGGCTTGGCAATCCGGCCTGGCGACGCCACGGTTGGCTTGCCAATGGCCGCCGGACCGACGCCCTTCGGCGGAATGGCGGCGACGAGCTTCTTGAAGCCGGCAGACTCGGCGCTGCTGGGCGGCATCCAGGGAGAGGGGGCCACGCCAGCAGCGGCGGGGGACGCCAGCTTGCCGGGCGACGGCACCGTCGGTGCTGTGCCGGAGAGCGAGGCCGCCGCACCCTTCGGCGGGATGCTGCCGATGATGTCCTTCATCTTGGCGGTGTAGTCCATGGACGGCGACTCGTAGGGTCGGACGTCGGACTTGCTGCCGGGCAGCTCAGCCTTCTGGTGGAAGCCGTGCTTGGCGTGCAGCAGGTTGACCAGGGTCCGGTGGGCCTGGATCCGGGACTGCTGGTCGGCGGCCCGGTAGGTCTCCGCATTCCGGGCGGCCGGGTGCCGGCCTCGGACGAAGCGGGCGATGGCCTCGCTGCCGGTCGCGGATTCGATCTGACCGGACTGCAGGGCGTCGTGTGCGATGCCGACGCACTGCGGGCAGTCCGGCAGCGGGTACAGGTCTCGAACTCCAGCCTTGGCACCGCGATCCTGCGCCGGCGCTGGATTGCCGGGGAACGGGATAACGTCGCCCTTCGCCAGCTCGGCCTTGATGTAGCCCGGGTCAGCGCCGCGGCTCATCGCCCGGTAGCGGGCCAGCTCACGGGGCTGCTCGACGCCGGTCCGCCGGGGTCCGGGGATGGGGCGGTGCATCGAGCGGCCACTCTCATCGAAAGTGTACCCCTTCGGATCCACGAGACCGAACCGCGCCAGGTGACGCTCCAGATCGGGGGCGATGTCGGGCCGGGCCTGATCCTGACCGTCCACGTACCGCAGGAAAGCCTGTGCCATCTGCTTCCGGGCACCACGCATCCGGGTGACGGCCAACCGACCGGCGGCCGTGGAGGACTTGGTGTCCGCGGCGGGGACGGCGGGGGCCACGTTGGCCCCGAAGTCGAAGCTGGTGTCTTCCGTGGGAGCCAAGCCAGCTGCCCGGGGACTCTTCAAGGGATCCGCCTTCGTAAGACCTGGCTTCTTCGCAGCCAGACCATGCGGGTGCTGGATCCCCATCCGCTGCGCCTCGTCACGGACGGCGTCCAGGGCGTGAGCGAGGGGGACCTTGTGGGAGTGAGGCACGAAGCCCTCACCACCGGGCTCCGTGAACTGGCCCGTGACGGCCCGGTGCACGGCGTCGTGCATGACGGTGTTCAGCTCCCGGTGGAAGTGCTCGTCCGGGATCCGGATCCCGATCTGCTCTCCCAGCTCCCGCTGCTTGTGAGCGGCCAGCCACTCCCAGTGCACGGCCCGGGCGGACTCGTTCGGCGTCCGGTGCGTGCCCAGCTTCCCGATGCGGCGGCCCTCACCGTAGATGCTATTCAGCTCCGAGTAGGTGACGGCGTGCGCCAGCTCGTGGATCTTCCGCCAGCTGTCGGTGTATCGGCGGTCCTCGAAGGTGTTGGCGGACCCCGGGTCGTAGACCATCAGGTGCCCGGTGTTGTAGTTCTTCTGGGCGAGGTCCGGCTTCCCGTAGGCACCGCCGGCGTAGTAGACCCGGTAGCCGTGCCGCTGCACCAGGGCGTCGATCTCCGGTCCCTTGGTCTCGTAGGGGTAGAACTTCAGGCTGCTCGGGTTCTGCCGACCCAGCACCTGGCCGTAGGGCCCGGCAAACCGGGCGTAGCTGCTGACGCCGATCGGGGCGTTCTGGTCCTGCAGGACGTCGGCCTTGGCGAGCCCGAAGGCGGCGTGGATGGCCGCCAGACTCCGGGCCTGCCGGTGATGATCGGTGTGGCCGTCGTGCCAGGAGTAGGCGTGGGGATGCGGCGCCGGACCTGGAGTCAGGATCTCAGCCTTCGCCAGACCACCGGGGACCGGGCCCTGGTGCTGGGGATCCTGCCCCCAGTCGAAGTTGATGCGGAAGTAGCCGCGGCCCGGCAGGTGGGTGTAGTAGTCCGGGGGCGGCTCCGGGAAGTGCTCCATCGCCGGACTACCGGGCGACACCAGCCGGGACTTGCCCTCGTGGGCCCCGTTGGTGTACAGCAGCTCGTGCCGGCCCCCGTTGCTGAAGACCACGCTGTCCTGCCCGAACCGCTTCCCCAGCTGAAACATCTGGTCCCGGGTCGGGCCGTGCACGATGACGCTGCGCTCCGGCTGCTCGTAGCGGCCGTGCGTCTCCTCGAAGTGGAGCCCCAGGGCCCGGAGGTGACCCACCAGGTTCTCGTGGGTGGCGTCCACCACGGCGGAATGCATGGGCTTTTCCCCAGACATCAGGCCGAAGGCGCCGTTCGCCAGAACGGGATGCGGTGGCTGGGCCGGTGCTGGAAGGACGAGGTCCGCCATGTGCCGAAGATTACGTCACTTTGCGTTGCCGGACAGCGTGTCCTGATCACCGATCCACGGGGCTTCGTCCGGATCCACGTCGCCGGGCAGATTGCCGCTGCCGATGACCTTGATGCCTCGGGCCCGCAAGGCGTCGATGCGACCCGCGGTGACCTTCGGCCAGTACTGCCGAACGAAGCCGGTCAGCTCGATGTACCGGCTGTGCACCAGCTCGGTCTCGAAGGCCTGGTTCCGCTCCAGGTCGGTACTCCGCGGCGTGCTGCGCTCGAAGCCCCGGGCCTCCAGCAGCGCCTGCTTGTAGCGCAGCAGGCAGAAGACCACGGCGCTGTGCAGCCAGCTCAGGGCCGCCGGCTCTCCGCCGACGTGAATCCCGATCCGGTACGTCTCCCGGAAGCTGCTGCTCTCGACCAGGGTCAGCCAGGCCGGCTGACCGGACTTCAGGCTGCTGCCTTGGAAGTCGGCCTGCGTGCCGGGGTTCAGCTTGACCGTCAGGTCGTCGATGACCTCCAGGATCTCGTGGACCCCGCCCTGGGCATCGCGGACCGACATGCCGGCCGCGAGGTACACCGTACCTGGCAGTTCGACGAAACCCAGGGTCCCGGTCAGAGGATCCCAGGTCGCCACGGTCAGCGGGGTGGTGAGGTCCGGCCAGTCCTCGGTGTTCCCCTCGAAGGCGTTCCAGCTGGCGTTGGCGTCGACGTCACCGATCGTGGTCTCCCCGACCTCTTCGGCGCTGCTGACCAGGGTGATCGTGATCAGCGGCGCCTTCAGCTCGTCCAACACCGGGGTCACGGCCACCGGGATGTGGGTCTTGATCAGCCAGTCCTTCGCGGTCTGCCGCAGGGTGGCGCCGTACCGCTTGGCAGTCAGGGCGTCCTGCGGCAGGCTGGCGAAGACGTAGTCCAGGAGCTGCGGGTTCACCAGTCGGATGTCGTGCAGGGCGGCCTCGATGGCCGACTTGATGATGATGTCGCTGGCGTGAATGCCGTGGATCTGCGTCAGGCTCGGAGGCAGTGGCAGCGCCGGCGTGGTGGCTTCAACCATGGGCCAGAGATTACGGGGTTATGCTAGACTGGCCGGCATGTACACCGACGCCCAGCTCCGAGCCGCCGCCGGCATCCTTTACCAGGTCGTGACCAGCGAGGCTGTCAAACTGCGCTGGGGCGCCGGCGTCCGAGACCGGCTGGCCGCCGCCGAGAAGCGCGGGGAGAAGATCGGCGGTTACCGGGTGGACTGGCTGACCGCCAGCCGGAAGGCTGTGCTGAAGACCTTGATCGCGCAGGGAGCCATCTTCAACCGGGAGTACCCGCACGACCGCGCCGGCACCACTGACTTCCTGGACGTGCTGCACGGCGTGGCCCGGGACCTGCGGCGAGCCTCGACCAAGGTCAAAGGGTCTGGGTGACCCGGTTCAAGACGTCGGGCACGACCTTGTCGACCCAGTGCTGAAGCGCCCAGTCGGCGGCCTCGTCGAAGAAACGCTTGGCCTCCAGGCCGGGGTGCTGCCAGCGGCCGGTTCCCTGCTGCTTTGAAGACGCGGTCCGGAACGTCATGACGGATCGCTTCACCGATTCCTTGCCGCCCTTGTCCCGCACCCGCTGCTGGTAGATCCGGATCCCCTGCAGGAACGGGATGCCCGTCGGTCCCTGCCGGGCGGCGCCCATCGGCCCCTTGCCCTGGCCCGGACCCTCGGCGGTCTTGATCGGGGACTTCAGGATGTCGAGCTTGTGCAGGAGACCGGTCTTCGGCGTGCCGCTGGCGTCCTTCTCGATGCCGGCGTAGGGAATCTTCCGTCGGCTCAGCTCGGACTTGATGGTGTTGGTCAGGTCCTTCGCGGCCTGGGTCTGCTGGGTCGGTCCCTTCTTGTGCTCGAAGGGCACCACCAGGTACCGGCCGCCATCCTTGCTGGTCTTCGCCTTCGGGGAGGCCAGGAGGTCTTCCAGCATGCTGTGCTCCGACATGCCTTCCTCGATCCACATGGCGGACTTGTCGAGGCTGACCACCCAGGTGTCCTTCCCTTCTTGCTCGAACTTCAGGGCTTGGACGTACTTCTCCCGGGTGCTGTGCAGCTTCTGCTGCACCTGCTCAAGGATGTGGCCGTGGGCCTGCAGCGCCAAGTCCCGGGCTGCGTCCTGCAGCACCTGCCGGGTCTTGGGCTCCAGCTCCTGCCGGAGTCCGATCAGGTCACTGAGGTCGACGTTGAGGGTGATCATGTTTGCTTAAATTGGCTGGTTTGCGTACGTACGCAAGTCGGGGAGTTTAGACAAGTCATTTTCAGTCTGGGGCCATTTTCAACGGGGACTGAAAATGAGGTCGCCACTGAAAATGAAGGTGGCGACTGAAATCAGCCCCCGGGGTTCCGGGAGGAGACCGGCTGCCCCTGCGGGTCCATGACCAGGCCCGATCGGACGCTGCGCCACTTCGTCTTCCCGGTCTCCTGGTCCTGGACCTTGAGCTGACCGACGTCCCGGGTGCCGGCGGGCGCGGCATCGATCTGGCTACCGACTGGCAGCACGACGTTGTGGCGACCCGTGGTTCCGGCTTCGAGAGCTGCCTTCTCGGTCTTCTCGGAGCCGCAGCGGAGACACTTCTTGCCCTTCCGGCCGAAGAAGTGTCGGCAGGTCTTGTCCTCCGTCTTGATGAGGCCGTAGGCCCGGGCCCGGGCCCGCATGTCGGCCAGGCTGTTTCCGGTAGGCAACGGCATCTGGACGTCGCGGACTCCACGGCGGCCGGCCGCCGTGGCGGCGGCGTTGTCGGCCTGAAACTGGGCCTCCAGGCTGGGGGCCGGGTGCTCGTAGCTCGGGTTCTGCAGGTGCTGGTGGATGTGCGCCAGGACCGCCCGGTCGTCATGGGTGTGACCCCAGTCCGACCACGTCTCGCCCTGGTTGGGGTCCAAGGGAACCGGCGACGCCTGGTTTTTTTCGGTGTCGTACCGGTACAGGCCCACCAGACGCCCGCCCCGGCCCCAGAAGTCCCGAGGGCCCTCGTGGACCTGGACGTAGGTGCCCGGCTTGCTGCTGGGCCCGTAGCTCCGGGTCACGCCGCTATCCTCCGGCACGTGCTCCCAGTCGAAGTGGACGCTTCCGCCCTCCGGACCCCCGGCCATCCCCAGGTAGGAGCCATGGGGGCCTGCGCCCCGCCCCTGCCGCCAGTCGTGGTAGTCCGGGATCAGCGGCATCGAAGCTTCAGTGACGTCCCGCATCCGGCTCCCGAGGTCGCCGGACTGCTGGTGCCGTTCCCCGGTGCCCGGATTCGCGGTCTCCCGGCGGACCCGCTGCATACCCTGCCGCTCCAGGGCAAGCTCATTGGCGACGGCAGCCTTGCGGCTCCGGCTCTTGGCTGCCAGGGTCCCGACGTCACCACCCGGTGCCTCGGTGATGGTGATCTGCCCGGTCTTCGGGTTCCGGGCCGGGTCCATGGGGCGGAAGCCGGGGTCCGGCTCCACCGGTACCTCACGGCCGGGCTCGCCGGGCGCCAAGTACTCTGAGCCCGTGGCCCCGACCAGCTTGGTGCGGGCCGCCATCTGCTGCGGCTGACCTGCGAGGGACCGGCCTTCGAGCAGCATGTCTTGTAGGACCCGGTGATGGGCCAGGTTGTCCTCAGATTCCGCCGGCGTCGGCAAGGCCTTTCCCAGCTCCGACTTCTGGACACCGTCAGTTTTCTCCGCGGAATCCTGCTGGGATTCCGGGCCGTTGTCTCCGAAGAGCTGTCGGGCGCCGGCGATCAGGACCTTCAGGAGGCCCGTGATGGACTGGTACAGCTCCGGGTCCTGCTGCTGCAGGCCCTCCAGCTGCTCTTTCCGGGCGGCGAACGTCTTCAGGATCTTCAGGACCTGGGACTTAAGGTCACCGGCCCCTTGCTGCTGGGCGGCGGCCTGCTGTGCACCCTGCTGGTCCTGCTGGTCCTTCTGACCCTGGGCGTCGGCCGCACTGCCGAGGACGTCGTGGACGTCGGCGCTCTGCTGCGGGGGCGGGCTGCCAAAGGCGGCACCCTGGTCGGCGGGCTTCTCCTGGCCACCCGGGGACTCCGGGGACGCGGCTCCGGACGGCGGGGCCTGGCTCGGGCCCGTCATGCCGCCGCCGGCGGAGGGGCTGTTCAGGGCAGGCTGGTCGGCCTTCTGCAGGTACGCCTTGCCGATCTTCTCGGCCTCGGTCTCCGGCTTCGCCTGCGCCAGGACGTCCTCGACCCCGGGCTCGTAGAGCTGGATCCGGTCGCCGCCCTGCAGCTTGGCGGCCATCAGGGCCTTGCCGGCCTCGCTGAGCCGGGCTCCGACGCCGACGCTGACAGTGGCCCCGACGGCGACCCCGTACCGTGTCCGCATCTGCGGCAGTTCGCCCAGATAGTCCACGGGAATCCGGAGGTTACCCTCGTCTCCACCCATGCTGATGACGTCGCCGCCGTGAGACAGGGCCCAGCCTCGCCAGGCCTCGTTGCCGGCCTCGATACGCTGGCTCAGCTGCCGCAGCTTGTCCGGGTTGTCGGCCAAGCCGGCCCGCTCAACCTCGCGCCCGATGTGGTCGCCGTCCCAGGCAACGTAAGCCCAATGTTCCGCCATGGTTGCAGAGATTACCCGGGCGCCGTCAGGAATTAACGGCGGCTCCGTGTGCCTTTTCGAGGGCGCCGGGTGATCTCCCGGGTGGCCGAGAAAGCCACAGTCCAACGGGCGCGGACGCGCTGCCCCGAGGGCCCTCGCTTCTTTCGCCGGGGCTTAGAGGTGGGTGGACAGGAACGTCGCCGAAGGCTGGCGTCCTGACTGGCTGATGACGACGGCCACCCAGGGTGGAGCATCTCCACCCCCCGGCAGCTCTCCCTATCAGGTAATATTTGCTGCTATTTTTCGCGCGAAGGCCTGGATCCGTACCACCGGTGCGAGTTCGTGTTGACATTCCAGGAATGGGGGCGTATATCTCCCCCATGACCGCCGACGACCTCTTCGCAGCCGCCGCCAGCCTCCCCGACGCCGAGGCCATCCAGCTGACCCGCCGCCTGATGATGAAGTACGACATCAGGGAGGGGTACACCTACGTCGGCGACCCGCCCGAGCCGCCCCTGGAGTACTTCGAGGTCCGGCTGACCGGCGTCCTGGAGGGCCGGAGACTCGACGTCATCCGGGCGGTGCGGGCCGAGCACAAACTGGGTCTCGCCGAGGCCAAGGCCATCGTGGACAAGGCGATGCTGGGCCTGGCGCCGGGGCTCCACGAGGGCCGACTCAGCCGCTGGGACGCCCAGTTCCTGACGGAGCGCTTCAACAAGGCCGGGGCCGCCGTCACCAGCATCGCGTACCCGGCGTCCGCGGTTTCCACCGACACCGAGTGCTACCTCCGGTACCCGCCGACCGCCGACGAGCAGCGGCTCGACCGGGACTTCGACAACCGGCACGAGGACTGACCATGGCCCAGACCCACATGACGCTGTGTCTGCGGAACCCCGCCTTCACCGAGGAGGAAGGTGTCACGGTCCGGGAGGGCCAGGCCATCGCCTTCCGGAACAGCGCCGGCGTCCCCCGCATGTTGCACGCGAAGGCCTGCGAGGACCTGCCGGACCATGCCGGGCTCCATACCGTCGACGAGGTCCGGCGCAACAGCAGGTGCCGACCCTGCCGCGACGCCTGGCAGTTGTTCCAGAAGGACAACGCCGCCTTCAACGAGCAGGTCGCCCGGACCCAGGTGAAGCCGTGACCATAGCCGAAGCCGAACGCCGCATGGCGGAGCAGCTCTTCCTGGAGGCCCTGGAGAAGGTGGAGTCCGACAGCATCCGGGACTGGGCCACGGCGCCTCGCCGGCACTACGAGGCCTGGGTAGAAGCCGCCGGGGCCCACCTCCGGAAGCACGAAGGTCGGGGCGATGTCAACCGGTTCGCTACTCTCATCGTCTGCACCGCGATCGGACTCTGACCGTGTACCGCACCCTCATCATCGGCGAGCATCGGAGGGACGAGTTCGGCCGCATCGAACTGCTTGGGCCCGACAGCCTGGCGGTGTTCATCCCGATATCGCCTGGTGACACGGCCGGGACCGTCTTGTGTGAAGACGGCATCTTGCTGAAGGTCTCCCTGCCCGTGACGTCACCGCCCCCGGGCTTCGTCTGCAGCTACCAGGTGACGGCCGCCCACTGCATGGTCAAGACCTACCTGCCGCAGATCGGAGACCGGGCTCTCCTCATGCAGGAGGCCACGAAGAGAGGTCTGGCGATCCTGGAGCCCGGCAGGTCTAAGTCCGAGCCCAAGACCGGCTGCCGCTGCGACATCCGGAACCTCATGTCGACCGGCCACGACGCCGGCTGCTCGGAGCGCCGATGAACCGGGAGATCGGACGCAGCGGGCCGATCGCCGCCCTCTTCAGCACCGACGAGGACGGCGAACCCCAGCTGGAGGACTTCGAGGTGGCCGCAGAACCCGAGACCCCGGACGGCGACTACCCGGCCCGGGTCGCCTACTGGTTCGAGGAGACCTGGCGGAACCACAGCGACCACATCAAGGAGGTCGGGGAGGGCCGGGCCTACTTCATCATCTGCTGCCAGCTCATCAGCACCGAGATCAACAGCATCGACTACGGGACCGACTACGACGAGGAGATGGAGATCGACGGCGTGCTTTGATGTTGACATTAAATCCTGACCCCTGTACATTCCTTTTCGAACCCGCAGTTCCGGAGACACCATGTTCACCGACAGCCGCCCCCGTTACCGCTACCAGCTGCCGTCAGGCGAGGTCATCCCGGTCATCCACGACCACGGCCAGGTGCCGCAGGACACCATCACCCACCAGCTCCTGGGTGGCGAGATCGTCAGCGCCAGGTTCGTGGGCCCGGCGGTCACCGTCCCCATCGCCCACCTGAACGGGTCCGGCCGGTCGGGTCTGACCCGGCAGTACACCGACGCCCTGATGGCGCTGACGGAGGCCTACGAGACCCTGCAGGCCGCCAGCCCCCACGGCCGGGACTACTACGTGGTGCCCGGCAGCTTCGAGAAGGCGCGGGACGAGCACCAGACCCGTCTCGACCGCATCCGCGACGTGGCGCAGGAAGTCGCCCAGATTCTCGGCAGCCTGGAGGCCTGACATGGACACCCCGAACTTCAGGCTGCAGATCACCGACGCCGAAGGCGGTACGACCTACACGACCCTGCGGGAGTTCGTGGCGGACAACGAAGGCGTGCCGGGGCTCTGCCTCCGGGTGGCCGGTCTGCAGCCCGGGCAGGGCCTGCAGGACCCCTTCATGGGGGTCATTCACCGCACCGAGGCCAAGCCGCCCCGGTACGCCCACTTCCGGATCCCCATCAAGTGGGACGGCAGCACGGAGGCCACGGTCACCGTGGACCGGCAACGCCTCAATCTCATCATCCGACCGAAGCGCCGCCGGCAGGTAGTCCTGGTCGACCTGCAGGCCCTGGCGGAGCGCTACCTCTGGCAGGACGCCAAGATCCGGGCCCAGGAACGGCTGAAGGCCAAGCGAGCGAAGCGTCTGGCACGGAGGCAGTCATGAGTGACTCGTCCTGTATCCACGGTCGGTTCACGGAGCGCCACTGCGAGGAGTGCGAGGCCGACGCCCGGGTCCATCAGCACTGCAAAGACACCAAGAAGCTGGAGACCGTGCTCCGGGAGCTGGAGGGCTTCGCCCGCCGGAACGTGGAGCGGGCCCGGAAGGCTGTCGAGGACCGGCACAAGCGGTTCAAACCCTACCCCTCGGTCGAGAGCGAACAGCTCCGGGTCGCCGAGGCCCGGCTCCACGAGGCGGTCCGGGTCCACCTGGTGGTCCGGGACCGGGTCCGGGAGGCGCTGTCATGATTCAGGGCCAGCTGGAACTTCAGCTCTACCACGAAGAAATCGACGTGGACGGATTGATCGACAAGCGCAGTACTGAACGTGCCTGGATCCAGTACATCGGGAAGGCGCGAAGACAGAACAACGGCAAGTATACATGCCTCGCTGACGTCAACGGGTGCCTCTGCATCGTCGAGGTAACGATCCGATGACCACCCACATCGCCCACTTCGTCGTCCACGGCGACTTCATCACCGACACGGCCCGCCGGCTCTGGAACGAGGAAGACGAACCCGAGCGTGCCATGAACATCCTGCGCTGCATGCAAGGCATCACCGATGCCCAGTGTCTGGACGTCCTGGAGGGTCGCAGCAAGCTGACCGGCGACAGCAGCAAGGGCATCCTGCTGAAGCCCGACAAGAAGAAGGGGAAGACGGTCACCGACGTCATCCGGAAGCTGAAGCAGGAGCGGGACGAGGCCCGGGACGAGCGGGCCGACCTGCAGGAGATGGTCATCGGCAAAGAAGCCACCGAGATCCTCGCCAGCCCGACCGGACTCCGCCGGGTGCCGCGCCGGAAGACGCAGCGCAAGTACATCAAGGGCAGCGTCCGCACCGTCCTCGCCGACGACGTCGAGTTCGACGACGTCCTCGACAACCCGGAGACGCCGGCGGTACCGGGCCGGGGGACGAAGCCGCTCCACGTCTGGCAGCAGGTCAGCCCCACCCCGGGCCAGTTCCGGGCCGAAAAGATCATCATGGACAACATCGAGGAGGAGAAAGAAGAGATCCCGCCGCCCCCCGAGCCTCAGACCAGCATCACGTCGCCCACCGGCTGGTTGAGCCCCGACGGCAAGTTCTACCCCTGCTGCTACAGCCAGCACGCCCTGACCGCCTGGAAGCTCCGGCTGACCGACAACCCGCAGAACCACTGGGTGAAGCCCGACGGCTGGATCCGGCTCTCGAAGGACGGGAAGGACCAGCTCTTCTTCCCGGACGAAACCGACACCCACACCCCGGCGCAGCGGGAGGTCATCCAGACCTACTGCCAGGAGCTGGGAATCGAACTGCCCTGGTGGCTTCGGAAGGAGAAGCCGTGAGCTGCGCCGTCTGTGACTACCTGCGGCTGGCCCGGTCCGAACTGCCCGGCCTCAGCGCCCGGCGGAGCCTGGGCGCCCTGCTCGATCTCCACGTCAGGAATCGGCACCCGGAGCTGCTGCAGGAACTCCAGGAGCTGGTTCCGATCCGGGCCGCGGAGCTGCAGCCATGAGCAAGCCGGCGATCCGGGAGTACCAGATCTACAACCTGCAGGAGGCCGGCTGGTCGAAGCCCCTGCTGGCCGAGAATGCCCGGCAGGTGGTTCGGCTCGCCGAAACGGCGGGCGGCTACCGGAAGGGCGTGGTCCGCATCGTGAAGGTGGTCGCCACCGGCGAGCTGATCGAGGTGGCGCCCCTTGACTGACATCACCTGGAGCGAGCCCCCGGTGCTCAATAGCTGGGAGGGCGTGCCGGCTCTGGTGACCCGGTACGCCCGCTTCCTGATGCGGCGCTTCCGGAATCGGATGGCGGTCGGCATCGAGGCTCGGCCCGGGGCACCCGGCACGGGGATCCACCACTACCTGATCTGGGGCCTGGAGGTCCGGCGCGGGAAGCCCAATTATCAGCTGCTTCGGACCATGTCGGAAGCAGCTGTTGACATTCCAACCCCGCCGGCGTTAGAAGAAGGGAAACCCGCCGTACCCGAGGAGCCGTCATGACCCAGTTCGAGAAAGGCGCCGTCTTCGCCCTGGAAATCCTGAAGGAGGTGGTGGCCCGACGGTACGCCGCCCTCGGCAAGGCGGACGAAGCTGCCCGTCAGGCCGGGGACGGCGACCTCTACCAGGTGCTGGGCGGCGTCAAGAACGTGGTGGCCGGACTGCGCTCCGAGTTCGAGTCCAAGCTGCTGCCCGGGCTCCGGGAGGCGCAGCAGGGGGAGCCCAGCGCCGAGGCCCGGGACGAGCTGCTCCGGACCCTGCACGACATCCGGGACCAGGCCACCCGGAAGAAGCGGGCCAGCGGGGTGAAGAACCTGCTGGAGGGCGACCTGGAGATCATCGAGAGCCGGGTCAACAGCGCCCTGCTGCTGCTGGAGAAGGTATGAGCCAACCGACTGGACGTGAAGGACTGGAGCTGCTGGTCGGTACCCTGGTGCTGGTCGCCCTGACCGTGGCTGCCATTCCCCTGGGCCGCCTCGCCAATCCTGATTTCCCCTGGTTCCTGGCCGGCATCCTGGGGTTCCTCTTCATCTTCTGCGGGGTCGCGGTCCTGTTCGCCCTCCTGGGGCTGGCCTGGGCGATCGGCTCCCGAGTCCTGAACGCCGTGGCCCCGAAGATCAAGCCCTGGGACGGCTCCGGAGCCCCGGATGACCTCTAAGCTCCCGGACCTGGTGGTTGCCGACCGACAGGAGATCGACGGACTCCGGCTCCGGGCCCGGCGCTGGTGGCTGGGCTGGGCCCTGTCACTGCTGATGCTTGTCGGCTGCGGAGCCCTGTACCTGCAGCAGGTCCGGCTGGCCGCCCAGCTCACCGAGGTGCAGGCCCGGCAGATCGAGCTGGTCATCCAGCAGGACCGGATCCAGCGGGCTCAGGAGCAGGCCTGGGAGCAGCAGGAGGAATCGATCCAGGTGGTACTGGCCTGGGCGACCTACATCCGGGAGCGTCTCAACATCACGGCGGAGAACGGTGTCGCCCTGCCGCCGCTGCCTCGCCGCCGCGCCTTGACGCAGGGCACGGCATCTGTTAAGGAAAAGCCATGAAGCTCACCGCCGCCCAAGCCGAAGTCTGGCACCGCCTCCTCGCCAAGGAAGCCCTGGCCGAAGCCCTACTCAGCCGGGCCGGCATCCGGTGCGAGGGCTGGCAGCCGGCCGCCCTTCGGGTCGGGGCCCAGACGTACTCGATCGTCCACGGCCTCAAGTCGAAGGTCCAGGAAGAAATGAACTACTTCCTGGACTCCCTGATCCTGGACGCCAAGCGGGAGGCCGACTGTGACTGACGACCGCCAGCTCTGCCGACTGCTGTTCAGCGATGGCGGCCGGATCTACGCCCGGACCCAGCTGCTGAACGAAGGGACCCTGGACGTCCTGCAGCACCACTTCCAGAACCTGACCCGGTGCCGGGAGCCTTGGCACGCCGACCTGCAGCGCGGCTTCGACCTGCAGCGTGGCTTCAAGGTCGACATGGGTCACGGCTGGGAGTACATCATCCACGCCGAACTCCAGGAGGCCCGGCCATGAGATTCCAAGACCTGGAAGTCGGTGACTACTTCATCGCGGCCCCGAACGCGGATGACGCCGCTATCGCGGCGGACCCCTACTCCCCGTTCGCGAAGGGCCAGGCCTTCGTCGTCTTCCGGAAGATCAGCGATCTGAAGTTGGCCGGTCCCATCGACGCCCACATCCACGACAGCGGTACCGCGTTTCGGGTCCAGACCGGCCAGCATTCCGAGATGCCGCAATCCATGCCGGTCCTGAAGGTGGTTCTATGAGCAAGCCCGAGATCAACGCCCGCCTCGAACACGTGACCCGTAAGCCGGACCGCCGGCAACCCGAGGCCGCCGGGCACGGCGTCGCTCTGGCCTGGGAGGCCGAGGACGTCAGCGGCCGGTCGGCCATCAACCAGGACCAGCTCCGGGTCCTGCGGCGCGCCCTCCACCACCAGATGTTCCGTCTGGAGGAGGAGCGCAACGAGGAGAACCTTCGGAAGTCCGGCCCCCGACCCTACGTGGCCCGCGGCATCCAGGAAGAGATCGACACCAGCCAGCAGCTCCTGAACACCGTGGAGACCGTACTCCGACAGACCCTGGGCCTGCTGGGCGCTGGAGCCATGAAGGCGGGAGGCGGAGATGCGGCTGAAGGCTGACGTCAGCGCCGAGCGCCTGACCTTCCTCCGGCAGCTGTTCATCGCCGAGCCGAAGCTCACCGTCCGCGGGGCCCAGGGCCGGCTCCGGGCCCGGTTCGGTCAAGCGATGTACCCGGGCTCCGTGCTCCGGGTGCGCCGCGAGGTCTTGACCGGGGCACCAGGCTCCGCTACAATCCCCGCCCTCCCCTCGAAAGGAAAGAGATGACCACCGAGACCCCGAAGACCGCTGACCCCATCCCGCTGCTCAGCGACTCCCGGCTGCCAGCCATCATCGCCCGGCTCACGGAGGCGGTCGGTATCGTGACTCCCGCCGAGGCCGCCATCCTGAAGATGCAGGGGATCGCCATCATCCGGGTGCATTCCGAGATCCTGCTGGCCCTGGCCGGCGCCGCCCTAGAGCGGCGAGTCGGCACCGAGGCCCTGGCCGCCGGCACCTTCACCGACGCCGACACCGACGCCGCCCTGGAGCGCGCCTCCCAGGTCCTGCAGGCCGGCCTGCTGTTGGTCGCCGAGACCATGCCGACCGCAGCCTCGAAGGTGCAGCCGTGAGACCCGCCGTCGCCGAACGACTGCGGCTGACCGCTTCGGTCCTGCAGGCTTTCGTCCAGAACCGGGGCCTGAAGCCCCTCGGGGAGAAGGACCTGTCCACCTACGCCTGGAAGATCATGGGCCGGCAGGCCGTGGTCAGCCTGGCCTTCAAGGCCATCGAGCTGACCGTCCTGGTCTGCTGCGCCGTGGCAGGTGCGACGCTGCTCGGCATGGACCCGGTGCGCGGGACTGCGGCCCTGCTGGTAGTCCGGTTCCTGCTGGTCGGCGTCAGCGTCAAGAAGTCGGCGGAGGTCACCCAGCGCCGGGTCCTGACCGCGACCCTGGAAGAGGCCTGCACCAAGACGACGCCGGATCCCAACGCCCCGCAGAGCATCACCGAGGCCCTGCTCCGGAGCCTGGACCTGAAGGTCAAGGAGCAGAAGCCCGGGGAGAAGAACTGATGTACCCCGTCATCATCCTGACCGGCAAGGCCGGGAGCGGAAAGGACACCGTGGCCGGCATGCTGGCCGAGGCGGGTGGCGTCTGCATCGCGCAGGCCGACCCCCTGAAGCGGTACGGCCACGACGCCTTCGACTTCAGTCCGGACCAGCTCTGGGGGCCCAGCGACATGAGGAATGCTGTCGACGACAGACCCCTGGTCGACCCGGAGTTCTTCGACCGGGCCCGCCGGCGCGGCCTGAACAACGCCAGCGATTGGCTGTACGACGTCGGATTGCCCCAGGCCGGCAACGCCCTGCTGAAATGGCTGGACGCCGAGATCAGCTACGCCCGCCGGGACGGCCTGACACCGCGTCACGTCCTGCAGACCCTGGGCACCGAGTTCGGCCGGACGCAGCGCCCGGACGTCTGGGTGGCGTACGCCCAGCGGATGGCCCGGCGCATCCTGGAAGAGAATTTGGCCTACGGCCGGCTCGTTGGCACCGGGCCCCGTGACCCCGGTGGCCGCACCCAGTTCGTCGTGATCACCGATGGTAGATTCCCCAACGAAATCCTGGCCACCAAGGCGGCCGGAGGGCTGGCCATCAAGGTGACGGGGCCGGGTGCCACCGGGCTCGGAGGCACCGCCGGCAAGCACGCCAGCGAGACCGAGCAGGACGGCATCCCAGACCACTGGTACGACGCCGTGCTCTGGAACGACAAGTCCCGGGGCTTCGAACCCCTGCGGCGGCAGGTCGCCTACCTGGCGAAGGCCGTGGTGTGCCGACCGCCGCTGATGATGGTCCCTGACGAAGCAGTGTCCCTGTAGTACCACCCCGTAGCAAGGAGAAGCACATGAGCACCCTCACGAAGCAGCAGTTCCTGCAGTCCGTCCGTAACATCCTGGTGAAGAACACCGAGGAGCCGGCCGTCATGGCCGAGGTGGCGGCGAACAACCGGGCGACCGCCACGCAGTTCCGGCCTTTCGACCCGGCGCTGGCCGACATCGTGGAGCGCATCGCCAACAACCAGGAGGCCCTCAGCGTCGGCTTCACGGAGCTGACGGCGTACGCCCAGGACAAGCTGGAGAAGTAAGTGAAGCGAGGCGTCAGCGACAAGACGCCTCACCGCTGGTTCACCCCGAACCTGCGTAGCCGCACCGTCGGCAATTTCCTGACGTACTGCTGGCGGTGCGGCCTGGTGGCCCTGAAGAACGACGCCACGGCGCGGGCGGTCCGCGCCGGTTGTTTTAAGGAACAGGACGTGGTACTGGACGTGACGGGATGACATGAAGACCGACGACGAGATGCGGGACCTGGCCCGGGAGATGCAGAACAGCGCGCAGCAGCTGCTGACCGACGCCGCCACCGCCAAGCGAAAGGAACGCGACTTGGTGGCGAAGACGCTGTCCGAGCTGTCGGACCGGCAGCTCGCCGCCCTCATCCGGGGGACGACCAACGTCTACGACCTCCACAACCCCATCCGGTACCCGGGCGACGAAGCCCGGGCCGAGGTGGTACGCCGCTTCCTGACGGACTACAAGGCGCCCTGATGGACCTCCCCTTCCCCATGGGGCCGGAACGCGAGTCCCCGCTGCCCGACACCCTCGACGCCGCCCGGGAGGAGATCCTCCGGCTCCGCCGGGCGCTGATCAGCGACCGGGACCGGCTGGCCAAGATGGCCGAGCGCCGGGCCGGCGACAACCGGGCGGCGGCCGGCACCCAGCGGGTGCTCCGGGAGGAGATCTCCGCCCTGAAGCACCTGCTGGAGACCTCCACCGGGCCCGGCACCCCGACCGCCCGCTGGGAACTCCTGTTGACCGAGCTGGAGACCCGGTTCCCGAACCCGGAGCCCTACCGCAGCGACCGGGTGCCGGAGGAGTACTACCTGGCGAAGATCGACCAGATGATGGCTTTCAACGCCGTACACGGCGGGGAGTGGTGCCTGGAGAACCGGGCCGCAGGCCGGGGCGCCTGCGGGGCCTGCAGCGTCTGCGTGAAGGAGCACCGGGACAATGTCGCAGATCTGTTGGATTCCATCAAGACCAGTTACCTCACCGGGTTCTTCGGGCCCATTGAGGACGCCTACACCCGCTTCAACGCCGGGAAGCCTATCGGCCCGCACCGCCACACAGACAGCGCCACGACGAAGGAGCTGCGGGAGCTGCGGGACGAGCTGGCCCGCTGGAAGACCGAGGAGAACCCGGACGGCACGCCGGCGGACTCGGACTGCCTGCACCCGGTCCTCTGCGGCTTCTGTCGGGCCCGGCAGTCCGAGCTGGACCGGTTGCGAACCCAGGTGCAGTGCCCCTTCTAGGAGACCGCGATGCCATCCGTCCTACAGCCCTGGGTCCAAGACCTGTCCTACATGCAGCAGTCCGTCCTGATCAGCAGCGTCCGGGGTGCCGACGGCCTGCACAAGGAGCACATCAGCAAGTACATCCTGCGCTGGCTCCGGCGCTGCGTGCTGGTCAGTGCCTTCGAGGGCCGGGTCCTGCCGACGCCGACGGAGAAGGGAGGCGGCAGCTTCACGGGGCCGCTGAAGCACCCCACCCTGAAGCGGGAAGACTTCAGCGACACCTCCTGGATCAACCCGCAGCTCCAGTACGACACCGAGGCCCTGACCTGGGTCTTCAAGACGTACCTGCGGGCGACCGACGAGATCCCGCACCACTTCCACGCGCACGTGATGCATGCCGCGCAGATCATCGGCATCCACCACCCCACCGAGTGGATCCGGAAGTCCTGGTACGGGTTCTACGAGATGTGCGTCCACGACATGCACCTGAACCCCGAGCTGCCGTCCGAGATGAACAAGCGGCTCGGCGACAGCGAGAAGAACTGGCGGGCCCGGGAGGCCGTGCCCGCCCTTGACGTCCCACTGGAGAAAAACCGATGAACATTCAAGAACGTTTTGAGGAATTTCACCATGCCAATCCTCACGTCTACCAGGAGCTGGTCCAGCTCTGCCGGGAGGCGGTCGGCAACGGCAAGGAGCGGATCGGCGTCCGAATGGTCTGGGAGGTGGCCCGCTGGAACCTCATCGTTCGGACCCGGCAGAACAGCGACTTCAAGTTGAACGACCACTACCACAGCCGCTACGCCCGCTTGATCATGGAACAAGAACCTGATCTGCAAGACATCTTTGAGCTGCGGACCCTGAAGGCCTAATCTAGGTGGCGACTGGCTCCGTAGCTCAATGGCAGAGCGCCCAGGACGACTAGATCTTGGGAGGCAGCGGGATCGATACCCGCCGGGGTCGAATGATAATCAAGAAGCGGTTCTACGAAATGATCTGGATGTTCGGCGCCCGCCTGGAGTCCCTCGGTGGCCGGTTAGCCCAGTGGGGCTACTTCCACTACTTTCCCGAGCATCCTTCCAATCCCCGCCGGGCCCTCACCGCAGCAGCGGCAGGTCAGACAGCAGCTTCCGAACCGGGGCCCGGGGACCAGGCGTGATACCCAGGGCGGTGGCCGCCCCGTGGTAGGGGGCGTCCGGCTCCCGGAATATCACGTGTCGGATACCGGCGGCCGTCAGCCGCTCCCCGACGGCCAGCAGTTCCGCCTCGTCGCGGGCCGCGAGCACGATCAGGTGGGTGTCGTCGGGGTACTCGGTCGCCAGCCGGGCGCTCTGGGCCGCGGCGTGTCCGAGCTGGGCGTGGGGCGTCAGGAGGTCCCGACGCACGACCACGTAGTGATACGGGGGCTCAGCGCACTAGCTGAACGGTCGGGTCGGCCGACTTGAAGGTGCCCGTCGAGTCCAAGAACGTCTGGGCCTCGATGTCGGTGTACGTCGAGTCCCGACCTTCACCGGCGCAGCGTTTCGAGGGCTTGATGGGGATGAGCTTGTCCATGATCTTCACATCCTAGCGCAAAACGCCAGAAACGCAACCGGCCGGAGGGCGAGTTGCGTTTCTTGGGGTTACCAGCGGATCTGGACGTCGGCCGGCAGCGTGAGGGGCCGGAGCACCAGGTACAGGTTGCCCACGACGGCGGCCTGGCCGAGGTCGCCGAGGACGGCGATCGGACCGATGAAGTCCGCGTTGCCCGCGACGGCGGGGATCATGACGACCTTGTCACCGACCCGCAGGGACCCGAAGTCCGTGGTCTGCGAGACCGCGGTGGCGGTGATCGCGTTGGCGACCGCCCAGAGCGTGCTGCCCTGCGCGGTCTCAGCGGCACTGGCCGCCTTCTGCAGGACGGTGGCGACTTCCTCGCCGAGACCGCGGTCGCCGAGTGCACGTCCCAGCTGATGAATTGCCTTGGTGGAAAGGGTAGCCATGGGGTTCTCCTAAAGAAGGTTCAGGGGTTGAGATTACTTCAGCAGATCATCACGGGGCGGGGCGTCAGGTAGTCTTCCAGCCGGGGGACCGTCACGGTCTGGGCCGGGCCCTGGACGGCGGGCGTCCAGGTGGTGACCTGCGGCACCGGGATGGCGTGCATGAAGACCAGCGCCAGGTGCTCCCGGATCATCTGAACCTGAACATCGTCCAGGGACTTGAGCCGGGCGTCCTCCAGGAGGCCCTGCAGCCAGTAGCAGAAGTTCTCGGGTTCCAGGCGGATGTTGGGGACCTGCTGAATCATCGGTGCTCCAGATTACCGGGTTCCTCGTCGGGCTCCAGGAGCCGATCGGCGCCGTGGGCCTTGAAGCGGTAGTGGGTGTGCCGCTCCTCGTCCTCCACCAGCTCCTTCACCTCGTCCGGCACCTGGTCCATGCTGTCGTGCCCGAGCCGGGACAGGTGCTGGTGGTAGGCCTCGCCGTGCTTCCGGCCCTCCTCCAGGTCGCCGCTGGCCTGCGCGGCCCGGAGACCCCGGAGGTGATGGGCTGCGGCGCCCCGGTGCTGCTCCCGGAGGTACTCCCGGTGAGCCTGGTCCTCGGCCTGGCTGCGGGGCACCCCTTCCCCGAACTCCAGGAGGGCGGCCCGGGTCTCCAGGTCGTCGGCGTCTGTGTCTCGGCTGATGGTGCGTCCCATCCAGGTCTTCTTCATGGCAGCAGCGCCTTCCGCAGCAGCCGGAGGGCTGGGGCCGGGAAGCCCGACCCGAACTCCAGGACCACGCCGTCCCCATACACGGTGGTCCGGACGTGCTTGGCCAGGTCCCGGAAGCAAACGCAGCCCCGGAACACGTTCCCGGCGAATTGCGTCCCGCCGCAGGACGGGCAGCCGTTGTCCTGCTCCGACTTCCCGACCCGGAGCCCTGGCATCTTCGGGGCCTTGGGCAGCTTGGGCTTCTGCTGCTGGGGCTGCGTGGCCACCGGGGCCTCAGGACCTTCGGGCTCCTGCTGGGCAGTGGGCTGGTGGGTGCGGCCAGGCAGCTCAGTCTTCTGGGTGGGCTGCGCCTGGTGGGCCCGGTAATCCGAAAGATGCTTCTGGTGCAGCCAGTCGTGGAGGTGCTGATCCCGGGCCTGCGTGTAGCCCTGTACCATCTGCGGGTTGGCCCAAGTCATGGACTTCCGATCCATCAACCCGAAGCTGTAGGGATCCGCCTGGTTCAGCCAGCGTTCCCCGGTGAAACCGAGCTGGTTGGCCAGCCGACCCCGCTCCTTCTCCGGCATGGCGGCCAGCTTGGCGGCGGCAACGGTGCCGGCCTGCCGGTGAATCTCCGGCGGGATTTCATGCGAGGACAAGGCGCCGGGCAGGGCCTTCGCCAGCTCATGAGCCCGGGCCAGGACGTCGATGCTCTTCCCGAGCCGGGTCAGGGTCAAGTCACGCACCGGATGACGAAGGGCAGGATCCAGGCCCACAGCCAGAGCAACCGCGGCAGCCACGTGTTCCGGAGTCGCCGCCAGGAACTCGTAGTTGGTCTCGGCGAGGCTGACGACGCCGGCATAGCCGTCCTCCGACTTCTGAAAAGAGATGTAGCTGTTCCGCTGGCCAGGGATCAGGCCCTCGTAGTTGGGGCGATCTTGGAGCCAGGCCAGAGCGGTCCGGGGAACCAGCAGGGGCTCCAGCGCCGGCTCTCGGGCCGCCGTCCGGGCCAAGGCGCGGGCGCCGTCGACCCCAAGGACACCGGTTAGAAACTGGAGAGCGGAATCGCGCATGGTTTCCAGATTACTGGGGTTTTACCGAGGACTCAAGCCGCCGCTGTGCGGGGCGAGGACGGTTCGCAGCGCGTCTGCGTCGACGCCGGTGACCCCGGGCTCCTGCTGATCCCGGGTCTGGGCCACGTACTCCCGATGAAGGACCGCGTTCTGCGGCAGCCGCTGCAGGACCCGGCCGTCCGGGCCCGAGACCTGGCTGACCCGGATCTCGTGAACCAGCTGCCCGACGTACCAGTAGGGCCGATACAGGTACCGGGCGGCGCAGACCGGCTGCGGGCCCGACGGGTCGTCGCTGCTGGGACGCCGGCCCGAGAGCCCGGACCCGACCCACTCCAGCTGGCCGGCCGAGACCCGGAAGTCGACGTCCTGCTTGTAGGTCTCGCCGCGGCTGTCGACCAGCTGCTGCACGGTCTCCACCGGGTACTTCAGCCGGTCCTGACCTGCGGGGTGGTGTTGGAAGAGCTGCCAGGTCGGGACCACGATCGGCTTCCGGGCCCCGGTGCTGTCCTCGACGTCGTCCAGGTAGAAGCGATCGAAGGGCGCGATGAAGACCGGCTGGTCCACGGCGCCCCCACAGTCGTCCTCGACGTAGAACCGCTCGAAGGTGGCGCTGATGGTGCTGCCGTCCCAGAACCCGATTTCGTCCGAGCGCTTGTTCTTGCTGTTGCTGGTGCTCAGAGCCAGGACGGTGCCGATCTTCCGATAGAGGAAGCCGTTGGTGCAGCCCTGGTGGTCCGGGTGGGGGCGCTGGATGTCCCCCAGCTCGATCAGGCCGACCGGGCACCGGATGGCCTCGAAGTGCAGGAGGCGGACACCCTGACTGGCGATGGCCTCATCGAAGGCGCTGGTGTCGAAGCTGATCTGGTGGGCCGGGATGTCGGTGAGGACATCATTGACCGCACCCCGGTTCCGGCTCACTTCATCCCCTGCAGCTCACGAAGCCGCTGAGTCTCCGCCAGGTAGCGAGGCAGAAGGGGTTCGATGACGTAGTCGTCGACGTGGTCGCTCTTGCTCAGCTCGGTCCACTCCAGGTCGTCGGGTTCGAGTTGATCCGCGATCTTACGAGCTACCTGCCGGTGCGGTCCGTAGCCCAGCACCTTGCCGCTGTCGAGCGCCATCACGTGGAGCCCGCCCACCAGCTTGTGATGGAAGACTTCCCGGCCCGACTTCCGGTGCCGACCGACCTTCTTCTTGAAGAGGACTTGTGCCTGGGGAATCTGCATGGTTACGACCTCGGGCCCCAGATTACCGGGTGCACGTTGACATTTTAATGCAGCCCGGTTTATAAGACGGGCATGACTCAGCACGACCCCAACGTCCAGCCCCTGCTGATGAAGGTCGCCGACGACCTCCGAGAGGCTGTAAGCCGCCTGGTGCTGGACGGCCGGACCCCGGAATCCCAGGCGGCCCTCGTCCTGCTGAAGGGCGTCGAGGACCTGCTCCGGGTGCCGAGCATCGCCAAGGACCTGACCAACGACGAGGTCGACATCCTCAAGATGTCGCCGAACCCGGGCCTCCCCCACGACAAGATCGGTGCCATCAAGGCCGTCCGGGCCCGGACCGGCATGGGGCTCCTGGAGGCCAAGAACCTCGTCGAGGACTACCTGCGCCGCAACGCCCACCTCTGGAACCACATCCCCGCTGAACCCTGAAAGGAAGCCATGAAACCCACCGCGAAGTACAAGGCCGGCAACATCGAGGCCGACAAGAACACCGGCATGCAGTTCCAGGCCATCGCCGCCTTCAACAAGGTGCTCGGGTCGTGAACGCCCTGCAGCAGGAGTACCTCACCCTCCGGGACGCCGGCATGCGCCCCCTCGATGCCCTGGCCGCCATGCGGACCTGGCGGGACGGGGCTGGCGCCGTCATCCGTCGCGGTCCGGGCCTGCTGCCCCGACCGGTTGCCGACCTGCTGGTCGACCTGGCCGCGGAGCGGGAGCGCGTCACCTGCGTCCGGCGGCTGATCTCCGACGTCGTGGGGGCCCGGCCATGAGCCTCACCAACCTCACCCACCTCTTCGACACCCGGCCCCCGCCCCAGACCACGGCGGAACTCCGGGGCCAGCGGTGCTTCGCCTGCGGGAACGTCAAGGAGGGCGGGCACTACAACCTCATCGACGTGCCCCGGAGCCTCGGCATGCAGCTGCTCCGCGACATCTTCCCGGACGGCGATGCCGGCGACCTCAACTTCGTCCTGTTCTCCACCAGCGGGGTGCATGGCAGCTACCAGACCATCGAGGAGACCAAGATCGGCGACGACGTCACCTTTCTGGTGGTGGCGCCGCGGCTGGTCCGCCTCCACTACGGCAACGCCATCATCGGGTCCCGGGCCGACAAGGCCTTCCTGAAGAAACTCCGCCGCACCAGCCACGCCTCGGTGGCCCGCATCGGACTTGCTTCCGACGACTGACCCTGATAGAAAGACACCATGTACTACACCGAAGCCCTTCGCGTCGCCCTCGGTCTTCCTCCCCCCGCGGCGGAACGACTCCAAAACCCGGCCAGTCGCTACGAGAGCCATCGAAAGGGGTACGGCGGCATCCGGAAGGCCGGGCTCCGCATCCTGGGCCCAGCCTACGACGGCAAGGACTTCGACGCCATGGTCCGGCAGGAGATGGACTACCAGGGGGTGGCCGAGACCCCGCGGAACTGGTGCGTCTGCGGTGCCGAGGTCCTCCGCCAGCTCCGGCTCCGTCGCCAGCAGGAGCCCGACTACCGGGAGGACGAGGAGTGAAACGGCTGCACGTCCTGGTGGTCGACGAGGCAGGTGGGATCGTGATGCACGGCCCCGTGGAAAGCTACGAAATGCGGCGGGAGTACGACAACTACTACGACTCCTCCCCCTTCGATCCCCCGATCTACCTGCCCCGGCCGACTCGCGTCGAGATCGTCTGCAGCCACGTGCAGTCCGGGCCGCCGGCCATCCAGGCCCCGCCGGCGGGTCGTCCCCACAACTGGGCCCCGATCACCAACCTCAGCCGCACCTGCCAGGACTGCGGGCACCGGGAGACCCTCTTCGCAGCCATGGCAGCCGGGGGCAACTATCCGACGCCGCCCTGTCCCGGGAAGGCCAGTCCAGCGGCACCCGGGGCCCGGCCCATGACCCCGGCCGAGCAGGAACAGCTCACGAAGGACCTGGTCGGCGCCATCCGGGACGCCATCAAGGTCAAGGCCAAGGGCTGCGAGTGCGGGGCCACGAAGTCCAGCGGGGCAGCCCGGGGCAGCCCGGCCCACAGCAGCTGGTGCCCCTGGAGTCGGCCGTGAGGCTGCTGGCGGTCCTCCTCTGTGTCGCGGCCTGCCGGCCGCCACCCTGCTACCCGGAAGGGAACCTCAGCAACTTCACCAGCTACCCGGAGCCCGGGACGACGGCGCCTGCCGACCAGACCTTCGCCGAGCAGGTGGCGGCCTGTCTGGTGCCACTGAACGACACCTGGCTGTCTGATGCCGAGGCCCGGGAAGCGGAGTGCCTTGGCCCCCGCCGCATCGAGGTCCGGGAGTGCCTCCGGGTGGCCGAGGTCCCGGACTGGCACCTGACCTGCGACGGCAGCGAGCAGGTCTTCAACTGCAGCGTCGGCCCGCAGCGCTGCCTGGAGAAGGGGCAGGTCCCGACGCCGGAGTGTCCCTGCAGCTGCCGGGCGCAGATCCAGGACAACACCGTGGTCTGGACGACCCCGAACCGGAAGCTGCTGGCAGCCTACCTGGTGACGCTGTTCACCGGCTGCCTGTCCCCCTGGACACCGACCCTCGCCCCGTGCTCTAATCTGAAACCATGAGCGAGCTGCGCTGGGTGTACCCCACCGACGACACCAGCTGGCTGGATCCGGAATCCACCGGGGAGCTGGAGCGCAAGCTCCGGTACGGGAGACCACAGGTCGGGTCCGTGGCCGCCATGCCCTACAGCAACGAGGACCTGCTGGCCGCGGCCTCGGCGCTGAACTGCTACCGGGAGCTGGTCCGGCTGCCGCGCCGGGACCGGGAGAAGGTCATCGCGGCCATGCAGAAGGCGAGGAGGGCTCGACGATGAAGACCCACTACTGGCCCTTCGACCGGCAGGACGCCGCCTGCGGCATCAACCGCTGGGCGCAGGACGACTTCGACACCACGGTGCACCGCGATGAGGTGACCTGCCGGCGCTGCCTGAACAGGATGCAGGTCAGGCCAACCAGAAACCGGTCACGACCCGAGAGCAGTTCTCCGCGGTCGCGCAGCCGTCGTGCAGGAGCCGCAGCCGTTCCAGACAGGGGGCGGGATCGATGCCGTGCCCGTGCAGGACGCCGGCCAGGGTCTCCGGCGTGAGGCCATCGATCCAGGTCCGGAGCCGATCGTCGGCCTCCCGGCTCAGGGCCGGCAAGGCGGCGGACTTCTGCTCCGGGGACAGCCGACTCCAGCCCCGATCCGGTCCCCAGATTCTGAGGTAGTAGGGCACGAAGCTGTTCCGGTCGTGGCCCGGATCGAAGCTGGGGCCAGCGAAGGCGGAGCCGTGGTCGATCAGCCCGACCGGCCGTCCATCGGCCTCGGGCCCGACCAGGATGTTGTTGCCATGCCGATCCGGGTTCCCGGCCACGTAGTCCAGCACGGCCCAGGCGTGGAGTTCGCCGGCGTCCAGGTAGCGACGCAGGACCTGGCGCGGTAGGCCGGCGTCGATCGTGGCAGCCCGGGCGAGTCCGGTCCAGTCGGTGCCCAACATCTCGATGACCGCAGTCTCGTGGCCGTCCAAGGACACCAGGTCGGCATGCGGCACCCGGTCCCCAAGCCCCCAGGCGGTCGCCAGGGCGCTGAACGCTGCCTCCCGACGGCTCTGGGAGGCTGGGTTCTCGTCGGCGCCCGAAGCGGGGCTCTGCTTCCCGGATCCGGGCTTGACGAGCAGCAGGTTGCCGTCCGAGTCCCGGGCCAGCAGGGTGCCCTTGCTGTGCTTGCCGCCCAGCTGTACCTCCTCGGTGTCCCCGCTCCGAAAGGCCTCCCGGAGGTCGGCGGCCACGTCGTGGCTGTCTGGGGACAGGGCCTGGATCTCGGGCGTCTTGTCCGATTCCGACTTCCCCAGGGCTCGGATCCGGAGCAAGGCTTCGAGCGCCGAGCGGCTGGAAGGCTCCAGGCCCGCGGCGTCCAGGGCGGCGGAGATCAGGTCGCCGTCGCTGTCGATCAGCCGGGCTCGGAGGATGGCCGGGTCCACGGGCTTCCCGGTCAGGAAGCGGAGAGCAGCCTCCACGGCCTCCAGGTCGGAGCTGTGACCGAGCTGGTCCATCCCGGGCTCACGGCTCTTCTTCAGCCGATCCCGCCACTTGGCGATGTGGTCCGACTCCGGGACCGGGGCCGGCAGCCCGACGTCCTCGGGCCGCAGGTTCTGCCCGATCCGCTGCAGGGCCTGCCAGGTCTTCCTGGCCTTCTGCATGCTGTCCCGCTGGGCGTCCAGGTCGTTGGCGATCCGGAGGTGGACGTGCACCTTCTGCCGGTGCAGGGGGTCCTGCAGGTAGTTCTGCAGGAAGGCGATGGCTTCCTCGGGGTGATCAGCCGGGTCCTTGTAGCCCTTCTTCATGGCCCCGAAGAGCTTGGCGGCGTGACCCCGGAGGTCGTTCGGCAGTCGGCGCAGGGTGGCCCGGGTGATGTTGGCTCGACCCTCCATGCCGTACCGCTGCGCGAGCCTGGCGAAGACACCGTGCTGCACCTCATGGCCCTGCGTCGCGAAGTCTCGCTTGCCGGCCATGACGGCCAGGGTCGGCCGACGCTGAGCCCGGACGGCTTCGACTTCCTTGGCGTACTCCGCCACGCTGCCCGGCATCAGGGAACCCCGGGGATGGGCACCGAAGAGCCGTTGCCGGACCTCCTCGTGCATGCCGGCCGGGTCGACCTGGGGTCGGGCCACCATGGTGATCCGGCGCTCGTCAGGATCCAGGAAGCTGGAGCCCGTCGTCTGGTTGTGGATGACCGACGCCTCGACTCCCGGGGGCGCGGTCCCGCCCCGGGTGGCGTACTGCCAGTACCGGCTGAAGCTGCGCTCCGGATAGTAGACGCCCGGGTTGTGGACGTGGCCCTCGCCGAGCTGCGGGTAGGTGATGTGGCCGATGTTCTTCTGGAGGGCGGCTTCCCGGAGACCCTCAGGCACCACGGGATCCGCGGCCAGGCGCTCCCGGTGCTCGGGCGTGACGCGGGGGTGATCGAGGGCCAGGGTCCGGAGGTCTTCCTGCTGCAGGGCGACCGCCAGGTCTTCGGGCTCCAGGTCCTGCCGGGAGAGGATCTCGGCGGCCAGCCAGCGATCGGGGCCCGCCAGCGTCTCCCGGATCAGCTCCGGGGTCAGGGCCGGGTGTCGGGCAGCCGCGGCCCGGACCTCGGGGTCCTCATCGGACAGGGCCTGCCGGAGATCGGCTGGTGTGCAGGTCCCAGCCTTCAGGGCGAGCCGGCGGGCAACCGGGTCATCGCTGCCAAGCAGGGTCTGCGCGCTGGCGTCGGGGGTCTGCACCTCTCGAAGATTATCCCGTGGTATTGTACGGTTGTGGACACCACGATCCCCGCATGGCTTGTGCGCAGAGTCGCTTATCGAAACTCCAAGGAAGCGAAAGCCCGAGAAGCCGTCTGGCGTGCACATAGAGCCGCAGAAAACAAAGCCTTCATCGACGAGCTGAAGAAAGGTCCGTGTGCCGACTGCGGGGAGACCTTCCATCCTTGCGCCATGGACTTTGACCACCGCGACCCGGCACAGAAGAAAGCCAGCGTGGGTCTGCTCGTCGGTGGCGGGAATAGCCGGCGCCGCCTACTGGCGGAGATCGCCAAGTGCGACCTGGTCTGTGCCTGCTGCCACCGCGTCAGGACTTACGCGCAGAATAAACGGTATTCCGTCAGCTGAGTCGGTGCCGGTACTCGTCCCACTGCTTCATAGATCTCCAGTACTTCGTGGCATACCCGGTCTCGTGCCGCTCCGCGAGCCTGAGGTGAACCCGGTGCGCCGGTGGGCTGTGGCCGCTACCCCGGGCCTCCCGGCAGCGATGCCGGTGGTAGGCCTGTACCATCGCCGCCTCGTACATCGCGGTCCCGATGCCGCGGCCCCGGTACTGTTCGGCCAGGTTCGAGGCCTCGATGGTGAGGACGCCGCCCATTCCATCCTCCAGGACGCTGTCCAGGGTGCCCACCATGTGCGAGCCCCGGTACAGCCGGACGTACAGGTAGGTGCCGAAGCCTGGCATCCGAGACTCCCTGACCACCAGCCGCAAGCCCCTCGGAGCCTCAGCCGGCAGCAGGTGGCGGTAGTCGAAACGCCGGACCCGGTCCTCGGGATCCGGAACCTCGTCACCAGGCAGCAAGCCAGAGATCATGACCGCCTTTTAACGGCCGGCAGGGCGGCGGTCAAGGGCTCGGCGGGACTCGATGCGATTGATCAGTTCCTGGGCCCGCTTGCTGGGCTGCCTCGTCAGGAAGCCACTGCCCCGGCCCTTTTCGTAAGGTACCGGCGTCTTGAACTGACCCGCCGTCGGATCGAGGATCTCCCCGGACTCCCGATGCTTCAGGTACCAGTGGGTGTCGTTCTCGTGTCGGATGACCTGCGGGACCCAGTCGCCGTCCGGGCCGCCCATCATGTGGTACAGGGCCTCGCTGGCCACGTAGCAGTGACCGGCCAGGTGGTTCGGGTTCCCTTGGTACTTCGGGCGCCGCAGGCTGTCGTCCAGGCTGGCCGTGGCGGCGGCCACCAGGTCGCGCTCCACCTTCAGCATCTTCAGAGGCAGGCCGTGTAGGTCCGCGCCCTGGTCATGGGCCCGATGCAAAGCGGCTTCGTAGCTGGGTGCCACCTCGTGGCCGATGGGTTCTCCCTCGGGGCTGATGCGGGTGGCCCGCCAGCGATCCCGGGCGTGAGGATCCCTGGCCACGACCACGGTGTGTCCGGACTTCGTCCGCCAGCTGCTGGCCTGCGAGGTGGCGGAGATTTCCTTCACCCGGGCCCGAGTCCGCTCCAGGTGGTGCAGGATCTCCTCGATGCCGGCCTTCTTCAGATCCGGGTGATCGGCGTCCAGAAGTTCGTAGGCATCGAGGTGCGGGAGCCCCGCCCGGAGAGCCACGTCGGCCCGGTGGTTGCCATCGATGACGTGCCAGCCAATGCCGCTTCGCTTCACCACGATCGGCGGCAGCCGGTCACCGCCGGCCACCATGCGCTGGTAGAGCTGCTGCCGGGCCTGGCTCTTGACGGGATTGGTGCCGGTCAGGTACGGCGTGATCGGGACCTGGACCGGCCGGAGGCGCCGCGGGTCACCGGCCCCGAAGACCTCCACCAGCTTGTCGAGGTACGCCCGATCCCAGTTCTCCCGATCGGGGTCCTGGTGATGGGGGATCCGGAGCCCGTCCCGGGCCCGCCATTCCTTCCGGCCACGCTCTGCCTTCTGCAGATCGCCCGCCTCGGAGCCGAGCTGCAGGTGAATCAGCGTGATATTCCGGTGGTTTGGCACCGAGGCGACATCATCGCCCGGGCAGTCGTCGGGGTCCCGCCACTCGTAGGCCGCAGCTTCCCGATCGGGATCCAGGGCCGGGTGCGGATCCCCGCCGTTCGGGTCCTCACAGCGGAAGGCGTGGACGCGCAGCGGGTGGCCCGGAGCCCCGGCTTCCCCGTCCCCCAGGTACTCCAGGAACTCAGGTGTCAGGCCGGTCTCTTCCTGCAGCTCTCGGCGAGCGCCGTCCAGGGGCTCTTCGCCAGGCAGCAGGTGGCCACCAGGCAGGGTCAGCTTCCCGGTGTCACGCCGGCGGATCCAGAGCAGCTTCCCGCCCCGGAGAACCGCCACACTGGCGACCTCAGAGGGAGGGATCTGGCGAGGGTCCTGGGACACGGGTCCTCCGGGGTTCGCAGCTGGCGCCGCTCAAGCCATCCAGGTAGCCGTGCCGGTGACCCAGCTGATAGCCGGCGTAGAAGAAGGTCGTCAGGACGGTAATGGCCAGCAGGGCCCAAACGATGACATTCCTCATGGCCGGCACCTGACGGGTTCCTGGGTCCACAGCTCATCGGTCCCGCAGGTCGACTCCAGACCCAGGGCTCGGCAGCGGGCCACGGACTCCTGGATGCACTGCTTCGTGAACTGGCAGTTGTACCGCACGCAACCCCGAAGCTGGCTGGCCTCTACGCGACGAGCCGAGGCCTGCCAGGTCGGAGCCCAGCTGGCACAGGACAGCAGGAGGAGTAGGGCCAGGATTCGCATCAGACGTGGGAGGAGAAGATGGTCATGCCGTAGACGGCCTTGATCTGCTTGACGAGCCGCTTCCGCTTGTCCGCCAGCTCCTGTCCCCGGATCTGGAAGATGGCGGGGCCCGGGGTGCTGACGCTCTGGCTGAGCCCGTCGATGCCCAGGCTGTGACTCTGGCTCCGGGCGTAGGTGGTGGCCAGCATGCTGAGGATTTCCTGGGCGGCGATGGTGCCGATCAGCTCGTTGATGACCCGGGGCACGTTGCCGTCCTTGTAGCCCGAGGTGTAGTCGATCTGCCAGTAGGCCGGGACCCACTGCCGGTTGCCGAGGATGCTGAGGAAGAAGGCGCCACCCGTGCTGCCGGTCGGCACGAAGCCGCCCTGGATGAAGGCAGCCGTCATGGGGACGATGTTGATCTGGCCCCGGATCGCGTACGCCATCTCGATCCACTCGTTCGGCACCACGTAGACGTCGATCTGGTTGGCCGGCGTCACCGCCAGCTTGTCCAGGCTGGAAACCGGCCGGTGGTGCGTCTTCAGGAAGCCGTAGGACTCGTAAGCGAAGCGGTCGAAGGGGTGCTTCTCGCTGCGCTTCACGGGGCTGATGTCGACGTGCAGCTCCTGTTCGGCCTGCTGGACGGCACCATCGATGATGTCCTTGACCTGCTCCTTGGTCAGCTCCTCACCCTTGCCGGTCCGGGGGTCCTTCATCTGGCTGAAGAGAGGGATGCCCCAGAGGTGGCGGGTCTTGATCTGCTCGTAGCCCAGGATGGGCTCCAGCCGCTGGTACTCCGCGGCGACCGCGTTCTCAGGGTAGGTGGCGCCCAACCCCGGCTTGCTGTTGGTGTAGTCAGCCACGGGCTACCTCAGGGGCAGGACTTCGGGTGGATCTTGATGGCGAGCTTCGCCAGGCCCCGGGTCACCACGGCCCCCTCGGTCAGCGTCAGCCGGAGCTGCGGGGTGCCGCGGATCTTGTCGGTGGCGAGGATCTGCAGACGCCAGATGCTGCCGTCCTGGGGGAAGGGCTGAATCGCCAGCCGGGTCACGGTCTTGGCGTCGTCCACGGACTCCAGGACGCAGTTCAACGTGGCGCCGGCGGCCGGCACGTAGCGACGACCCGGGGGCTCGTAGCCCTGCAGGTGGGTATCCAGGCTGGCGTCAACCAGCTGGAAGTAGATGAAGAGGGCATCGCCCTCCGTCCAGCTCAGCTGATCTACCGCCTCGAAACTGTTGACGGTCTGGACGTCGTTGAGGGGGCGGGCCGTGAGCAACATGCCCCAGAGATTACCCGCTAGCGACGGGGCGTCAGGGTCCGGTCCAGCAGCCAGTGGCCGGCGGCACCGACGGCAAAGCAGGCCCCGCAGCCCAGGAAGTACGGGCTCCACTCCGGCACACCTGCGGCCCGGGCCCCAGCCGCGAGCCCGATATCCAGCACGACGCCGACGCAGCAGGCCCAGAAGCTCAGGGTCCGGAAGACAGGCTTCACCGAAAGACCGTCTGCACGGCCCGGACCTCGCCGTTGATGCCCATAGAGTTCAGGTACCGCTCGGCCTGGTACCGCATCGGGAACAGGGCCCGGGGCTCGGTGTCCCCGGTCCAGTAGACGCCCCAGTACGTGTAGCTCATCTCGATCATGGGCACTCCCCGCACTTGGCGGCCAGCTCGGTGACCACCCGGCCGCAGAGATCCAGGGTCTCCAAGCACTGCGCCTGGCCCTCCTCGCAGAGCCCGGTCTGAAACTTCTGGACGGCGATGTCGTCCCCCATGTCCTTGATCTGGATGAAGGCACAGGCCAGGACGACGGCGAGCCCGGCCGCGAGGGCCCAGGCGATGGTTTCACGGGTGGTCATCAGAAAAGTACCTCGTTGATGGCGGTCTGCAGGGGGTCACTGCAGTCGTCCCGGATCTCCAGGGCGATGACCTCGAAGGTGCGTTCGATTTCACCTTCCCGGCTGCCACGGAACGCCTGCTGGTCCGAGGTCCGGGGGTTGTCGGTGATGGCGCTGATCTGGACCCGGGGCAGCAGGAAGACCCGCTTCCCGGTCTCGACGTCCAGGCGCTCCGGCAGCTCGTACTCGACGGCGGCGTCGGCCCAGACCCGGTGAGGCGGCGGATTCCGGCTCCAGTGCTCCTCGAACCCGATGGCGGCGAAGCCGACCAGCTGTGTCCCGACCACGACCGGCACCGGGTTCCGGTACAGGTACAGGGCGTCGGGCTCAAAGGTCCGCAGGACATCGGCGCGGAACCGCCAGAGTTTGACCTCGTCGCCGATGATGCGGTCCGGGATGTCCATGTCAGGCCCGGCCGGCGTCAATCATCGCCTTGGCGTCGCGGAGCGCGGTCTCGGGGTCCAGGGCATAGGACTCCCCGAACTCCGAGCTGGCGTTGAAGATCAGCCGGCCGGCCGGGGCCCGAACCCTGTACAGGGACTCTGGGCGCCCCGACACGGGGTCGAAGGTCTTGCGTTCGATGTCCGGCGCCTCGAAGAGCACGATGACAATGCCTCGGTATTTCATGGACTTCTCCTTACATCTGGGTGGATGGCTTGGCGGAGCCCGGCGCCATGGGCAGCTGCTCGCAGCCCCCGTGGCGCTTGGCGCGCAGGCAGTGGCTGGTGTCGCAGATGCAGTTCCCGTTCTGGACCCCGATGGGCGGGTAGGCGCGGCTGGCGCACTGGGACCTGCACTCCGCCATGGTCATGACGCCACTGTAGGCGTAGGGGTTGAGAGCGGCACAGCTGGACAGCAGGAGGACGGCAAGGATCAGGGTTCGCATGGAGGCATCCTATCAGATCAGGCATCGCCTTGCAATTGCGTCGGCCGAACCGGCTCCCCGTCCGCCACGCCGAGCTGCACCAGCCGGTAGCCCAGCTCCAGCATCACGTCGGCGAACAGGGCGTCCTCCCGCATCTGACCGACCAGGGTGATCCGGAAGTAGTCGGGCGGACAGCGGTTCAGCAGCACCAGGGCGGACTCGGTGTCGTGTCGCCGGCAAAGGTGCTCGCTGGCCAGGGTGACCAGGCACTTGTGGTAGGCCGGGGTGGGCAAGGCTCCGACCTCGTGCATCTGCTCGACCTGAGCAACCGCGGCCTGCAGGTCCTCGGGGGTTAGGCTCATCCCCGCCTCCCCTTCTCCCAGTCGGCGCGGACCTTCTGCCAGTCCTCGTAGACCTCGTTGTAGGTCTTGGCGACGAGGCCCAGACCCCGGGGCCCGACGGCGTCCAGGATGCAGACCGGACAGACCTCACCGCCGTACTTCGGATCCCGCGCCAGCAGCTCCCGGTGTGCCTCGCCCCCGATCGCGTCCCAGAGCATCAGGTCGAAGGGCGGCGGAGACTCGGGCGCCAGGAAACCGGTGGGAAACTCAACCATGGCACAGATCTCGCAGCGGTACGGAACGGTCATCCCCGCCTCCCCTTCTCCCAGGCCTCTTCGGCCTTCCGGTCCCGGGGTGCTTCCTCGGTGCCGCAGAGCCGGTCCAGCTCGGCCTGCAGCTTCCGCCAGCGCCGGGTACCGGGCTCTGCGGCCTTCAGCTCTTCGGCGATGACGGCCAGCCGCTCGGCGGTCTGCTTCGGAGTCACCGATCGAACTCCTCGTAAGAGGTCGTGTTCTCCCCGGGCACCAGCTTCCGGTGCTGCACCCAGCCGTACAGGTTCGACCGGAGGTGATCGAGGATGCCGGCGTCCACGTTCACGTCATGGGCGGGCAGGACCAGGGTGTCGATGCCCGAAATCGGAACCCGAGCCTGGTGCTCGGTCGGGCTGGCGTGCTTCGGGACGCCGCCCATCAGCCGACCGAAGAGCCCCAGGTCGTCCTCGGGGTCGGGTTCCGTGCCGTCGTGCTTCAGGTAGCTGACCCGGGCACAGCGCCCGCTACTGATCTTCGGGAAGAGCAACGGATCGACGGGCTCGGAGGTACCGTCTGACTTGAAGTTGGTGAAGAGATCCGGCAGTTCGGCGAGGAGGAGGAGGGGTTCGGCATCCCCGACATAGGGCAGGTGCCACTGGCCGGGGGCCAGGACTCGGGGCATGCTGAGCCGGTGGGCGGCCAACATGGTGGACGCCAGGAGCTGCATCTCGGGCTGGGCGGCCGGGTGGTGCCGGAGCGCGTACCAGTTCGCCCAGTCCGTGCTGGTCACCAGGACCGTGATGTGGGACCAGGGCTCCAGAAGACGGTTGGCGAGCTGCTTGTGGAGACCGATCTCCATGAGCTTCTGCACCGACATCACGGCCATGTTCCGAGCCTTCAGCCACTCTTCCTTGGCCAGGTACTTCGGGCTCAGGTAGTGCTCGTTGGGGTGCATCGGGACCGGATCCCCGTCCTTCGGCAGCGGATCGAAGGCACCTGGAGCGACACTGCTCAGCTCCTCGGCGGCCTGCATGCCGGCCTGATTCTTCCCCCAGAACACCGGCATCGCGGGGTCGGTCCAGACCTCGTCGATCAGCTTGGCGATCGGAATGGCACGGCTGGAGGAGGCGTTCCGGCTGAAGACCCGGTGGGTCATCAGCTCGGCGTGGATGAAGCGGGGGTACCGCAGCTCGAAGGTGGTGAGCCGGTGATAGTTGGCCGGCCGAATGCCCTCCCAGAGGTGCTGCTGGCAGCTGTCGGCGATGACCTTCGCGCTGATGGTCATGGCTTCGCGGGGTCACGTCGGCTGGCATTGAACGCCGCCCGACAGGTCTCACAGAGAGTCAGCAGCCAGCCCGGACCCTTGGCCTCGCCCGGAGCCCCGCAGTTCTCGCAGGTCTGCCAGCACTCGGCCTCAGCCTGGTCGATCCGCCGGTCCATCTCCGGCGTGGTCTGCCCGGTGTAGAACCGCAGACCGCCGAACTTCTCCTTGATCTGGTGGAGGTCCCGATCCCAGCCCAGGGCCACCAAGTCGGCGGCCAGCCGGTCGAGGACCGGAACCCAGCCCTCACCCACGGTGCCGTCGAAACCGGAGTAGAGCCGCTTGGCCATGGGCCCGGTGATCTCCGGCATGTCCTTGACGAACTCCTGGACGCCCGGGTTGCTGTCGTTCATCCCGGGTCCGATCTGCCACTTCTCGACCCAGGCCTCGAAGGCACCGGTCTTCCGCCACCAGCTCATGGCAGCTGCCCCACGCAGGTGCAGCCGGTGTGGTCCCCGTACTGGAAGGCCTCGGCGGCGTGGGACACGCAGCGGTGCCGGCAGTCGTGCAGCCGGGACTCGAAGGTGGAGACGTCGCGGGGCGCCAGGAGGACGGCCGCGAAGCCGGCGGAGGTAGCCAGGAGCATGACGACAACGGCTTGCCACGTCTTCATGGCTTCACCACCACGCTCGCCGACGCCGACCAGACAACCGGGACGGCCTCCTGCAGCTGGTCACCGACGCTCGGAATCCGGAGGTCGGCGTTCTTGCTGCTGCTGAGCCCGATCCGGGTGACCAGACACCGCTTGATGTGGAGGGCCCCCTCGCCTGCGCGCTCCAGGGTGACGCCGCCCACCGCGGGGTACATGAGACGAACGCCGGCGGCGTCCTGCGCCCAGTTCGGGTTCAGCTCGATCTCGGCGTAGACACCATCGGCCCGACGCTCCAGCCGGGCGTCCCCCATCAGGTTCCGAGGGGCGTCGTCGAAACCCCACTCGACGGGCACCGGGCCCGGGGTCAGCTCGACGCCGTCGGGCTCGATGATGTCGCCCACGGAGTCCGGTACCGCGTCCAGATTCAAGACCTTGACCATGAACTTCACGGTGCCTCCCCATCCTTGCGGTTCAGCTGCAGCACCAGGGCGTTGTGGACCCGGAACCGGCTGATCGCGTCCATGTGATCGTAGCGCACCACCTGGTCGTGCTGGAAGCCCTGGTTCCAGGGGCGGTCCGGCATGATGACGGTGCCACGGGGTCGCCGAGCCAGCCAGGCCTCAACGTACTCCGGCCAGTCGTCGACCAGCACCCGGCCGTAGCTCAGTGACTTGTCTTCGGTGATCGTCACCTTGGCACCCGGCATGTACTGCTGGCACCAGGCCCGCTTCTCCCCCCAGGCCGCTGGGTTGTAGCTGGGTCCCCGGGTCAGGACGCAGATACGGAACCCCAGGTTCCGGATGTCGGCCACCAGATCAAGGCCCTCCTGGATGGGGTGCAGGTTCGCCCACCAGCCGGGCTGGCTCTTGATCATCCGGCAGACGTTCTTCAGCCAGGGTCGGGTCTCGGCATCCAGCTCGGTGAAGTGCCGGAACTCCGGCGGCAGCATCAGCTGCAGGTCGGCGGTGATCTGGGCGTGGTAGTCGGCGACCGTGCCATCCAGGTCGATCAGGGCAACGGGCTTCATGACCCCAACCTTACTCCGGCTTCACCTGGATGTCGAGGGCGACGGCGGGCTTCGGGGCCTCGACGCTGACCTGGTAGCCGGTGATCTCCGGGGGCAGTGCCTGAGTGACCGACGGACCGAGCTGCTTGCTGGCGTCGTCCAGCTGCTCCTGCAGCGCCAGGTTGTCCTGGTTGGCCTTCACCAGCTTGGTCTCCAGCTCCGCGTTGGTCCGCTTCAGGTCCTCCAGGGCGTGGACGAGGTTGGCCGGCTCCTTCACCTCGATGGCGATGATGCTGTTCTGCGCCAGCCGGGTGGTAGGAGCGGGGTTGTCCGGGTTGGCGTCCGTGACGCCGACCTGGAAGCCCTGGGCCCGGAAGGCCGCCAGGATGAAGGCGCCGAGGGCAGACTTCCCGCTGCCGGCGGGGCCGGACACGGTCACCGTGATGCGGTTGATCTTCTGCTGTGCGTTGAGGTTGTGATCGAAGGGACTGGGGTTCATGGGGTCTCCTGGTTCTCGGGGTTCATGGCCATGGCACGCTTCGCGAAGAAGCAGGCCTCCTGCAGCTTGGTGCGGACGATCGCCAGCTCCCGGCCGGAGGAGCCGGCTGCCAGGGGTTCGACGTCGCGGAGCAGCTGGGTGAAGGCCTGGGCGATGGACTCGGCGGCGGCGATGCCGCGGGCATTGAGGCGGTGCACCTTGAAGATGTTGTCGATGTCAGCCACGGGTCAGCTCCTTCTTCACTTCCTGCTTCAGCTCCTGGAGGACCACCGCGGCGTTGACCGTGGCCTGGATGTCGGCGGCTGGGTTGTTGGCCGGGCCCGACACGCCATCCCGCCGGTTGGCGGCCAGGATAGAGATCCCGATCCGAGACTCCAGCTCCTGCTGGCTGTCGGCCGGGAACATCGAGCGGAGGATCGCCATCTCGCCTGGCGCCACGGCCCGACCCGCGATCTTGACCTCAGGCTCCTGAGGAACCTCGGACAGGGTCCGGGGATCCGGGAGCCGGAACACCAGCTTCAACAGCTGGAAGAAGATGCGGATCCGGGCCCAGAAGCCGGGCTTCCGGTCACCGGGCTCCAGCTTCCAGGCATCGCAGGCAGTGCCGCGCTGCATCTCCACCAGGTAGAGCCCCGTGGCGTCGGGGCGACGGAGCCCGAGGGCGTACAGGGTGCCGGCGTGCAGCAGGGCGACATTGGGGCCAGACTCCGGCAGCTTGCCGGCCAGGGCGTCGTCGAAGGTCTGCGGGAGCCCCATGGAGGCGTGGTGGACCCGGGCGGCGTCGGCAGCGGCTCGGAGCTGGGCCTGCGCCAGCTCGGCGCTCAAGACCTTCTGCGCCTCGGCCTTCCGCCGGCGGGAGGCTGGGGCCGGGAGGGCGAACCGCTGTCGAATGGCGGCGATCTGATCAGGGGCCGTGAAGTACTGGGACGCCGTCGCCGAGGCCGCGGACCGCAGGGCGCTCGGCAGCTTCGCGATGAAGCGGCGGGTCTCGGCACGGACCTTGCCCGGAGCCTCGACCCCGAGCCGGAACGGGTTCTCCGGCGTAGCGTCCTTCGGATCCAGGGGAGGCGGCAGCTGGGGTTCGAGGGCGCCAGTCTCATCCAGGTGGTCTTGGGTGTTCATGGGGCGAGCATACCACGTCAGAGCCGGGCCGCGGCGTCCAGCACCGCCCGGATGAAGTCGGCGATGGGGTCGAAGGCCAGGGCCACCAGGTACCAGAACGGGGCGTACCGGAAGTTCACCAGGCCCAGCGGCGTCCAGCTGGACTTCTCGTACTCCCAGGGCACCGTGCCACCCTGCACCCCGCCCAGGAACCGCTGCAGGAGGCCGGTCAGCGCCGCCAGGGTGGCGCCGGACAGCGCCTCGGCGCCGTAGATCAGGGGGACGTACAGGAAGGCCTTCAGCCAGAAGGGCCAGGGGATGGACTGCCGGATGACCTCCATCAGGATGCCGGTGACGCCGTAGACCGGCAGCACCCAGAGGTAGCTGCTGGTCGTCAGCTTCCAGTGCCGCTTGCAGAGGTTGCGAGCCCCGGTGAACCAGAACTCCAGGAGGATGCCGACGTGACCGTAGAGGAGGAGCTTCTGCCACCACATGTCCCCATGATAGCAAAGAAAAAGCCCGTCAGCAACTGCGCTGACGGGCTTCGTGGGGTGTGATGAGGGCCACCTGGGGATCGAACCCAGCTTCCGGGGTTAACAGCCCCGCGCTCTCACCAGAATAGCTGGTGACCCGAAATTATCGTCCCGCTGGTCACCCTCCCGGTCCCTGACAGGGTTGCGGGTAAGTGCGCGGGACTAGCCGTTCCCTCGCCTCCCGTTCCCGGTCAAGGTGTTGGCGTGGTGTCAGCCACGCACGGGGGTTTCTACGGCACATGCTCCAGGGGTTGGTCTTGCACCAACATCCTACCGGTTAACAGCCGGGACGCTTGCTTTTAGCATACCCTGGAATGGTACTGGACGGCGTATGAGGCCGCGCCGGAGAAGGCTCCCGGGTTCCACCCCGAGACCAGGAAGCGGGCCACGGGAGTTGAACCCGTCTGTCCACCTTGGGAGGGTGGTGCCTCGCCGATCGGCCAGGCCCGCAAGCGGGGCCGCTTTTCAGGAGAAGCCTCGATCGAAGGCCCTCAGCGGTCCCACCTCTCGCGGCCGGTGGGAATCGAACCCACATTCCTGGTTTGGAAGACCAGTCCCCTACCAATAGGACACGGACGCAGAGCGTTTATCGACGCCAGGTACTGCTGGGATCCTGCCGAACCCCAACAGACCCGGAGGTCTAGTCGGCATATGCTCACGTCGCCCCTTACTCCCCGGCAGGGGAGCCTCAAGGCCAAGCCGACAGGCAGCGCGGATACCCGGTTACGCTCCGGATCTTCCTGGTTGGCAACCAGACGTGCTACTAGCACACCCTACCCGCATCTCACAGCAACCGCTTGAACTTCTCCCGGAGGGATGCCTCGGGCATCGCGCCCACCCACCGGTCTACCTCAGCACCATCCCGCTGCACCACCACCGTCGGAACTGACCGGATCCCGTGCCGCAGAGCTTGCTCGGCGTCATCGTCGACGTCGAGGTTCACCACCTGGATACCGGGAAACTCCGGCGCCACGCGGTGGATCAGTTTCTCCATGACCCGGCAGGGACTGCACCAGATCGCCCCGAACTTCAGCAGAAGGACGCTCATCGCATTGCGGGAGCTGGAATCGCACCAGCGGCCTCTGGGTTATGAGCCCAGTGATCTGCTCCTGATCTACCCCGCGTCACCAAGGTTACGACTACCGGTTCTTAGAGCAGGGAGAACCGGCAAGCCCTGTCGACGTCGCTGGGACCTGCAGGGACCAGATGCCTCCAGCCCCTGACCCGCGACTGCCCATCACTTCACGGGCTGCAGCTGCCCGGCGAGGAAGATCGCCTTCAGGCCCTCCGGGACCGGGGCCGTCGGGTGGCCGTCGATCTCCACCAGGACCTCGTTGCGGAGCAGATCCTCCGTGGGTCCCAGCTCCTTCACGAAGCCGGTGCCGCTCGGGGTCACAACCTTGTCGCCGATGTTCAGGTTCTCCATGGTGTTGCCTCCTGACTGCGAGAGAGCTGCAGGATGCCACGGCTGCTGTGCTGCTGTCAAGTAGGTCCACTCGGACTTGCACCGAGAATGTCCGCTTAAAAGGCGGGAGCTTGTACTCGTTAACCTATGGACCCATCTGTCGGCCACGAGGGAGTCGAACCCTCACGCCCCCGTAGGGGCTCCGGGGTTTGAGCCCGGCGTGTCTACCGTTCCACCAGCAGCCGATTGCTTTTCGAACTTCTCCATCTCCTCCCAGGTCTTCGGAACCCCGACCTCGTCCAGCTTCGCCAGCATCTCCTGCAGGTCGAGCCTGCAGTGGAAGAGCTGCTTCACGGTGGGCTCGTGGGTAGGACCGACCTCGGACGTCCGGTCGTGAATCATCAGGCTTCGCTGCCGCATCAGGTACCCAGCCCAGCCCAGCGGCGTCCCGTACTCGATCTCCTTGCCCATCACTCCTCCTCGCGGAGCTTCCGGAGCTTGTCCTCCACCCGCTTCAGCTCGGACTCCGCGACCTCGATGGCCTGACGCCGGATGTCGGCTTCCTTGTGGTGCTGCCACCAGACCGGGAGATCGGGGTGGAGCAGGAGCAGGTCTCCGACGAGCGGCATCCGGCTCATGTTGGGGGCACTTTCCATGAAGGTCAGGACCCGGCACAGCATGTCGGTCACCCTGTCCAGCTGTTCCTTCCGGAGACTGGCGAGTTTCCGCAGCTCGGTGGTGGTCTTGGCGTTGACTTCGGCGGTGTCGTCGTAGACGCAGGGCATGTCCCAGATCTACCGCAGCTGGGGTACCGGCGTCAAGAGACCGTGATGGGAGTCGAACCCATTCACCCGAGGTTGCAGCTCGGAGCCAGCAACCGGCCGGACACGGTCTATATGGTGGGGTCTCTGATCCGCCTGCAAGTCCCCTGATTGCCTCCCCTGTCGGAGGCTTCCCTGCGGAGGAAGGTGGAATCGAACCACCGCCCCTTGCGGGGCGACCGAGTTTCCAGCTCGGCGGGCGCACCATGCACCCTGCGTCCTCCAGTAATGCACTACAAAGCATCTTTTAAGAGCCTAAAGTGCCCGTTAGTGCACCAGAAAGCATCTTTTAAGAGACCAGCGGAGCCTGTAGGAGTTGAACCTACTTACCCTTTCGAGCGCCTTGGTTTAGCAAACCAGCCGATTACCGTTCTCGCAAGGCTCCATAGAAGCTGAGTGACCTCCCACATGGTCCATTCACCCCCGGGGGCACCCAGGGCACTTCAGCGGATGGAACAGGAGTCGAACCCGGCCCCCGTGAGGGGCACCTGCTTTTCGAGAGCAGTATCGGCCCACGCCGATCTTTCCATCCAAACCTGCTGGTCGCATTGCCCTTATGCGGACCCGGGGATAGCCCCCGGGGAAGGTTTCGATCCTCATCTCCCAGCTTGTCCCGCCAACAGGAATTGAACCTGCCTCAATCGGTTGACAACCGACCGGCCACACCAGCAGCCTCTGACGGGATGAATCCCCTGGTCAACGGTCCCAAGGTGTCCCAGTTCGAGCGGCAGCTCGCTGGGCTGGTCGGCTTTCCCTGCCGGGATCCGACGCGAAGTTGAAGTGGCCCCGTAAGCGGGGTCCTGTCGTGGACGATCATTCGACTAGGCCCTGACTCACGCCAGGGCTCAAGCACTCTACCTGGGGCAATCCCGGGCCGGGTTCCCCTGTACGAGCTTGCAGCGGAGGCCCACCCCGTTTCACCCGGCTCATCGCCGGCTCGTCTCTGTTGATGGTTTCCGATCTCACGACCGTGCAGGCGTTACCTGCTCTCCTGCCCTTGCTGCCCCGACTTTCCTCTCCCCCTTGCGGGGCAGCGATCGTCAGGAGCCACTTCAATGAAGAAGGCGGAATTGCACCGGCACCCCGGCATGTGCCGAGGCCCCATCCTAGGAGCTTTGCATGCCTCCGGTGTCGACCCCTCGGGCAGCGTCGGGAAGACCCTCACAGGCCTTCTGTCCTTCAGTCTCGGTGGTGGGAGTCGAACCCACACGCCCTTTCGGGCCTCGGGTTCTCAGCCCGAGCTGTCTACCAGGTTCCAGCACATCGAGATGCACGGCAGGTGGGATTCGCACCCGACAACGACTGGTTTTGGAGGCCAGTTCCCATCCTAGAGGGACTCCGCCGTATGACTACAGGGTGATCACTGGGAGTTGCACCCAGTCGTCCTCCTTCACAGGGAGGCATGCCAGCTACCAACATCTTGACCACCATGCGGGACCCCCGGGGATCGCACCCGAACCTGCGGTTTTTCAGACCGCCGCGCACACTAGCTACGCCAGAGTCCCATGTGCGGATGGAGAGAATCGCACTCTCACGGACCTTTCGGCCCGGCGGGTTCTGAGCCCGCTGTGTCTACTGTTCCACCACATCCGCGTACGCCCCCTTCACGGGGGCCTTACTATTCGATTGTCAAAGACACTGCAGTGGGAGAGGAGGGGATCGCACCCACTTGGCCGTTCGGCCGCCGGTTTTACAGACCGGTGCTCAAGCTATTAGAGCATCTCGCCCTTTCGGGGACTTCTATGTGGGGATCGGCACCGGAGTGCCATGTCTTCGGGTCCGATCCTGGTTCAAAACCAGTTCAGATAACCGCAAAGACTCAGGCCCGAATCCAAGCAGGTGTGCGTGCCCTTGTCCAGGGTCGACGCCGTTCCGCTATGGAGTTTCGAGGTCTGCATGACGGGGTCCAGATTACCACAGCCTCAGGGGCTGTCAAGCAGTCGGTGAAGGAATCGAACCTTCTTGCACGGGGTCAGAGCCCGCTGCCTATACCAATCGGCCAACCGACTAAGGCGGGAGATTACCACATCTCCCCTACCTCACGACGACTCGGATCCAAAGATCCTGACAGCCCGCCTCGGTGTCGATCCGAGATGCCCGGCTTCAAAGGCCGGGGGAGCCGCCGGGCTCAGGCCGAGTTCCAGATTACACCCTCCGGGGCACAACACCAGCGTCTCCGTCGAAGAGGGGAAAAGTTGGGTGCGCGCCTGGGTGGCCTTGGGGGGCCAAAACAGCCCTTTCTAGGTTACCTCAGCCCCTAACCCCCTGTCATGCCGTCCGTCATGCCGACCGGCAGCGTCCAAGATGCAGATACCCACAGGGGAGTACCTGCATCTTGGACGGGGTCCTAGAACGCCATCTCCATGATGCGGCCGGACTGCTGGTCCATCTCGGTGCGGTCGTCGGCGTAACCCGTGGTCTGGCTCAGCTCGGTCAGGCCGTTCACCATGCCCCACACGGTGGTGGGGGCGCCGTAGCGGGGGCTCTGCTCCGCGAGGTCGTAGCCGGCGGTCAGGGCCTTCCGGGTCAGGCGGTTCAGGTTGCGGCTGTTGGCGAACTTGAAGAGGGCGTCGAGCACCTCGTCCTTGGTGGCCGCGATCTCGAAGGCGCGGGCCTTCCGGATGTCGCCCTGCACCTTGTCAGCCGAGGTCTCGGACTGGAGGAGGAGGTTCCACTTCGCCATGAACTTCTTCAGCGATTCCCCGGCCTTGACGTCGGAGCCCTTGACGTGGCGAACGCTGATCTCGTTCACCTCGGAGACGCCCCAGACGATGTGGTTGCCGCAGACGTGGTCCATGATGAACTTCTTCATCCGGATGGCGCAGTCGCCGACTTCCGAGTTCTGGAGGAAGAGGCCCTGGTTCAGGAGCTTGCCGCCGTCCTCGATGGCCGCCGAGCCCATGTTCACCAGGAAGGCGAACATGTCGTGGTCCGAGGCGTAGAGGCCGGCCGGGGCGATGAGGTCGCCTTCCTTGACGCTGAGGCCGAAGTCACCCTGGTTCGAGAGGATGTCGGCCGCGGTGGCGACCCGGGTGCCCTTCTGGTTCTCGCGCGCCGGGCGAGCCGGGGGCACGCGCCAGCCCTGGGGGACGAGGTCGGTGATGATGCGGGACACCAGCTCGTGGTTCCAGACGCGGTCGTAGCTCTCGCTGGTGATGGCGCGGGTGACCAGGCTGCCGTTCTTGTGGAACAGGAGCTGCAGCTTCTGGCCGTCGTCCTGCCCGCCGTCGTCCTGGCCGAGCTTCTTGAGGCCGTGGTTCAGGTTCTGGGTGGCGAGGGTGGCGGGGAGGCCGCGGAGGTAGTTGGCCGGGGCTCCGACTCGGGCCGAGAGCTGGCCGAAGCTGTAGTGGGTCAGCTTGGCCGGGATGTTCTGCTTGCCGACCAGCTTGATGTCGCCGCCGTCCGCCTCGGCTCGGAGGCTGCCCACCGGGACCGTGGCCTCGATGGCGTTCTGGGCGTAAGCCCGGGTCGCGTTCCGCATGGCGTCGAGGCTCTCGAAGCGCTCGTCGTCCGGCCGGTTCGCCCACTGGTAGCTCGCATCGTACAGGTTAGTCATGACGTTCTCCTTGTCTACCGTGCTGGGTGAATCCCAGCGACTGTGACAAGGGAAAGAGTACCGCCCCGGTACCCAGCTGTCAAGCGTTATTTTTGGGGTCGGATTCTGCCGATGTTCCTGCCGGTGTTTCCCAGCTGATGGGCGGGTGCAACCTCAGGTAGTTCTTGATACCGGCCACGACACCGGCCCCGAGCTTGATGGCGGACGCCACATCTTCCCAGCCGGGTTCCGGGGTCACACCGAAGCCAGCGGAGACCCAACGGCCGACGCAGATCTCCGGCGGGTCGCTGAAGACCACGGCTCCGGCCTGCACCAGGTACGGGGTGGCCCAGACACGGCCCTCGGCGTCGCTCCAGAACCCCAGCTGATCAGCCTTCGGAGTCGCCTCCAGGCTGCACCACCGGGTCCGACCCTGGGCGTCACGCCAGGCCCGGAGGTCAGGGAAGGCCTGCTGGGCGACCCGGCCGTCGATGGCTTCAGGGCTCTCGGCTTCCACCAGTTCTGCCAGGTACGTCTCTACGTCAACGTACACGACTCTCCTTGATCTCCAGATTACCCATGGTTCGGTCAAGGTAGGTGGCTGCCACACGCAGAAGATCCGGGTTGTCCTTGAGGTACCCGATACCTCGGTTGCACTTCATGCAGAGCAATCCGCGCACGGTCTTGCGCTGGTGATCATGGTCGATGTGGAACCGGGTCGTGCGCCCGTTGGGCGGCCCCTTGCAGATCGCACAGACGCCGGCCTGGGCCTCAAGCATGGCGAGGTACTGGGATGGTGTAAGCCCGCGATTCCTGACCTTGTACAGCGGGTTCCTCTCCCGCCAGCGCCTACAATACTCGCGATTCTTCTCCCGCGTCTTGGCGACCAATCGGTCACCAACCCTTGGGGACCGTAGTCCGGAGGCAGGTCACCGTGTTCGGGCCTGGGCGGGCCCAGTCCGGCAGCCAGCGCGGAGTCTCAGGGTCCTTCTCGTCAAGGGGCCAGGAAGGGGTCTGGCCGGGCCGTAGGCTGTGAAGCCCGGGCTGCAGGGGGCCAACGACCCGGGTGTGGGCCGCAACCCTGCAGCCGAGGTCGTCCACCATGGCCTGGGCCCAGGCGTGGCCGGCAACTCCCTGGAAGACGTTGCAGCACCGGAACCAGACTACGGCATCGTTGGAGAGCCTGCCCCAGATCGCCCGGAACTCCTGGGGCCGCATGGCCTCCCCGGCCAGCCAGACCCGGGCCGGACTGCCGTGCCCCCAGTACTGCAGGCTGGTGATCGCCTGCGGACGGGCCCGGATCCAGTCGATGGCGTCCCGCCAGCTGGCCGCCCCGTAGTACTCGTCGACCTGGCCCAGCAGCTTCTGCAGCACGCAGCCCAGGAGCCAGGAGGTCCGAAGGAACCACTGCATGAAGCCGGGGCCCGGGTTCTTGTCGTAGACGGTGACTCGCATAGGGGCCAGATTACGGGAAGGTGATGGCACGCATCACGGGGGCCAGATCCTCAATTTGAGTGCCACAGCCCTGCACCAGCTTCGTGGGGGCGGCGTCGTAGCCACCGCCCTCCAGGGCCCGGAGCAGGTCCTGCATGGCCTTCGGGCAGAGCCTGCCGTCCCGGTGCCCGGGGTCGGTGTCGACGTTGACGCGGCAGCGGGCGCAGGTCCGGGTGTAGGTCCAGCCACCGCCGAGAGCCGCGGTCACCTTGCCGATCGGACTGGCGGCGACACCGGTGCCCAGGATGGCCAGCAGGAAGTCTCGGCGGTTCACTTCGACACCGACTCGTAGCGAAACGCCAGGTCCCGGAGCCGGTCATACTCGGCCTCCAAGATCACCATGACCCGGTCCCCGGGCCGGAGGCCGGCAGTCCGCATGGCAAGACCCAGAGTCCGGCCGTCCTCGCCGCAGAGCCGGAGTAGGTCCTCGACAGCCTCGGAGGCGACAACGTCAGCTCGGACCGGAATCACGACCAGAGCCTCGGTCTTCATGGCTTCCCCTTCGGGCACCAGCTGCTGTGGGTCGGCAGGCCCGTCTTCTCGGACCCGCACTCGCAGGCCCGGGCGATCTCGGGTGGGTCGATGACGAAGGAAATGTAGATGAAGGGTTCCGGGAGACAGACCTTGTAGCTGCACTTCAGCACGTCCGGGTTCTCCGGATCCACCTCCGCCCGGAAGTCGGTGTACCGAGCCGGGCCGCCCCACTTCGCCATGCCGGACAGCATGGCCAGGACCATCTGGGCCGCCACCTCGCTGACGGTCTGTCCGGACCGGAAGTCGACATGGCACTGCTGGGGCTCCGGCCCTGCGCTTGCGCACCCGATGTACTTGTCGGTCTCCGCATCGAAAAAATGCCGGCGGTGGATGACGTCAGCGTACGGTGTCATTCGGGCTCCATGAGCATCTCGACGTGGAAGGTGGAATCCTTGTTCTCTTCGGCCTGCCGGCGCGCCCAGTCGTGGGCCAGCCCGTCGTCCCACCAGGGCCCGTGGACCGCAACGATGTTCCCGTCGGCCACCGTCTCGGGCTGCGCCTCCAGCTCCACGACGACGTACCTCACGGCTGCTCCTTGGGTGCGTACAGCTCCTGCAGGCTGACGTTGACCGGCGCCCCCAGCTCGAACTCCTCGCGGAGAGTGGAGATCCAACCTTTCAGGGTCTCGTGCCCATCCGCGGTGCTGCAGGTGCTGTGCTTCTCGACCTCGATCTCCAGGAAGCGTCGCCGGTCACTGCCGTCGGGCCGGGAGGCGTCGTAGAGCGCCAGGCACAGCTCGGTACCCGTGGGCCGGTAGCCGCCGGTGCCGAAGCCACCGCACTGCAGCATCCAGACGTCGTAGGTCTTCGCGATGCGGAAGGCCTCGGTGCCGCCCAGCAGCCTGACGAAGGCCCGGACGTCGTCGGGATCCTGCCGACCGACGTGCAGGTCGACCTCGTGGCGATCGAGCAGGTTCCGATCGGACTTCCGCTCCTTGACCGTCAGGCAGCAGTCCACCCGCTCGGGCTGGTCCTCCCAGTTCCCACTGGGGTCGTAGCGGCGGTCGGTCCTGATGTCGTCCCGACGGCTCCGGAACACGCCCTCCCCGATCCGGTAAAAGGTGTCGACCCCGTCGGCCTTCAGGTACTGCCGGCAGCGCCAGTAGCCACGGCCGGGCAGGCTGTCCACGAAGGCCTGCACCTGACCTGGCGTTAGGCCATCGGCTTCGAATTTCGCTTCGACTTCACTGTGCCTGTCCACGGGCCTCCTTCAGGGTCTGCAGATGCTTCCGGATATACCGCATGAAGAGCAGAGCCTTGTCCCGGGCCAGGAAGGTGGCGGAGCCGATGTCGGAGACCGGGACCGGGAACTCGAAGAGAAGGTCCATGGGGCGGTGCCAGTCCATCTCGTCCATGTGGACGCCGTACCAGAGGTTGCCGTCGTGGTACTTGATGAACTCGACGTAGTTGCCGCCGACCACGAGGTCCTTGAGCTTGTACTGCTCGCCCGGGGCGGGTTCGGGGAGGCGGCTCACGGCGGCTCCGTCTTCAGGAGGTCGTCGGGGTCGACGGCCAGGGCCTCGATGTTGTCGGCGATGGTCTGCATCTCGGCCCGGAACTCCTTGTAGTCGTGCTTCGCCCGGGCTGGGCAGTCGTTGCTGGGCCAGCTGTCCTCGTCCATGACCTCCTGGGAGGCGCGGGCCAGCACCTTCTTGATCAGCTCCCGGGTCTCCATGGGCTCGTCGACGTGGTCGGCCTCGTGCTGAACCGCCGCCCGCTCCAGCTCGCCACGCAGCACCCCGAGGAACGCCGGCAGCACGTCCCGGTACAACTTGGCCCTCTGATCCTCACCACCACGGAAGAAATCGGCGGCAGCGTCCCGGAGTCGGTTCTGCGCCAGCTCGACGCCGTACGCCTGACCCTCCAGCCACTTCTGCGTCAGCAGAGCGTCGAAGGCGGCTTCCGTCATGTGGAGGATTTTCGCCATGCCCCTTTCTATCACAGGAAGGGGGACGAATGTCAATGCAGAGTCGGGGGCGGGTCACCGATCAGGACCCGGACGTGGTAACCCCGCGCCGGCTCGAAGGAATACTCGGCGAACTTCTTGCCGGGCATCCGCAGCTCGAAGTAGCCGGGCAGCTTGACCCCATCCTCCAAGGCCTGCAGCACGGTGTCCTCCACCAGGTCCCGGAGGGCCGGCAGGGTCAGCCGGGCGACGGTCACCGGGTGTCCGCCACGGCGGCGACAGCCGCCAGATCGACGGCGACCCGGACCAGATCTTTGAGGGCGGTTCCACTGTCCAGCCGGGCCCGGTAGGTGCCGACTGCCGTCAGGTAGAAGCCAGTCACGGCGCCGGCGTCGGTCAGCAGCAGGTTGTCCAGGTTGTCAAGGGTGTTGACTTTCACCGGGTACGACACCAGGACCTCATTCCGGACCGCGTAGAGCCCGGTGTAGGTCTGCTGCGCGTTGGCCGACAGGCTGAAGACCTTGCCGCCGTAGCTGAAGCCCTGGGCGATCAGTTCCGAGGTCCGTCCATCAATGGCGGCGAACTTGGCGTCCCGGGCCGCCGGCAATTCAACCTGGGACCGCCAGGCGTCGTAACCGCTCTGCTTGCTGGCCCGGTACGCCGACAGCTCGGCGGCATCCGCCATCTGCAGCCAGCCCGAGGGCACGGGCTCCCCATCCCCGACCTCCCGGACCTCGGCCGGCCAGTCGTCCGGGATGCCGGATGGCTTCTGGCCGGTCGGGACCCCGGCATGGAGGAGGACGAGGAGCTTCACGTCAGACCCAGGGCTGCAGGGTGAGGATGAAGGCCGCGATGTCGTCCATCTGGGCCTGCGTCAGGAACTTCCCGGTGTCGGGATCCTGAATGTAGGTCGGAAACTGCTTGCGGACGGCGCCCGCAATGACCAGGAGCTGGGTGCTGGGCGCCCAGCTGTAGCTCGCCAACTCGTCGTTGCCGGCGATGACGTCCCGGATGGCCCCGGTCCCCTTCTGGAACTGCAGCTTGGTCTGGGTGTCGCTCAGCGGAATGATGCCGACCACCTTGACGTCGCCGGCCGGCGTCTGGAACCACTTCTCGTTCAGGACCCCGGTGCCCTGGATGGCGTCCTGGTACTCCTTGGAGCCCGGAACCGTGCCGCTGATCATGCCGGACATCCGGACGTGGGCGATCAGCAGGTCGGCCGACAGGTCGGTCACCAGGGCCGCCGTGGGCAGGCAGAGGTTGGCGTCCGTGGCGTTCTTCGTGTGGAAGACCAGGCTGGCGGGCAACCCGACATCGTTGGTGTAGGTGACCTCCAGCTGGAGTTCGTCGGCGCCGGGCTGGCCCTGCCAGTTGGCGGCGGTGACGAAGCCGGGTCGACGGACGGGGTAGGGGTACATGGCGGGAATCGGCATGGTCAGATCTCCTGGGTGGGGGTGAGCGCCACAGTTTACGTCTCTTTGGCGGTGACCTGCGTGGCGTAGGCGTAGTCGACGGCCAGCTCCGGGTTCACGGTGCCGTTGGCGTCGATCCGGAGCCCGAAGCCGGTGAGGACGGAAGGCAAATTGGTGGTGATCGGGGATCCCACGTTGGCCCCGTTGATGCGGAACTGCACGGAGGGCGTGGCACCGCCCGTGATGACAAAGCCCAGCCGCACCCAGGTGCTGAGGACCGGCAGCACCCCGAGATCCGTCGTGGTCCGGGTGGAGGCATTGGCCGTCACGCCGGTCCAGTTGGTGTCGACGCCGGGCTCGAACCGGATGTAGATGCCGTCGGTCAACGGGTTCGGGTCCGCCAGGTTCCAGCCGCTGCCGAGCCCGATCTGGATGCGCTGCAGGTTCGCCACCACGATGCTACCCCGGGTCGAGACCAGAGTCTCGAAGGTCATGGGGTTGGTGCTGAGGCCGGGCACCGTGATGTTACGCATGGTGGTGTCGCCGAGGTGGATGGCGGCGCGGCCCGCCGCCACGGTGCCGGCCAGCAGCCGGACCATGCCGGGGTGCCCGGACTCGCCGGAGATGCTGATGCTGTTGCCCGTACCGGCGGCAGCGGTGGTCCAACCCATCAGACCCAGTTCGTCCAGGTCGGCGTTGCCGGTGAGGAAGTGGTCGAAGAACAGCAGGTCCCGGATGTCGAATCCGCCGGCCGCGGTACCGACGATGGTCAATCCGCTACGGGTCAGGAGCTGGCCGTCTGCCACCGCCCCCATGGTGAGAAGTGTCGGGCCGCCGGTCTCCCGGAGCCCGCGGACGTCCGGGTTCGGGTAGGTGCCCCCCAGCTGTCCGCCGGCGGCGTCGCCATCCTGCACGGACTCATTGCGGACCTCGACGACGGCAGCCTGTACCGTGGTCGCCGCGATGTTGCCGTCCGGGGCGAAGCTCACCTGCGTGGCGCTGTAGTCATTGCTGGCTGCGGTCACCGCGCCAGTGCGTCCGAACACCGAGCTGACGTTGGCGCCGGCTCCGATGCCATCCAGCTTGGTCTTGTCGGCACCCGTCATGAAACCCGCCGCGCCCGCCGGCACCGCGTTCGCGTGGAGGCCACCGCCGCCCCGGTTCCCGTGCTGGGCATCGGTAGCCAGGACACCGACCTGAATGTCGTTGGCGTTTACGACGATCGAAGCATCAGCGTTGGCCACGACGTCCAGGGTCCGATCCACCGTCAGGTCGCCGCCGCCGGTCAGACCAGCACCCGCGATGATCTGACGAGACGTCGGGACTCCACCCCCGGAGCTAGGGAGGCTGCCGATGGTGACCCGCTTCTTGGCGTTGCCGGCCGCAGCGTCCTCGATGAGGAGGAGATCACTGTTCGTCGGCGTCGCCTTCAGTGTCACGGCGGCGATTTCGCCCGCGATGTTGGTGTGGATTGAGAAATCGGCGGCGGCCTGCTCCTGCGCGGGCGTCGTCACCGGGTCCGTCGTGAGGAAGGCAAAGCCCTTCCGGGCCATGTAGTCGTCGAGATCCGGTTTCGAACCACTGGGCGCGGTGATGTCCTTGTAGATCGGCGGAGCGTTCGCTCCCTCGACCAGCGAGCCCGGCACCTGCTTTGCCGCCTCCACCGGATCGAAGAGATTGAGCTGATAGCGGTAAACGGGCATTAGACGAAGACCTCCAGGCTCGCCATGATTTCGGCGGGAGACGTCCCGACACTAGCCGCCTTCGTCACCTCGATGTCGATCAGGTCACCGGCGGCCACGGCCACCGTGTTCACGAGATCGGACCCGTCCGTCGCCGTGGAGGCGAGCGAAAGGGTGACCGCCGAGGGGGTGTTGTTGATGCGCACCGTGTAGACGATGGCCAAGCCGTTGCCCGCGCCGGTGTTGTGTCGCACGCGGAGGCGCCGCACCGTGCCGGCCGAGGGCACGCGGTACTGCACCGGGGCCGTCGGAGCAGTACCGGCCGTGTACCCAGGCGTGAGGTAGCGCGTGGTGGTGGTCGCGGTGACGCTGTTGTTCCCGAAAATGTGGCACGGGAATTCTGCGCGGTGAACGTGGTCACTGCGAGCCAACGAGGTAGCCGTTCCTTCGGCAAGCGTGTCACCGACATTCACCGGGGCGGCGGTGGTCACGTCATGCTTGTGGTCGGCCCGGGCGGGCTCCCCGCTGGTCCCGATGGCGGCGGCGGCCTTGGTGACGTCGGCCGGGGCCGTGTTGCTCTGGTGGCTGTGATCGGACCGGGCCAACGTGGTCGCCGCGCCCTCCGCCGAGGCGGTGCTGACGCCGGTGGCCGCCGGGGCCGCGGTGCTGACGTCATGCTTGTGGTCGGCCCGCGCCACCGTGGTGGCGGCGCCGGCGCTGGCGGCGGCCTTGGTGACGTTGGCCGGAGCAGCGGGAGCGGGCAGCGCGTGCCGGTGGTCGGAACGCGCCAGGGAATCCGCCGATCCCTCGGCGGCGGTGTCGCCGACGGCGATGGTGCCAGGGGCCGCCGTGCCGATGGTGATGTTGGCCTGGCTGGGGTTGCCGCCATCCGTGGTGGCCGTGATGCCGGGGCCCACGATGTTCAAGGTGTTCTTGTCGGGCGTAAGGCTGGTGCCCTCGTCCTTCACCGTGATGGTGGCGCTACCGCTACCCGCGATCGTGACGTCGATCTGGTCCGGGCCGCTGATGGCTGCCGAGACGCCGGCACCGATGAAGTTCAGCTTCCGCTTGCCGGTACCCAGGGACGTCCCCTCGTCCTTGACCTCCAGCAGCTTGTCCAGGGCGTCCTTGTCGGCGCCGGACAGGAAGCCCGCCGACACCGCGGCCACGGCCACGGCATGCTGGGTGCCACCGCCTCGGGTCCCGTGCTGGGCGTCGGTGGCCAGGACGCCGACCTGGATGTCGTTGGGGTTGACGGTGATGCTACCGTCCGCGTTGGCGCCCACGTCGAAGGTGCGGTCTACCGTCAGGTCGCCGCCACCGGTCAGACCAGCACCCGCGATGACCTGCCGGCTGGTGGGTACGAAGGCGGAACCGGCCGTGATGGCGGTCCAAGTCGGGGTGACGGCGAGGAGCATCCAGACGCTGTTGTCGTCCAGCTGCCGGGCGAACTTCCCGATGTCGGCGGCGGTGAAACCGGTGGCTCCGGTCCGCGCCGCCGCGTTGGCGTACTCGTAGGCGATCGGGGTGTGGATCCCGTCAGCCGTCGATTGCTTGCTGTGCCGGGGATCCATCAGCCCACCACCAGCATGTAGCCGCCGTCGTTGACGAGCCAGCCCGCGCTGCCGTTATCCGGGGCGGTCAACGGGGTCTCCGCCGAAAAATCCAGACCATCCAAGGAGAGGAGGACCTGCCCCGGACCCGTGGCTGGAACCGTACCGCCACCGATGTCCAAGATGTCGAATTCATTGTTGATGGGCCGGAGCCGCTGGCCGGCAGTCTCCATCAGCCGGCGGAACTGCCGGTTGATCCAGAGCCGCTCGGGCTGGGTGAGGATGGAGACGCCGGCCATGGGGCAGAGATTACAGGGTTACCGCGAGGTTACCGGATCAGAACTCGAAGAGCCGGTTCAGCCGCACCGGGTCCAGCATGTCCTTGTCGCCATCGGCCCGCAGGGCGGCCAGGGAGATGGCGGCCGTACCGTCGATGCTGAAGTCACCGGAAGTATTGCTGGCCATGATGGTCGCCGACGTAGTGCTCACCTGGTTGAAACCGCCGCCCTTCAGGTTCGAGGCCTGGACGCCGAAGGTCCCATTCGTGGAGACGGTGGTCGTGCTCAGGTGGATCCAGTTGTGGGAACTGTCGAGCGCGATGCCGGCGGTCGTATTGCCAGTGATGCTCCAGCCAGTAGTCGACACCGTGGATCCGTTGTCGCCGGTGCCGCCGCCGGTCAGCAGGTGGACGCCGGCCGCCGTGTTGTTCTGCACCACGAGGTTGCTCGGCGTGATGCGGCACTGCCCGAAGACCCGCATCCCGATGACGCAGCTCCGGATGACGGCCCGGCCCCCGGTCATGTAGGACTGTGTGAAGCTCATGCCGGCCGTGGTGCAGTTCTGGATGAGGGCCTGCCCGGTGCTGGTGGTGACCGTGCAGTTCGTGGTGGCGCTGAGGCCCACCGCGCCGCCGTCCACGATGAGGCCGTCCAGGGTGACCTGCGAGCAGCTGGCCGCCGAGATGACGAAGGCGCCGGCCCCGGACGACACGTAGCTGTCCGTGATGGTCACCCGGGTGTGGCGCCCCGTGGGGAAGAGGGCAGTAGGGGCCCCGGAGCCCGTGAACGTCATGCACTGCCGGAGATGGAAGACACCCTGCTGTACCCGGATGCCGCTGTTGGTCAACCCGGTCAGGTCGACCTTGACGTTCTCCAGGGTGACGCCGTTGGCCGCCGTGAAGTCGGTGGGGTTGTTGGACACCCACATGATGGCCTGCGTCTGGCCGCCGACGCTGTCCCGGGCCAGGGTGACGGACTGCTCCACGATGTTGAAGCTGACGCCCTGCAGGTTGTAGGTGCCGGTGTTCGCCGCCGCCGAGATGTCCAGGGTATCGGCGGCGTTGGCGCCGATCGGGATGTAGCGGCCGTTCAGCGACCCCGACGTGATCTGCAGGAACTTGCCCTTCAGGTTGTTGACCGTCCAGGTGGCGCCCGTCAGCTTGGCCGTGTTGGCCAGGGGCTCGGCGAAGCTTCCATCGAAGGTGCCGCTGGCCGGGCCCGTGGCCGGCGTGAAGGCCTGGAAGGCCCCGGTGATGGTCACCTTGCCGGTGCTGGCCAGGACGTGGGTGACGTTCAGCAGCTCCGGGTAGATGCCGGCGGCCAGGTTGATCTGGATGGCATGCGCCGCCAGGAAGGGAGCCACCGACAACGCCTTCCCGATGGTCTTGTAGGGCGTCGACAGGGTTCCGTTGCCCGTGGTGTCCGACCCCGTGGTGACGTTGATCTCCAGAGTCACCGCCGCCGAGGTCCCGACGGAGCCCAGGTCTAGGCCGCCGAACAGGCTAGTGATTCCCTTCTGGAAGATCTGCTTGTCAAACCAGGCCATGATTCACTCCCAGATCGCCGTGCCGTAGCTGTTGATGAGCAACTTCGGGGCCTGTGCGCGCATATTGGCCACCGTCGTCGGTACGCCGTCAAGGACGACGTCACCGAGCCCACCCACCGAGGTCACGATAGACGTGGGACCGATCTTCACGCGGCCTCCCTGGTCGAGCCCGATAGCAGTCGCCGAGCCCGACATGAAGAGTGCGGTGATGCTAGCGAACGCTGGCCCCTGAATCTCCAGACCCGTCGAAACCGGGTTGTTACGAAGAGCGAGCGAGGAGGCGTTAATGAAGATAGAGCCCGTGCCTCCTTCGACGACGCGAGCACGCACAAGCTGAGACACGCTGGCATTGTTGCCGTCAATGGTCGTGCCGGAAAGAGTGAGTACGCCCTGCCCCGAGATTGGGATACCGAAGGAAGCCGAGCCCAGGAAGCTGTTCGTCACCTGAACGGTGGCAAAGGCACTGATGTTGACGTCAGCGAGGCTCACGTTCGTGTGGTTGATGAGGTTCTGGCTGTAGAGCTGAAGGCCCGTGCCCGCGACGTTGATGCACGTCTGGCCACCAGGCGTGGTGACGACGCACTGACTGACCGAGATGGTCCCGATGCCCCCGTTCACGTTCACCGCGCTAGAGGTGAGCGCGACAGGCATGATGCGGCATCGGGTGAACGTACACGGCACGCCTTGGATGTTGATTCCGTTGAAAGCGCTGGCCGGTACGATGTCGAGGTTCTCGAATCGGATTTGGACGATGCCCGGCGCGGCCATCACGTTGTAGACGCTGATGCCATGGGTCTGCGGCGTGGGGTTCTGAACCGATGCGTTCGCCGCTACCAGCGACGGGGCGATGGGCACAGCAGTATTGATGAGGGAGCCCGGCACCACGATGTCGTAGGTGCCTCCGACAGAACCGAGCGTTGCTACGTTCGGCAGCACCAGCTCGTTCACCGTGTTGCTGAGGATAGGGAGAATCTGAAGAGCGCTGGTGCCGGTGTTGAAGCGGACGTGGGCTCCTTGGTGCTGGTTCACGGTCCACGTCTTCGTCGTGTCCTGCACGCGCGCATACACCACGTCGGCGACGGTGTTGCCTGGCGTGACGCCCGTCCACGTGCCGGAGTCCTGCACGGTCCACGTCCCGATGAATCGGAAACCGACCGGGGTGGTGTTCGTGGCTGGGTCCATCTCCCAGCCCTGCACATTGAAGCCAGGGAAGCTGCCGGACCCAATCAGGAGGTCCACCAGGAACCGAACCCGGGTGCCGTACAGCGCCTTGAACTTGGCCAGGGCCCCGGACGGCGTGGCGAAGGGGAGACCCACCGAGCCATCGCCCGTGATGTCGTTGCCCGTCGTGGTGATGTTCCAGGTCAGGGCGGCGGTCTGGGCGTCGGAGCTGGCGCCGACCGGCGCCCAGGTACCCGGGCTACCGCTCTCCTTGATGTAGAGAATCTCCCCGGTCTGCCGGAAAAAGAAGGTACCTTGCGGGGCGTTGGCGATGACGGCCGGCACCCCGCCCCCGTTCGGATCGCTGTCGAAGCCGGTGTTGGCCAGCGTCAGCATCGGAGGACGCTTCGGCAGCTCCAGGTTGACGAAGTCCTCGAAGGCGCTCATCAGATCGTCTCCTCAACCGCGGTGATCTGGGCGGTACCACCGCTGTTGCTGCCCGCAGCTGGGGTATCGAGCCAGATGACCGTGGTCGGGTTCACCGACAGGGCGTTGATGGTGTAGCCGTTCGTCACCGAGGGGCTGGTGCCGATGGGCTGCTTCAGGGCTGCCTGGTTGGTGGCGGTGAAGATGCCGGCCGTCAGCTTGCTGAAGTCCACGACAGCCACGTCCATGCTGGTGGTGGTCGCGAAGGCCGCGAAGGTGAGACTCCGGGGCACGAAGCCGCCCAGGGTGTAGCCGGACCCGCTGTTGATGGTGTTCTGCACCAGGCCGGCGAGACCGGTCGCCACCAGGGTGGTGAAGGTGTAAGCACCCTTCACATCGTTGTCGTGCACGTTGAGGGTGCGCGTCCAGGTGCTGGGACCGCCGGCGAAGCCGCCGCCGATGAAGGTGCCCCCGCCGACCCCGGCCGCCAGACTGGGGGCGCTGAGCAACTGCTGGTTGGCCACCACGCTGACCACGTGACCCTGCACCACGGTTCCGTTGTTACCGCCGCTCCGCAGCCGAGCCGCGGGCACGGTGACGTCAACCGTCGGCGCCACGTTGGCGATCTGGACCACGGTCTGCTGGACGGTGACAGCCGCGTTGGCGTTCCGAGTGGCGGTCCCCCGCAGGTTGTTCGTCGAGACGTTGTAGCTACCGGCGATCCGGGTGACCGTCTTGCTGGCCTCGATGAGGGTGGGGCTGGTGATCGAGAGATCGCCGTTCGGGCTGTCGAACAGTACCGTGTCCAGATTGGCCAGGGTGACGGCGACGCTGGCGGTCTCGGCATTCTTCAGCGCGAGCTGGATACCGGGGTACGTCTTGGTCCCGAAGCTGACCGTCGGGTACAGGTTGTTCAGTACCACGGTGTTGCTGGTGTCCACCGTCGGTCCGAAGGCGGCGTTGGCGTCCTTGGCCCGGAGCCGGGCCGCCAGGGACTGCGGGGTCGTGCCCCGGTCCGCGATCGTGATGCTGACCGTGAAGCTGGTGGTACTGGCGAAGTTGATGGTCTGCAGGATGCCGGCCCCGAAGTCCTGGACCTCGACGCCGACGCAGGGGACGTTGGTGGTGCCCTGCACCTGGAAGGTGTCGCCGGCCTTCAGCTCGGTCTGGGCGCCGGGGTACCCGCCGATGAACTGCAGGCTGAGGATGACCGGGGGCGCCTGCAGGGTGACGGCGCAGGTGTCCAGGGCGCCGGGGAGACCGTCAGGCGTGGTGACCTGCGCGATGAGGGCGCCCTCGGTGGCCGTGACCGGGACGGTGCCGAGGTAGTAGCCGCCGCTGACGTGCTGACCCAGGGTGGCCGCAGCCCCGCCCACGATGACCCGGGGCGCGCTGGCCTTCACCGAGACCAGGAGGCTCAGGGCGCTGACCGTGACGGCCTGCAGGACCGTGTTGCCCGGCGGGTCGTCCCAGGTCTTGTTGGAGGCCGTGCCGCCGCTGACCGCGACGTCAGTGATCGAGATCCAACCGGCGGCCTGGCCGGCGGACAGCAGGCTGCCCACGATGCTGAAGCTGCTGAGGTTCGGAAGCCCGCCCAGGGTCTGCAGGAGCCGAAGATTCCCGATGTCGACGAACTGGCGCTCCGAGGCACTCAGTTCGGTTACAAGTTTTCCGGCCACTTAGATCCTCGTGTGCAGGAAGATTACCGGGTCCGAGTACCGGTGTGGCAGCTCATCCGGGGCCCGGCGTAGTGACCGTGCCGGCTCCGGGTGACCGGGGGTGTCGGACCGGGTCGGGCCCGAACCGCGGCGGCCATGGTCGCCCGGTGCGCCCGGGCGGCGGCGAGGTCCCGGCGCTGCTTCTCGGTCAGGACCTGCTTGAACTCCTCGACGTGCTCCCTGAGGCTCCAGGTCCAGGCGCTGACCGCGGTACCGGTGTCCTCGTACGTGGTGAACACCACGTGGTAGGAGGTGCCGGTGGTCGTCGACGTGGTACTGGGGCCCCAGCTCTGTGCCATCATGCGAGCACCAAGTCTAGCGCAACCGGGCCGGCCGGACACCAGTGGCTGTGGCCGGCGCCGAAGGCGGGAAACCCGGCCGAGGTGCCACCGCACTCGCACTCGGACTCGATGCTCCGGCAGAACACCAGGCCGTACCAGCGCCGGATGTCACGGACCAGCTCGGGCAGCCCGCCCCGGGTCACCTCGAAGTGCAGCCGATGGGCGGCTGGTGACCAGGCTTCCCAGACCCAGGCATCGTCCTTCTCTACCCGGGTGGCAGTGAACCGGAGCACATCCGGCAGATTACGGATGCCGGATCGAAATCGCCAAGGCCAACAGGGTCAGGGCCAGGGTGGCGCCCGCGGCCAGGAACATGCTCATGGGATCCAGGCTGTCCGCCCAGGCCGACATCTGATCCCAGAGGCTGGGTGGGGAGGAGGTCCCACCGTGCGGCCACATCAGGCCGGCACCTGCAGCCGGTGCAGACCCGCGAATTCCTGGAGACCTGCCTTCATCCGATGGGGGTCGCTCCCGGTGTCGTGGACGGCCTGCAGCAGGGTGCAGAACTCAAAGTCGAGCCCCACCAGGCTGGCGCCATCCCGGAAGAGGAACCGAGCATGGGAGTCGCTGATGGAGAGGCTACCCATGCACTCCGCCTCATCATCGGTGATCAGATGGCCGATCGCACACTTCAGGCCGTCCGGGCCTCGGTACAGACACACCGGGCGGGAAAACGACCGGTCGTCGCTGCGACGGAACCCCTGGGTCTTGAGACCTGCCCACACCTTGTCGAAGGCCTCCTGCCGGGTCATGGCGACCCCCGGCAGTAGGTGCAGCGCTCCCCGAAGATGACGTGGACCACCCGGTCCGCGGGGCCGCAGAAGTGAGCGAAGACCCAGGACGCCATCTGCCACCAGCCCTTCCGCGGCGTCACGACCGGACCTGCTTCCGGAGCATCTGCAGGGTCAGCAGGGCGCCGTTACCCACCAGATCCATGCCGAAGGCCTTCAGGGTCATCATCTTGAGGGGATCGGACTTCACCCGGTCCACTTCGGCACCCCAATCGATCTCGTTCAGGTCCATATCGGAACCTTAACGGGCCGCCGGGTCGGCGTCAAGTCCCGGCCTGATACCCCAGGGCGTACAGCTCGGCGATGCGGACCGGGTCGAAGTCCAGGCCGTCCGGCAGCGGGTGGCCGGCGGGAGGCGCATAGACCCGGAGCTTGGGCCGGTCGGCCTCGGGCACCCGCTCCAAGTCCCCGTTGAAGACCTCGTCGGACATCAGATAGGCGGAACGCAGCGCCACCTGCAAGGCGTTGCTGGTCTGCCGGGCGGGCATCGAGCCCATGGGCTCCCCGAGGGGGGCCGTCAGCACGATGTCGATGGCGTCCGGCTGCAGGGCCAGGACGTCGGTGATGGGCGTGATGTCCCGGATCCCGCCGTCCACCCAGTGCTTACCCTCGATGACCCGGGGCGGGAAGGCCACCGGGAAGGCGGAGCTGGCGAGCACCCATTCCCGGATGTCGGGATCCGTGCCCTCGACGTACCGGTACTCCCCGGTCTCCAGGCAGACCGCGCCAACCAGCAGTTTCACGTCGCTGCGCCGCAGCTTCTCGGGGTCCAGGTTGGCGGCCACCGTCTTGGCCAGGGGGGTGGTATCGTACAAGCTACCCCGCCAGAGGCCGTGCAGCCTGCCGAAGGGGAACCAGCGCCGATACACGCTGGCGTTGCCGTTGACCCGGGCCCAGAAATCCCGAAGGCCCCGGGCCGCCGCCACGTGCTCCGACCGGGCGTGCTGCGCCAGGAAGGCGGCGTTCAGAGCACCGACGCTGACGCCGGCGATGACGTCCCAGCGGGTGCCACGCTCGGCCAGGGCTCGGATCACTCCGGCCTGGAAGGCCCCACGGCTACCACCACCACTCAGTACCAGTGCTCGCATGCACCAGAGATTACCCGGTGCGGGGCAGGCACCGAATGCCGAAGTACCTGCCGTCCCTAGACATCCAGGACCGGCGGAGGACAAAGCGGGGCAGAACGTGGACCCCGTTCTCGGACCGGTTCCGGCGGCTGTTCGAGGGGTCGACCACCACGAACCGGGTACCCACCATGCCGATCACAGTCACCCAGTGCTGGAGCTGCTGGGTGCAGATGATCACCGGCACCCCTTCCTCCATGGACCCCTCCAGGTAGGACATGGCCTCGGTGACTGACCGGGTCTCGAAGTTGGCGGCCCCGCAGCCGTGGGCCCGCAGGGCGGTCATGATGCCCTGCTCCCCGGTCCCTTCCTCCGGCGTGGTGCCGCCCGCGGCCTGGATCCGTACCTCGGGCACGCGGCGCCCATAGCACCGAAGAGCGTTGACTACGGCGGCGGCACCGCAGCTGTAGGGGTTCCGCTGGTAGCGCATGGGGAGGAGGTTACCAGGCTCCGCTCCTGGAAGGCAAACGGGCTCAGGTCGGCTTGGGGCCCTGGCCATCCCAGGGGACGGCGTGGCCGTCGGCGATCATCTTCTGGTTCAGGTTGTCGGTGCCTCGGAAGAACTCCCCCAGGTACCGGCCGCCGTACTTGTCCGCCTGGTCCTTGATGCTCTTGAGCACCAGGCCGGGGCCGGCCAGCAGCTGCTCCAGGTGGGCCTTGGCGGCCTTACCCTGGACGGCCTGAACCCCGATCACCTCGGGGGCGTTGATGCCGAAGAGCCGGACCGCCATCTTCCACCGGTGGTTGAACCCGAAATCCACCCAGATTTCAACAGTGTCGCCGTCGATGCAGCGGATCAGCTCACACCGGTACCAGTAGGGCTCCATCCCCCGGAGATTACCCCGGAAATACAACGGGCTCCAGCGGCTAGCAAAGGTACGTCTTGCCGCTGGAGCCCGGGAGCGCCCGAAGGCAGCCCTCCACCACCGCCGGATCCGCCGACGGTCGGTACCACTTGGACCCGGAGGGAATCGAACCCTCGTCCGAAAAGCTTCAGAACTCAGACCCTACGTGCGTAGTCGGTCATCATGATCTCGGCCCGGGTTCGGAGGCCGACAGCCTCCCCGGTACCCAGCCGTGTGTCTCGACCCCGGGTACTCGGCGCTTCCCGGATCCAGCTCCACGTGTCACGCCTCCGGGCTACGAGGAGCGTCCTCACCCGAAAACGCCCGGGGTCATCGCCCCGGGACTGGCTCAGGCAGCAGCCAGCATCATGCCTTCGTCGGCACTTGAATCTTGGTCGACATTCACGGGTATCCACCAGCCCCGGCACGCATCTTTCGTTCGTCTACCTCCTCGTCGAAACCAGGTCGGGCCCGGTTGTTCAGTTGCCCTCTTCCCAGCCGCTGCCGGTCCGGCGCTCCGCGTCGCGGCGCTCGGCCTCCCGGGACCGAGCCTCCCGCTCCTTCTTGCTGGGGAACTTCTTGGCGTGCTCTTCCTCCCGGCGCCGGACGGCCTCGTTGTGGGCGAAGAGCCGCTTGAGGATCCGCGGAGTGCAGGGCCAGCTGGTCTGGGACATCAGAGCACCTCGAAGCGAGACCGGAGGACGCGGATCGGGGGCCGAGGCGTCTCAGAGACCGCGTAGGGATCGACGAGCCGCAGCTCGGTGGTCCCGAACTTGTCTTCGAAAGACCGGGGGACAGACAGCTTCTCGTAGCGGCCGTGGGTGATCTGGGGATCGGGATCCACGACCGTCACGGTGTCGGGGTCAGAGATCGGGGGCGCGAAGCGGCCCTGCGGGTGCTCCAGCACGGTGGCCGCCGTGTCCCGCAGGGTGTAGACCTTTCCGACGGTCAGGGGTGGACGCCCGACGTGGAGGAACAGCGGGGAGTCGTCGATGCAGACGGCTTTGTAGGTTCGCATGATCATCCTTCTACCTGAATACGCATTTCTTTGTCAAGCACCCGGCGGGTTTCGAACCCGCACAGTCCGGCTTACAAGTCCGGTGCCCGTCCCGTCGGGCGCCAGGTGCAAAATGGCGGGTCTCTCCCCGCCAGCCACACCACTATCGCATACCACCGAACAGAGGCCTCTGAACGTGGGATCTGGGTGTCGCGCCAGTTTCCCCGTCTCTAGAAGACGGGCAGGGACTGGACCCTGCATGGTTCCGACTAGCCGGGGCCAGGACCCCGTAGCGGGCGGTGTCTCGCCGTTCGCGGTGATCCCAGCTCCCGGCCTAGCTACACGTACCGCCGCCGGACGCGGTCAAGCTCCCACCAGGAATCGGACCCGGCACCGTGGGCTTAGAACGCCCTGGCGGCTCCAGCTCTGGAAGCGTGTACTCCCGACAGGAGTCGAACCTGCCTCGCTGACGTTAGGACCGTCTGCTGCGCATCCGGCACCGGGAGCATGCGGCACCTGTTTAGGGCGCCCAGACGCCGGCGGTGAAGCACCGGTGCCCGCCCACGATCCGGCCTTCACGCCTGACCTGTGGGTACCGCCGGTTATGAGCCGGCCGGGTTTGGTAGCGGTAATGTGGACTTGCACCACTTCAGCCCTGGGTTATGAGCCCTGGTGAGATGACTATACCTCCCTCCCGCTAGTGCTCCCAGAAGGACTTGCACCTTCATTGCTCGGATACCAGCCGAGTCTCCTGACTTTTGGAGGATAGGAGCTTCTACTGCAGTACCGCGTATGGGTTTCGCTCCCATCTGGCAGGGTTGAAAGTCCTGCGACCTCACTAGAAGTCGAACGCGGCAAAAATCCCGTGTCGCCGGGACCACGCGGTCGGTTGCGGTAATGGCAAAGCCTATTTCGGCCCTGTATCCAGGAGTGCGCACCCCCAGGGCCTGTAACCGACGTACGGCTTGCGATCCCGGAAGGAATCGAACCCTCGCAACGAGCCTTCGGAGGGCTCATGCCGAAATCCATCGGCGGGACCATCTACTGCAGTCAGGATGGAGGGACTTGCACCCCCGCCCTCGCCGTTCCAAGCGGCGCGCTCTGGCTACTGGAGCTACATCCTGAAAAGAGCCCCGTCGGCCCGTGCTCGGGCGCTGCAGGTCACGGTCGTCAGTCAGTGGCCAGCTGGCCGACAACGTATTGCAGGGAGGCGCGCTACGCCTCCGTTGGGGATAAAGTCTGAGTGGTCAGAATTGCACTGACTTCCGCTCGGTTCCGAACCGAGAAAGCACCTGTATGCTCCTCACCCAGATAAAAGTGGCCGGCGTCCTGCGTTAGACGACCGCGGCATAGATCGCCGCGGGCTGGGTTCGTTCCAACATTTCCGGCCTTGTCCGCTCACCAGGATTTGCACCTGGGTCATCCGTTAATCAGACGGAGGTCCTGCTGTTGGACGATGAGCGGTTCTGCTGCAGTACCTCGTATGGGATTCGCACCCATGTTTCCACCTTGAGAGGGTGGCGACCTGACTCCTAGTCGAACGAGGCATGTTTCCGTCGTCTCTCCGGCGGCCGTCACACCACTTCGGCAGCCGTTTCTGCCCCGCAGGTGTCGCGGTGTCGGAGCCCGGTGTCCCAACTCGAAGCCTCCCGGGAGGTGCGGTGGTGGGCGATGTGCTACCGACGGGTCTGGACCGTCCGCATCCGTCCAGATTGGTCTCCAGCTATGGCTTCTGCGGTGCCTTAACCGACTGGGACTCAGTACCGCCTACTGGAATCGCACCAGTGACCTCTACCGTGTCAAGGTAGCGCTCATACTCCTGAGCTAAGGCGGCTTGCGGCCCTCTCCCCTCGCGGGGCCCCAGGACCAGTAGGGCTCAGTTGTCAGGGTCAACGGAGAAACCAGCGACCTCGACAGGAGTCGAACCTGTTTCGCTGAGCTTCGAAGGCTCTGCTCCGGATCCCCCGGCAAGGCCTTTCAGACGTCGATACGTCCGGTCGGCATGACAGTTAGCACACACCAGATCACACTTCGCGATCTCTACCCGAATCGCTTCCAAGCTATTCCGTCCTGCCATAGCAGAAACGTCTCGAACCTTGTGGCCTCGGGCGTGATCGAACTGCATCTGCCACGGGTGGTAGCGGCCCCCACAGTCCATGCAAGGACCATGTTTCAGAGCGGCTACGAACTCCCGAGCCCTTTCCTTGTAGGCGGCACCGGTTCCTGACTGCTGCTGGAGCTTCTTCCGACGTTTCTCAGGATTCGCGTAGTACGCCGCCCAGTACACCGCTCTGCAGAGCTTGCAGTAGACCGCGTACCCCCGCTTGCTCTTCTTCCGGTCGAACTCCGACTCCGACTTCTCCTGACCGCACTTTGAACATCGCAACATGAGTGCAAAGTTTACCACGATCCCGAGAGGAGTCGAACCTCCCAACGAACCTTCGCAGGGTTCAGGCCGGAATCCGCCGGCGGGACCAGGCCCGGGTGAGTGTCAACTTCGACCCGCTCCCCGGGGTGCTATCCAAAGCATCCGCCCGAAGGCGGCGCTCAATGAAGATGGTGGAGAACCTCAGAATTGCACTGAGATTTCCCGATTTGTTACCCCTCATGAAGGGCCCGGGTTGGCGACCCCGGATCGGGTGTCCTACTACCCCTCAAGCTGTTCAGGCTCCCCCTTTCGGGGTAGAGGCGGTGCCTTGGACGAGTTCCCCAGTCGGTCTGGAAGGACTTGCACCTTCTTTGCGGGCTTATGAGACCCGTGCTCTACTGCATGAGCTACAGACCGATGACTTCAGTGGACCCTGTCGGTTATGCTCCGACTCCTCCGCGGTGCGAACGCGGCGTTCTCCTGATCGATACTCAGAGCCCATACCCAGAAGTGGCCACCCCTGGGATCGCGGATCGAGCTGCAGCTCACCCGCCTAAGTCGCTATTCTGCGCATTGGAACTCCGGCCCGTGAGGACCGCCGGGACTCTAGCCCGGGCCTGCGACCTTGTACTCCCTGTAGGGATTGAACCTACCTGCTCGGGGTGTGGACCCGATGGCCATCCACTGGCCCAAGGGAGCATGGTGCTCGGGGGAGGGTTTGAACCTCCGTCCGCCCCCTTTCGGTGGCGTGTCCTCACTTAGACGACCCAAACAGTTGGTGAACGGGGAAGGATTCGGACCTCCGACCTCCGCCTTAAATAGGCGGCGCTCTTATCGAGACCTGAGCTACCCGTCCATGAAAACCGCAGGCGTGCTACCGTCACACTCCAGAGTCGCGGCAGCGGCGTATCAGCGTACCCGGGCTAGCACCGGGGTCACGGCTGGGTCACGGCTCATCTGCGTATCCGTCGGGAATCGAACCCGATCTGCCTGCTTCAGTGGACCCAGTCGGATTTGCACCGACAACCTTCGCCATGCCATGGCGCTGCTCTCCTGTTGGAGCTATGAGCCCGAAAATTGAGGTCCCGAGTGAAGAAGCCGTTTGGCTTTTTCGATGCGGCTGCTCTACCGTTGAGCTACACCCCGAAGGGTGGGAGGAGTTGAACCTCCATCAGCTGCTTGGCTTGATTGCGTGTATGGCCTCTTCGGCCGGGACCTTCAGTGGGATGGCAGGGTACTGCCCCCTGTTCGCCGGGTTAAGAGCCCGGTGCTTCGCTTGCAAAGCTTACATCCCAGAAATGCGTATTCAGTTGTAAAGGAACCTTACTGCCCTACTCCCCGCCCATCCTACCACGGGGTTACCGCCTGTCAAGTGCCGCCTGCTGGAATTGCACCAGCGTTTCCGGTCTTACGAGGACCGTGCCTAAGGCTGTCTCGGCCAAGGCGGCATGTACTGCAGTCGAAGTGGAGGGACTCGCACCCCCGCCCTCTTGGATCCCGACCAAGCGCTCTAGCTACTGGAGCTACACCTCGATGGATATGCCGGACGTCCTGTCTACTGCATCCTGACGGCAAAAACAAAGGGCCGACACCTCTCGGCGCCGGCCCCGGAGGGCAAAAGGCGCCTACCGGAGCTTATCCGGGACGAACTTCCTTCGGGGCAATGGCGGTCATCTTGATCACGGGACCCAGATTACCACAGCTCACTCAAGACGTCCAGCCCCCGCCATCCACCAGGACCTGCCGGAGGCGTTCGATCTCCACCGCGGCCTCCTCCAGGAGGTCGGAGATCCGATCGGGCTTCCCCTCCTGGACCGACTTCCTGCTGCTGATCTGCCGCCGGATCTCGGCGCGCTTCCGGAGCCGGTACACCAGGTCCTCCTCGGTCACGGCCGGGCCGGAGGCAGCAGGGCCCGGAGCACCCGGACCCGGGTGGCGACGTCGTCCGGGCACTCCCGATCGGCCAGGACGGGCTCCAGGGCCTCGTCGAGGAGGCCCAGGTGGGTGCCCGCCATCTCCGGGGCGCTGAACATCAGGCTGCTGCTGCAGTCATCGATGTCGGCCAGGATGCCCGTCCCCATCCGGAACTCCCGGGGCAGGCCCTCCTCCAAGGTCTCACGGATCAGCTCCAGTACGGCTCGGGGGTCGTCGGTCATGCCCGACACCCTACCGCAACCAGGCGGCCGGCGTCAAGGTTTGTGTTGACATTCCGGAATCGGCTCGCTACGGTACCGACACAACCTATCCCAGGAGTACGACATGAAGAGAAGCCCCCAAGCCATCCGATACGCCAGCAAGCCGGTGAACACCATCCCCGAGTCCGTCTGGGACCAGATCAGGTCGAGCAACCCGGAGCCCTGGCGGGAAGCTACCATGGCCGCCCTCCGCGGGCACGCCAAGAAGCAGGGTCAGAAGCTGACCCGCACCTACCAGGCCAACAAGAGCCGGTAGGACCCCCCAGAAAGCAAGAACCCCCGGAGCCACTAGGGCGCCGGGGGTTCGGGACGGCTCAGGCCGTCAGGGGGATTAGAACGCGCCGACCAGGTTGTCCAGGAGGACGTTCTTGCGGGGCTGCATGACCGCGAGGGTGCAGAACCGGAAGTGGGCCTCGGGGAGGCTCAGGTCGGTGACCGCCAGCTTCATCCGGCTGTACGGCGACAGCTCCTTCATGGACATGGTGTCCTTCTGGAGCAGGAAGCCGGTGACGAAGCCGGGCTTCTTGTTGCCGAGATCCGTGAACGGCGTGGTCGCACCGCCGCTGTTGGCGACGCGGCCGATGAACTTCGCGCTGGCGGCAGGGCCGCCCGCGTTGGTCCGGTACACGTTGAAGTACCGCACCGTGCCGGCGCCCGGGGGCGTGATGGTCACGTCGACCTGCTGGCCGGCGAGAACCGCCTGCGAGGCGGAGGCGCTGACCGGGCTCTCACCCAGCTCGTTCACCGAAGTGACGAAGTAGATGTACGTGCCGGCGGTCAGGCTGCTGGACGAGCCGCTGACAGCGGTGGCAGCCGAGGGGGCCGCCGGGCCGTTGCTCCGGGGAGCCGCGGGAGCGGTCTTGCCGGCGAGGAACCGGCTCGACTCGATGCCGACCGTTCCGCCGCTGACCCACTGCCGCTTCAGGTCCGCCGCGGTGGCGTCCTGGGGGCTGCCGGCGAGGATGATGCGCTCCTTGCCGAAGCTGATCTTGTTGTAGGCGCTGAGCACCTTGGGGTCGACGAACAGCGTGTCGGCCTCGCCGTGCTGCATCGTGGACTTGACGTGCGAGTCCTCGATCGCGTCCTGGGTGAGGACGCCGCCGACCTGGGTGATCGCCGACTCGTTCGAGCCGTACTCGGCGAACATCAGGTCCTGCGCGTTGCGCTCGATGTCCGACATGCGGATCTGGCTGTCCAGACCGAGCATGTTGGGCAGGGCGGGGATGGCCGCCATGTTGCCGTCGAAGACGCCGGCGTTCGAGAAGTCGCTCTTCCCGCGGAAGAGGTCGAACTCGATGTCCGCGGCGAGCTTCTTGGCCGCGTCGCTGGCAGCCCGGTCCTCGGCCTTCACGCCGTCGACAGTGGCGACCATGTTGGCCACGACGGTGACCCGACGGACGTGGGAGTAGAACGCCATCGGCACGACGATCCGCACGAACTGGCTGTCCTCTTCCTGGCCTACGGAGCCTTCGTTCTGCGCCGAGCCTCCGAAGATGCCGTACGACAGCTGCCGGTCGAACTGGGCGAGGGTGCTCTTGCAGGACTCGGACTTCATGCCCTTCTGGAGCTTGATGGACTTGTCCTCGAAGGTGACGACCTGCATCACGGTCGAGAGGTCCTCGATCTGCAGGGCAGCGCCCTGGACGAGGCTCGACGGCGCCGCGTTGTAGTTGCCGGCTTCGAGAGCCTTCAGCAGTGCCTGGGTGACTTCAGATGCCATGGTATTTCTCCTTCAGGGTCAGGGTCAGGGAGTCGGGGGTTACTTCGAAAGGTGCTTGTCGAGGACGGGCTGCAGCTCTTCGAGCTTGGCCTGGCCGGTCGCGAACTTGACCAGGAGGTCGCGCTCGGACTTGTTGAGGACCGGGATCAGGTCGTTCAGCTTGGCCTTGGCCTCGGCCGGGGTGTACACCTTCTTGACCTCGGCGGGAGCCTCGGACTTCCGGATGTACTCGATCTGGCTCACGCCGGTGATCGCCTTCCGCTCGGGGCGCTCCAGCACCAGGGTCACGGCCTTGGTGAGGTTCTGCACGTCCTCGGCGTAGGTCTTCTCCTGAGCCGCGCTGGCGGTCCGGGTCTCGTCCAGGTTCTTCTGGAGGCCGGCGACCTGGGCCTGGAGGGCCTGGGCGACGGACTTCCACTCGGAGTCCTCGGACTTCTTGACTTCCTTCTCCTGGCCACCGTTCGCCTTGGCGTGGGTGGAAGGGGTGCCACCGGTACCGGTGGCGCCCATCTCCGCCTTCAGGGCGGGGGGCGGCATACCGCCGGCCGGGCTGGCCGGGGCGGGGGAAGCGGCGGGGGGCATGGCACCGGCGCCGGGAGCGGGCGCCGCGCTGGCCGCGAGGGCCTGCTTGGCGGCCATGGCGGCCTGGAGGTGCATGTCCAGCTCCTCGGGGCTCAGCTGGCTGTACTCCGCCTGCAGAGCTTCGGGGGTCAGACTGGCCTCGGCACCGGGATCGCCGGCGGGAGCGCCGGCGGGAGCCGGAGAAGCCGCGGGGGCGGAAGCCGGCGCAGCGCTGGCATCGGGGGCCGGGCTGGGGCTGGGAGAGGCGGGGGGAGCCGAGGGGGGTGCACCGGCGCTGCCGTCGTCCGCGGGGGGCGAAGCACTGTCGTCGGTGGACTCCGAGGGCGGCTTGTCGCTGCCGTCGACAGCCTTGGCGAGGAGCCCGGGCTTGGCGGCTTCGAAGGCCGTGGTGAGGTCGGTTTCCAGCGCCGCGAGGACTGCGCGGAGTTCGGCGTCCTTGATCTTGGGGGTCGGCATTGGGAAATTCTCCGGTGACGGCGTGGGTTACGCGCCCAGCATCGTCTTGTACTTCTGGTCCGGGTCGAAGGTGACCTTCAGGTTGCCGAGGATGATGTCGGCCGGATCCACCGCGTTGGTGTTCGCGCTCATGTAGAGCTGCACACGCTGGCCGCGGAGGTTGATGGCGCCGAGCAGGGCCACCTTGTTGGACTCCAGCATCAGCGCCACGTTGGCGATGGTACTGGTCTCCAGGACCACCTGGATCTGCAGGGGGTGGCCGTAGCTGACGGCCGCCTGCCCGATGACGTTGCTGCCGAGCGGGGCGATGTCGGCGACCTTGACGACGGCGGCCTGCTGGCCGGCGGCCATGGTGCCCTGGCTGACGTTGATGTACGGCAGACCGTCAGTGTCGAAGAGGAGACCGGAGACCAGGGTGAACCGGCGCGCCAGGTCATCCCGGATTTCAGAGGCGAGGCTGATTGCCTTAGAGGACATTTCGTTTCTCCTTCAGGGGGGCGATGAGGATTCCGTGAACGCGGGACAGATTATCGGTCCCCAAACCCATAAAAGGTGGTAAGATCGAGGGGATGCACGACTACACCGGTGACGATCGTCTCAAGTGTCCGCGATGCCTACGGAAACGGTTGCGCCGCCTGGATCCGAACGGGACCTGCCGGCGCTGCAACCGGGAGGCGGGCTGGGTCTGGTGCCCGAAGTGCGGACGCATGGTGCTCTACGACCACGAGTGGTACCGGACCCGGAGCCGCTGCAAGGACTGTGTCCGAAATCGGTGTTGACATTCCGAATGGGGGAGCGTTATATATTCTCCATGAACGACACCAACCCCATCGCTTTCGAGGCCGCTCTCACCCTCTTCCTGGTCAAGGTGCAGGGCATGGTCGATACCTACTTCGCGGCGAACTTCCCGAACTCAAAGCCGCCCCGCATCGAGGCCTGCGAGGGCGGCGTCAAGTACGTCCGCATCGTGCAGGTGGAGACCGTGGGCTCGGGCTGCAGCGCCTGGGCCTTCGTGGAGCGGGCGACCGGCAACGTCCTGAAGCCCGACGGCTTCAAGCGGCCGGCGAAGCACAGCCGCGGCAACATCTACAACGAGAACCCGCTCGCCGGCATGGGGCCGCACGGGCCGGGCTACCTCCGCTGAATCACCCGTCGCCAGGAGACCACCATGAAGACCCCGAAGTGGAAGCACCCCCTGAAGTCCCCCGAGGGCCGGCAGGAGCGCGCCGTCTGGACGTTCCTCGACGGCGAGCGCCGCGGCATGCAGGTCGTCACCGTCATGCGGTACCTGCGGGAGCGGCAGGGCCTCTCCGACGCCGAGATCTTCCTGGCCCTGGATACCGCCGCCGTCTCGAAGGGTGCCCCCTCCTTCCTGGAGACGCCATGACCTACGACACCTGGAAGACCCGCAGCGACCTTGACGAGAACCCGCCGGAGCCCGAGGAGGAATTCGAGCCCGAGCCCGACCCGGAGGCCGAGGCGGAGGACCGGGACTACGAGTGCTCGACCTGCGAGCAGCTCAACGGCAGCCACGCCCCGGGCTGCCCGGACAGCCCGGGCTACGGCGACCACATCGACGCCGAGATCGACCGGCTCCAGGATCTGGAGCCGTGAGGCTCAAGAACAGCACCGACATCCCGGACGACTGGATCCGGGCCTGCGTCGCCGCCGTCCGGCCGCCCGGCATTAGCAACTTCCAGGTGACGGTCACGAACACGACGGCCGGAGCGAGCCGGGGTCGCATGACCTTCGACGGCGGGGTCCTGGTCCGGGTTCCCCGCACCGAGAAGGGAGCCCGATTCGTCCACAACGTCGGTGGGGCCTACCTGCCGATAGCCTACGGCAGCCGCCGAGAGACCCTGCTGGTCGTGCTGGCCCACGAACTCCGACACCTCTGGCAGCAGCGGATCCCCCGGGGCCGCCGGGTCTGGGGAAGCCGGGGGCAGTACAGCGAGCGGGATGCCGACGCCTACGCCCTGCAGATGCTGCGCCGGTACCGGCGGGGGGAGCTGGACCTCAGCTGACGTCCTCGGGCCGGAAACCGGCCGGGGCCTCGGCGGGCAGCGGGCCGACGTGATCGTAGAACCGGAGCCCGCCCCAGCGCCGGGGCAGCTGCTCCTTCAGCATCTTAATCATGCCCCGGGTACAGGCCCCGCACCAGTGCCGGTGCTCACCGACCCAGTGGCCCGTCGCCGGGTGCCAGGGGCCGCCGCACATCGTGCATCTAAGTTCTTGAGTCTCCATGGGGTTCTCGGAGATTACACGGATGTTGTTGACATTAAAAGCCTGACGGCGTATATTTTCACCATGAACTACTACCGAGCCCCGACGAACGAAGAGATCCGAGCCAACGCGGAGCGCAAGCGCCAGGCCCTCATCGCCGAGCAGTGCAGCGACGCCATCAACATGCTGCTGGACGACACCGGCCCGCTTGCCCAACTCCCGGACAACATCCGCTGCGCCATCCGCGGCGACATCGAGAGCGCCGTCCGCACGCTCACCGCCGAGATGGAGAAGGCCGAAGAGGCCTCGGAACTGGAGGAGTCGTGAGCTTCAAGGTCGGCGACAAGGTGACGTTCCACCGCGGCATGTTCGGGCGCTGGCCCGGCAAGATCCGGCGCGTCAACGTCGGGACCCGGAACTACGAGCACAAGGGCAAGCTCGTCGAGGTCTCGTTCCAGCGTGCCAACGGCACCTACGGCCGGCGGACCTGCCACGTCGACAACGTCGTCCTCATCCTCGACGCTCCACCGGTGACGCCGTGAAGCTCACCGACATGGGAACCACAGGCCTCGCCGAGTACGTCGGCACCCAGCCCACCGGACGGCGTCGGGCCCTGGCCCGCTGCAACGCGGAGCGCGTCATCCGCCGGCGGTACGGCGACAAGGTCATCCCCCGCTTCCGGGCCGCGGTTCGTGTCATCGAGGACCGAACCCACGCCCGGGAGTGCGAGGACTACGCCCGGCGGTGCCGGGAAGCCGAGGTCATTCCACCGGGATAACGCCCTCGCGGCCCGGCATGGCGGAGGCGGCGTGAGTCTTGGCCTGACCCAGGGGGGCTCCAGCCGCCTTCTTGGCTGTCTTCGCGGCCTGCAGGCCCTGCTCGGCGTGCTGCGGCGTGGGCCCGAAGCCCAGGCTCATGCTTAGCCGGTGGGTGCCGCGGACCGCGGGGATGGCTTCGAGCTTGCTGCGCAGGCTCCGGGCGAAGAGGGCGGCGTGATCATGGCTGGGGACGTGGGCCACGAACTCGTCGCCGCCGGTCCGGAACAGCTTGCCGTTCTTCCGGCCCACGGACTCGTCCATGGCTTCCCGGAGGGCGCGACCCATGGCGGTGATGGCCTGGTTCCCGGTCTCGTGGTCGTGGATCTTGTTGATCGACCCGAAGTCGTTGCCGTCCAGGTGGACGTGCACACCCTCCCGGGGCCGGGACATGAAGTCCTGGTACGCCATCTTGTTGCCGACGCTGGGCACCATGGTGTCACTGAACAGGGTTCGGTTGATCGTCCGCATCGCGTCCGGGTGCACGTGCCCAGCCTCAACCGCAGACCGGACGTGTCCCAGGGCGGTAACCAGCTCCGGCGGCAGACCCTTCCGCAGCTCCGACTTCTCCAGGTGGTGGCGAAGCGTGGCACCGCCGTTGCTGACCTGCTGCTGAACGTGAGCGAACTCGTCGGGCTGCAGGGGGTGGCCGTCCAGGAAGGCTCGGTGGCCGTGGATCTCCAGGAGCTGCGGGGACGGCATGCCCTGCCGGTGGTACTGGAAGCTGCTGCGCCGCGGGCCGGGCTCCTTGTCCCGGAGCTGGGCCTGCATGGCCTCCCGGAGGTCGCTGGGCAACCCACCCCGGGCCCGGTCAGTGGCCGGCAGCAGGTGTGGGTGTCGGCCCTGCCGAAGGTCCTCGCCGTTGACGACCTCCCGACGCTGGCTGCCGACCATCCGTTGGATGGCGGCGCGGGCGTGGCCCGGGCTGGCCTGGCCGAGGTCCTCGCCGGGCGTCATGCCGTGGTCCTCCAGGACGGTCAGACCTCCGTCGCCCAGCCAGAACTTGCCGAGGAGCTGCCGCTGCGGGCCGGTGTCGTGCGGATGTACGCGAAAAACGTACCAGAGCTTGTCGTGCGTCATGGCCCCATCCTATGTGCGGCGGTCTGATAGGGCAAGGACCAGGCCTCGTGAGCCGGGCCCTGGGGCCGAAGGGTGGTGTGGTCCTGCAGGGCCCGGAGCCGGGAGACCGAGCCCCGAATCAGAGGATCCGGAACCTCGTGGAGCCGGAGCTGGTTCTCCAGCTCGTTCGGATCCAGCTGCTTCACCCAGCGGAGGGCCGAGGGGTGCAAGGGTTCGTTGTTCCTGTCCTTCAACCAGTAGTTGGGCCGGTCCCGACCGTAACTCCAGGGGGCGCCGGGAATGTCGTTCCTGAAGATGTTGTTGTGGTCGATCAGCCGGAGCCCGTGCTCGGGATCGAGGAGGAAGTTGCCCTCATGCCGATCGGTGTTCCCCATCACCATGTCCATCAGGGCCAGGCGATCCAACTGCCCGCTGGCGTCCAGGCCCCGGAGCACAGGGTCGTTCTCCCGCGGTCCCTCCAGCTCGTGGCCCGGGGCGGCGGCGATGACAGCGTGCTCCCGGCCGGTGGCCGGGTGCCGAATCACGGCGGTGACCGGCACGTGCTCCCCGAGCCCGAAGAAGTCCCTGGCCAGGTTGTGGTAGACGCCCTCGGCCCGGGGCTCCGTCATCCCCTCCACGTTGGACTGATGGAGACCTGGATCCGACTTGACGTAGGCCGGCTTGCCGTCCGGCCCCTTGCTCCAGCCGCTAGTCTCCCAGCGGTAGCCCTTGGGCTCACCGCTGGGATCCACGGCGGGCTCCCGGGGGTGTCCGAAGTCGAAGCCGTGCGCCAGGGCCCGGGTCTCCGGATGCCGGAGGTACTCCCCGACCCCGTCCCGGCTGGCGTCAGCGCGGTGCGGGCTGTCCTGGGTCTCCGGGAAGCTGTGGATCTCCAGGTCCAGCTGCTGCCGCGGGACGCGGAGCAGGTCCTCCGGGGCGTGGTGTCCGAGCTTGTCGGCGTGCACCACGGTGACATGACTCGGGTCAGCGCCCAGGACGGCCACCTGCTTGCCACCCAGCTGGGCCCGGCCAGGCTTGACGCGCCGGCCCGCGAACTCCATCGCCGGGACACCGGACTCGGGCTCAGCGGCCTTAGCCAGGGCAACACCCAGGTCCACCTGCAGGGCGTCGAACTTCCGGACCAGATTCTCCCGCGGCATCCGGGCGTCGTTGGCGACGAGCTTCGGCGCCAGGTGCTGGAAGTAGAGGGCCAGGGCCCGGACGGGTCCGTAGGCCTCCACCCAGCGGTGATGCTGCATCGCGGTCCGAATCGGGAGCTGGTGGTCGTAGGCCTCTTCCGACTTCCGGAGCAGGGGCTCCACCGCGGACCAGAACGGGGCGTGATCCGTAGCCTCGTTGCTGCTCCGGGCGTTCGGGGTCCCGAGCCGATTCTCGTGGCCGGGCACCGACATCCAGTGCCACCAGAAGGCGGGGAAGGTGGCGTCCCGCTCGTGGCCCTTGAAGTAGGATCCGATGGTCGGATCCGCGAGCACGGCCTTCACGGAGTCGTGGTTCCGGAAGTAGTGATCGTCGATGCCTTCCAGGCTGGCACCGCTGCTGGCCACGTGGTACAGGGCGTGCTCGATGGCGTACAGCGACGCCGTGTCCGGGCTGCTGCCGGACCGCTTGCCTGGAGCGTCGGGTCGACCCCCGAAGTAGTGACGCATGAAGTGGGTGTCCGGCACCACCATGTCGCCGGCGCCGAGCATGCTGGCCGTGTACCGGGCGATCTTGTGCGCGATGCCCCGGACCTCGTAGAGCCGGCGGGCCAGACGCCGACCGTCACCCGGCGCCTCCTTCATCAGGTTCACCACGTCGTCGTGGTGGTGCTGCAGGTAGTCACCGAAGTACTCGCTGAATTGGTCGGGCTTCGCGTACCCCTGCAGGTGCCCGCTCTTGGTCCGCAGCTCGGACTCCAGAGCCCGGAAGTGATCCCGGCTGTGCTCCGGCAGGTCACGGGACTTGTTGCGCCCCATCCACTCCTTGGAGATCGCGCCCCAGCTGCTGGCTGTCGGGACGTTGGTGCCCCGGGCGTGCATGGCGTCCACCAGGTTGGCGTACATGTGCTCCTGGATCGGCACCGGGTTCCCGGGCGACATCATGGTGAAGGCCACCGCATGTGCCACGACGCCGGGATTCACCTGCCCGCTCCGGAAACGTTCGTTCATCGGCAGCCAGGACTGCATGGCCCGCTGGTGGGCGGTCCGCTGGTTCTGCAGCTCGGCGGCGAACTCTTGCCCGACGTTCTTGCCACCAGCCACCCAGCCCTTGCCAGCGACGTGGGACTGCAGGTGAGGATGAGGCTGGCTCGGCGTGCTGGCCTGGAAGACGTGGCGCTTCGTGGTCAGGCGGCCCGACGCAGGGTCGAAGCTGCTGCCCCGATTGGGGGCCGTGACGTCAACCGGCACGGGCCGGCCCTGAATCAGGAGCGGAACCTCCGTCGCCTCCTTGACGGGCTTCGGCTCCACCTTGACTTCCTTGCCCTTCTTCACGAGGTCGGTGACGACCTGCGCCGCCTTCCGGACCCGGAAGTACTGCTGCTCCACCAGGTCGGAGAAGTGGTCGAGGAAGTCGTCGCTGGCCTCCGGCATCCGAGTCTTGAGAAACTCCCGGAACGGCGTCACCCGGTTCCAGTCCCGGTAGGCGGCGAGCGCCAGGGCCCGGTGAACACGGCCCCGGTCCTCGCGCTGCAGGGCGCTGCCGCCGGTCAGGGCACCCGGAGCCCCGCCGTAGCTGCCGGCGCTCAGAGCCTTGGTGACTGCGGACCCGTAGACAGCCTCGCTGCCACCCAGCCGTCGGTACAGGGGGTCCGCTCCCTCCGTCTTCCGGGTCTGCTTGCCGACCGGCACCATGGCCAGCAGGTCCGGAGCCACGGGGTTCTTCTCGTAGCCCTCGGGGGCATTCGGGTCCGACAGCAGAGCACTGACCGCTTGCTTGTTGCAGGGCCGGAGCGTGATGGCAACCCGGCGGGCGATCGTGGACTTCAGCCGGTTGGTGGACTTGTCGTGATCCAGGGTGCTGCCCTCGATGCTGAAGCCCACCACGGTGGGCTCCTCGTTGGCGTGGCTGTCCCGAACGATGGCTGCCAGTGCCTTGGCGCCGTCGTGCCCCGCCCCATCGTAGAGCCGGACCACCCCGTACAGGAAGGGGAGCCTGACCTTCTGCCAGAACATCAGCTCCCGGTCGTTACCGGCGTCCGACTCCCGGTAGATCTTCTTCGAGAAGATGACCTTGCCGACGATCTCCTGCCCCTGGTGGTCTTCCTTGTCGTGGCCCTGGTGCTCGTAGTTCGCAACCCCCTTCCCCTCCTCGAAGTCGGAGATGTCGAGGCCCGAGATGTCCAGGATTTCCCCACTGCTATCGATGGCTTCGCTGGCGAAGACGCCGTCGAGGAGGAGGCCAGTGCTCATGCCGCGGAAGATTACGGGGTTGCGACACCGAAGACTCTGTTGACATTCCGGGAAGGGGAGCATATATATCCTCTATCCTCGCTGCGCCCCGGAGCCGACCATGTCCCTCACCCTCCACAGCAAGAACCCCCGCACCCTCCGCGCCTACTGCGCGGGGTTCCGCAGCTTCCAGTACCGGGCCTGCACCGAGGACTCAACCAAGGTGAACTGCACCCGCTGTGCCAAGGCCATGGGCATCACGCCGGCCGCCAAGCCGGAGTCCAAGTTCCGGACCGGCACCTGCCAGTGCTGCTTCAACAGCCAGAAGGTCAGCAAGGGCAACGGCAAGCTCCTGTCCCTCCACGGCTACGAGCGCCCGGGCCACGGCTACATCGTCGGGGACTGCATGGGGCAAGGCGAGCAGCCCTTCGAGGTGAGCTGCGAGCTGACAAAGAAGCTCCGGACCACCGTCGAGAACATGAAGACCCAGGCCGAGGCCTACCTGGCCCGGCTGCAGGCCAACGAGGTCGAGGAGCTGCACACCCAGGTCGAGACCGACGAGAAGGTGCCGGGCCGGAGCTGGACCTTCCAGAAGAAGACCGTCACGGTGCACCGCGGCGACGCCGAGAAGCCGAACCCCTACAAGGCCAACCCCCAGTACTGGGAGGTCGTCCCCAGCTTCGAGAAGCTCCACGTCCTGGAGACCGCTCAGACGGAGAGCAAAATCCGCCACATGACCAGCCACATCCGGGTCCTGACCGAGAAGATCGACGGCTGGGTGAAGGTCTGGGAGAGCTGAAACCCTTGACAGCCGCGCCCCCAAACTGATACAAATTCATTTCGAAAGGACACACCATGAACTACGGAAGCACGACCGACCGCCGCACCACGCTGGTCCAGCAGCAGGCCGCCGAGATTCAGTCCCTCCGGAAGCAGCTCACCGAGGCCCGGGGCGGAAAGCCTCTCCCCAACGACGCGAAGCCGGCGACCGGACCCTCGGTCGAGTACCGGCAGAGCCCCGAGGCCTTGGTGGCCCTCCGGAAGCTCCTGGTGGCCGTCGAGAACACCACCGGGCCCGAGAAGGGCGAGACCCCGCTCCCGGTCTCGAAGGAGCTGGCGGACGCCATGAAGGCCGCGGCGGCCCTCGTCCGGAAGCCGAAGAAGCCGTGATCTTCGAGCGCCTTCAGGCCCTGCTGTCGGAGTGCAAGACGCCGGCGGACCGGCATTGCCTCATGCAGCTCATCACCGAAGGGACCTGCGAGCGCCAGGGCTGTGGCAAGCCGGGAAGACTGACGGCGCAGAACACGGCGTACGCCCACGACCTGTCGAACCTGCACCGGCTCTGCGAGGAGTGCCAGAAGGAAGCCGACGAGTACTGGACGGAGATGTGGCGAGAGTACTACAGCAGTGTTTTCTGAAAGGAAGGAACCATGAGCGGAAGAAGCCTCACCGAGAAGGGCCGCAGCAAGAAGATCCTGAAGCACGCCAAGCCTGGCTATCACCACAAGGGCAAGGGCGAGGTCGACGGCGGCAAGACCAAGAAGAGCCGGACCTGGTACACGGGCCTGCCCCTGCTGCCCGCCAAGTCCGGCGCAGGCGAAGTGACTACCGTCTACCAGACGAACGGCAAGGACTGACCATGAAAGTCCGTGACCTGGTGCGGTACCTATCAGACCACGGCTGCCAGCCGGTTCGACAGAACGGCAGCCATCAGATCTGGCTGCTGCCGAACGGGAAAACAATCCCCGTCGTCATCAACCACCTCAACGCCGAGGCGAGCCGGAACGTCATGGGGTCGATCCGCCGCGAACTCCGGGCGGCCGGAATACCGCCGCCATGATGCCTTCTGTTGACATTTGGCTCCGAGCCGGGTACATTTCCTTCCAGTCCAGCAAGGAGACCCACGTGACCCCTGTACCCGGCTGCATCCTCAACCACTACCTCTTCCTACCGAAGAGCGTCACCCCGGGACTCCGGGCCCAGTGCCTCCGGGTCCTGGAGGCCGAAGCAAAGCTAGTCGCGGAACGCCGGCAGCTCGAAGCCGTGTACGGCGCCATGGCGCAGGTCCGGGAAGTCGATCGTCGACTGGACAACCTCCGGGACGGGGCCCGGATCCTCGACGAGGAGATCCCCGAGGCAGCCCTGCAGCTGGCCGACCGGGACTACGAAGAGTGGAGGGGGTGATGGAAACCGTGCGGCCTGACATCGCCAAGCTGCAACGCGGCGACTACGTGCAGTACCACTTCGACAACGGGCTAGGCGGCACCATCATCGTCGGCGTGATCACCGAGGCAGGACCGAAGGTCTTCCGGGTCCGCTGGGAGTCCGGGCTCACCAACCGGCTCCACCGCGTCGAGCCCAAGGTAGACCCACTCCGAAGCCGCGACCTCCTGGATCCCCACGTCCTGGAACGCCTACACGGCTGAATCAGGTCCGCTGGTGGGCCAGCTCGTCCCAGCCCTGGCCCCGGTACATGATGCGCCCCGCGGCGTCGAACCCGTAGCCCGGCAGCAGATGCGTCAGAACGCAACGGCAGTGCGGGTGCAGGCCACCGATCTTCGGATGGTCATCGCCCCGCTTGTGGTAGCCCCCGCCGACCTCGGACTGCTTCCAGACCCGGGGCGTCACCCCATCGTCCAGCAGGTGCAGGCCCCGGCACTCCTCGCAGAGGCTGTTGTCCTTGACCACCACGAAGAAGACCGTCGGGTCCTCGCGGCCCGTGGTGGCGGCCACCCGGCCGATGGCGTCGAAGATGCTGGTGTTCCGGGCGATGGTGGTCTCAGTCTCGACGATCTTCTGCACGTCGCGCTTGACCTCGCCGAAGACCTGGCTCAGCTGACCGCCGAGCACCGTCTCAACGTCGGTCTTGACGCCAGCCCGCTGGGCATCGGTCAAGAAGGCGGAGACCCGCTGGGCGACCTGGGCCTTGGTGCGCTCCCGCTGGGCGTCCAGGTAGCTGCCCGAGACCCGGAGCAGGGCCCGGAGCACCTCGTCCCGGGGCCGGACACCTTCCAGCCGGCTAGCAGTCTCGAAGAGCCCAGTCAGGCTCAGGGCCGCCGGGAACCGGAAGACCAGCTGCTTGCCGTAGAGCTTCTCGGCGCCGGGCCCAAGGAACCGGGCCTTGAGGCGGTCGAAGAGAAGGTCCACGGCCTGCCCGATCAGGCGTTGAGCCGTGGGACCCAGGGTGATCGGCCGGGCCACGGGTTACTCCTTCAGGTCGGTCGGCAGGTGATGGGCCGCGGTGGCCAGGATGTCCTTGGTGGCCTGCTCGGCGTCGGCCTCCAGGGACTCCAGGACATTCTGCAAGATCTTCCGCTCCTGCTGCAGGAGGAGCCGGCGGCTGCTGGGCAGCTGCTGTTCCGACTTGGTCAGCAGACCGGAGAGCTGGTCGACGCTGCGGCTCAGGTCGCCCTGGGCGTCCTGCTGCTCCTGCTGGGCCTGCTGCTGCTGAGCCTGGGCCTCGGCCTGCTGTTGCTGGGCCTGCTGGTCGAGCTGCTGCTGCTGCTGCATCAGCTGAATCCAGTTGAACCAGAGCGGGTTGTTGACGAACTGGAACCGGGGATCCTTGCTGGCTCCCTCGATGCCGAAGAAGTGCTCCAGGATGTCGCCGACCAGCAGGTACTTGTCGACCACGCCCTGCCACTGCGGGTTCAGCAGGAAGCGGCCACCCCAGCGGACGCCGATGGGCTTCTTCTCGACCTTCTCCAGGACCTCGTCCATCGTCATGTGGACGGCCATGTCCTGCTGGAGGCGAACCGATTCCTTCTCCGCGGTATCGACGTCGAGCCCGACGAACTTGATGCTGCAGAACTTCGCCAGCTTCGGAGCGAGCAGCGGCAGAATCCGGGCATTCAGGAAGTTCTGGAACTGGCCGATCAGGGGCCGGATGCCGACGTCCCGGTGGGCTTCGAGCTTGTACTCATTGTTGCTCTCGCTGAGGGCCTGGTTGTTGGTGCCGCGGCTCAGGTGGGCGTAGCCAGGCAGCTCCTCCGGGCTCATCTGGAACGCCGACAGGATGACCCGGGCGTTGGTGTCGGAGAGGTACTGGAACTCCATGTCGCGACCGGAGCCGGCGCTGTCGATGGGGGTCCAGGCGATCTCGTCGTCGGGCCCGATGCCGAAGATCGGCATCCGCCAGCTGTTGCCGACGCTGTTGATCGAGGCGTTGAACTGCTGTCGGATGAAGGAGACGACGGCTTCGTCGACCTCGTCCGACTTCACCACGATCATGCCGCGGGCGGCGCGACCGGACTGGAAGTACAGCTTGTTGTGGGTGCCGATGTTGATGTGGGTGGTGACCGCAGTGATGACCGTGTCCAGCGGGGTCACCGGGTAGCCGTCCAGCTCAACGTCCGTGGTCGGGTAGAAGCTGTGGACCACGCACTCCTCGGGACCGAAAGCCTGCGTCGGCCGGCCCTCGATGACCTGCACCCAGGAGTACTCGTCGTTCAGGTAGCGCTCGGGCTGCAGCTTCTTGTTCTTCAGCGTCTCCAGGAGGTGCAGGGCCTCCCGCCGCACCGCCTCGGCCTGCGCCTTGTAGGGGGCGGCCTTGAAGATGGTGCCGGCGTCGATGGGGCGGAAGCTGTGGAACTTCCGGCCGTCGGTGCTGTCGATGTAGATGATTTCCGTCGCGATGCGGCCGAAGATGACGGCGTTCCGGGCCTGCATGAAGAGGAACTGGCTCAGGCCCAGGGAGTCGTTGTCGCTCCAGCCCCGGGTCTCGCCGCAGGTCAACAGCTTGGCCTCGACGGCGGCGATGTCCTTCTGCAGGGCTTCCTTCTGCTCGGAGGTCATACCCTCCGTGTGCCCGGGCTCGGGCTCGATGCGGACCCCAGTGCTGAAGCGATCCGGCTGCGGGCGCCCGAAGGCCGCCAGCTGGTTGCTGCGGGTGTTGCAGATTGCAGCCACCAGGTCGTCCTGGATGCTGATCCGCTTCAGCAACTCGTCCGGCAGGAGCCGAAGCTTCTTCTTCCAGAGGCCACCGTAGGTGTTCTGGCTCCAGGGCTGGGACTCGAAGGCCAGGCGCTCGATGCTGTCACCGGGGCCGTTGAGGACATTCAGTACCGACTTCACCAGCGGGTTGCCGGCAGCCACTGCCTGCTCGTGGGACTTGACGTCGTCCTTGGACACGGGTCCTACGGCGCCGACGGCGAAGGGGTCAGCGAAGGCGACGTGAAGCTTCCGGCCGCCCGAGGACTCGGACTTCCCGAAGGCCTGCCCCATGGCGGCAGCCATGACCTGCTGCTGAAACGAGTTCAGTTCAATCGTGAGTCCGGGCTTAGCCACGTCAACCCTCCGCGCTGATGACCGTCACGTCCGCGGCGGTGGCACCCCGGTTGAAGAGATCGAGCCGCCAGATCGGGCCACGGATCATGTAGACCCCGGGCTTCGCCGGGTCGCTGGGGTCGACAGGCGTCACGCGCTGCGTGTTGCCGGTGTCGCCGTTCAGCCGAACGATGATTTCCTGCCGGGCCTCCACGTAGAGGAAGTCCTTGGTGTCGGAGAAGAAGACCAGGCCGGTCGCACCGGGCGTGATGCCCGACTCGGTAGCCAGCGGCGTGGTGCTCAAGACCTCGAAGAAGGCGTCGGTCACTGCCAGGACGTCGAAGGTCTTCCGGGTTCCGAGATTGAAGCCGGCGGTGATATCGGCGCTGTCCCCGATCAGCACGCCGGCGGCGCTGTAGGCCCGGAGCTGGCTGTTGCTGGCCGGCGTCACGGCCTCCGAGGCACCCTCGAAGTCCTGGCCCGCGGGCCGGACCAGAGTGATCTGCGTGGTACTGGTCACCGACAGCACCTGCCAGTAGCCGGCGTTCAGCACGCTGAAGACGTTGGCCGCGTCACCGGTCGTGGTGTGCGGGATGAAGACCTCGTCGCCGACCAACACCGATCCGAAGAGCGGGCTGGCGGCCACGACGGTCAGGGTGGCGTTCGGGTTGACGGTCAGCGTCAGCAGAATGCCGGTCGGCGTGAGGCCGCGGCCGGTCCGCAGGGTCGGGTTGGTGCCCCCGGTCCAGGTGAACCGGTACCGATTGGACTCGGTCAGCGGCAGCAACGCTACCGAGAACGCCGTGGTGCCGTCCAGGGTGGTGGCCCGGGTCCCGTTGAAGATGGTCACGGCGGTCTGGCCGGCGACCTGGTGGCCGGAAGACAGCGGATCCCGGACTGGAATGCCGCTGATGTCCCGCACCCAGTCCACAAAGCGGAGCCGGGGCTGGCTGTTGACCTGCTGATCGGCGTAAGCCAGGATCTTGGTGACGACGTTGAGGGTGGCGTCCATGGCAGAACCTCTCCAGAGATTACGGGTTTGGCGGTAGTCTTACTGCTCGAAAATGAAGCGACCCTTTTTCACCTGGGCCTGCCCGCCGGAGGGGGCCGCGGCGCCGGAACTGCCACCGGTCGCCTCCCGGATCAGGTTCCGCATCCACTCCTGCTGCCGGCCCGGCTGGTGCGGGCCGGGAGACAGAGCCTTGGCGGCCTCGACTTTGATCGCGGCCGGCCCGCTGTCCTTCATGGCCCCCTGACTGCCGGCCACGTTCATGGCCACGTACCGCAGGGCATCCGGTTCGTCGTCGTCAGTCTCGTCCGGGGTATCGGTGACCTCGCCGGCGGCGTCCACCTTGAACTTGTAGGATTCCAGGTGCTTCAACAGCAATTCGACGCCCGGGTCGTCCTTCAGGAAGAAGAGGCGGGTCGTGCCCCGGGCACTCCAGAGCAGGGCGCGGATGATCTCGATACCGGCCTTCACCGACCCGGCGTTCTTGTCCCAATCCTTCATCCGGAACCCCTTGCGCCGGAAGGTCTTGATGTCGGCCGGGTAGGCGGTATCCGGGTAGATGCCCGGGTTCCCGTAGACGGTCTTCAAGAACTCGCTGTTCGCCACCTTGTCGTCCAGCTCCAGACCGGACTGCGCGTAGCAGTCGAGGACCAGCAGCCACTGCCCGTAGGCCACCAGGGTCACCACGGCGAAATTGTGGGTGAACCCGAAGTCCATGCCGACATAGAAGACGCCGCCCTTGGCCTTCAGCAGCGCGATGAGATCCGACTTCGAGAAGGTGGCGGCCCGGGGGTCGCCGGTCACCAGCTCCGCCAGGGCGGCGGCGGTCCGCCAGTGGATCTCCCGGTTGATGCGAGGGTAGATCAACCCGCTGGCGTCCGGCTTCCGGCAGAGGTACTCCGTGATGATGTACTCCGGAGTCGGGGCCTCCTGGAACTTCGAGATGGCGAACTCAATGGGCTTCAGCATCGAGGAGGTCGACTTCTGCTCCGTCGCCAGCCGCCCCTTGCAGCCCGCGAAGATCCGGCAGCCCTGGCAGCCCGCGTACCCCTCGACCGGGTACCACTTCTTCTGCTGGCCGGGGTTCATCACCGCGTGTTCCGCGGCGGTGACGTGCCGGACCTCCTCATCGTTGACGTAGTAGGTCTGCCGCGGCAGCTCGGGGCGGTGCCGATCCGGCTTGCAGGCCTGCGTGACGTCGATGAGGTTCCAGTGCTGGACCCGGAGCCCGGTCTGCGGGGACTGGTCGATCTCCTTCTGCACGAGACCGATCCGCGACTTCCGGGTCGAGGTCAGCAGGGTGAAGGGGAGCAGACCCTCCCGGGGGTCGGGGATGTTCTTGGCGAGCCGGTACGCCCGGACGTTCTGCTTGGGGACGACGTCGATCTCGTCGATGACGAAGAACTCGACGTGCTCCGACTGGCTGCCGGCCAGGGTGCAGATGACGATCTTCAGGTAGTTGTCCGCCCGGTCGTACCCCTCCCGGTGCGCCGTGTCCAAGGCGGCGAACTCCGCCGCCGTCAGGACGGCACCAGTCTGCTGATTCGTGTACCGGACCACCCGGACCCCGCGGGCGTTGTCGCCGACCACGAAGTCCTGCAGGAGGGGCTGCAGGAAGAAGCCCTTCACGTAGCTGGCCGACTTCTGGCTCTGAGCATCGACGGCCGCCATGTGACCCACGTTGCGCCGGGTGTGCAACAGCACCATGGTCTCCAGGACGGCGGCGCTCAGCGTCTTGAAGCCGCCGCGGCCAGCGTACGTCATGACCTGGCTGAAGCCCACCAGGTCGTTGCGGACCATGCGGTCGTAGAACTCCCAGGCGGCCTGCAGCGGGTTGCTGGTGCTCTCCTCGGAGACCACACAATCCGGCAACTCCAGACCCAGAAATTGCCGGATCCAGGCCTTGAAGTGTGCCTGGCTCCGGCACGGCATAAAGAGCAGCTGGCGCTGCTGCTGCAGGGTAAGGTTCATCGAATCTCAGCACGGCCACTGGGCCGGAGCCAAGCCCAGGCCAGGATCTGGGATCCCGCCGGAGTGATACCCCGGGCCGCGCCCCAGATGCTGGCAGCTTGGGGGCCGGGCCAGCCGTCGTACATGCAGCGGAACCCGCCATCCAGGTGTCGGATCAGACAGAACGCTCGGACCCCGAGTCGAAATCCGGGTCCCCGCCAGACCACCGCCAGAATCCCGACCTCATCGACGTGAGTCTTCCCCCGGAGATATCCAGACTTCCCCCAGATCTGAGCGGCGACCTGGCCCGGGGAACCTTTGCCCGGCAGATACCCGGCCAGGCCTGCCATGGACCGGACCTCGGGGTGGATGTCAGCGGGCCGGTGGAGAAAAAGAAGGGGCCGAAGGAAGACCCGAAGGACCAGCCGAAACAACGCACTCAAGATCTTCATTCCGACAACTCCTTCGTCTGGATGACCGGCCCCTGGTTCAGCGCTTCTAGCAGGGCTGCGGCGGTCTCCGGTGTCACCGCGCCGGCGAACTGGGCCGGGGCGGTCGGGGAGCTTCCTGTCTGCACCACGGCGACGGCCACTGACTTCCGATCCTTGGAAGCATCAGGCGGCGCCGACAGCTCCTTCAGCAGCTCGACGAAGGCTCGGTAGGTCCGGAGGCTCATGTCCTTCAGGTCTCCCAGGTGCTCCGGGTCCCCGGTCTGCAGGTACTTCCGGAACCGGTCACCGACCAGCCGATGGAAGACCGCCATGCCGTCGCTGGCAAACTGGATGCCGTCCAGGGTCGCCTTCTCCAAGGCGAGCCGGGTGGCGGACATCAGGTCCCGGGCGTGCTTCTCCCGCTCGCCGTCCCAGTCGAACTCGATCCGGGCCCGGACGATCAGGCCGAGACCGATGACGCCAAGACCCGGGTTCTGCCGGGAGATCTCCTCGGTGCCGTAACCCTGTAGAAACAGGGAGAAGAACTGGGCCGCGGTGGCCGGGCTCAGCCGCCGATCAGCGGCGTCGCCGAGCTTTCGTAGAGCGTCGCTTTCTCTCTCGTTTAGGAGCCGGTCGCGCCGGTCGATCTGGTCCGGGGTCATCTTTGGAGATCGTACCACCTTCTCCACAGCTTACTTCCCATCCGGGTCCAAGTACCTGAAACACCATCTGTTCTAGACGAAGCTCGTCCAGGGTCCCGGGTTCGGGAAGGGGATGCCCGGGCGGCGGCATGAACTGCACCCGCTTGTTGTCGGTGTCGATGCCGACCGTGATGCTGCGGGTCTTCAGGATCAACATCGCGTTCCGGCGCAAGGTGACCTGCTGCTGCGGGAACACCACTCCGGTCCAGAGGCTGATCTGCCGGGTGGCCTCGAAGTCACCGTGCCTGGGGTCCCGGCTCCGGAAACCGCCGCGCCGCTGCACGGCCGCCAACAGGGCCCGGACGTCAACGCCCTCGGCCATACCCCACCACCCAGAGTAGAACGATCCAGCACAGCACCAGCGGCCACGCCAGGCTCCATTTTACGAGGCCGAAAAGATCTTCGAGACGGCGGCTGTGACCAGACATCAAAGCCCAAGCGTAGAGCAAGACGGCCATGCCAAACCACCCGGCCAGAATTTCAACCATCACAGGCTCACCCGCTCTGCTACCAGCTTCTTCAGGACGTCGGGTGGCGTCCCGAACTTCGGCTGGTAGGTCTCGACGTGTTTCCGGAGTGCGACCCCCACGCCGTCGCTCTCCCGAACCTCATGCCGCCGCTCCCGGGTCGGGAAGGGCAGAACCTTCCAGCCGAAACCCCGGTAGAAGGCTCCTCTCTGCTCGCAGAACTCCGGGCTGCCATGCAGGGCGATGGTCACCATGGACGGATCACTGACGGGCGGCACCTCGGCGTCAGAACCCTCCCGGACCTCGAAGTGGTAGCGGGCCCGGCAGACACCCTCCGTCGGAAAGGCCCGGCGGTCCATGACCTTGCCGGTCTCCGGATGAAAATCCACGGACCAGATGTGCCGGGGCACGTTGGCGTCGCTGGCGATCCGCCACCGGGGGGCGCCGGGGTACCAGGTCTTACCGAAGTCCTGCGGGGTGTGGATGTGGCCGCTGATGATCGTGTGTGCCGGGACCGCGGCCTCCGGCACCCCGTCCTGGGCCGGGAACCCGTTCTCGTACCGGGCGCCCTGGATGGTCTGGTGGCAGATCAACACCTTGGCGTCTCCGGCCGCGGCCACGAAGTCGTCGGGTTTCGCGTACCAGGGCAGGAACCGGAGGGGTCCGCTGTCCTTGGGGCGATCGATGATGGTGGCCTTGGTGTTCTCGTTCTCGTACCGGAGGGTGTTGCCGGGCACGGAGGCGTCGTGGCTCCGGTCGTGGTTGCCAACCAGCATCCAGGTCGGAAAGTACCAGGACTTCCGCTCCAGGAGCCACTTGGCCCAGAACTCCAGGACCTCGACACGGATCACGGCGTGGTTGTGGTGCTGATCGCCCAGGAAGCAAATGACGGCAGGCTTCTCCTCGACGGCGACCTGGTCCACCAGCTCCAGGAGCCGCCGGCAGTCCTCCAGCTCCTCGACGGTGACGTGCGGGTCGCCGATCAGCAGTACCCGGAGGAGATCAGAACTCACTGTAGATGGCCTCGATCGCGGCGTCCGGAACCAGGATGTACTTCTCGCCGGCGAACTCGTGGATCTCCTTGGCCCAGGGCAGCGCGTAGTTGTTGCCACGCACGTAGGCGATCTGTCCCTTCCGGAACCGGTTGTCCTCGGTGTCGAAACGGACCAACAGTCCGACCAGCGACACCTTGTTTTCGATCCGGGTCACCTTGACCGCACCGGTGCCGGAGAGGGAGGTCTTGATGCTCATGTCCGGAAAGGGGTCCAGGGCCACCTTGCCCTTCGTCGTCATCAGTCGATGTGTCATGCTCGCACCCCGTGCAACCCTAGCACCTTCCGCTCGATGAGCGCAAGTCCGGGGATCTCGGCCCGCATCCGATCCAGGGCCTCCCGTTCCTCGAAGATAGCGTCGGGGCGGGTCTCGGGATCAGCGGCCTGCAGGTCGAGGACGGTCTCGCCGTCGGGCTCGATGCTGTAGTCGGCGCTTACCGTGCTGCCAGCCGCCACCAGAGCCTGGATCTCGGACGACGTGGTCCGGACCTTGCTGTCCTTCAGGGCGGTGTTGACGTGCAGAGCCAGGGCTTCATAGTCGATCTCGCCGACCTGGCGGCGCAGAGCCTTGTTGGCCTGGTATTGCTTCATGCGATCCTTCGGGAAGAAGTGTACCAGAGTCTCGCTGTAGGCGTTGATCCGGTCCCGCATCATGATGCCGATCGCCACGGCCCGGAACTTCCGGAACCCTGCCAGGCTGACCCGGTCACTGAGCCGGGCGTCCTTCGGCGGGACGAACTTGTCGATGGCGAGCAACAGACCCTGACACTGGATCTGCACGATGTCCATGTAGGACAGGTGGGACTTCGGGGTGTTTCCCCAGAAGATCCGGGCCTGGCTGATGGCGAGCGGCAGATTCTGCTCCAGGATCTCGGTTCGGGTGGCGGCGATCTGCCGCGCCAGCTTGGAGATCCGGGAACCGGGAGCCCAGCGTCGGGACCGGAGCACCCACTCGACGAAGCTCCAGTTGAAACGGAACCGGTACAACCTCTTGTCGTTCCGCTCCTTCAGGGCCGGGCTGATGTACCGGGTGAAGACCTCGTGCCGCTCCCGGAAGTAGGGGCGGGCTGCCAAGATGTTCCGATCGCGGATGAAGCGCACGAAGTCCCGGTAGACCCCTTGGCCCCTGGCGTCTCGGATCAGCGCGGCCCGGAACTCGGTTTCCAGGCCGACCAGGCGCCGGAGCTGTTCCCGCTGCCGGACCAACAGGTCGCCCGTCTCGGGGTGTCGAGACAGAACCCCTTCCAGGTTCTGGCAGAACTTTCGGAAGTGGGAGTCAGTCTCGAAGCGGGCCACATCAGGACTCTACCACGGATGGGGTCTACCGAGGCCGTGGTGGGCCCAGGATCGACGATCGAGTCACCGGAGGTCCACTGGGTACCCCGGACCCGAGATGTCTTCGTAGATGCCTTTGCGGGCCTTCGCGTGGTTCCCCGGTCCCCAGGACTTGGGTCGGATGTCGGGGTTGTCGTAGAAGATCTTCACCTGATCACCGGACGGGCTCAGGGGCCAGAAGTCCTGAACGTGGAAGCTGGTCTTGCCGGTCAGGGGGTGGAGACGGGTGCCACGGCCAATCGCCTGCCGGACCTGGACCTCGCTGCTGCCGCCCTGCCAGTAGATCAGGAGCCGGGTGGGCTTGATGTCCGTGCCAGTGCTGATGCAGGTGGTACCCACCAGGAGCTGGCTACGGCCGGCGTTGAACTCCGCCACCAGCTTGTTCGGGTCCGACTTCCGGAACTGAGGCTGGATGTTGTCCCCCTTCCCGAGGGTTCCATGAGCGAAGGAGACCGGATGTCGGAGGTAGGGCAGGAGACGATTGAACTGCTCGACCTCCCGGGTCAGGACCAGGGTGGGCATGCCAGCCTGAGCCGCAGTGTTGCAGAGCTTGCCAACCTCTCGGACCACTGCCGGGTTGTAGAACAGGTGATGGCGCTGCGTCTTCATCGGATCAGTGAAGACCTGCACTCCGTTGGAGGGGACCATGGTCATGTGGAACCAGGGGCGGGCCAGGTAGTTCTGCTCGATGCCCTCACGGACCGACATCTCGTAGACGATGGGGCCCGTGATGCCGTCCAGCAGGATGTCAGCCCCGTCATTCCGCATCTGGGTGGCTGAGAAGAAGAATCTGTAGGGGGCGCCGGAGGCGACCCCGAAACAGACGTTAGCCAGGGTGTCTGCTGGGCAGAGGTGAGATTCATCTGCCACGAAGACCTGGACCTTCCGCAGAGCCTCGTAGTCCGCCTGCCCGGGGTGGAGGCGGGTCAGAGTCTGGGCGTTACCTACCGTGATGGTCTTGATCTTCTTCTTGCTGTCGAAGTAGGTTCCGACATGCTTTTCCCCAAACCACCCTGCCAGCACTCGGTGGAGCTGGTCAGCCACACTGGTGTTCGGAGCGAGGACCAGAGACTTCAGACCCAACCTCCGGAGAACTAGACCGATGATCAGAGACTTCCCCAGACCAGTCCCCATCTGAACCCCGGCATGACGGGCAGCGATCAGTTTCTCTAGAGCCTGAAGCTGGTAAGGGTGAGGCTCGAAGTCTGGCGGATTGCTGAAGGGCAGGAGTCCAGGTTCTGGGTAGGTGAACTCCTTCGTGACTTCAGTCCTCAGGGTTCGGGAGACCAGATCCGACAGACCGCTGTGGGTCTCGTACCAGTCCCCTGCGTCTTTCAGCAGGCAGATGTCAGCCAGAGCCGTCAACCGCTGGATCTCAGCCTTCCACTCGTGCTCGTTCTGGAACCTCCAGGCCTGGGTCCTGACTCTCCGGACCTCGAACATCACTCCGAGGTCGGTGTACGTCAGGGCTGCTCGCAGTCGATCCAGAGTCATCGGATCCATGTCCTTGGAAATCCTAAGGGTCACTGGATCTGGTTGCCAGATTCTCATGTCTTCATGCTACCCTACCTCGGTCCTGTCAGCAAGGCAATGGCCTTAACAGGATTTACAGGGTAGTTTGTAAAAATTTACTATCCTCTATAAGATTAAGACTCTACTACTCTCTATAGACTCTATCAAAGAAGGGACACCTGATGCGGACATTAGATGAAACTGCTCGGAGCCTTTCGGAGCCCTCCAGAGTCAACACCCCGTAACTGTTGAAACCATGTCCGGACATTGGATAACCACTGATTCTCTGGTTGGAGCACGGTAACCGCATGATCTTGCTAGCCCCTGCCCGGACATTAGATGTATCCCTTAAAGGTGTCCCTGATGCGGACATTAGACAAACAGGGGGGAACGATCGTAGGATGTTGGCAATGGAGTCTGGCGAGCAGCATCGGCGGGAAGGAATTCGGCGAGCCCGGATCCGGAAGGGCGACACCACCAGGCTCGAAGTTCTGGCCTTCGTAGAGTCCCGTCAGCCCTGCCTGCTCACCGACGATGAGATCGGCCGGGAGCTGGAACTCAGCGGCCGTCAGGTCCGCCGCCACCTGCAGGTCCTGCAGCGTGCCGGTCTACTGGCCAGCAGGGTCCGCCGACGCCGCGGCCTGACCCAATACTTGACGGAGCGCGAACTCCTGGTAGAATCCCTGCATGGGAATCCAGTACCAGAAGGTCAAGTCGGTCTCGAAGCTGATGCTGAACCGAGGTCCGGAGCTGCAGGGCCTGATTCAGCGGACCCTGAAGACCTGCAGCGACCTGGTCGGTAGCACCCTCGGGCCGGGCGGTCTGACCGTGGTGGTCGAGCACCAGGAGACCGGCATGCCGCCGGTGATCACCAAGGACGGCGTGACGGTCTTCCGGAACCTCGGGTTCAAGGATCCCGCGGCCCAGGTCCTGATGGAGAGCGCCCGTGACGCCGCGGTCCGGACCGCGACCGAGGCCGGGGACGGCACCACCACGGCCACGATTCTGGCTGAGGCCTTCAGCCGTCAGACCCAGGAATTCTGCAACCGGAACCCGGAGGTCAGCCCGCAACGGGTGGCGCGCATCCTCCGGGAGCTGGTGGACACCGAGGTCCTGCCCCGACTCCAGGAACTTCGGATCCGACCCCAGCTCGGGGACCCCGCGGGTAGGGCGGCCCTGCATGCCGTGGCCCGGACCAGCGCCAACGGGGACACCGAGCTGGCGACTGCGGTCCTGGCCTGCTTCGACGCGATCGGCGACGCCGGCAACGTGACTATCGCCGAGGCCACCGGGCCCTCGAAGTACGTGGTGCAGAAGATCGAAGGGTACCCGGTGCCGGGCGGTTACGAGGACAGCTGCGGGCAGTTCTACCAGAAATTCGTCAACGACCCGGGCACCCAGTCCATGGTGCTGGAGCGTCCGGCCTTCATCCTGCATCACGGCCGGATTTCGGACTACAACATGCTCTGGCCGGTCCTGACGCAGATCGCCGGCCTGATCGGCACCGATGCCGGGGAGGTCGGTGGCCAGCGGCTGACGCACAACGTGGTGGTGGCGGCGACCGGCTTCAGCGAGACCGTGCTGGCCAACCTGGCGGTCATGTTCCCCAGCGAGGGCACCCTGAACGTGTACCCGCTCCTGGTGCCCATGTCGCCGATCCGCACCGGGCAGCATGACTTCCTGGCTGACCTGGCGTCGCTGACCGGCGGGGCGATCTTCGACCCCCTGGAGTACCCGTTGCAGAACTTCGAGCCCCAAGACCTCGGCGTGGGTCCGACGGCCTTCGAGGCCACCCGGTTCCGGAGCAACGTCATCGGGCGTCGGGACGAGGTCCTGGTCCTGGAGCGCGTCGACCAGATCGAGAAGCAGCTTGGGGAGGCGGCGATCAGCGAGCTGGAGCGGACCCTGCTCCGGGAGCGAGTCGCCAAGCTGACGTCCGGCATCGCCCGGCTGGTGGTGCAGGGCAGCAGCTACGGTGACGTCAAGGAGCGCCGTGACCGTGCCGAGGACGCCATCTGCGCGGTCCGCGGTGCCATCCGGGACGGTGCGCTGCCCGGCGGTGGAGCGGTGTTGTCGGAGCTGAGCTACGAGCTGGCCAAGCTCGGGGACCCCGAGGGGACCCTGGGGGTTCGTGACGACTACGGCACCGTCGCTGCCCGGGTCCTGGCGCCGGCGCTCCTGGAGCCTGTACTCCGGCTCTTCACCAACGCCGGCTACACCCCGGAGAAGGCCAAGGAGATGACCTACGAGCTGGACGTCGACCATGTCTACGACCTGTCGGCGCGCCGCTGGGTGGACCCGGTGAAGGCCGGCGTCCTCGACAGCCTGCCCGCCGTCCGGGACGCCATCCGAAACAGCGCCAGCATCGCCGCCCAGCTCGGGACCTGTGGCGGTGTGGTAGCCTTTCCCCGGGACCTCGACCTGGAGCGCACCGAGGCCCGGGACACGGCGGAGTTCCTGCGGCACGCCGACACCAACGAGGCGAACGAGCGAGGATGATCACCTTCATTGACAGGTTCGACGGCGAGTACCGCTGGCTCTCCAACTTCTGGCCGGTGCCGGTCTTCTACGACGGCGACGGGTACCCCAGCGTGGAGAACGCCTACCAGGCCGCCAAGACCGTGATGGTTGAGGAGCGGGAGCCCTTCCGGAACTGCACCGCTGGACAGGCGAAGCGGTTGGGCCGTCGGGTGACCATGCGCTTCGACTGGGAGGGCATTAAACTCCGGGTCATGGAGGATTTGCTCCGACAGAAGTTCGCTGGGTACCTCGACGGCCTGACGAAGAAGTTGCTGGCGACCGGGGACGCGGTCCTGGTGGAGGGCAACACCTGGGGGGACCGGTTCTGGGGCAAGGTGCCGGACGCGCAGGGAGATGGTGAGAACCACCTGGGCCAGCTCCTGATGAAGATCCGGAACGAGTTGCGGCGCCGGGACTGCGATCAGGGCGGTGATCTCTGTGCCGCTGGTCGACGAGACGGGGTGGCCTGTCCCGAGGACAGCTGCGACCGAGAGGACGGGGTGCGATGACGGACCACAAGGTTTTGCTGTTCCTCGACTTCGACGGGGTGCTGCACCCGTACCCGCTACGGATCGGGGGTCCGTATCTGTTCCACCAGGTGCCCCGGCTCCAGGAGATCCTGAAGGAATTCCCCGAGGTCGGGGTGGTGGTCCACAGCAGCTGGCGCACCGTGCCGCAGTACGAGGGCGACGACGGCATTCCGGAATTCCTACAGATCGGAAACGCCTACCTCGGAATCACAAACCCAGACATCCTGAGCCGCTGGGAGTCCATCGCCAGCTGGCTGCGGAACGATGACCGACCTTACGTCATCCTGGACGACTTCGGCTCCAGCTTCCCAACCGAGGCACGATCGAACCTCATCTGTACCGAGGGCATCCTTGGCATGACCGAGGAAAACTGGCAGGAGCTGCGGCGTCGCCTGCAGGGGTTCCGCGATGCCGCGTGACGGCAACTTCGGGGCAAACAGCAAGCTCTTCCTGCGGTGCAATAGCTGCGGGACCCGGTGGCCCGACGGCGTCGTGGTACCGACGCAAGGGACTGGCTGCTGCCCGCGCCCCGACATCCACATCTGGGACTATGTGCACCGCTGGTCCCTCAGCTGGCCCGGTAACATCTGCCTGGACTGCGGGCTCGATGACCCGGTGGAGTACGCCGTCGGCTGCGACCCGGATTTCTTCATGACCTGTCCGATCTGCCTCGGGGTCCGGGTAGTCGCCGAGGACTGCAGCGAGTGCCGGGGTACCGGCTGTGTGCCGGATCCGAAGCGGGTGCCCGCCATTCCGCCCTGCCCGGGTCGGCCGTGATCGGCCGCCGGATCCGTACGCTGCTGGTCTGCGGAGGTCGGGACTACCTGGATTTCGAGCGGGCTTACGCCGACCTCTGCCGGGTGCAGGAGGTCACCGGGTTCTCGGTGCTGGTGCACGGCGGCGCCCGGGGCGCGGATTCCTGGGCCAGTCGCTGGGCCGGGGGCCGTGTCGTCGAGACCCGGATCCACCCGGCCGACTGGAACCGCTGGGGACGCCGGGCGGGTCCGATCCGCAATCAGGAAATGCTGGATCAGGAACACCCCGATGCCGTGCTGGCATTTCCCGGCGGCCCCGGCACCGCCGACATGAAGATCAAGGCCCTGAAGCAGGGGCTGTACGTCATACTGGGAGGCGTCTGATGGCGCTCATCCGCTGGCGGTGCGAGAAGTGCGGGGTCCGTCGCCGGGCCCTCATCGGGTCCAGCGACCTCACCGACGTGCTCTGCGAGATGCTGTGCCCGACCCCGGAGTGCGAGGGCCGGGTCATGGATCGGGACACCGGCGTCAGCACCAGCGTGGTCGAGACCCGGGACAACGGCGTGATGCCGCGGGCCGTCGAGCGGTACCGGGACGCCGAGGAGCTGCGGCACGATCACGCCCAGTTGCAGGACAAGAAGGAACCAGGTATCGTGGGCGGGTCGTGATCGCGCTCCAGTCGCTGCAGCTCCAGAACTTCCGGAGTTTCCGGGAGGCGGCCATCCAGTTCCCGCCCCGGGGTCTCTTCCTCATCAAGGGAAAGGACGTCGAGACTGGGGAGAGCAGCGGCACCGGAAAGTCCGCGGTCTTCCTGTCCCTGGCCTACCTGCTGGACATCCTGCCCTCGGAGTTCAACGCCAAGGCCCTGCAGAACTGGGACACCGAGGACGAGCTGCAGGTCACCGGCGTCTTCATGGACGGCGACCAGAAGTGGGTCCTCGGCCGGGGCAAGAAGACCTTCGTCAAGACGCCCGATGGCAAGACGCGGACCGGTGCCAAGGCGTACGCCGAAGAGGTGCGGAGCATCTTCGGCATGACGCCCGACGTCCTGCAGGCGCTGACGTACCGGCCCCAGGGGAAGCCGGGCTTCTTCCTCGGCATGGGCCCGGCCGACAAGGTGCGGTTCCTGACCGACATCCTGGGCCTGCAGGTCATCGAGGACGCCGTCCGGGTTGCACAGGACCGGATCAAGGGCGACGAGCCCCTGCTGCCGGTCCTGCAGCAGCGCGTCCAGGCGGTGGTCGCCGAGTTCCAGGCCGAGAAGGACACCCAGATTCCCGACGCCAAGGACCCGACTCCGCTGCTGAAGGCCGTCGACACGCACCGCGGAGTCCAGCTGGCGGCAGACGCCGAGATCTTGAAGCTGGAGACCCGACTGCAGGTCGCTGATAAGCTGCTCCGGCAAGAGCGGGCCTCCGCCGCCGGTGACAAGAAGCTGGAGCTGCAGCAGGCCCAGGCACTCCGGAAAGCCTTGCAGCAGGACACCGACCAGCAAGCCCGGGACCGGCAGCTGGAGGCCTCGGCATTGCAGCTTCGCCTCCAGCCCTTGCTGACTGCCTTGGCGCAGGACTACCTGCAGGGCCGGGAACTGCAGCGCCTCCAAGCCGAGGTCCAGGCCGCCGAGGACCAGGTCTGCCCGACCTGCGGACAGGCCTGGCGTCAGACCCAGGAGCGGCTGGCCGCTACCCGGGACCGTATCCGGGTCTTGGAGACCGAGATCGCCCTGCGACCCCGGCGCCAGGAAGAAGTGGAGGATCTACAGGCTCAGCTCCGGCGTAACGCGGCGCCTCGACCACCGGACCCCCGGTTGGAGCGCTTGGAAGCCGTAGAACAGCACCTCGGTATCCAGCTGGCGAACCTGACCATGGCTTCGGACACTCAGGAGGTGAGGACCCTCAAAACCGACCTGGCCGGCTGGCGGGGCAGCCATCAGCAGGCCTCCGTGGCTCTGGCGGCCTCGGAGCGAGAGCTGGCGCAAGTCACAGCCAGGAACGAGGCTCGGGAGTCCCTGCTCCAGGCCCGCAACGTCAGACTGGACCGCATTCGGGCCGGCATCCGGGACACCGAGCAGAAGCTCCGGAACCACGAGCAGATTCTCAACCAGGAGAAGGACTTCGTGGCTGCCCTGGGCCGGGACGGGTTCCTGGGCATCATCTTCGAGGACATCCTGGCCGAGATCGCCGCCGACGCCAACCGACGCTTCGCCAGGCTGGCCAACGTCCGGGAGGTCAGCCTGGAGTTCGCCACCGAGACCGAGGCCGGCCGTCGGCAGATCAAGGCCTTCGTGACCGTCCGCGGGCACCGGGGACGTCCGGACGTCATCTGCAGCGGCGGCATGCTGACCAGCGTGGAGCAGGTCGTCGACATGGCGGTCATCGCCGTCATTGGCAGGCGGTGCGCGGGTCGGTTGCCGGCCTGGATCTGCCTCGACGAGGTCACCAACGGCCAGGGCCCGGTCACCAAGGAGGCCGCCCTGGAGGTGCTCCGGGAGGCCGCCGCCGATCGACTGGTGCTGGTGATCGACCACGGCACCGAGTTCAAGGAAGCCTTCGAGTCCACCCTGGACGTCGAGTTCCAGGCCGGCACCAGCCGCGTGAACCAGAAGGGGCCCGCGTGAGCCAGGAGAGTCTCCGACGTGCCGACGACGTGGTCCGGGCCTGCGAGATCGAGGTCAAGTACTGTGAGCGGGAACTGAAGAAGCTGCAGGTTGCGCTGGAGAAAGCCAGGGACGACCTGCGGTCCGCCCGGGTGATACGCAAATACGCCTTGCATTCCGTAGGGCGTCCGGACGATACTGACGACTGAGAGGAGCAGCACATGGGTAAGGGCAAGAAGAGCAGTGGCAAGAAGGATCCGTACGCCAGCCTGGGACCGAACTTCCAGGAGATCGTTCGGGGGCTCAAGGAGTCCGAGATCCGGGAGCGCATCGCCAAGGTGGCGCTGGACGAGGAGTCGCTCCGGAAGGCGAAGACCGAGGACCAGGACCTCGCGTCCCTGAAGGACAAGGTCAGCGTGGCCGAGGAACCCTACCGCCGGACCTTCAAGGACTACCGGCTCCAGATCAAGTTCATGAAGCTGGTGCTGGAGGAGAGCGGGAAGCAGGCCGGCGAGGCCAAGATCAAGCCGCTCGCCGAGCCGGTCGAGAAGGAAGCGAAGGCCTTCGTCGACCAGGTGAAGAAGAACCTCAAGCCCGGGGAATCCATTGCCTTCGTGGCGCCGGGTGGTAACGCAGCCCTGGTCTCCATCAAGGCCTGACCTGGTAGAATGGGGGAATGGAGCAGACCCCCACCCGTTCCGAGCGGATGAAGGCGGCGTGGGCGGACCCCGAGGTCCGCGCCAAGATGTCGCGCCGCCCCAGTCTGACGGAACGGAACCAGCAGATCGCCGAAGATGGCCAGGTCGACTGCAGCAAGTGCGGTCAGGTCAAGCCTCTTGACCAGTTTCCACAGGCTCGGAAGAACAGGAAGGGGCAACCCCGGTATGCCTACTGCAAAACCTGTCATTCAGAGTACCAGCGGGAGAAGCGACTCAAGAAGCTATTCAACCTCTCCTTGGAGGAGTACGATCAGATTCTTGCCAGGCAGAACGGATGCTGCGCCATCTGCAAACAGCCTCCGAAGCCGCCAAAGTTCCGGAAGCTCTCGGTGGACCACGACCACAAGACCGGGCTTGTCCGCGGCCTCCTGTGCTCGTTCTGCAATCGGGCTCTCGGCGTCTTCCGTGACAACTTGGAACGTTTCATGAACACAGTGACCTACTTGCAGGCTCCGCCAGCTACGGCGGCCCTCGGCGCCCCGCGTTTCGGTATCAAGGGTCGCGTCAGCAACAAGGCTAAGACGATGAAGAAACTGAATCCGGATCTGTTTGATCGACCGAAGGTGATGCCGTGACCTGGAGCAACCTTGCGAAGGTGGTGTACCTCCGGACCTACAGCCGCCGAGACACCGGCAAGCAGGAGGCCTGGCGGGACACCGTGGAGCGCATCATCCGAGGCAATGTCAGGAACCACAAGGTGCCGGCCAGCGAGCTGAAGGCCCTGGATCACCTGCTGATCAATCGGAAGGCCGGGCCCGCGGGCCGCGGCTTCTGGTTCAGCGGAGCACCGAGTCACGACAGCCTGGGTGGCGCCGCCCTGAACAACTGCTGGTTCACCACCGCCGAGGACTGGCAGAACTTCGTCATGGCGCAGGACCTGCTGATGCTGGGCGGCGGAGTCGGCATGTCGGTGGAGTACAAGTACGCCAGCCGGCTCCCGCACCCTAAGAAGGGGGTGACGGTCACCCACAAGTTCACGAAGGACGCCGAGTTCATCGTGCCCGACAGCCGAGAGGGCTGGAACGAGCTGGTGCGGCGGACCCTGGAGGCTCACCTGGTGACGGGCCGTGGCTTCACCTACAGCACGGTCTGCATCCGGCCCGCCGGCGACCTCATCAAGGGCTTCGGTGGCTCGGCCAGTGGTCCCGGCCCGCTGATCGCCCTGGTGGACGCGATCGGCGCCGTGTTGCAGGCCCGCGCCGGCAAGAAGGTCCGGCCCATCGACGCCTCCGACATCCTGTGCAACATCGGAGAGATGGTGGTGGCCGGCAACGTGCGGCGCAGCGCGATCATCATCCTCGGGGACCCCCACGACAAGGACTACCTGAAGGCGAAGCGCTGGGATCTCGGTCCGATTCCGAATTGCCGCGGCAAGGCGAACTTCAGCGTGATCTGCGACGACGTTGAGGACCTGCACCCCTTGTTCTGGAAGACCTACGAGGCCGGGGAGCCCTTCGGCATCGTGAACCGGAGCAACATCCAGGCCTTCGGTCGGATGGGGGAGCGGCGGAAGGACACCGCGATCGGGGTGAACCCCTGCGCTGAGGCGACACTGGAGGGCGGGTCCCAGGCTGCCGAGCCCTGCAACCTGCAGGAGATCCCGCTGCCGAACCTGGAGGACGAGGAGGAGTTCATCCTGGCCGCCCGGCTGATGCATCGCTGGGGGAAGCGGGTCACCTGCGAGACCCTGCACTGGCCGGGCTGTGCCGAGATCGTCGACCGCAACCGCCGGGTCGGGACGGGCATCACGGGCTGCCTCCGCTCCCCACTTTTTGATCCCCCGGTCCTGAACCGGGTCTACGACGCGATCCAGGAGGAGAACCGGAAGTACAGCAAGGAGCTGGGGATTCCGGAGTCCATCCGGACCACGGTGGTGAAGCCCAGCGGCACCCTGAGCAAGGTCTTCGACATGCGGGGCTACGAGGGCATCCACGCCGCCTACAGCCGGTACTACATCCAGCGGGTCCGGTTCGCGGCCAGTGATCCACTGGTGCCGATTCTGCAGGGCGCCGGCCACCCGGTGGAGCCTGTCATCCGGTTCGACGGCAGCCGGGACACCGGCACCCAGGTCGTTGACTTCTACGAGCAGGCGCCGCGGGGTTACCCGGTCGCCGACGAGGACTGGGACACCTGGAAGCAGCTGGACATCATGCTGATGGCGCAGCGGTGCTGGAGTGACCAGAGCGTCAGCGTGACGGTGTACTACAAGCGGGAGGACATCCCGAAGCTCAAGGTCTGGCTGGCCGACAACCTGAAGTCCCTGAAAACCGTCAGCTTCCTCTGCCACAACGACCACGGCTTCAAGCAGGCGCCGAAGGAAGCCGTCAGCAAGGAGCGCTTCGAGGAGCTGTCAGGCAAGATCAACACCCTGAAGATCGAGGGCGACGTTGGTGAAGGCGCCGCCCTGGATGGTACCGAATGCGAGGCGGGCGTATGTCCGACGAAGTGATCGAACCGCCTCCGAAGACCGGGGTCAAGGTCCTGAAGCTGCGGCCTGAGGCCGTGCTGCCGAAGAAGGCCACGGTAGGCAGCGCCGGCTACGACCTGGTCAGCACGGAGTACCACCTCATCGACCCCGGTACCTGGACGGCGGTCGGGACCGGGCTCGCCGTCGAGATGCAGAGCTGGCAGGAGCTACAGATCCGGCCCCGCAGCGGTCTGGCGGCGAAACACGGCGTCACGGTTCTCAACGCTCCGGGCACCGTCGACGCGGACTACCGAGGTGAAATCAAGGTGTTGTTGTTCAACCACGGTAGAGAACCCTTCGAGGTCTGCCCCGGTGACCGCATCGCCCAGGCGGTTCTGGGTTGCGTGACCTACAGCCAGGCCCTGGAGCTGGGCGAGGCGGTCGACGAACTTTCCGGTACCTCCCGGGGTACCGGCGGGTTCGGCAGTACTGGGGCTTGACGTCGGTGTCCTGATATAGTACAGATCAGATCGGAGCATACGTGCCTTACGACTTTTTGGAGAACCAGCCTGAAGCGGTAATCGAGACGGGGTTGAACTCCGAGGTCGACGACCTGATGACGGAAGCCGAACGGCGCTTCGCCAAGGCGAAGTACTTCGAGTCCTACATCAAGAACGCTGGCTTCGACGGCGACGACAGCCCCATCGCTACCGAGACCGCGAAGGAAGTCCAGAACTTCTGCCGAGACCGTCTCGCCGTACTGCTCGGCATCCGCCCCGAGGCC